>ERZ1673741.8-NODE-8-length-349801-cov-28.415310_pt1 | contig 349801 bp, 304 predicted proteins | sample MGYA00580209_ERZ1673741 | MGnify/ENA primary metagenome ERZ1673741 (study PRJEB41218, sample SAMN15661754) | gut metagenome | host: Homo sapiens | place: Canada: London | collected 2015-08-20/2019-03-30 | study: EMG produced TPA metagenomics assembly of... | reverse complement strand
TGCCGTCCACAAAAATACGTTTGCGTTCCATTCCTGCAAATTCCTTAACTGGTTAAAACAAAATTTCATTGCATATATATAGCATACTTTACCAGAAATGTCTAATCGGCTTTTGAAAAAAGAGGCTTTTTTATTTAAGAAAGACCGCCCGCCGGGAGGAGAGAGAACCCGACGGGCGGTCAAGGGATGTTCAGCTTAAGCCGGACGCATCAGGAGATGAAGAGCATCTCGCGATACTTGGGCAGCGGCCAGATTTCGTCGTCGATGAAGAGTTCGAGCTGGTCGATGTCGGTGCGCAGAGCGGCCATTGCCTTGATGACGGGCGCCTGGTTTCCGGTTTTGAGAGCCGCTTCGAGATCGTTGCACTTCTTGGTGACGCTGTCAAGGAGCTTGCCGATGACGGTTGCCGCTTCCTTCTTGGCGGCGACGCCGGCGGTGAGTCCGGCGGTCTTCATGTTGACAAGAGCCTCAGCGAGTTCGGCAACCTGTTTTCCGGCGGCGGGCTGGACGATCGTGCGGGACATGCTCAGGCAGAGTTCGCCCTCAATGCGGATCTTCTTGGCGTATTCCTCCATGAAGATTTCGTAGCGGGATTCCAGTTCGGCCTCGGTGAAGACGTTGTACTTGGAGAAGAGCGCCTTGCTCTTCTCCGAGACGAATGCTCCGAGAGCTTCCGGAGTGGTGGCGGCGTTCGGGAGACCGCGCTTTGCGGCTTCCTTCTTCCACGCTTCCGTGTAACCGTCGCCGTTGAAGATCACGCGCTTGTGAGTCTTGATGATCTTCTGGAGGAGAACCTGGAGTTTTTCGTTGAAGTTTTTCTTCGGGAACTTTTCGAGTTCGTCAGAGATCTTGTCGAGCGCTTCGGCCACGATGGTGTTGATGACCACGTTTGCGCCTGCGCAGGACTGGCTGGAACCGGGGGCGCGGAACTCGAACTTGTTGCCGGTGAAGGCGAACGGGCTGGTGCGGTTGCGGTCCGTTGCGTCGCGCGGCAGCGGGGGAAGGGTATCCACGCCGATTTTCATGATGCCGCCGTGCTTGGAGGATTTGAGACATCCTTTTTCGATCTGTTCGATCACGTCGGAGAGCTGTTCTCCGAGGAAGATCGAGATGATTGCCGGGGGGGCTTCGTTTGCGCCGAGACGGTGGTCGTTGCCGGCGGAAGCGGTTGCGACGCGGAGAATGTCGGCGTTGTCGTCGACTGCCTGGATGACGGCGCAGAGCATGGTCAGGAAGATCGCGTTCTGATGCGGATCGTTTCCGGGTTCCAGAAGGTTGCGTCCGTCGTAGCTGACGGACCAGTTGTTGTGCTTGCCGGAACCGTTGATTCCCGCGAAGGGCTTTTCATGGAGGAGGCAGACAAATCCGTGTTCCTCGGCTTTCTGCCGGAGGATTTCCATGACGAGCATGTTGTGGTCGCAGGCGAGGTTGAGTTCCTCGAACAGCGGGGCGATTTCATACTGTGCCGGAGCGACTTCGTTGTGACGGGTTTTCGCCGGGATGCCGAGTCTCCAGAGAGTCTGTTCAACATCGGTCATGAAGGTGAGGACGCGATGTCTGATGGAACCGAAGTAGTGGTCTTCAAGCTGCTGGTGCTTCGGCGGAGGAGCGCCGAACAGGGTGCGTCCGGTCTGCACGAGGTCGGGACGTGCGAAGTAGAAGTTCTTGTCGATCAGGAAGTACTCCTGTTCGGGGCCGAGTGTGACTTTCGGCATATGTTCGCCGGATTCGCCGAAGCAGCGGACCATGCGTTTGACAGCCTTTGCAAGAGCCGCCGTGGATTTCAGCAGCGGGGTCTTCTTGTCAAGAGCTTCGCCGGTGTAGGAGCAGAACGCAGTCGGGATGCAGAGCGTTGCGCCGTTCGGGTGACGTTTGATGAACGCCGGGCTGGAGGGATCCCATGCGGTGTATCCGCGGGCTTCGAAGGTGGCGCGGAGACCGCCGGAGGGGAAGCTTGAAGCGTCGGGTTCGCCGACGATCAGGTTTTTGCCGGAGAACGCGTTGATGGCTTTTCCGTTCGGTTCGGGTTCAAGGAAGGCGTCGTGTTTTTCAGCGGTTGCGCCGGTGAGGGGCTGGAACCAGTGAGTGTAGTGCGTTGCGCCTTTGTCGAGCGCCCAGCGCTTCATGGCGTTGGCGACGTCGTCGGCGATGGAGGGATCCAGCGGGGAACCTTCGGTCAGTGTCTTGTAAAGAGTTTTGAAGACCGGTTTCGGAAGACGTTCGCGCATGCATTCAATGCCGAACACGTCCGTTCCGAATTCGTTGATGTCGAACCCGATCTTTTCGGTTGCGGGAACCTTGATTGCGGCGACCCGCTCGATCGCATCTATTCTTGTCTTGTTCATGTGCCATTCTCCTCTTTAAGCGCACAGTTTATTGGTGATGACATGGCTTATAGCACATGCAATGCCAACTTTTATTCCGATACTATATCCGTATTCAGATAATTTTTCAAATCCTGTTGCGAAATATTTAAAAATTACATTTTTGTAACAGTAGTGTTGAATATGAGAACAAAAATGTAATCTCCGGCGTCCCGGAGCCCGTCCGGAAAGGGGAAATCCGCAGATTTCTTTACTTATTCATATAAAAGCGCCGTTATTTCTGCAGGCGGATGTCGTTTTATGGATGTTGGCACGAAGAATGCTATATCCCTGGCAGCAACGGATAATCAACAGGGAGGATTGAACGATGGTTCAACAAAACTTTCAGGGACGTCCCGAATTCCCACGGGGGCAGGGACTCTACGACTTCGAACAGGAACACGATGCGTGCGGCGTCGGTCTGATTGCCGACCTTGACAACCGCAAGTCGCACCGCATCGTGGAAATGGGCGTTGAGGCGCTGCGCCGTCTCACGCACCGCGGCGCAACCGGATACGACCCCGAGACCGGTGACGGCGCGGGCATTCTCACGCACATTCCCGATGAACTCTTCCGCAGTGAAAAAGAGCTTGCCGCCGTTCTGCCACCCGCGGGCGAATACGCGGTTGCAATGCTCTTTCTGCCCACGGGAGCGGCGGAGCTTGCCAAAGCTTCTGCGCTCTTTGAAGACGCCTGCAAGAGCGAAGGTTTCCCCGTGCTCGCATGGCGCGACGTTCCGACCGACCCGACGAAAATCGGAAAGGCGGCCGCCGCAACGATGCCGGTCATCAAGCAGGTCTTTCTCGGCAGGAAGGGTGCGACTCAGGATGAATTCGAGCGCAACCTCTACATCGTCCGCAAGGTTTTCGAGAAGGAAGCCGCCAAAATCGACTTCAAGGGCGGCCGCCCCTATGTCGTGAGCCTCTCTTCCCGCTCCATTGTTTACAAAGGACTGCTTCTCGCGCATCAGATTTCCAAGTTCTACCCGGATCTGGCAAGCGAAAACTTCAAGAGCGCGCTTGCGATTGTCCACCAGCGTTACAGCACGAACACCTTCCCGACCTGGCCGCTCGCCCACCCGTTCCGCTATCTCGCGCACAACGGTGAAATCAACACGATCCGCGGCAATCTCAATCACATGAGAGCGCGTGAACCGATGCTGGAATCCCCGCTGTTCGGCGAAAACATCAAGAAAATCATCCCCGTCATTCCGGACGGACAGAGCGACTCGGCTTCGCTGGACAACGCGCTTGAACTTCTTGTGGAAGGCGGCCGCTCTCTGCCGCACGCCATGCTGATGCTCGTGCCGCAGGCCTGGGGCAAGGATTACCATATCGGACAGGATGTCCGCGGGTTCTTCGAATATCATTCCGCGATCATGGAGCCGTGGGACGGTCCCGCCGCCATCGCGTTTTCCGACGGCATCAACGCCGGAGCCATGCTCGACCGCTCCGGTCTGCGTCCCGCCCGCTACACCATTTCCGCCGACCGCACCTTCGTTCTCGCTTCGGAAACCGGCGTGCTCGACATCGCGCCCGGCGCCGTGCTGGAACATGGACGCCTCGGTCCCGGACAGATGATCTACCTCGACCTCGAAAACGGGCGCGTCCGCTACGACGCGGAAATCAAATCGCAGGTCGCGCGTCTCCAGCCGTACCGCCGCTGGGTTCAGGAAAACCGCATCACCATCAACGGCTTTCTCGACCAGGCGACGCCCGCCGCGATCGGTTACGACATCGCCCGCAGACAGAAACTCTTCGGCTACTCCCGCGAAGATCTCGACATTCTGATCTCCGCCATGGCGCAGAACGGACAGGAACCCATCGGCTCGATGGGCAATGACGCCGCGCTCGCCGTGCTCTCCGAAAAGCCGCAGATTCTTTACAACTACTTCAAACAGCTGTTCGCCCAGGTGACGAACCCGCCGATCGACCCGATCCGCGAGGCTTCCGTCATGACGCTGATGACCTACATCGGCAACCACGGCAACATTCTCGAGGAGTCTCCGAAACATGCGCATCTCGTGAAGATGCAGCAGCCGATCCTCTCCGATGAGGATCTCGGGCGGCTCCGCGATTTGAATCTTCCGGATTTCCGCACGCAGACCATCAAGATCGCGTATACGCCGGAAATCGGACTTGAACAGGCTCTTGAATCCATCTGCGCGGAAGCGGAAAAATCGGTTCGCGAAGGCCGGAACGTCATCATTCTGAGCGACCGCGATCTCACGGACGAGGAAAGCCCGATTCCGTCGTTGCTTGCCGCATCCGCCGTCAATGCGCGTCTGCTTGCCGCTGGAATCCGCAGCGGTTCGGGCGTGATTCTGGAAACAGGCGACGCCCGCGAAGTCATGCATTTCGCTCTGCTGCTCGGCTACGGCGCGACCGCAATCAATCCGTACCTCGCTCTCGAAACGGTTTCCGAACTCGTCAAGGAGGGCAAGGTCAAACTCGATCCCGCCACGGCGACCGGAAATTACATTCACGCAATCTGCAAGGGACTGCGCAAGATCATGTCCAAACAGGGCATCTCGACCCTCCGCAGTTTCCGCAGCGCCCAGCTGTTCGAGGCCGTCGGACTCAGCTCCGAGCTGGTTTCCAAATACTTCACCGGAACCGCCTCCCGTATCGGCGGCATCGGTCTGAAGGAGATTGAACACGAAGTCGCTCTCCGCGTGAACGCCGCCCGCGGCGAAACGTTCGGACAGCCCTATCTGCTCCCCTCCGGCGGTCAGTACAAGTTCCGCAAGGACGGCGAGAGTCATCTGTGGACTCCGGAGACCATCACTCTGCTCCAGCAGGCGGTCCGCAACAACGACTACGGCAAATTCAAACAGTACACCAAGCTCATCAACGAGCGCGAGCACGGCATCTGCACTCTGCGCGGACTCTTCAAATTCAAAGAGACCACGCCGGTTCCGCTTGAGGAAGTCGAAAGCGCATCCGAAATTGTCAAGCGTTTCGTGACGGGCGCAATGTCCTACGGCTCGATCAGCCCGGAAGCTCACACCACGATCGCCCGCGCCATGAACGAACTCGGCGGCATGAGCAACTCCGGTGAAGGCGGCGAAGATCCGGCGCGTTATGTGACGAAGCCAGGCGAAGTCAGCCTTTCCAGCGCAATCAAGCAGATCGCTTCCGGACGTTTCGGCGTTACGGCGGAATACCTCGCGAACGCAAAGGAACTTCAGATCAAGATCGCCCAGGGCGCAAAACCGGGCGAGGGCGGCCAGCTTCCCGGACACAAGGTCAACGATCTCGTCGCCCGTGTCCGTCACTCCACCCCAGGCGTGACGCTGATCTCGCCTCCGCCGCACCATGACATCTACTCGATTGAAGACCTTGCCCAGCTGATCTTTGATCTCCGCAACGCAAACCCGAAAGCGCGCGTTTCCGTGAAGCTCGTTTCCGAACTCGGCGTCGGAACGGTCGCCGCGGGCGTCGCAAAAGGTCATGCGGATGTGGTTCTCATCAGCGGACACGACGGCGGAACCGGAGCAAGCCCGCTCTCCAGCATCAAGCACGCCGGGCTCCCGTGGGAAATCGGTCTTGCCGAAACCCAGCAGACTCTGCGCCTGAACAAGCTCCGCGACGGCATCCGCGTACAGGTCGACGGACAGCTCAAGACCGGACGCGACGTCGTGATCGGCGCCCTGCTCGGTGCGGAGGAGTTCGGATTTGCAACCACGGTTCTGGTCTCCATGGGATGTCTGATGATGCGCAAGTGCCACGACAACACCTGCCCGGTCGGCATCGCGACGCAGGATCCGGAACTCCGCAAGCTTTTCAGAGGCAAGCCGGAACACGTCAAGAACTTCCTGCTCTATATCGCCGAAGAGGCGCGCGAAGTGCTCGCAAGCCTCGGACTTCACTCCATCGACGAGGCGGTCGGACGCTCCGATCTGCTCGACACCGCCGAAGCCCTGAAGTTCTGGAAGACGCGGAACCTTGACTTCAGCCGCATCTTCGCCCAGGTCACTCCGGACGATCTGCCGCGCAAGTCCTCGCGGAAGCAGGAACGCCCCGCGACGTTCGACGACGAGAAGCTGATTCCGCGTCTGACCGACTCCATCGAAAAGGGCGAGAAGGCGCTTCTCTACCTCCCGCTCCGCAACAAAGACCGCAGCGTCGGAACGCGCCTGAGCTACCACATCGCGTCGCGCTACGGACACAAGGGGCTGCCGGAAGACACGATCAAGGTCGAGTTCAGCGGCTGCGCCGGACAGAGCTTCGGAGCATTCCTTGCGGCAGGCGTCACCTTGACCCTCAAGGGCGAGGCGAACGACTACGTCGGCAAAGGGCTCTCGGGCGGAAAGATCGTGGTCCGTCCGCCCTCTGAAAGCCGCTTCGTTCCGGAGGAGAGCATCATCGTCGGCAACGTCATCGGCTACGGCGCAATCGCCGGAAAGATGTTCATCAACGGACTCGCGGGCGAGCGTTTCGCCATCCGCAACAGCGGCATGACCGCGGTCGTGGAAGGAACGGGCGACCACACCTGCGAATACATGACAGGCGGTCTGGTGATCGTCCTCGGCAAGACGGGCATGAACTTCGCCGCCGGCATGACGGGCGGTATCGCCTACGTGCTCGATGAAACCGGCGACTTCGACTTGCGCTGCAACCTTGCGACCGTGGACCTTGAGTCGATCCGCAAGGGATCGGAAGACGAGGAACTTCTTCTCTCCCTGATCAAGGAACACGAAGCCGCCACCGGCAGCCCGAAGGCCGGACGCATCCTGCGCGAATGGGAGGACATGATCCCGAAATTCGTGAAGGTCTTCCCGGTCGAATACCGTCAGGCGCTCGGCAAGATGCACAAGGACGACGCCGAAATCAACCGCGCCAGGCACAGCAACTGATTGAGAGAAGGAGGCAACTGTTATGGGAAAGAATCTGAAACGCGCATTCTATGACGTTCAGCGTCAGGCGCATACATATCGTCCGCTCGAGGAGCGCAAGCTCGACTTCAAGGAAGTGGAAGTTCCCCCGAATCCGGAAGTTCTGAAAATTCAGGCGGAACGCTGCATGGATTGCGGCATTCCGTTCTGCCACGGAACCGGCTGTCCGCTCGGCAACCAGATCCCCGAATTCAACGAGGCGGTCGCCAACGGCCGTCTCGAGGACGCCTGGAACCTGCTCTCTTCCACAAGCCCGTTCCCCGAATTCACCTCGCGCATCTGCCCCGCTCTCTGCGAAGGCTCCTGCACCTGCGGTCTCAATTTCGAACCGGTCACGGTTCGCCAGATTGAACGCTACATTGTGGAACAGGCTTACGAAAAGGGACTTGTGAAGGTCCGGCACGTGGCAAAACGTTCCGGAAAATCGGTCGCCGTCATCGGCGCCGGTCCCTCCGGACTTGCCGCCGCGACGATCCTCAATCAGCACGGACACAAAGTCACGGTCTATGAGCGCGATCTCCAAGCCGGCGGACTCCTCCGCTACGGCATTCCCGATTTCAAACTCAAAAAAGAGATCATTGAACGCCGCGTCAAGCTGATGGAGGCCGAAGGCGTGAAATTCGAAACCGGCGTCAACATCGGCGTCGACATCTCCGGCGAATACCTGAAGCGCAAATTCGACGCCGTGGTCGTCGCCGCCGGAACCCGTCAGCCGCGCGATCTCAAGATTCCCGGACGCGAACTCGACGGCATTCTTCCCGCGACGAAGTTCCTCGCGGAGCAGAACCGTCTGGTTTCCGGCGAACACACGGGCGAACATCCGTATTCGGCAAAGGGCAGGCGGGTTCTCGTGATCGGCGGCGGCGACACCGGCTCCGACTGCGTAGGAACCTCGATCCGGCAGGGCGCGGCGTCCGTCGTTCAGGTTGAAATCATGCCGCAGCCGCCGGAGAAGCGTTCGGTCAACACGCCGTGGCCGATGTGGCCGTACATGCTCCGCACCTCCTCCAGCCATATGGAAGGCTGCGAACGGAAGTGGAACATTGCGACGAAATCGTTCTTCGGCAAAGACGGCAAAGTCGCAGGCGTCAAGTGCGTGCTCGCAGACTGGGAGTTCTCGCCGCAGGGCAAGCCGCTGAAGTTCACGGAAAAGGGCGAAGAGTTTGAGATTCAGGCGGATCTGGTTCTTCTCGCGATGGGCTTCACCGGAATTCCGGCGGAGGATCTCTACCCCGCCCAGCTCGGACTGTCCCTCGAGCGCAATCTCATCAAGGCGAACCCGGATGGCGAAACGGCGGTTGCCGGAGTGTTCGCCGCCGGAGACGTCAAGTCCGGACCCTCTCTTGTGGTCCGCGCGATTGCCTCCGGCCGTCAGGTCGCTGCGAAGGTGAATGATTATCTGAACACTCTGTAAGGAATTTATACAGGTCCCGGGGGAGCGTCGACGTCCGTTGCGCACAGACTCCCTCTCTCTCAAGGCGCTCCCCCGGGTCTGTATTTTCTGATCCCCACAGGCGGGAATTCCGGAAAATGAAATCCGGAGTTCCCGCCTTTTTAAGTTTGCGGAAAATGATGAATTATACGGGCCGTCCGTCCCGTTCGGTGAAATATTCGTTCGTTTTCAGCGTGCGTCCGTTCTTGAGCGTGAACGGTGCGCAGCCGATGTTGGCGGTGACGACGGTTCCGTCCGAAAAAACGGTGCGGGCGACCGCGTGCAGGCGCCGTCCGTCAAATTCCGGCTCCGTCAGAAACTCGTGGCGGAGCATCTCTGCCGTGAAGGTCCCGCGCATTTCACGGGACTGCTTCAGACTTTCCGCATCGAATCCGGTCGGAAGGAGCGCATAGAGCGCGCAGTATGCCGGATATTCTCCTTCGCCGATTCCGTAGGATTCGGAATCCGCGGTGTAGTTGAGCACGGAATCGTGGAAGACCAGCTGCCAGAGCGGAACCGGAATCAGCGGCAGACGGCACTGCGGCAGGAACGTTCCGCCGACCGGACAGAACGCGCCGAGATCGACGATGTCCGCGCAGTATTCGTGCGGACTCTGCTCTGTCGCCACCGAGCCGAAAATCTGTTTGGCTAATTTCAGAACTTTGCGGCGGCTTGCGTAATCCTCCCGCTGTCCGTGGCGGTGTTCCGGATGAAAACAGGAGAGCGGAACCGCGGAACCGAAGACATCCAGATAGATGCTGCCGCGTCCGGTCAGTTCCGCAATCCGCGGCAGATCGCGCTCCGCGTATTCAAGTGAAAAATCGGAGCAGAGATGCCAGGCGCGTCCGCCGCGCCAGATCCCTCCGCGCCGCAAAGCGCCCGATTCATCGCGGGAAATCTTCTCTTCGGGAAACTCCGGACTGTTCCGGTAGCATTCGTAATAGTTGTCGTGGACGGAGAAGATATAGCCTTCGGAGAGGGAATGCGCGTACTCGGCGGCGGCGCGGAATTCCGCTTCCGTTCCGCGTTCGGGATTCGGCGGAAGGCGTGTCGGATACATGCTGTCGTAGCCGCCACGGTTCCATCCGGCGTTGTAGACGCAGACGCGGTCGAATCCGTTTGCTTTCGCCGTATCGAAAATTTCGTATGCGGTCCAGTTTGCGGCGAGGCCTTCCTGAGACTTGCGTTCAGGAGCGGTTGCAAAATAACTCCAGGAGTGCGGAACCGGAGCGGTGCGCGTGGCGTAGACGTCGTGTTTCCAGATCACCGCGCCGACCAGTTTTTCAACTTCCGGACTCCGCGCGATTTTCTCTTTGAGGGAGACGAACCGTCCTTCGGATTTCACGATTCCGCGATACCATTTCGCCAGCCGGTTGTAATCACTGCCCGCGGGCATGGCGGTCAGCCGGAGTTCGCGGCGGTAGTTGGAAACCAGCGCATTGAAATCAAACACGGGCGAGAACGAGACTTCGCCGGGGACAACGTTGACTTCCGCATGCACGTTCATGTCGCAGTAGTCTTTGAGATGAACGGCAAGTCCGGCTTTCTTTTCCGGAAGAATGCCGAAAAAGGTCATGTTCAGGCTTCCGGCGGCGGTCATGTCGAATTCCTCGCGCCGGGATTCGGGGAAGGTTAGCTGTGCGCCGTATCCGCAGGGAACCGGACACTTCACGCGTTCGCCGCTGGAGAAGCGGAGCAGACGGTTCGGGAAGGTGAGTGTGATGTCTTCTTCTTCCAGATTTTCGATCCGGTTGACTGCGAAGACCGCGGACTCTTCTTCCAGTCGGATTTCAAATTCAAAAAGAAAATCCGGAACATTGAGCGGACGGCGGTACTGGTTCTCTTTGAAGCGTGCAAAACAGTCGAGTTTGCGGAAGCGGATCCGCATGGTTTCGTTTTCGCATTCCACGGAATGTTCCGCATGTTCGCGCAGGGGAAAATCCCAGCAGTGTCCGTAGCGGAGCTGAAACGGTGCATTGCTGTTCCAGATTCCGCCGAAACGTTTGTCCGTGAGTGTGAGACGGAGCTGTTCGTCCAGTTCGACGGCGTAAAAACTGTTTTCAATTTTCATTTGATTTCCTTTCGTTTGAAGGTTTGCGGTAACAGATCAGACGGCTGCCTTTGAGCAGGCAATCTGCAGAAATTTCTTTTCCGCGTCCAAGATTTTTCCCCGTTTCCGGATCGAAAAATTCCATTTCCTCCGTGAAATGGAGCCGGACGGGGCTGGAGAGACGATGCACGGAGATGACGCCGTTTCCGACGGCAACTGCATTTCCGGCTTCGGAATGCGGAGTGATTCCTGCCGCTTTCGCCGCATTGTGAACGAATTGCGGCGTGAGTCCGTCGGGCTGTGCGGAGTAGATGATTGTTGCTCCGTTTTCCGTTCGCTTGATTCCGATTGCCGGTTCGCCGGAGGCGCGCCAGCGTCCGATGATTTTGAATGCCGGATCGCAGAGAACGGTTGAATACGGAAGTCTGTCGAACTGGGAAAAGCGTTCGCGCGTGATGAACAGATCGCCGAGTCCGGTTCTTCCGGAACAGGCTTGAACGAGCGGATCGGTGGAGCCGGGGATAAATTCCGTGCAGTCGGAGACGGGGGCTATTCGGTCACGGACCTGTATTCCGAGTTCAGAGAGCGCCGGAGCCGCGAGCCCCGGAATGCGGTTGTGGAGCGCTCCGGCGGAACCGGTGATGACAATGACGTTTCCGCGTTTCATCGCTTTGGCTTTCAACGCGTCGCGCTGAGCGTCGGTCAGTGTTTGCGGGGCAATAACGATCCAGAGCTTGTAGTCCGGAAGATCTTTGCGCGTGAGGTCGTCGAGCAGAAGAATGTCCGGCGTGATTCCGCTGAGACGGCAGATCATGGCTGTACGGGAGGGCGCGGCGGAGGCGTCGCGGTTCAGAAGTCGTTCGCGTTCATCGAGAATGAGTGCGGCTTGCGTGCGGGGGAGGGCGTCGCGGTGCTGAACGGACCAGTCGGCCGCACGGCAGGTCGTGCGGATGGCGTTCAGCGCGCGGGGATCGTTGTACCAGCTGTCGAACATGTCGAAATAGTAGAACCCGTCGCCTCCGCAAGCGAGGACAGCCCCGGCGTCGCGGTAGATCTGGTCGCGGAATTCATCGAAGTTGCGCGGGTATCCGAGCGATTCGCGGCTCCATCCGGCGGTGATCTGGGAACGGGGCGTGCGGTGATCCATCTCCTGCATGTAGACCAGCCCTGCGGCGTGTGCGGCTGCAATGGCGAAGTTCGCGGATGCTCCGACGCCGCCGAGTTTGCGCATGGCGGAGTAGGCGCTGACCTGAAACACAAGGTCGATGCCGTTGTCCTGTGAAAGCTGTTTGAGAGAAGACCGTCCGGTCTGTCCCCAGAGCGGAGAGCTGTAGTAGGTTCCGACGATGACCGGGCGTTCCATTCCCTCTTTCAGAGTCCGGGCGAAACGCCGGTTCATTGCGGCGATGGTGTCGGTGATGAAGTCGCGTCCGTCCGCAATCCTGCGGTCGGGGTTGCTGCGCGTATTGCTCCACTGCGCCGCTGATTTCCATTCGGATTCCCGGAACATCGGGGCGTTTTCGAGCGTAACTGAGGGATCTCCCCATGCGCGGCGGAGCGCGTTGTCTGTGCGGTATTTCTGTTTGAGATACTTGCGGTATGCGCGCAGACTGGCGGGGGAGTAATCTGCCTGACCGCGTCCGGCGCTGTATTCCCATTGCAGGAACTGGTCGTCATGTCCGCCGTTCAGGCCGAAGCCGGCGACGATTTTTCCGGCGGGTGACTGCTTCAGGAACTTTGTCAATTCGCGGAGTCCCCGGCAGACATATTGCTGATACTCTTCCGATGCGTATGAGACTGCCCAGTGGCGGTTCTTCTTCGGGTTCGGTCCCGGAACGCCGAATCCCGCAAATGCGCAGAACTGCCGGACGCCCGGCTCGCCCTTTTCGTTGCGGAAAATGCTGTCGGGATTGTTGCGGAAGAAATCCTCGCCGACGTCGACGTTCACATTGATGAGCACCCGCGCTTCCGGCGCGGCGTTGTGAATGTAGAGCAGTTCTTTTTCGAGACGGGAGAAATCGAACGAGCCGTCCGGCTGAAGCGCCGCCATGTCCCAGGTCATCTTGTCCCAGAACAGAGTGACGCCCGCATTGAAGGTCTGAATCAGATTGATTCCGGCGTCCGCGAGCGGTTTGTAATCAATGGAGCCTTTATAGCTTTTCAGAATGGTTTCCCTGCCGTCGAGGAGAACGATGGGGCGTCCGTTTCTCCGCACGACTTCCGCCGTTGCCGGTGAAACTTTTCCGAGACTTTTCAGCACGGATGTGCGGTCTGGCGCTGGAGCTTTGGGTGTATAGATTCCTGCCGGCGTTTTTTCCGGCGTCTGAGGAAGGATTTCCGCATTCCGCACGCGGAATGTTACAGGATTCCCCGCGAAAACAGCCTCAAGGCGCATGTACTTCACGCCCGGGAGGGCTTTCGCGCTCCGTTCAATCTCAAACGTCCCGCACGAGAAAAGCGTCTGATAGAGCGCGGATGGTTCAGCTTTCATATCGACGATAAGTTTGTCTTCGTTGAGGCTCAGCAGACGGATAGATGCAGCCGCTCCGGGAGTGCGTTCGAGAATATCAAGCATCAGTGTTCCCGTGTGAATTTCGCCCTCTTTCACTGGAAACGTTTTGGAGCTCCAGACCGTGCAGCCATCCGCATTGAGCTTGCGGATGACGCCGTTTTCCTCCGCGGAGCGGCTGCCGAAATTGTCGGCTGTATTCTCCGCCGCGAAAACGGAGACGGAGAATGCGAGTGCGGGAAGCAGAAGTTTGAACAGAGTCATAATCCCTCCGCGTTTATTTTTTCGGAATGACGTTCATATAGAGTTTCGGCTCAGCAAACCAGACGGTTCCTGTGGATTTCCCGAGGAAGAAGCGGACCTGGAAGAAAGCCGCATCTTTGGGAAATTCAGGGAATACGGCGCTTGCTTCGATATCGCCCCAGTCGAACGTTCCGGGAATCATCTTTGTGTCGCGTCCGATGAGATATCCCTTCTTCGAAAAGAAGGAGAAGTTGACGAATCCGCCGTTTGCGACGTTTTCGTTTTTCTGACGGAAGCGCATGGTGATCTGAAGCGCTTCGCCCGCGCCCGGACGCGGAAACTTTTTGAGGTCGAATCCGCCTTGGCATACTCCGTAGTAGCGGGTTCCTTCCGGGCTGGAGATCTTGAGCGCGCGGATTCCTTTTTCCGCGTCGAACGGGACGGACTGGAAGTTCCCGCTTCTGTCTTTCGGTTCAATGGCTGTCCAGAATGGAATTGCGCCTTTGTCGTTCATTTTGAATTCCGGATTGCGGAGCGGAATTTCGACTGCGGAGAGCGCTCCGGCAAGAAGGATGAGTGCGGCAAGAGTGAGTTTTTTCATGATTTCCGGTTCCTTAAGATATGCGGACCCACTGGTCCGGCTGTTTTTCCGCATCGATCGCAGTGCGGAGAACATGGGCGATATGAATGGTTTCCGCGCGGTCGATCGGCGGAATTCCGGTACGGAAAAATTCGAGCATGGCGTCGATGAGATTCGGGAACATGCTGCTGAGTTTCGAAATCTGCACAGTGTCGTCGCGTCCGAGAATCCGTGCGGAAAAACCGAGCTTCGGGTGAAGCGTCATTGCGGCGCGGCGTCCGTCGCCGAAGCGGAAGACCACATGGTCGGCATTCGCGCTTTTCGTATGGATCAGACTTTCGACGCCGGGGCCCATGACGGAGACGATCATCTCCAGCTGGTGGATGGCGTATTCCCAGAAGCTGCTTCCGCCGCCTTCGGTTTCCATGTATTCCGCATGGAATTTTCCGCGCGCTTCGATGAGTTCCGTTCCGAAACGGAGTGCGGAACTGGAAAAGAGCGGGGTGCGGAACCGGTCGGCGCGCGCAAAAAGCCGTTCCGCTGCCGCGCCGTCCGGAGCGAACGGCTTGTCGATGAACACCGGCTTTCCGGAGGCGAGAACCGCGTGTGCGAGCTCTTCGTGTTTCTCCGGATTGGAGGGGGCGAGCACGCAGAAGGCATCGCATGTTTCGATGAGTTTTTCCTGTGATCGGAACGGGGGTATCTGCATTTCTCCGCACCAGATTTCGAGCGGGCGCGCTCCCGGTTTTTCCTCCCAGGCACCGGCGATGGTGAACTCTTCGCTGAAACGGGAGGTGCGGAACCAGTTCGGGTAATTGTTCGCGTGCCACTCGTCGAGCGAGAGGTCGATGAATCCGATTTTCTTCATGGTTTCTCCTTTACATTTTTCCGCCGCGGTAATCGGGCCAGAGCCAGTACTGAGTGGAGCTTGGACCAGAGTTGTTATGTTTCAATCCGACCGTATTGTATGCGATGGAACCCACATGACCGTCTGCGAAACCGAACGTTGCGCGCATCCCGTGACAGTAGAATGTGCGTCCGCTGAGATGTTCCTGTTCAAGCGAATCGTAGAAACGGACGTACACCATTTCCGCCGCGTCCGCCCGGAGTGTGTCTGCAATGACCGCTTTCGAGCTCGGACTTGCGATGCTTTCCGGTTTACGGGGCTTGCAGACGTACCCCCAAAGGTTGCGCGGCGCGCCGCCCGTGAAATAGCCGAGATAGGAGTTGTAGCCGTAACGGGTGGTGTAACTTCTTCCCGCGAAATCTTCCGGCGGCATTGCGGCGTCCTGAAGCGGACGCGAGATCGCGCAGCCGTATTTGAAGAGCTTTTCCGGCACATATTTGTGCTGGTCGAGCAGATAAACGGGACGTCCCTTCTCCCCGGCGATGCTGTCGTCGTCTCCGAGCGGGAGAAACTCGTAATCCCCGGCGTACTGATTGACGCCGAGCAGAATCTGCTTGACGCTGCTGAGACAGTTCGCTTCCTGCGCTTTCTCCCGCGCCTTGTTCAGCGCGGGAAGAAGCATGGCTGCGAGGATGGCGATCACGGCAATTACCACGAGGAGCTCCACAAGGGTGAAATTTATGCGTATGGCACGCATGCCGCCTGTATGTTCGTCAGTCTTTTTCATACGGGCATCCTTTCCGTTGTTTGCTTGGTTAGAGAGAGACGGTTCTCCCGTTTCTGGAGGAGTCGTAGACGGCGAGCGCGATTTTCAGCGCGGCGATTCCCTCTTCAATTCCGGTGGTGAAGGGACGGTCTTCCAGTTCCTCTTCGATGAATTCCGCCATTTGGCATTTCCATGCGGAGTCGCCGCGGGTGGCTATGACGGAATTCTGCATTTCGAGTGTGCCGTCCGGTTTGCAGACTCCGGAGGAGAGACGTGTTTCGCCGGCGGCGTAATCGACTGTGATTGCTCCGGTGTCGCCCATGATTTCGATTCCGGAGAACCCGGCACAGCTGGTCCAGCCGCAGTCGAGATAACCCATCGCTGAGTTGCCGAACTGAAGAAGAGCCGTCATGTTGTCTTCAAGTGCAATGGGTTTGCGGAGAGTGGCGGTGAGACCGGAAACGCGAGTGACGTCGCCGATCAGCCAGCAGGCGAGGTCAATCGCATGGATTCCCATGTCGAGGGCCGCGCCGCCGCCCGCGATTTCCGGATTGTAGAACCAGTCTGTGACCGCCCAGCCCGGCCAGGGGCCGTTGTGTGCAAAGCGGATGCGGATCATGTACGGCTTTCCGATTTTTCCTTCCAGCAGAGCCGCGCGTGCGGCGCGGACCATGGAGTTGAAGCGGTGGGAGAAGCAGACGGCGAGGCGGCGTCCGGTCTCCTTCTGCGCATCGCGGATTGCGAGCGCCTCTTCCAGAGTGACTGCAACGGGTTTTTCGAGAATCACATCGCATCCGGCTCTCATGGCTTCAATCGCGTACCGCGCGTGATATTTGTTGGGGAGACAGATGGAGACAAGATCCGGTTTTTCGTGCGCTAGCAGCGCGGAACAGTCGTTGTACTCCCGCTCGAAATGCCACTTTTCGCGGACTCCGGCGAGCGATTCGGGGGAGACGTCGGCAATGGCGGTCAGTTCGCAGTTTTCGTTTGCGGCGTAACCGGGGATGTGGGAGGCGCGGGCGATGGCTCCGGCTCCGAAGACGGCGACTTTAAGCTTTTTCATTTGCAGACCCTTTCATTTAAAGGTTGTGAATCTGATTTTTCAGGAAATCAACGGCAAGCCGGATATCCGCGTCGGGATCGGCTCCGGTTTCGCGCTCAATGGTCAGATAGCCGTCGAATCCGGCGGCGTTCAGCGCGCGGAGGTAAGACGGAAAATCGACGGAGCCCGCACCGAGCGGAGTCTCTTCAAACAGAAGCCCGGTTTCCTTCTGGAGCTGTTCAAAGCCGCCGCGCGCAAAGGCGTCGTAGACCTGTTCGGCGTCGCAGTCCCGGTGATGCAGACCGTCCTTGGCATGCGTATAGACGATCCACGGGCGGAGAATTTCAACCGCGCGGACGGGGGAGACGTTCCGGACCATGACGAGGTTTGCCGGGTCGAGGTTGACGCCGACTCCTCCTTCGGTTTTCTTGAGAAACTCCGCCAGCTGTTCCGGATCTTCCGGTCCGGTTTCGATGCCGAAGACGATTCCGCGTTCTTTCGCGGCATGTCCGAGCGCGGTGAGCGCGTTCAGCATGACGCCGTACCGCGGGTGCGCCGGCTCGCGGGGAAGGACGCCGATGTGACCGGTGACGACCTTTGCACCGAGTTCGCCCGCAGCGTCGAAGACCTGTTTCATGCGTTCGAGTTTTCCGGGATTTTCCTTTTCATCCTGAAAACCGTAGCCGCCGAGTTCGGCGACGAGTGCGGAGATTTCAAGACCGAGCTCCTCCGCATAGCGGCGGAGTCCGGCGCGGTCCCCGTTCAGAATCTCCGCATTTGCATAACACTGGATTCCGGAAACCTGCATGACCGCGGCTTTCCGCATGGCCTCCCGCAGGGGGACGCGGAACGAATCAATCAGAATGCCGATCTTCATTTTTCAAATCCTTTCGGTTGTTTCTGTAAAACAGTTTTGCTTATTTTGTGCGGTAATCAATTGTCGGCGGCATCGGACACTGCGCTTCGGTCAGCCCGAGCGCTTTGAGGATATCCAGATACAAGTGCGAGATCATGATGTCGCCCTCGCGCGCATCGGGCAGTTCGAGTCCGCCGTTTTCTGTCAGAATCGCCAGAGCTTCCCGCGGACTGCCTGTCCGGAAGAGCGCGGCGGCGTACTGCTGGCGGACGGTCGGGCGCATCCGGTGCTCCTGCGGGAGCGCGTGGTAAAAATCAAGCATGGCACGGTGCGCTCCGTGAATGACCAGCAGCTTTGCCGTCTCCTTGACCAGATAGGCGTCCGCCTCCGGAAGGAGCGCCGCTTCCGTGAGCATATTCAGGGCTTCCTGCGAATGGTCTTTGCCGCGGAGCAGGATGTTTGCCCGCAGGTGCAGAGTCCATGCGTTGCGGGCGAGTTCCAGCGCGCGGAGCGAATGTTTTTCGAGCCGCTCTTCGTCGTGCGCCCGGAAGTGACAGAGCGCAAGATGATAATGTTTTTTCCAGCACTCCGGAGCCTGCTGAAGTCTGGGAATCCATTCGGGGCTGACCTGGAAGGAGCGCGGCGGTTCATCATCCATTCTTCCGGAACAGAGGTCCACCCACTCTTTTTCGTCCGGACCTGTCTGACCGAAATCAAGGTGCGGAGCAAATTTGTCTGCGAGTTCCTTTTCGGCGAGCGCGGCGGCTCCGTTTCCGTGCATCCTGAGCGTTCCGCGGCGCAGGGCGAGGGGACGGGTGCGGAGGAGCATGTTGTCCATCTCCGGTTCGGGGAGGAGTTCATCCGCAAGAGCGGTAACGCTGCGGACGGCATGTTCCCAGGAGCCGAAGACGTCCGCGGGTTCCGCCTGGATTCCGCCGTATGCTTCGAGCCATTCCCACGCGGTCCGCGGCGGCATTGGGAGACACTCCTGCTGAGTCTTTGCGAGCCCCGCCTGAAGCTCCAGATAATCCTGAACGCCGGGACCGAGCAGTTTTCTCTGCCAGTTCGCCCCGCCGGAGGTTTTGCCCCAGACGAAGAGCTTGCGTCCCTGGAGCCGCTTTGTGGAGAGATGAATGAAGCCGGAGCCGTCGCGGTTGAAGAGCGCTTCATACTTGCGCGATTCCGCGGGAATGTTGTAGAAATGGTCGCGGACAAAGGGGAAGTTTTCGGGATAGGTCTGGTCGAATCCCTCTCCGTCCGGCATGGTTGTTTTCGTGAGGAAGTGCGAGCCCTGATCGTATTTGTTGAGATACGTTTCCATTGCGGGGACGACGACGCGGCATCCGGGCGTCATGGGCGCCGCGATGTTGCTCCACCAGTACATGGGGACTATGTGTTCCGAAGGGTTGAAGATGCGTCCGCGGGCAAACAGAAAGCGCGAATCTTCCGGAAGGAGGAAGTCAATCTGAAACGGAGTTTCGCGGTCGCGGCTGTAGTCGTAGATTCGCAGGACGGGGCCGAAGTCCGGACCGTCGAGTTCCGCCGCAAAGCGCGGGGAGCATGTGTTTACGTCGTGTCCGCGCCGTCCGCAGTTGAATTCGACGCCGCCTGCGAACCATGCGTTGCGGATGGCGAGATTGCAGGGGCGGAATTCGGTGTTTGCGGTCAGCAGTTCGCGTCCGGCGGTCTTGTCGAACAGGCTCCAGAGGCGTCCGCCGAGCGGGAGAACGAATTCGGCGCGCAGAAAATCGTTTTCGAGAATTGCGGAATCGAATACGAGCATCTGCTTCTGACTGAGGTCGTAGTCATCCTGCATGGTGTAGGGGAGGGAGTCGGAGAACATGCCGTAGTTGACAAACAGGCCGTCGTCTTCATCCAGACGGGCTTCGATGGTGGACTTGATCGGGTCGCGCAGCGCCGGAAAGCGGCTGGCGGGTCCGACCGGAGTTCCGGAAATCTGTTTTTTTGTGAAGGTGAGAGTCGTTTTCATTTCATATGCCTTTCCGTTGTTTGGCGGATGATAAGTTCCGGTTCGAGCATGACGGTTTTGAAGGGGGTTCCCCGGATCATTCCGGTTATCGTTTCGGCTGCGCGCCGTCCGAGTTCCCGCACGGGCAGATGCACCGTGGTGAGCGGGGGGACGGTGAGCTTTGCCAGTTCCGAGGCGTCGTTGCAGCCGGTTAGCATGAGATCGGCGGGAACCTTGACGCCGCATCGGCGGAAAACATCCAGCAATGTCTCCGCCATGTCGTCCGAAGCTGCGATGATTCCGTCCGGGCGGGAGTCCAGTTCCGCGATGCGGAGTCCGGCTTCTTCAACTTTTGTTCCTTCATAACTTTCCGTCTCAAAAACATGTTCGCGCTTGAGAGTAACGCCGTTTTCGAGCGCGGCTGAACAGATCCCGTCGTAGAATTCCGCCGCGATCGGGATGTTGCGTCCGGGGTAGACAAGCCCGAGGGAGCGGCAGCCGCATTCGATCAGGTGTGAAGCGACGAGCGCGCCGGCTTTGGCAAAGTCGATGCGGACTGCGGGATCATCCCGTCCCGGCAGATAGGATTTGACGAACAGATGCGGAAGCGCGAGTTTGTCGAGTTCGGCAACGGTCATGGCGTCGAGGCGGTAGGTGCCGAGGAGAAAGCCCGCGTAGTTTTCCGCGAGTTTTGCGAGATTTTCTTCCTGGAACGTGCGGTGACTTGCGAGGATGTCGAGCAGGAAACCTTTCTGTTCGAGAGTCTCGCTGAGCGCGGATACCGTCTTCATGGTCACCGGGTGGCAGAGGTCGCGGCTGTCGTAGATCAGCAGCGCGATTTTGCGGGAGTTCAGACTTGAAATGTTGCGGATGAACGTTCCTTTTCCCCGCGCGCGGTAGAGATAGCCCTCGTTTTCGAGCTCTTTCATCGCCTGCCGCACGGTGTTGCGGGATACGCTGTATTTCGCGGAGAGTTCCGCCTCGGAGGGTATGGGAAACTCTTCCGCAAAGGCTCCCGTGCGGATCTGTTCAATCAGAGTCTCTTTCAATGTCTGATACTTCGGTTTCATGAAATGTACCTATCTTTCTTTTGTTGTAATATATGCATATGAAAAAGAAAAGTCAAGGGAGTTTTGTTTAAATGTACCAACATTTAAATCCGGCAAAAAAAATTGCTCTCCGGATTGCGTTCGGAGAGCGATTTTCCTGCTTACTTCGCCTCAAGAGCCTGAATCTTTTTTTTCTGAGCGGGCGATAGAGCTTCTTTTTTGCAGAGATTGATCTGCTGGCTGATTTTGTTTTTATCCTTTTCCGGATCAAGCAGAGCGATGTAGGCGAGACGGAAATCCACTTTGTCGCGTCCGGAAATGACGGGATCCTCAAGGATTGTGCGGAGGACGCTGCATAGCTTCTGGCTGGACTGTCCGCTTGCTTTGCAGGAATTGACGACAATCCACCATGCCCAGCGGCGGGAGCCGGAGTTTTCCGGTCCGTTTGCGGCGTTGCGGGCGTAGTGTTCCGCACGGTCGTAGTCTTTTTTCTTCTGGTACGCCTGCGCGAGCGTCATATTGGCGTCAAACGTATCCCATACGGTGGGTTTTTCTAAAGAAAGCACGTTTTCCGCGGATGCAATGGCGGCGTCGGGATCGCCGCTGCGGAGCTGCGCGGAGGCGAGCTGGCGGTATGCCGCAATGCGGAGATTCCGGTGGAATTCTTCGCCTGTGAAGCGTTCGGCGAGGGTGATGACTTTCTTGAACTCTTTCCGGTTCATCATGGGGCGCGTGAGTTCATAGAACGGTCCCGCAAGCCAGACGGAGACGTCGGGATGCCGGAGTCCGTATTTCAGAGCTTTGAGGAAGATGGCTTCCGCCTGTTTGCCGTTCCCGAGAGCGGCGTGACAGCGTCCGGCGCTGCAGAACGCGTCTATTTGCTCGCGGATGGAAAGTCCTTCCGTGTTTGATGCGCGTTCAAACAGGTCAAGTGCGCGTTTGTGTTCCTTGCGTATGAAATACTGTTTGCCGCAGAAGAGGGATGCGCGGGCAAGCTGTTCGCTGTTTGTGGAGGCTTTGATTGCCTGTTCCGCGAGTCCGATTGCAAGACCGCTGTCTTTCCCTGCGGATGCGGCGTTCGCACGGGCGAGCAATTCCTCAAACGGGGTGTCGCGGCGGATGGTTTTCGCAAGCGTCAGCTGGCATTTATTGAAATCATCGTTCATTTTCAGGCGTGCGCAGCATTCCGCCGCACGGCGAAGATTGCGTTCTTTCTGCTGTTCCGAGCAGCCGGGGAGCGCAAGAGCTTCCTGAGCGGCTTTGAGAGCTTCTTCATGCCGTTTTTCCTTGATGAGCCAGGACATGTACAGATGTATGGTTCCGGCTTTCTGATCGGCGTTGACCGACTCTTTGAGGCAGCGTTGATAGGCTGCGGCGATGGTCGCCTTGTTGTTTGTACGCAGGGCGATTCGGAACAGTTGAACGTTGCAGAGACGGTTGAGCTCTTCATCGAATCCCTGCGAAAGGATTTCCTCACAGACGCGTTTGAGACGGACATCGTCATTCAACGCTTCGTAAGCGCGGATGAGACCGCTTTTCGCGGCGCGGATATGCCAGTTGCTTCCGGACTCCTCTTCCGTCGTTGCGACGCCGCGGAATGCGCGGACGGCGTCTTCGTAGCGTTTGAGCGCGAGACATGCATTGCCGATGATGACGCGGATTTCCTGTTTTTCGCGAAGTTCACCCGTGGACTGCCGGAGAAAGACGTTGCCCGAACGGATGACATTTTCGTAGTCTTTGATCCCCTGGTAGCCGTGAACGAGCATGGCGGCGGCGTTCATGCGGGTCTTGTGCGTGGAAGCGTTTTCGAGCAGATAGCCGGCGGTGCGGATGCATGTTTCAAAATCTTTTGCGTCGCGGGAGGCGAACATGGCCTCGCGGAGTGCCTCATCGTGTTTTTCGAGCTGGAGATCGGGAAGCTCCGCCGCCTGTTGAGCGACTTTTGCACGCCGTGCCTGAATCTGCTGCCAGAGCTTGTAATCGCCCTTGAGCCTGGCAGTGTTGGCGTCGCGGGAGAGAAGACCGTTGCAGATTCTGTATGTTTCGAATTTCATTGCGACGGGAAACTCTTCGCTCTGCATGATGCCGGAATAGCAGCGGGCGGCCTCGCCGCTTGAATCGTCGTCACGCCAAAGACTTTTGAGTTCGTCGATCTGATTTTTGAAATCGTTCTGGAGTGCACGCGCCCGGCCGTGCATTTCGTTGGCGGACTCACGGGCGCTTTTACGCTCGTTGGCGGATTTGGAAAGCCTCTGCGCTTCCCGGAACGCGTGTTCTGCTTCGACATAGCGTTTCTGCCGCCGGAAATCATTTGCGGCGCGGATCGCTTCCCGGCGGGTCAGATACCGTTCCGCCGCCGTCGCCGACAGCATCATCAGACACAGCGCATATAGAGCAATTTTGCGATACATATGAAACTCCTGTCTACCTGTTGGTCTTAAAACAAATTTCCGTGAAAAAGAATGGAAATTTTTAATCCTTTTTGTTCTTTTTATACTATAGCGAAAAATGCTGATTTGTCAATCCCCTCTTTCTTTTTTTTCTCTGATGTTTTCTGAAAAATATTGACTATTCCGTTTTTTATGATATATTAATTGTCCCATAAAACTTTTTAGGAGAAGGGCAATGCAGCTTCAGCTGATCAAAGGAAAAATCCACCGAGCAAGACTCACTCACTGCGATCTCGACTATGAGGGGAGCCTTGAAATTGATATCGACTATCTGAAGAAAGCGGAAATTCTTCCGTACGAGAAGATCCTTGTCGTGAATGCGACGAACGGGGAGCGCCTGGAAACCTACGCGATTCCCGGGGAGTCCGGCTCCCGCGTCTTCCGTCTCAACGGCGCCGCCGCGCACAAGGGAAACGTCGGCGACATTGTCACCATCATGGCGTTCGGCATTCTTGACGAAAAAGAGGCGCAGGGCTTCCAGCCGAAAGTCGTTGTCCTCAATGAAAAGAACGACGTTGTCGCCGTCCGCAGAGGAAGAACTCCGATTGCGGAGTGATTGCGGAGATTATGTGGAAGTATTACGCTCTTCTTTCGGCGTTCTTTGCCGCGCTGACCGCGATTCTCGCAAAGGTCGGCGTGACGGGCGTTAATTCCAATCTTGCGACAGCGATCCGCACGACCGTGATTCTCGTTATCGCCTGGGGGATCGTACTGGCGTGCGGCGCGGAAAAGCAGATTGCCGGGCTTACCGGCAGGAACATTCTGTTCCTGTGTCTTTCCGGAGCGGCGACCGGGCTTTCGTGGCTCTGCTATTTCAAGGCGCTGGATACGGGCGACGTCTCCAAAGTCGCCCCGATCGATAAACTCAGCGTTGTGTTCACCATGGTGCTGGCGTTTATCTTTCTGCATGAAACCGTCGGTCTCAAAGTGATTGCCGGAGGAATTTTGATTCTCCTCGGCTCTCTGGTCATCATCTGGTGACCGTTTCTCCGCCGCATCGGCGTTCTCTGCGTCAAGGATTCCTTTTCCGGGCGCGGAGCGTTGTTGAAACCGTATCTTGGAACCTGCGCCTTGGGAATGCGTGAGCGCCTTTGCTGTTTTCGACAGGCGGACTTTGGAACGTCTGCTGGATCGTCTTCAGAGACTTGCTCTGAAAACTGCGGCGGAAGATCTCCGGGCGGCGTTCTTTCTTATGAAATATTGGATGTCCTGACCCGGGCGCACCGCCGGAGCTGGACCGTCCCGGTTTTTTTCGAGGCTCCCGGATGATATGTGCGCAAATCTGGAGAAGCCGCTGAGCGTGCGTGAACAGGTCTGGAGACGCGCCTGCCGTCATGCGGCGATTTTCTGAATTGAAAGAGAGGCTCATTTTGCAAAGAATAAGGATTCCTTCTTCTTTTTAAGGAATAAATATGAAATATTTTGAATTCTGCGGAATCTTTTCCTGTTGACTTTTTCTGCAACAGCGTTTATAGTAATGCCGTGGCTTGAGAACAAACATAGGAGGAGAACAAAATGAAAATGAAACGGATTTTCGCAGTATGTCTGCTCGCTGCGTCTGTTTTCTGCGGAGCGGAAGAGGACAATTCAAAATTCGCTCCGCCGCAGAACAGCGTTCCCGGTAAAATCTGCGTTCTGATCGCGGATGTCGGGACGATCGACACCGTCGCGAAGACAGAGGAATTTCTGACGCAGATCAAACAATTCAACGTGGATGATACGTCGCGCCTTTCCGATGCGGACAAGGTGGCGGATCCCAACCTGGCGAAGATTGAGGTCACTTACCGGTTCAACGATTCTGTCCGCAAGTACAGCGACCGGGAGCGCGAAATCGCCGCGCGGAACCGTCGGATGGAACGTGTGCTGGAACAGCTGCGCAACTCAATTGTCGGCAACGATAAAAAACGCAGCATCGTTGTGGCGAAAAATTATCTGCAGAGTTTTCTGCAGCCCTATTCATCCTGTATTCAGGTGATTGACCGGGCGAATACTTCACTTTCGGAAGTGGAGAAGGCGATCGGCGGAAACTCGCAGCAGGATGTCGCTTCCGCCTGCGTCTTCCTTACCGTCATCATGCAGGATCTGAAGGAATCGTCGCAGACGGTTCAAGTCGGCAACACGATGGTCAAACGCACGAATTACACGCAGAAGGCTGTGGCGAACCTGCGCGACTTCAACGGCAATGTCGTGAATTCCTGGAACGCCGTCGCCAGAGTGTCGCACCGCCGTACCGGAGCAAGTTTGGAAGAGGGGTTCAACCCGGCTGACGATCTGATGGAGGACGTCCTCAAGCAGATCGCGGAAAAACTCGGAGACAGTCTGACCGCCTCGCTCAAAATCCGTTGCCGCGGTCCCAAAGGCGACAAAGAGTTTGACGAAGAAGGGGTCACTCTGACGCTGAACGGGAACGATTTTGAAAGCGGAACCCGTGTTCTTGCCGGACGTTATGTGCTCAAAGCGGAACTGGACGGCTATCAGACCATTACGCGGAATCTTGATCTGAGGCCGGGCGCTTCCCGCACAATAAAACTGAAATTCGTTCCGGCGTCGAAAGCCGCCGCCGCGGATGAAGAATAAATGAAAAATAAAGGACTTTGCGTAAAATGAAGTTGAAAAAACTCTTGTTCGGAAGCTGTGCTGTTTTTGCGGCGGCTCTGCTGACCGGGTGTATATCGTTTCACGATTACGGCCCGACACCGGCGGACGCCATGACCGACAACGAAAACATGCCTTACGTCGCGCAGGCGCAGAAGGCGTATGAACAGCGGATGCAGTTCAGCAAGCCGGTGGAGATCAAACCGTCGGGGAAGGCGCAGCTTTTCATCACCGGAAACATCAGCCCCGAGTATCCTCCGCAATTCAAACGCGAACTTCTCGTTCTCTTTGAAAATGCACTGATGGGCGAGGTCGGCAAACTCCGCGACTTCCGGATCGTCGGCTCCGAAGCGCGCAACATGTCCCCGGGAGCAACGATTACCAATGTCGATGACGAGGCGGAGCAGCAGAATCGCCCGTATCTGCTTTCGTTCCATATTCTGAGGGTCTATTTTACGAATGTGTCGCAGGGGCTTCTGCGGACTGCGGATCTCATCAGCGATATTTCCGGCGGCGGCAGAGACTACCGGCGGAGCACAAGAACCCTTCGCGAAAATCATCTCTGGGCCGCATATGCGCAGGTTGAAGTCGCTTTGACCTCCCCGGCCGGACAGCGGATATTTACATTCAATGAAGATGTTACAACGCTGGATCCCTTCCTTGCTCCGTATCCGGATCCGAACAAGCTGAAGGACGCCGTCGCGTACGCCGCTCAGAAGGCGATGCGTTCCTACGCCCTCCAGTTCGGACCGCCGATGTATGTGAAACAGTCGATCGGCGGCGGACTCTTCGTCCAGATTTCCGCCGGCAGCGAATACGGCATTCAGAAAGGGCAGAAGATTGAGTTCTACAGACATGCCGTCCGTACCCTTCCGGCGCTTCCCGGCGAGCAGCCGAGAACGGAAGCCTTCCGCACTCCCGTCGCATACGGAACGGTCGGCGCGTGGGATGCGCCGGTTGAACGCAATTTCGCATGGGTCTATGTCCCAGGCAATGAAAAACCGGAAACTCATCGCGTGTTCACTTGGACTTCGGCGCGCGTTGTGGAATAATGAAGGAGTGGAAAATGAAGAATTCTCTGAAAAAACTGCTGCGTCTTCTGGCGCTCGGGGCGATTCTCTTTGCCCCTTCCGCATTCGCGGACGACGATGATGAGGATGACGTCACCGAAGGCAAGGACATGCGCCCGATCGTCTCCATCGACGTCGCCAACATCAAAAACAAAACGGACAATCCCCACGCAAACTTCCAGGCGCTGATCGACCGTCTGAATCATGAGCTGGTTCAGACCGGCATTTATCAGGTGCTGAATATGGAAGATTTGGAGAAGACGCTTGTGGACAGCGAGAAATTCGCCGTCGCGGCGGACGACGGCGGAACGAAAACCGCCGTTTCCTCTCCTGCGTTTTATATCCGCATGACCATTACGACATACGGATTCTCAAATGAAAAAACACTCGATTTCTACAATGTCTCCGAGCGCGGCGACTATGTCGCAACCGTGGAGCTGATCCTGAACCTCGTCAATGCCCGGACTGCGACGACGGTGGCTTCCGGGAACATCTCCGCAACCAGCCTTGCAAGCAACACCTCATATCAGGGACAGCGGAAGATCGGGAACTATTCGGAGCAGGCTCTTCAGGCGGCCTGCAAAAGCGCTTGCCAGAAGATTGTCCGCGAGCTTGTCAAGCACACTCCTTTCTACGTGCTGGATGTGGAGGGAAATCAGGTTGTAACCGATATTCCGCCGAGTGTCGGAAAAGTCGGCGCCTACTTTGACGTTTACAAGCCGGGCAGGAAGATCCGGAACCGCCGCACCGGAAAAGTTACGCAGAAGGAGACCAGAATCACTACCATCCGCCTGACTTCGATCGGCGAGGATTCCTCCACCGGAGAGATTATCTATCAGCCGACGTCGCCCGTGACGGACAAGTGCATCGTGCGTCCGGTTCCGCGTCAGGCGCAGGCGGCTCCTCAGCCCGGAAACCCGGCAGCGCCGTTCTGAACCGTTCTGCATTCATCGAAAAATGCGCCGCGATCGCCGCGGCGCATTTTTTTTGCAATGATTTTCGTTTTTCGATTTGCAGAATCGCCATTTCCGTGGTAAATTGCCACTTCAGAACAATTCATCAACAGGAGGCTGAAACATGCGCGTTTTTGTTGCCGGAGGAGCAGGATACATCGGAAGCGCCTGCACCGAATATCTCCTCGACAGAGGTTATGAAGTCACAGTTTTCGACGATCTGATCACCGGACATGTCGAGGCGGTTGATCCCCGTGCGAAATTCATCAAGGCAAATCTCGCCGACCGCGAAAATCTCAAGAAGGTCGTCAAGGAAGGAAACTACGACGCCATCATGCACTTCGCCGCATTCTCGCTTGTCGGCGAATCCATGAAGAACCCCAGCAAGTATTTCAACAACAACCTCGCGAACGCGATCAACCTCGCGGATGCCGCTGTTGAAGGCGGAGTCAAAACATTTGTTTTCTCCAGCACCGCCGCCACCTTCGGCGAGCCCAAGGAGATTCCGATCAGGGAAGACGCTCCCCAGCTGCCCATCAACCCCTACGGCGAATCCAAGCTCTGCTTTGAGAAGGTCCTGAACTGGTACAGCAGAATTTACGGGCTCAAATATGCCGCTCTGCGCTACTTCAACGCCGCCGGCGCGACGGAAAAGTACGGCGAGGACCACAACCCCGAAACGCACCTGATCCCGATTCTGCTTCAGGTCGCTCAGGGCAAGCGCGAAAAAGCCATGCTCTTCGGAGACGACTACGATACGCCGGACGGCACCTGCATCCGTGACTACATTCATATCCTCGACCTCGCGCAGGCGCACGAAAAGGCCCTCTACGCCCCGAAGAGCGGACACTACAACCTCGGCACCGGCAGCGGACTCAGCGTCATGCAGATTCTGGAAGCCGCGCGCAAGGTTACCGGACATCCGATCCCCGCGGAAGTCGTTCCCCGCCGCCCCGGCGATCCCCCGCGTCTGATTGCGGACTCCACCCGCGCCCGTCAGGAGCTCGGCTGGAAGCCTCAGTTCGAGAATGCGGAAGCGATCATCGCTTCGGTCTGGAAGTGGCTCCGGAAGCACCCGAACGGCTACTCCAAGTAACACCCTCAGGGCGTGCGGGGGCCTCTCCGCGCGCCCTTTTTCAGAACCGGATTGAATCATGGCGGAAAAATGGCATGAACTCGGACCTTACACGGTCTTCGACTTTGAAACCACCGGAATGAGTCCCGTGCGGGACCGTCCCGTGGAGATCGGCGCGGTGCGCATCGAAACCGACGGCTCGACTTCGCGCTTTTCATCGCTTGTCAATCCTCAGATGCCGATTCCCCGCCGCGCAACCGCCGTGCATCAGATTACGGATGAAATGGTTGCGGAGGCGCCCGTTTTCGAAAAAGTCGGCGCGGAGTTTCTCGAATTCGCAAAAGACAGCAAGCTCGTCGCTCACAATGCCCGGTTCGACCTCGCTTTTCTTCAGGAGAGCCTGAACCGCTGCGGGCTTGCCGTCTGGGAGTACGGCGCCTACGATTCGATTGCGATCGTGCGCAAGGCGTTTCCCGGAATGCCGAGCTACAGCCTGCAGTCTCTGCGCCTTGCCCTCTCTCTCGGCGCGAATGTCACGGGCGATGCACACCGCGCGCTTTACGATGCGGAAATCACCGCGGAACTCTTCACGGTCGCGATGAACCGCCTTTACCGTCTCTATTCCTGAGCGTCTTCCCTATTTTAAAACAAAAAACGGGCAGTTTTTTCATATCCTGTCCGGAGAGATTCCGTGTGTTTGCGCGGGTCAGCGGACCATGCAGGCGCGGGCTCCGTCGATGAGGTAGTTGTCGCCGGAGATGAAGGCGGCTTTGTCGCTGGCGAGATAGAGAATCAGGTCGACGACTTCCTGCGGTTCGGCGGCGCGTCCCATCGGGGTGGGCATGTTCGCCATGGCTGCGCGGGTGAGGACGGGACCGGGGGAGACGCAGCAGGCGCGGACGTTGTGGGGGGCGCCGAGCAGCGCGAGACCCTTGACCATGCCGATCATGCCGCTTTTCGCCGCGCTGTAGTCGACGCTCCATGCGGAGCCGGTGACGCCGTCGATGGAACCTAGGACGATCATGACGCCGCGTTTCTGTTCGATCATGGTTCCGATCACGGCGCGGCAGAAGAAGAGGGCGCCCTTGAGGTTGACGTCGATGCCCCAGTCGAGCACTTCATACGGACGGCTCTGGAAGGGTTCGGGGCAGTTGAAGATGCGCCCGGCGAAACCTCCGGCGGTGTAGATCATGATGTCGACGGAGCCGCCTTTTTCCCTGGTGAAGGCGACGGCGTTTTCGATATCTTCGACTTTGCGGACGTCGCACTTGACGCCGTAGGCGTTTCCGCCGTTTGCACGGATGTCCGCGGCGAGAGCTTCGACTTTTTCGCCGTTGACGTCGGCGAGAATGACGGTTGCTCCCTGTTTTGCGAGGTCCTGTCCTGCGAGCAGTCCCATTCCCGAGGCTCCGCCGACGATGATTGCGGTTCTTCCGGCAAAATTCTGTTCCGACATGGTCAATCCTTTCTGTTAGGAATTTTCATGGAAGAATATACCCGTGTTCCCGCGCGAAAACAACCTGTTTTCTCTCTTTTTAATGAAAAAATGAATGAAAACGGAAATTATTTGCTTCAATTTTTTGTGTTTTTTGCAAATGAAGCAATCCGTCAAAGCCGTTTCTGGTCTTTGAGCGCAAGCCCCGTTTCATCCTCCGCTCGGAGAATGTAGTAAAGCGCGAAGTCTTGGTCGTTTGCCCACGGGTCGAAAAATTCGCCGCGGCGGGCGGGAGCGATTTCGGAACCGTCCGGATTCAGCATGGTCACCGAATACGGATGCAGATAGGCGCAGGACGCCGTGCCGTCCGGAAAGAACAGACACAGCAGATTGCGCAGAGTCTTTTGGGTCTGCATGCGGAGCGCGTCGTCGCCGGTTCCCTGCGCATGAAGGAGGGAAGCATAGGCGGAGAGACAGCTCCAGTAGTGAAGCGTGTCGCCGTAGAGCGCCCGTTTGCCGAACCAGTAGTCGTCCCAGTGGCGGATCGGCAGATTGTTCCATTTGTGGTCGGGCTGGTCTCCGTTGAAACGCTTTAGAATTGCGGCGTGTTTCTTTGCCTCTTCAAGCAGCGCCGGATCCCGTTCAATGAGGTTGTAATACGCGGAAAGAATCGACAGCGCGGGAGTGACGATTGTCTGTTCGAATCGAACTTCATGCGGAGGATAGAGAATTCCGTTTGCGCGGATGTTTTCAACATGCGTCCGGACGAGTCCGGCTAGTTCGCGTGCCGTTTCGGTTTTGCCTGCGTCGCGGATCGCTTTGACGGCGTCGGAAAAGACGCTTCCGTTCGGATAGAACTTTGCTCCGCCTTTGCCGTAGTAATCGCGCATGGAGCGTTCAATCCGGACGAGGTAGCGGTCTTCTTTGTAAAGACGGTGCATCTCCAGCCAGAAGGTGATGAGCCACGGCGCGTTGTAAAGACGTTTGAACTTGGCGTTCTTGCCGATGTTGTTGCAGACTTCCCCCGTTTCGGTGTCGAAGACCTCGCGGAGAAGAAACTGTTCGAACAGCTTCAGCGATTTTTCCATTTCATCGTCGTGTTTCCGCTGGAGGCGTCGCGCGATGAGCAGTCCCATGCCGAACCGTTCGCGGCAGGCGTTGTGGTTGGCATCCGCATAGTCGAAATACGGCGCGTTTTCTTCGCAGTCGTAGATCAGATACGCGCCGCAGAGCGGGCTGCGCGGGTCGGTCATCTGCTGCTTGCGGATGATGAAGCGGATCCGGCGGTCGACAACCGTTTCCAGATCTTCCGAAACAAATCCGTTCGCACGGAAGACACGTCCGTTGATCCGGAATTCAAACTTGTGTTCTCCGGTTTTCTCCGGCGCATAATCGACAAGAACGGAACTGTCTTTGATGCGGAACGGAATTTTGTTTCCGTTGCAGAAAACTTCCGCCGTTTCCGGTTTTGCGCTGCATTCCGCCGTGACGCGGAACCGTTCATCCGGAAAGACGGTTTCCTGTTCAAATGAAAGATATGCGGAGTTCAGACGCTTCAGCAGTTCATGCTTGAACGCGCCCGCCGGAAACGCGGCGAGCTCCCACTCCAGAACCTTTGTTTCGCCCGGGAGAAAATGCGACGGCGCGGGATGCAGAATGAAATCTCCGCGGTCGTTGCTGATCTCCTTCGCAATACGGCGGACGCTGTACGAGTCAAGCGCCCCCTGCATCAGAATGAGTGCGAGTTCGGTGTGGAATTCGCCCATTTTGAGCGCGTGAACATATGAGTTTTCTCCACCGCACCAAATATGCGCATGGCAGCGGCTTTTTTCGCAGGTTCCGGCATCGGTGTAGTTGTCGTTGAATGTGGCGAAGACACCGAGTTCGCCGCGCTGGAAATAGAGATCGTATGGGGCGGTGTTGCGGAAAATGAAGCGTTCCCGCAGAAAATCGCCGCCCATGCTGCGCTCAACGGTCAGTTCGAGAACGTCGCGGCGGTAACGGGAAACGGATTTGCCGTCTTTCTGCTCCGCTCCGAGGAACTCCATTCCTGCGGGGACGCCCCAGGTGCCGAGCCCTTCGATCCAGTTCATGCGGTCGGCGTCGTTCTTGAGAACAAGCGATTTCAGACCTCCGTTGTCTGAATTGAATTCAACTGTGAATTTGCCGTTTTCCATTTTCTGCAGACTCCTTGCAGCTGTTGTTTGCTGTTTTGTATAAAATAGTATAGCCGGATGAATTCTAAATTCAAGTTCATCCGGCGTTGTCAATGTAGATTCTGTGTTCAGCGGCGGTTCCTGCTGAAATATTTCAGCAGAACTTTTTTGAGCGGAGTATCTTCTTTTGCGGGTGTGACGGTGTTGAAATCCGGTTCATGTTCCACGCTCCAGAAGTGGGATTCTCGGAACGCGTGATAGGTCCAGGACCAGCCGTATTCTTCACAGAGCGAGATGACGTCGCGGACATATTTCTCCGCGCCGGGCGCCCAGCGGATGGCGGAAAACTCCCCGCAGAAGATGATAGCCCCGTATTCCTCCTGGAAGGAACGGACGGTTGCAAGATTGCTCCGGAGATATCGCTTGCCTCCGACGTCTTTCGGGTAGGTGATGAATTTCCCCGCCTTCAGATCTTTCCAGCTGCTTCCGACGCCCTGGTGCGTGTAGGCGCCGGGGATGTAGATATGAACCTGGTAGATGATGTTCTTGAGCGGGAGCGGCTGCATGTCGGCATAGGAGCCGATTCCGCACATGCCGTTGGATTCGATGATGACCGGCGTATGCGGGTCGATTTCCCGGATCGCTTTCGCGGCGCGGTACTGGCAGTCCCAGTAGTTGAAGGGAACGGGCGTGTTCTGGCAGGGTTCGTTGCAGAGGTCGTAGCCCCAGATGTTTTTCCTTCCTTTGAACCGGGTCGCAATCTGACGCCAGATGCGGATGAAGGAGTCGAGATATTTTTCCTCGGAGAACATGCGGAACTGCTGCGCGAATGCCGCGGCCTCCTTGATTGCTCCGGGCGGAAGTTCGCCGGCGACCTTGTAGCGTCCGCCCGGCGGTGTGTGCATGTCGATGATAACATGGATTCCGAGACGTTCGAATGCCGGCATCAGCTTTTCGAGATCGTCAATACGTTTGGCGTACCACGCTTCAAATGCGGCGATGTCTGCAAGCTCTTTCTTGTCTTTCGGCGTACCGATCTGCCAGCGGATCAGATTTGCTCCCCACGATGCGAGGTCTTCGAGATCCTTGACTGTGCATTTTTCAACATCGGGACTCATGACGCCGCGAAAGAGCGGACGGTTCCTGATGTCTTCCGTGTACTCGCACCGGTATCCGTCCGGAATTTCAACAGTCGGGCCGTACGGGCTTCCCTTGGGCTCCGGTTCTGCGGCGCCGGCAAAACTGAGAAGAAACGCAAACAGCATGAAGAAGGTTGTTTTCATGAAAAATCTCCGTGGATGTTCTCTTATTCTTCGCAGGAGTCGTCGATGATCTCCATGCGGACATTGCGGAAATAGACGGTTCCGCTGATGTTCTGAAGTCCCAGATTCAGTTTTGCGCCCGTGACGTCTTCGGGGATCGGAGTTTCAAAGGAAATCTTTTTCCAGTCGAAGTTTTTGGCGTTTCTGCCGCCGCCCGGATACGATGTTTTCTTTTCGCTTTTGACGATCAGCATGAATTTGAATCCCAGGTAGGGACGCTCCAGTTCCGCGATATTCAGGTTTTCTCCTTTCGCCTCGCAGGTGAAACGGAGGTACTTTCCGCGGATTTTCTCCGGAGCCAGATTCATTTGAGCGGTGTTGGTTCCGCGCTTGTTGTGATTGTTCGGCAGAATGGTCACTCTCAGCGTATCGTCTTTCCATCCGCTCGAGGCGGGAAGAGTCCATGCTTCTCTGTTCTGGAACAGGTTGATCTGTTCTCCGGCGCTTCCGATGACCCCGGCGAGAGCGATGAGGATTGCCGCAAAACTTTTTTTCATACGTTTTTCTCCTTCTTTGTGTTTGTTTTAGAGTTCCGGATCCCAATTTTCCGGTTTGAATTTGTCCATTTTGTAGATCATGTCCGCATAAGGCGCCGGTTCGCGGAAGCCCGGGCCTTTGACCGATTCCGCATGACCGTCGCCGAAAGCGACGTTGGTGACTCCGCTGTGCCAGGTGTAAAGCACTCCGGAGTCGCTCCAGGTCGTTTCATTGTAGGGATAAGTCCTGCAATGCGACGCCTGGCACCAGGTGTAGTTGAACCTGTTTTCGGCAAGCAGAATTTTGCGCGATGTGTTTTTCAGTTTTGAAGTTTTGATGCTTTTGTTTTCATTGGCGAGCATTTTGTTGATTCCGTAGGAGAAGCGGCTGCGCCAGTATTCCGCGACGGGGGCCGTGCTGATGTATGCAGTTGTGAGGCATTTTGTGTTGCCGCCATTCTGCACGGCCGCAACCGGACAGTCCAGCGTCGACCAGTTTCCGACGAGATTATTCCGGACGACCAGCCATCCCCACCCGGGAGCGGAACCCGTGAAGCCGCTAGTCGGGAAAAATCCATCGCTGGAATCCGTATATCCCAGAATTGTCATTGCGGACTGCTTGATGTTGCTCAGGCAGCTGACGGTTCGCGCCTTTTCGCGGGCGGAATTCAGCGCGGGAAGAAGCATGCCCGCAAGTATTGCGATAATTGCAATTACAACAAGAAGCTCTATAAGGGTGAAATTTAGTGTTCTTGTTTTTCCTTTTTTCCTGTTCATCGTGAATCTCCTTTTCATACGATGGTTGCTTTGTGGTTGTACTTGAAAACAATATGTTCTGCTTCCTGATCCGGATTTTCAAGAAGCCGGGACACCAGTTCCGCGGTCTGCCGCCCGAATTCCTCAAACGGGAAATCAAACAGCAGAACAGGTTCCTGCATTTTGCGCGGTTTGAACATGAAGGTCGCAAGACGGCATTCTTCATTCAAATCAATGCCGTGTTCGCGGAGAATCTGCGCGGTTTCTTCAAACGTTTCGAGGCTCGGGGCAACCGCCTGTGGACGGAAGCCGCTTTCCAGAAGCCCGTTCAGTCCATCTGTCGTATTGAGCAGAAAACATTCATCCCGAAGCGCATGTCCGGCTTCGGCGAAGACGTCGCGGACTCCCAGGAAGGTCGTTGCCCGGTAGCGTTCGCTCTGGATGAAGAGAACTTTCGTGCGGTTTTCGGCAAGAAGAGCGCGTCCGAGGGCGCGGCCCTTCTCCCTGCGGTCCAGCTCCACGCTCGGGATGCCGTCGATTTCCGTATCGACGGTGACCACGGGACGGAACTTGCGGATTTCGCGCAGGACTTGTGCCATCGCGGCGGAGACGTTGAAGCAGACGAGCGCATTGCAGTCGATGCTGCGCAGTTCGGTCGCCAGGTCGTTTTGCCGTTCGGAAAAGAGACGGATCTCCTGAATCAGAGCGGGCTGTTTTGCAATCTCGGCCGCCGTGTGCGATTTGAGGGAGACGATGTAAAACGGTTCGTAGATTGTTTTGCCGTCGCCGTTGAGAATGCCGATCAGCGGAGCCCGGAACTGCTGCATTTTCGAAGGAACGGTGAAGGTGCCGACTCCGTGTTTGGCGGTGAGGTAGCCCTCTTCGATCAGCAGTTTCAGTTCGAGCTGGGCGGTGCTGCGCGCGATGCCGAGTTCGTCCGCGAGTTCCTTGTTCGAGGGCAGGTGGTAGGCCTCGCCGGCGTGCTGCCAGAGCAGATCCATCACATACCGCCGCACCTGCATCCGGGCACTGTCGCGTTTCCTGCTGTTCGCTGAAATCATGTCTTGTCCTTTCAAAATCGGGCTTCCAATCGGGCTTGCTTTAATTATACCACAACAACGCGAAAAAGTCAAGGGGGGAAAAGAGAAAAAAAATGTTTTTTCTTTCTCCGCATGGAATTTTCCGGAAAGCATGGTATATTACGGAATCGGGGTGCTGCTCCACAACGGAGCGGCTGAGATTATACCCGCAGAACCTGATCCGGGTAATTCCGGCGCAGGGAAACACAACGTCATTTTCCGGCACAGCCGAAGCTGCGCAAGTTTCCCCCGACAGGAGCCGCACGGGCGGCACGGACAGTAAACTGAGAACCAAACAAAAGGAATCTGACTCATGAAAGAACTCATCATCGGCGGACGCAAGTTCACCAGCCGCTTCTTCCTCGGAACGGGAAAATTCGCTTCGGCGGAACTCTTCCGTCAAGCGCTCGAAGCCTCCGAAACCGAACTCGTCACCACCGCGCTCACCCGCGTGCATGAGGACGATGCGGAACACGACGACATTCTCAAGGCGATCGACCGCTCCAAAGTCGAAATCATGCTCAACACCTCCGGCGCCCGCACGGCCGACGAGGCGGTCCGCATCGCCCTCATCGGCGAAGCCGCCGGTTTCAAATGGATCAAGCTTGAAATTCACCCCGACGCGCGCTATTTGCTTCCCGATCCCGTCGAGACCCTGAAGGCCGTCGAGAAACTTGCGAACCGCGGACTGGTCGTCCTTCCGTACATCAACGCCGATCCGGTTCTTGCGCATCGCATCGAAGAGGCCGGCGCGGCGGCGGTCATGCCGCTCGGTTCGCCTATCGGTTCCAATCGCGGAATCCGCACGCGCGACATGATTGAAATCATCGTCGAGCAGAGCCACATTCCCGTTATCGTCGACGCCGGAATCGGGCTCCCCTCGCACGCCGCCGAGGCGATCGAACTCGGCGCCGACGCCGTTCTCGCGAATACCGCTGTCGCCGCCGCGAACGATCCCGTCCGCATGGCGGAGGCGTTCAAGCTCGCGGTCCGCGCGGCGGAAATGGGAATCAAGGCGGGCCCGCCGGCTCCCCGGACGACCGCATCCGCTTCCAGCCCGATGAACGCGTTCGACATCTTCATTTGAGGTGAAGCATGTTTCCGAAACTGAAATTCACCAAAGAACAGATTGAAGATTACTACTCCAAAGTCACTCCGGACATGGTGCGGACGAGTCTCGCAGCGGACCGCCCCACGTATTTCGATCTTCTGAACCTGCTCTCTCCCGCCGCCGCTCAGCCGGAATTTCGCGAAGCTCTGCGCGAGACTGCAATGAAGGCGCGTCGCCGCTACTACGGCAAAACGGTCTCCATTTTCGCCCCGCTCTACATCTCGAACACCTGCGTGAACTCCTGCCGCTACTGCGATTTCAACATCACCCATCATGCGGAGCGCAAGATTCTGACGCTCGATGAAATCCGCATGGAGTGCGACGCCATCCGCAAGCACGGCATCGACTCCCTGCTGATCGTCGCCGGCGAAGACCCGAAGCACATGACGGTCGATTACCTCTGCGAAGTCGGGCGGATGCTGAAGGACACGTTCTCATGCCTTTCGCTCGAAGTTGCGCCCCAGGAGGAGGACGCTTACCGCAAACTCTTTGAAGCCGGCTACGAAAGCCTGATCTGTTTCCAGGAAACCTACGAGAAGGATCTCTACAAATACCTTCATCCCGCCGGACCGAAGAGCGTCTACGATTTCCGCGTCTGGACTCAGCTCCGCGCGGGAAAAGCGGGTTTCCGCACGCTCGGAATAGCCTTCCTGCTCGGCCTTGCTCCGTGGCGGATCGAAGCGGCGAGCCTCGGCGCGCACGCGTTCTACCTGATGAAGGAGTGCTACCGGAGCCGCATTCAGTTCGCCTTCCCGCGCATCACTCCGATGAGCGGCGGCTTCCAGCCGGAACATCCGGTGAACGAGGAGGATCTGGAGCTGATGATGCTCGTCTTCCGAATCGTCTTCCCGGAATGCGGCATGACCGTTTCGACGCGCGAGGATCCCGAATTCCGCGACCGCATCGTGCAGACCGCCGCGGACAACATGTCCGCCGGTTCCCGCGTGACCCCGGGCGGCTACGCCGTGCTTGCCGACAAGGATGTCGCGCAGTTCACGCTGAATGATTCGCGCGAACCCGAGGACATCTACAAGGCGATTCACTCAAACGGACAGGAAGTCGTTTTCAAGAACTGGGACAAACGCATCTGAGGTGAGTATGGATACGGTTTTTCTGAATGGAACGGAACTCCGCGGCGTCACGGTTCCGACGCCGCACACGACGCTGTTGATGATCTGTGCGCAAAACGGATTTCTCGGCTGCGGTTATCTGAACCTTGCAACCGCGGAGAAGGTCGGCGACGCCGTTGCGATCGTGACGGGCGTGAAGTCCTATGACGACATGCTGAACGCCACGGTCCGCGACGTCTCTTCCGCCGCCTCCGCGCTCGGCGTCGAGCCCGGCATGACCGGACGCGACGCGCTGCTGAAGATGATGTGATTCTTTACCGGGTGGGAACGAAACGGATCAGCTGAATCTCGTTGGAGGTTCCAAGCCGCATCCACGGTCCGAACGTTCCCGCGCCCTGCGAAACGAACAACGTCATGTTTCCGATGCGGTAGAAGCCGCATTCGTAGGGGAACATGAGCCGGGTGAACAGCATGCCGGGAAAAACCTGACCGTCGTGCGTGTGTCCGGAGATCATGACGTCGAATCCGGAACGGGCGATGAAGTCTGCGCCGCGCGGGGTGTGATGAAACAGAATCTGCGGCAGTTTTCCCTTGCGGACGATTTTCGGAACCTCCTCTTCCACCGTCAGATTGTTGACGCGGTGCGGATCCTTTTTAAGGCTTTTTTCGCTCATGTATTCGAGTCCGGTGACTTCAAGTCCGGCAATTTCAACTGCTTTGTTGCGCAGAATGCGGATTCCGTTTTTCTCAATCAGCTTCAGCACGCGCGGAGTGTCGATGTAATATTCATGGTTGCCGATGGTGTAGAGCTGCGGAACCCGGACGTCGCGGAACAGTGCAAAAAGGTCGTCGTGAAGCGCACAGTTGCTGTCGGCGAGATCGCCGTTGTAGAGAACGAAATCGGGGTTCTGCGCATTGACGGCATCGACCATGCGGCGGAGCCACGCTTTGCCGCGCTGGGGACCGAGATGCAGATCGGAGATGTGCAGGACCATGACCGGTTTCTGCAAGCCCGCGACCGGAATTTCAAGCGTGCGGATCTGGAAGTTCCGGGCGTGGAGCCAGCCGCCTAGCACGAGCAGAGCGGCGAGAATCGCCGGAACCGTCGCGCACCAGGCGTCACGCTGAAGCTTCTTCAGCAGAAAATGAAACGCCTGTTCCAGAAGCATGAGGAAGAAACAGTAGACATAAAACATGAAGAAGAGTCCGCCTGCATTTGCAAGCCATGTGAGCGGCCCGGTTGATTCGAGTTTTGCCGGAATCAGAAATCCCGCGACGGATGCGAAGAGCAGAGGCAGAATTCCCGCGCTTGCCCAAAGCCCGTGTTTTGTTTTGAGTTTCAGCAGACGGCAGAAGCGGAACGGAACCCACCACGCCGCGAACAGCAGAATCAGAAATGAGACAAGAAACATGCTTCCTCCTGGAGTTTTTTCCGCAATATACAGCTTGAAGCCGCTCAAAGTCAAATGACGTTTTGAAAAAATAATGGTACGAAGGTCCTTTTTATAGTGAAAAAGTTTTTCGCTCCTTGCAAAAACGGTTTTACGGATTAACTTACAGGGAATTCAGAAATGAACCAGACAACAAAAAAGGGTAAAACATGCTTCCGGATCAATTTCAGACATTCGCGGCGGAATTTCCGCTGGAACACGTTCATGCCGGCGTCGCGGCCGGCAACGGCTTCCTCGGGCTTTCCGTCTGGGGCGAGGGCGACACGGTAAACGTCACAGTCAGCTCCTCCTCTCTCTGGGATCATCAGGGCGGGGAAATCTGGAGTCCCGATCAATCCTACAAAAACATTTGTGCCGCGCTTGCAAAGCAGGATGAGAACCGGATGAAGGAGCTGTTCCCGTGGTACAAACTCGTGCCGAGCATCATTCCGCTCGCCCGTATTGCTTTTCAGCTTGACGGCGCACATAAAGTCGAGCTTTCGCACCGCGATTCCCTGCTGACTGTTTTCGGAAAGGACAAACGCGTGGAGATTCGCCTCTCGCAGTCGGAAAAAGGCGTGTTCGCAATTCGCGGAATTTCCGATTTCCGCCTGATTCCCGGTTATGATCTCGCTCCCGTTCTGAAAGAGCGCGGCTTCGCGGAACCGGAACACCTCGCGGACGGTTTCCGTCAGACCATGCCGAAAGATCCTGCGTTCGGAATCCGTTATGCGAAAGGCGCCGGCGCAACGTTCTTCTGTTTCTCCCGCGATGTCATTGCCGCCGCTTCCGGAAGCTGGAGCGCACTTGAAGAGGAAAACCTCCGTTTCTGGAATGACTTCTGGATGAAAGTTCCGGAACTTCATTCCGGCATGGCGGAGATTGACGCCCGTTACTGTGCCGGTCTCTTCCAGTTCCAGTGCATGACCGCCTCCGACGGTTTCCCCGCCGGGCTGCAGGGACCGTGGATCGAAGATGAAAAACTCCCGCCGTGGAGTTCCGATTTCCACTTCAACATCAATGTACAGATGTGTTACTGGCCCGCCTGCCGCGCCGGTCTTTTCGATAATCTCAAACCGCTCTGGAAGATGCTCGAAAGCTGGAAAGAGCGGATGCGCCGCAACGCCAAATGTTTCGTCGGCATCGACGACGGCTACATGATTCCGCATGCCGTGGACGACCGCTGTGTCGGCATGGGCGGTTTCTGGGCGGGCACGATGGACCACACCTCCGCCGGCTGGATGGCCATGATGATGTTTGAATACGTCCGCTGCACCGGCGACATTGAGTTCCTTAAACGCTTCGGTTTCGATTTCATGCGCGGCGTGATGCGCGTTTATGAGGCGATGCTGGAATTCGACGGCACGCATTACGCGATTCCGTGGCTGACTTCGCCGGAATATCGCGGAATCGCGATGGACGCCGTCGGACGCAACCCCTCGTTCCACCTCGCGGCGATTCACCGTCTGCTTTCCGACATTTTCGCCGCGGCGGAGATGCTGCACTGCGAAGTTCCCGCCTCGTGGCATGACATTCAGGAGAAGCTCCCGTGGTACAGCGAAGAGGACGGCGAAATCGCGCTCTGGGAAGGTCTCAAGCTCGACATGAGCCACCGTCACCATTCGCACCTTGCGGCGATCTGCCCGTTCGATTCGCTTCACATTCCGGAAGATGTTGTGGAACGGAGCGTCGGCGCATGGGTCCGTTTCGGCATGGGAACCTGGGCCGGATGGAGCATGCCGTGGGCGGCGATGCTTCACAACCGCTTCAATCATCCGGATATGGCGTGCATGATCCTGAAAATGTGGCCGTCGCTCTACACCAACAAGGGCGGACGCACGCTTCACGATCCGCAGTTTCCCGGATTTTCCGTCGGACTGGTCGGTACGAACCGGATTATGCAGATGGATGCCGGACTCGGCGTCGTCGCCGCGATTCTGGATCTCTTCCTTTATGAAACGCAGGGCGTGCTGGAACTCTTCCACGGTCTGCCGGAAGCAAACGACGCCTCGTGCGCGAATGTTCCCGCGCCGGGCGGACTGCGCTTCTCCGGAAACCGCCGCGAGTTCTCGTTCACCGCGGAGCGCAGCGCCGTGCTGAACTTCCGCTTCCCCGCCGGTGAATGGATGGATGAGACGGATAGGGTTTACGCCGCCGGAACGCTCTTCTCCAAAGAGATGAAGGCGGGTGAACAGATTGCGTTTTACCGGAAGGGCTGAGAAGCCCTTTGCGGAAACATCACATCATCCAGATGGTGTTGTGACACTTCGACGCGGCGGATGCGTAAGCGGTCCCTGCGTCGCGCGGAGCGTAATCGGCGGGGAACTCCAGTTCGAGTTCCGGAACAGGCTGACCGGATTTCAGATATGCGCTGATCCGGTCTGTAAGATGTTCAAGCCGTTTTGCGACTCCCGCAATCCGCGCCTGCGGAATTTCCAGTCCGAACGGTTTGCGCTCGTCAAGCCATTGCTTTTCATATTCTTTCCCGAATGCGCGGACAGCTTCCGCCGCCTTCCGCGCCGCACGTGCGGCGCGGCGGAGGGTGTTTCTGTTTTTCCGCTTCCATCCCGTTCGCGCCAGGGCGGAGGCATTGAGTTTCAGCCGCAGCGCTTTTGCGAAGAGGCGTCCGAGCCGGCGCAGTTCGCGGTCTTCCGCGGAGCGTGCGGGCAGTTCGCGGAGTTTCGTTTCAACGTCTTCGAGCGTGTTTTCAAAATCGTGCAGATGCGTGAGACGGAGCAGGAAGCCGTAAAGCGGGTCGTCGTAGAAGAGCTGTTTGGTGACGCTCCAGTTGATTTCCGGCGGATCGTTTGCGATAAATGCGCGGTTGTCCAAGCTGTTGAGCAACTGGAATCGTTCAAGCGGAAATCCGGCTTCCGCAACCCGGGCGGCAGTCGTTTCGAGCGTGTTTTCCGGATTGTTCATGCAGAGCAGATGATGCGCGGCGGAGGCGAAGTTTGTGCGGAAAAGCGATTCCGCTCCGTCGTCGCCCCAGAGGGTTGTCATGGCGGAACGGATTCCGCATTTCGCCGCGGCGCGGCAGAAGGTTGCGCCCGTTTCGACGGCGCGGGCAAAATCTCCGAAGAAACGGTTCCAGCTGTGGAGACCGGGGGAGATCCAGACGGGGCAGCCGGTTTTCTGAAGACGGCGGATGTTTGCGGCATGCTCTTCCTCCGGAAGCGCGGAGTAGTTCCAGTAATCGAGCGTGAGATTCTGCGGGATTGAATGGAGTTCATCATCGTTCAGCGGAACGTTCTGCGAGTGTCCGAGGATGTAATCGCTCCAGATCATGCCGTTCAGCCGATGCTTTGCGCAGATTTCGGAGAGATGTGCGAGGTGGGTAAGATAGAGCTGCTTTGGCGGAACCGGGCTGCTGAAATCAAGCGAGGAGCCGAGCCCGAGCCCCCACGGTTCATCCGCTCCGAGATGAATGCGGTTCGTCCGGTACGGTTCCGCTGCTTCAAGAATGATGTGTTCGAGAAATTCGCGCGCTTCCGGCGAGTTCACATTGAGAATGCGCGGAGCATCGGAGAACGGCTTGAAACGCGGATTCTTGAAGATGTGTTCCAGATGCCCGAGCGTCTGAATGCAGGGAAACAGCTCGATCCCGAGCTTGAAACAGAAGTCGTCGAGGTCGCGGATTTCATCTTTTGCGTAAGCGCCGCGTCCGAAGCCGATGAATGGCATACCGGAGACGGTGTAGGTGTCTTCCGTGTAAAGACCGAGGTGTGTCAGTCCGAGCGCGGCGAGCCGTTCCGCGGTGCGTTTCAGAAACGGAATGGAGGGAACCGCCCCGCGGGAGCAGTCGATCATGAGTCCGCGTTCGGTGAAAGCCGGATTGTTCATGGTCACTCCAGGTTGTAGGTGTGCAGTTTGCGGTGGAGCGTGCGGCGGCTGATTCCGAGTTTTTCCGCGGCTTTGGTGCGGTTGCCTCCGCATTCGTTCAGCGCGCGTTCGATGAGCATTTTTTCGTTGCATTCGAGGTCGCAGCTCGGCTGGGACAGAACTGTTTTCGCAATTCCCGGAGTGACTCCTTCGCGGATGTCGACGGGGACGTTTTCGAGGTCGATCATCTTTCCGCGGCAGAGCACGACCATGCGTTCGACGCAGTTGCGGAGCTCGCGGATGTTGCCGGGCCACGCGTAGGCGCAGAGCGACGCCATCGCGGTTTCGGTGATGCCGATGTCCTTGCCGTTTTCCTTGTTGAAAACGTCAAGATAGTGCTTGACGAGCAGCGGAATATCCTCCTTGCGTTCCCGCAGCGGCGGAATTTCAAGGGATACGACATCGAGGCGGTAGAAGAGGTCTTCGCGGAAGGTTCCCTCTTCAACCATTTTTTTCAGGTCGCGGTTGGTGGCTGCGACAACCCGGGCGTCGGTGATGATCGTTTCGGAGCCGCCGATCCGTTCAAACGCGCGGTTTTCGAGCACGCGGAGAAGTTTGACCTGGATGTGAAGCGGAATTTCGCCGATTTCGTCCAGGAAGATCGTTCCGCCCTCGGCAAGCTCAAAGCGTCCTTTGCGCATTTCGACAGCTCCGGTGAATGCGCCGCGTTCATGTCCGAAAAGTTCGCTTTCGATGAGGTTGTCGGGCAGGGCGGAACAGTGAACGGGAACAAATTTTCCGGTTCTTCCGCTGCACTGGTGAATCGCCTGGGCGACGAGTTCCTTTCCGGTTCCGCTCTCTCCGGTGATGAGCACGGTTGTGCGGGTCGGCGCGACCTGTTCGACGGTCTCGATGATGTTTTTCATCTTTGCCGAATTCCCGATCATGCCTTTTACTCCGAAGCTGGAACCGAGTTTGCGCTTGAGTTCGGTGTTCTCCTCTTTGAGGCTGACCGATTCCAGCGCGCGGCGGATGATGATCTCCAGACGGTCGAAGTTGACCGGTTTTGTGACAAAGTCGAACGCTCCCTGCTTGACCGCTTCGACGGCGGTTTCGATGGAGCCGTATGCGGTGAAGAGGATGCACGGCGGGGGAGGGGAGAGCTTGAGCGAGGCGGCGAGAACGTCGAGTCCGCTCGGCCCGGGTTCCATGCGGATGTCGCTGAGAATGAGATCGTAATGATTGCGGTTCAGAAGGTTGATTCCCTTTTCGCCGTCTTCCGCGAGAGTGACATCGTAGTCCGGACGGAGGAATTTGCCCATGGCCTCGCGGGTTCCGCGTTCGTCGTCGATGATGAGAATGGAGCGTCGTGCTGTCATTTCAGAGATCCTTTTTCGGGAGCCGGCAGGATTCCGGCGTTTGCGTTGGAGGCGGGCGGCAGGATGCGCACGCGGTTTCCCGGCGCGGGGAAGGCGACCGAGAAGCAGGTTCCTTTTCCTTCCACGCTCTCCACGGAGAGCCGTGCGCCGTGCTGGCGGAAGATTCGTTCAACGACCATCAGCCCGAGTCCGTTTCCGGCGGCTTTTGTGGTGAAGAAGGGATTGAACACCTTGGTCATGTTCCCCGGCGCAATGCCCTTGCCCGTGTCGATGATGCGGACTTCGACTTCCTGCTCTTCGTTGACTCCGCAGGATATGGAGAGCGTGCCGCCCTGCGCCATGGATTGAATGGCGTTTTTGATGAGGTTGAAGAACGCCTGTTTGAGCTGTCCTTCGTCGCCGGAAATCTGGGGGAGCGTTTCCGCCCAGCGGCAGTTGACAACGACGTTCCTGTTTTCGATTTCGTGACGCATGAAGTTGAGCGATTCCTCCAGCACAATCCGGAGATCGGTCGGGTTGAAGCTCAGCTTTGCCGGCCGCAGCGCCTTGAGAAACTGATTGAGAATCGCATCAAGGCGTTCGACTTCTTTCTTGCATTCGTCGATGCTCTCCGCCGCATCCTTGAGATCGATGTTTTCCCGGCGGAACATCCGCTGCAGAAGCTGGAGGTTGAGGTAAAGACTGTTCAGCGGATTGCCGATTTCGTGTGCGACTCCGGCGGCGAGCATGGAGATGATTTTGCTGCGTTCGGACTCCACCTTGTTCGCGTTGCGTTCGCAGTCCTCGGTGATGTCGGTGAGAATGACCGTGACGGAATCCGCGTTTTCGTGCGGAACGAGATAGAAGCGGATGATGCGGCGTTCCGGATAGAGCACTTCGAGCTCGCGCCGTTCGGAGCGTCCTTTTTCCGCAATGAGCGCATCCCAGTCGACGCCCTTGAGGAAGGTCGCGACGGAAAGACGCGAGGTGTCGTCCGGAATTCCGAGCAGCCGGGTTGCGGCGGGGTTGCGGTATTTGATCTTGAGATTGCGCCCGATGACCATGACGCCTTCCGCGATGGTGTTGAAGATGTTTTCGAGAAGTCCATGGTCCTCTTCCGCGAGTTTCCCGATGCTTTCCGGTGCGGGTGATACGGATTCTTCTGTCATTTTGTCTCACTCTCCTGTCATGTTTCCTTTCGGGTCAATATGGCACATGTTCCGGAAAAATCAAACGGGGAAAGCGATTTTCCGGTGAGTTTTAGAAACGATGTCTGCAAATCATCTGTTTTCGGGGCTGAATCAGGGAACGGGATTCAGACGCCGGCGGGTGACGGACTCAAAGCCGATCGGAGCATTGAGAGAGAAATGGATGAATGCCGGTTTGAAAACCGGGATTTCCATGAAATTCTCTGAATTCACCCGATGAAAAATGTCTTGACCGTTGTACTTTCGGCAAAACGTGATATATTATCCGCCTGCAAAAGGATGACGGATGAATCAGGAATTACATGATACGCTGAAACGCTATTTCGGCTTTGACACGTTTCTGGACAACCAGGAGCCGGTTGTCGAGGATATTCTCGCGGGGAAGGATCTCTGCGTCGTCATGCCGACCGGAGCGGGAAAATCGCTCTGCTACCAGCTGCCGATTCTGATGAAGGAGCGCTACGGGATTGTGGTTTCCCCGCTGATCTCCCTGATGAAAGACCAGGTTGACTCGCTCAGCGAAAAAGGAATTCCCGCGGCGTACGTCAACTCGTCAGTTTCCATGGCGGAACAGCGCCGGATCCTCGATGACACCGACGCAGGTTTTGTAAAACTGCTCTACGTCGCCCCCGAGCGTTTTCAGACGGATTCCTTTCAGAATTTTCTCTACCGCTGCCCGCCGGACATTATGGTCGTGGATGAGGCGCACTGCATCAGTCAGTGGGGACACGATTTCCGTCCGGCATACACGCGGCTCGGCGAGATTGTCGAACGCTATTCCATCAAGCAGGTCTGCGCCTTCACCGCGACCGCGACGACGCAGGTCCGTGATGACATTCTTGCACAGCTTCACCGCCCGGACATGGAACTGCGCGTTGCCGGATTCAAGCGTCCGAATCTTTCGTTTTCCGTAATACAATGTTCGGGAGCGGAGGACAAGAACCGCGTTCTCAGGAAACTGCTTCAGCGCAAAGTCCCGACGATCGTTTACGCTTCCACCCGCAAGGCTGTCGACCAGCTCCACGAGGAGTTCGGCATGATCCCCTACCATGCGGGAATGAACGATGAGATGCGCACGGAAGCTCAGAACCGTTTCATGAACGAGCCCTGCCCGGTGCTTGTCGCGACGAATGCGTTCGGCATGGGCATCGACCGCCCCGATGTCCGCCTCGTCGTCCACTACAACATCACCGGTTCGCTTGAGGCCTATTATCAGGAGGCCGGACGCGCCGGGCGGGACGGTGAACCCGCCGACTGCGTGCTTCTCTTTTCCTACAGCGACCGCTTCATTCAGGAGTTCATGCTCGACATGAACAATCCCTCCGAAGCCCTGATCCGCGAAGTTTACGACGTTCTCTTCCAGATGGCGATGGAGCAGAAGAGCAACTCGATCGACGTCGCTCCGGGCGAAATCTTCCCCCGTCTGGAACATGCCGCAAAGGAGGGACAGATCCCGCCCGTTCTTGCGATTCTGGAGCGTTGCGGCTGCATCGAACGCGGCTACCGTCAGCAGAACAACGGCGTGCTCGTCATTCCCGGCGATCTTGCGGAGCTTTCCGCCGCCCATGCGGGACAGGCGACTCAGCGTTCCCGTTTTCTCTTCCGTGTGATTCAGACTTTCGGCGACCGTCTGAAGACCGGCGTTTCCTGTTCCTGCGATCAGCTCGCGCGCATTGCGGGGCTGAATGCGGACCAGATCAGGCGGGTCCTCTCGAACTTGCACCAGAATAAGTGTCTGAACTGGACTGCGCCGTTCTCCGGGCGCTCCATAACCCTTCTGCATCCCGAAGACGAGGAGCTGAACATCGACGTTTCCGACATCGCGCGCAAACGCGAGATGGAGTTCCGCCGTCTGGACGAGGTGATCGGCTATACGCGCACGCGCAAATGCCGTCAGGATTATCTGATCTCCTACTTCGGAGAAGAGGTCGGCGACTGGCGCTGCCGGAACTGTGACAACTGCGGAGCCGCCGCCGGTTCCGGCTCCGGACCGCGCGAGCTGACCGAAGCGGAAGAGAATGCCGTGCGCACGATTCTTCATACGGTTGACGCCTTTTCCGGCCGGCTCGGACGCGGCAAGCTGAGTCTGATTCTTGCCGGAGCGCGCCGTCCCGAGCTTGTGGAGCGCGGACTTGACCGCAATCCGTTTTTCGGCAAGCTGAAGGCGTTGAAGCAAAACAACATTCTCGCCTGTATGAAGGCGCTCGAAGATGCCGGCTGCCTGGAACGCGTCGGCAACCCGGAGTATCCGTGTCTGGATCTTACCTGTTTCGGCGGGAACATTCTGCGTGGAGTGGAGAAGGTGAAACTTTCTCTGCCCGAAATGGACTTGCCGTCGCCGCGCCGTTCCGCGAAATCCCGGCCGGAGCCTCCGGTGCGGACCGCCTCCTCGTCGTCGGGAGTGCTCGGCCTGTATGAGCGTCTGCGGCTCCTTCGGGCGCGAATGGCGGAGAAACGCCAGGTGCCTGTCTATTGCATTCTTTCCAACGATGCGCTTGCCGGTCTGGCCGAATCGAAGCCCGCCACAGCGGAAGAGGCTTTGGAAATTCGCGGCATCGGCATGGCGAAGCTCACCACGATCATTCCGCCGTTCCTCAAGGAAATTGCCGGATGGCAGGCGGAGAATGAGTGAAAAATTCCCTCTCTCAGCGGAGGCGGAAGACGACGCGGATTTCTTTCATGTCCAGCTTGCCGGAAGTATTGCGGAGATGAAGGAAAGTCGCGGGTAGCGCCGGCTGGTCTCCGGAATCCTGAAGAACCCGGGCGACGTCGTTCAGATTGTAAATCATCTGCTGTCCGAGTTTGATGAGCAGGTCGCCGCGCGAAACTCCGCATGCGGAAAGCGTTTCCGGCGCATCCGCCACAATTACGCCTGAAGCGAACGGATAGCGCAGTGCCTTCATCAGTTCGGGCGTCAGCTCCTCCAGCGAGAGCGAGAGTTTGAGATTTGCAAACATCGCCCCGTCCGTCCGGTGAATCGCGGCCGGTGTGATGACGACCGGATTCGGGAGTCCGCCGATGCGCAGTTCAAACGGTTTTCCCGCTTTCAGGCGGACGAGCCTGCGCAGGAACTCCAGCAGATTCCCGTGCGGAGCCCAGCCGTTGAGTTCGTTGATGGACATTTTCTCTTTCAGCAGAGTGGAGGCCGCGGGCGAACCGGGCAGAATCTTGCGGATGAAGATCGTTCCGTCCGGATTCATCCCGGGGATGATTCCGATGCTGACCGAAGTGAGAAACTCCGGAAGCATCCAGTTAGCAAGAGTGTTTTCAAGCCGCAGCATGGGAATTGCAAAACCGATTCCGGGGGTATCGCGGCGGACCGCCATGTTCATGCCGATCATCCGTCCGCTCAGATTGATCAGCGGACCGCCGCTGTTGCCCGGGTGAACGGCGGCGTCGGTCTGAAGCAGATCGCGGAAGAGCACTTTCCCGTTTCGAAGCAGGGTCCGTCCGATACCGCTCAGTACGCCGACCGTGACTGTTCCGTCGAGTCCGTACGGACTGCCGACGGCGATGACGGTTTCTCCGAGCATCATGTCGTCGGGGGAAATCCCGTGGATGGCGGAGAAGACCCCGCGCGGCCTGTCGATGCGCAGAAGCGCTATGTCGTTCTGCACATCCTCCGCAACGGGGAAGGCGCGGAACCGGCGTCCGTCCTTGAGAGTGACGATGATTTCAGTCGCCTGGCTGACGACGTGAGCGCTTGTGACGATCAGCCCTGCCGGGTCGATGATGCAGCCGGCTCCGATGGAGTGTCCGCGTTCCGGACGGGGGCCTGTGGTGCGGTCTCCGTCCGCGGTATCGGTCAGCCACGCGGCTGCAGGACGGTTGACAATCCGGCTCGTGCTTAAGTTCACGACGGACGGCTGGATGATTTCAATGGCTTTCACGATGGGCGTCCGGCGGAGTTTCAGCTCTGCTTTCGTCGTTTCGCGTCCGGGTGACGCCTGTCGTTTCAGGCTGTGATGCGGCAGCAAAAAGAACAGTGCGGTTGCGAGACAGAAAAGAATTATGAAAAAATAAAGTCCGATCCTTGATTTTTGCGTTTTCATGCCGTATCTTCCTGTAATTGCTTTCTACAATACAGGATAAACGCGTAAAATGCAAATACAAATAGAACGAATTGCTGAAATATTGCGTCTTGCGGAGCCCTGTTCCTCCTATGAAGGAGTGCTTCAGGCCCGCTGGAACCGCATTCCGCTGAACACTCCGCTTCATCTTGCGGACGGAACCCCTTTTTCCGTTCTTTCGCGCGGAACCTGGAATGTCGAGGCCGGCCCCGACTTCCGCAACGCCAAGCTCCGGATCGGCGGACGTGCCGTTCAGGGCGATGTGGAAGTTCACCGCAACAGCCGCGACTGGTTCCGCCACGGACACAACCGCAATCCGCTCTATGACCGGGTCGCGCTTCACGTCGTCGAGCGTCTGGAAGATGAGAATCCGGAGCTTCCGGTTTATCTGCTTCCTTCCGAAGCGAAAATCGATTCTTATCCGCCGCCGCTCTGCACGGGGAAGGGGGAGTGCGCCGGAATATTCGACCGCCTTTCTCCGTCTGAAATCCATGAAATTTTCGTCTGCGCCGGAGTGGAACGGATGCACGCCCGCGCGCATCTGATTCTGCATGACATTATCCGTCACGGAACGGAATATGCGTTTTTGACGCGTCTGTTCGATGCTTACGGCTTCAAGCGGAACCGTCCGGCGTTCGCGGAACTTCTGAACCGCGTGTGGACGAAATATCCGCGCGAGCAGCTGGAAACTCATGCCGGGCCGCTTCTGTGGGGGGAATCGGGGCTTTTGCCCGCGGAGAGCAGCGGCGAGGTCCCGGCGGAGAATCTTGCCGAGGCGAAGCGGATCTGGGAATGCTGGTGGATGCTCCGTCCGGACTCCGCCCCGCCGATCGAGTGGAAGCGCGACGGCGGACGTCCTCTGAACTCTCCGGAGCGCCGTGTCGCCGGTTTGTGCATGTGTCTGAAGCGTCACGGTTTGAATCCGCTTCCGCGCTGGATGGAGCTCCTGAGAACCTCCCCGGATGCGAAGGCGTTCCGCGGGACTCTTCTTTCGGAGCTGATTCAGAATGATCCGTTCTGGAATCGCCACACGACGTTCCGGGCGGGTGAGTTGAAGCTTGCCGCTTCGGTCACGGGCGAGGAACGTGCGCGCGAGCTTGCTGCGGATGTGATTCTGCCGTCGCTGCGCGCATATGCGCTTCTGGAGAGAAATGAAAAGCTGGCTGACCGTGTGGACGCCGCCTTCCGCAATCTTCCCCGTACGCAGAAGAACCATGTGTTCACAACCGCGATAGACAAATGGTTCCGCGATTCCGCTTCCGCCGAAAAGCTCTTCAAAGACGCCGCGTCGCGTCAGGGCGTTCTGCACATTTACGCGAATTTCTGCGCGAAAACCGCATGCGACTGCAAAGCGTGTCTCATCCGCAACGGCATGATCTCGAAGGCGTGAAGAGGCTGCGGACTCAGCCGCGCATGAGTGCCGCCGCGCGGTCGCGGGACGCCGTGTCGGCGAAGAGTGCGAAGAGCGTCGGGCCGCTGCCGGTGATCTGAACTCCGAGAGCGCCGAGAGATTTCAATTTTTCCGCCGTCATGCCGAGCAGCGGAAACTTCTTCCATGCGGCAACCGCGAGATCGTTGCGCAGGAATTGCGCCGCCCGTTCATAATCCCTGTCCTGAAGCGCGGAAAGAAGCGGCTCCAGCGGACGCGTATCATCCGTATGCACAATATGTCCGTAGGACCACGGCGTTGAAACCGGAAACGGCATGGGAACGGTCAGGACCGGCGGGGGCGGGAGTTCGGGAAGCGGCTCCAGCTGATCGCCCAGTCCGCGTCCGATTGCCGGAACCGGGTTCAGAAAGAACGGGACATCCGCGCCGCAGGAGAGCGCGGCGGAAGCTCCGCGGTCCGGAAGAAAACCGTATTGCCGCTGGACGGCGTTGATGATGGCGGCGGCGTCCGAGCTCCCTCCGCCCATGCCCGCCGCAACCGGCGTGTGTTTGCGGATGAAAACTGTGATCGACGGCCGGATTCCCAGCGCGGCGCAGACCGCCTCCGCGGCTTTGCCGCAAAGGTTGTCTCGTCCGGTCGGGAGCGCGGCGTCGGAATCGACTGTGATCTCCCCCCGTTCATCGTCGCGGAACGAAATTTCCAGCTCGTCGGCGGGATCGTTCAGCGGGAGGAACAGCGTTTCAATCTCGTGATAGCCGTTCGGCAGTTTCCCGCAGACGCGCAGATAGAGATTGATTTTTGAGGGAGCGCGGCGGAACATCAGAGTTTCCGGAGGTTGTAAAGACCGTATTTGTTGTTGTATGCGGAAATCTCATCGGTGATGCGCACGGCGAGGGCGAGGGCGTTGAGCCCATCCTGTCCCGAAACACGCGGGTTGACGACGGTTCCGCCGTTCGCTTTGGTTTCGGCGACGCAGGCGATGAAGTTTTCCAGTTCGGCCGCGAGAGCGTTCTTTTCGCAGAGGTCGACCTGCTTCTTGGAGACGCCGATGAGGCCGCGGCGGTAGATCTTGCCCGTGTGGTTCGCGTAGTCCATCGAGATGTAGGAATCGGTCTGGAAAACGCGGAATTTGCGCATGGGATCGGAGCTGACGCGGCTGGCGGTGACGTTTGCGACTGCGCCGTTTGTGAATTTGATGCGGACGTTTGCAATGTCTTCGGTTTTGCTCAGAACGGGGATTCCGACGGCGTCGACGCGTTCCACGGGAGCTCCGACCATGGTGAGGACGAGGTCGAGATCATGAATCATGAGGTCGAGTACGACGCTGACTTCCGTTCCGCGGCGGTGCATTCCCGGGCGCGGCGGCGGATATTTCGCAAGACGGTGCGCTTCGATGAAGAGGGTCTTGGAGTGATGCTTCTCCAGATAATCCATTGCGGAGTTGAAACGTTCGACGTGTCCGACTCCGAAGACAAGGTTGCGCTCTTTTGCGACGCGGACCATTTCCTCCGCTTCGGGGACGGTTGCGGCGATGGGCTTTTCCATGAGGACGTGCCTGTTCATCTCCATGAGTTCCATTGCCGCGGCATGGTGTTCGGTTGCGGGAACGGCAACGCTGAGAGCGTCGCACTGTTCCGCAAGCTCGCGGATGGTCGCAAAGGGTTTCGTTCCGAATTCCTTTGCGACGGCTTCGGCGGCTTTCGGGTTTACATCGTAGACGCCGACGAGTTCCGCGTTCGGGGATTCACTGTAGATTTTTGTATGATATCTGCCGAGGACGCCGACACCGACGACTCCGACTTTGATTTTAGCTTGGTCAGACATGGCGATTTCTCTTTTGCGCTGCAGGTGGATAAAAGAAAACCGGACGAACCTCCGTCCGTCCGGTCTGGTTCCGGCAAACGGAATCTCAGTTCAGCATGGCGGAGTTCGGATAGACAACGTTGTAGGCGTTGGTTTCCGGCGTGATGATCCATTCGGGGCGGAGGATCGGTCCGTATCCCCATCCGGCTTCGCGTTCATCGGGCATGCATCCCGGCAGCGGAACAAGGAAGGTGGCGATTTCTACGACGCCGACGATTTCGCGTTTGACCACTTCATAGACTCCATAAAGGACTCCGTAGGTGCAGGCGGCGAGCCCGCCTTCCTCGAAGTTGACTTTGTAAATTTTCAACGGGAGTTCCAGAGCTCCGAATCCGGTGTTGATAATGCCTCGTCCGAGCTTGCGAGTCACATTTTCCGCATAGGAATCTGTTTCCGCCTGGTCAATAGCCATAGCGGGTGCGGCGGTTCCGACGATGCAGAGGACTGCGGCGGCCAACAAGAGTTTCTTCAGGAAATCCATGGATCTCTCCTTCTTTTTTCCGTATTTTTTAAACTTTTTTTTGGTTTCTTCTGAAATGACAGTGGCATTTCTGAAAATATAAGCTAATATATTGCTGACTTCCGTTTTCTTCAAGTGAAAGTTCAGGAAGTTTTTAAAAAAAACAGCAAAGAAGTACGGATTTTCTTATGAAAAGAGAAAAAACACCCACGGGAGACGCAAAAAACGCGGCACATGAGGAGCTTACGCTTCTCAACCGGAACCACAAGGAGTACCCGGATGCTCCGGAAAAGGCAAAACTCGAAGCATTCGTCAACAGGTATCCGGAACATGATTACGTTATCGAATTTGACTGCCCGGAGTTCACAAGCCTCTGTCCCGTCACAGGCCAGCCGGATTTCGGACACATCAAAGTGCGCTACATCGCTGATAAGCTCTGCGTGGAAAGCAAGTCGCTCAAGCTCTATCTCTTCGCTTTCCGTTCGCACAATTCGTTCCATGAAGAGGTCGTCAACCGCATCCTCGTGGATCTCGTCAAGCTCCTTTCGCCCCGCTGGATGCGCGTGGAAGGCGTCTTCCGTCCCCGCGGCGGAATCGCCATCTCCGTTGCGGCCGAAGACGGAACAAATCCGGAGCTCGCCCCGAAAGTTGAAAAACCGATTCAATTAACATAAGGCTGAAACAGAAAATGAACATGGATTTCATTGAGAACGGCGGAGTCACCTCTCCGCGCGGCTTCCGGGCGGCCGGCGTCTGCGCCGGACTCAAGCGCAACGGCGCCGGCGACATGGCTTTGCTCTGCTCCGAAACGCCCTGCGCATTCTCCGCGACGTTCACCTCCAACCTCTTCCCCGCCGCTCCGGTTCAGCTCTGCAAAGAGCGCGTGCTGAAACAGAGCACGGTCCAGGCGGTCGTCGTCAACAGCGGCGTCGCCAACGCATGTACCGGAATCGAGGGATACCGCAACGCCGAAAAAATGGCGGAACTCGCCGGACGTGAACTCGGAATCTCCCCCGAATCCGTCATGGTCTGCTCCACCGGACGAATCGGCAGCCAGCTCCCGATGGATAAAATCGAAAAGGGCATCGTGCTCGCCGCAAAAGCGCTCCGTCCCGATGGCGGCGCCGAAGCCGCCGGAGCCATTATGACCACCGACACCAAGCCCAAGGAGATCGCGCTCTCCTTCTCTTCCGGCGACCGTCTGGTCACGATCGGCGGCATGTGCAAGGGCGCGGGCATGATCGCTCCGAAAATGACGGTCCCCCACGCCACAATGCTCTGCTGCATCACCACCGACTGCGTCATCTCCAACGAACTGCTCGCTTCCATGCTCGGCGACGTGATCGACGATTCTTTCAACAAGGTCACCGTCGACGGCGATATGAGCACGAACGACACCGTGATTGTCATGGCGAACGGTGCTTCCGGAGTGGAAATCAAGCCCGGTTCTCCCGATGAACTGCACTTCAAAGTCGCCCTCACCATGGTCGCCCAGCACCTGGCCCGTGCGATCGCGATGGACGGCGAAGGCGCGACGAAGTTTGTGAGCGTTGAAGTCCGCGGCGCCGCATCGGCCCGCGATGCGGAAGTCTGCGCGCGAACCATCGCCAACTCGCTTCTCTGCAAGACCGCGTGGTTCGGCTGCGACCCGAACTGGGGACGCGTCCTCGCCGCCGCCGGCCGTTCCGGAGCAAGCTTCTCGCCGGAAAACGTCTCGCTCGATTACGATGAAATGCCGGTCGTCCGCAACGGCATCGACGCCGGAACGCCGGAGTCCGAACTCGCCCAGGTGCTCAAGCGCGGCGAATTCACAATCAAACTCGATCTCGGCGAAGGGCACGGAACGTTCACGGTCTGGACTTCCGACATTTCATACGAGTATGTCAAGATCAACGCCGATTACCACACCTGATCCGGGAGATTGAAAATGGATATGGAAAATCATGCAATGGTCCGTGCGGAAGTGCTCACCGAAGCGCTTCCCTACATCCAGAAGTTCCGCGACGACATTGTCGTCATCAAATTCGGCGGCAGTGCCATGGAGAACCCGGAACTGACCCGCCGGACAATGCGCGACATCGTTCTGCTCGAAGCCACCGGAATGAAACCGGTCGTCGTCCACGGCGGCGGCAAGGCGATCACCGCTCGCCTCAAAGAGCTGAACATCGAAACAAAATTCATCAACGGTCTCCGCGTCACCTGCGAAAAAACCATCGCCGTCGTGGATGACGTGCTGCACAACACGACGAACAGACAGCTCGTCGACGGCATCCGCGAGGCGGGCGGCAAGGGCTGTCAGATTTCCGGCAAGAAAATGCTCCGCGCGGAGCGTCTCGTCTCCCGCGACAAAGAGACCGGAGCCGAACTCGACATCGGATTCGTCGGAAAGGTTGTCGCTGTTGACGTCAATCCGATTCTTGATGCGCTCAAGTACGGTTTCATTCCCGTCATTGCCCCGCTTGCAATGGATTTTTACGGACAGGTCTACAACATCAATGCGGATATGGCGGCGTGCGACATCGCGCGTTCTCTGAAAGCGCGCAAACTGGTGTTCCTGAGCGACGTTCCTGGAATCCTCCGCGATCCGCATGACGAGAAATCGCTGATTTCCTCAATCAGAACTTCTGAAGTGGAAGGTCTGATTGCGGAAGGCGTCCTTTCGGGCGGAATGCTCCCGAAGATCCGCAGTTCCGTTGCCGCGCTTGAGGCCGGAACCAGCGAAGTTCAGATGATCGACGGACGCGTTCCGCACTCTCTTCTTCTTGAAATCTTCACGGACAAGGGCATCGGTACCGAAATCGTCAAAGGCTGATTCGCCTGAATGCGCCGCTGTCACTGACTGTACTCTTTCCGGTATTCAACCGGAGTCAGGAAACAGCGGCGTTTGAACAGACGCGAAAAATAGAACGGATCCTCGAATCCGCACCGTTCCGCTATCTCCGCGACCGGGAGATTCGTGGAACGCAGCAGTTCCGTTCCTCGGCGGAGCCGGCGCAGAAGCTGATATTGATGCGGCGGAACTCCGGCCGTCCGCTTGAACAGACGGCGGAAATGAATCAGAGTCATTCCGCATTTTGCCGCTTCTTCCGTAAAATCGACGGGGTGTTCCGGATGTTCGTTGATCCGCCGGATCAGCGCGCGGAAGAAATCCCGCTGATAAAACTGCGCTTGAGCGGTCCCTCTTTTTTTCTCCCGGATCTGAAGCAGCAGTCCTTCGCAGAGCCAGACCGCGCGCTCCGGAGTCGTCACTCCGCCATGCAGCAGAGCGAAAATCTCGCGCAGAGTCCGCAGAAATTCCGCAGGATCATTGACCGGAACCGCCCTTCCGTCGAGCGGCAGCAATCCCGCTTCCGCATACCGCGCAAACCGCGGACCGCATCCGCAGAGATAGCACATGTGCCGTGTTTCTCCAGGTGCAGCGCCGTAGTGAAAAAACGCTCCGGGATGCGTTGCGAAAACGGCGGGCCCCTCATGCCATTCCACCGGGGCGTCGTTCACGCTGAGGAAGAAGCGTCCCGCGTGCGTGTACTGAATGCCGTAATAGGTCGGGACATGACGGGAGACCGATGTGCTGCGCGGCTCCTCGTCGAACATCGGAAACTCCGCTCCGTCAAACCATTTGCTCATGTTCTTATCCTTTTGTTTTTGGTTATTATAGCGCATGCTTGAACAAAAATCAAATTTATGCGGAATGTTTGTTTTATCCCGCAACCGGTTTCTTTTCTCCATTGCCAAACGTGTTTCGCCGTGATATGTTACACGGCAGACAAAGAAAGGATTGCATTATGAGCATTAAAATTTATTCGACCGTGCGCGACCGGAATGACCGGCTGACGCGTCAGAAAGACCGTGAATTCGTGCCGCGTCCCGAGTGTATGGAAGATCGGGATCGCGGCGTCGTGGTGGATGATGCCGTTCATTTTCAGGAGATTGAAGGCTTCGGCGGGGCGTTGACGGAGTCCGCCGCGTGGGTAATCGCTCAGATGCCCCCGATGCGTCGGAAAGAGATTCTCGACGCGTATTTTTCCGAACTCGGCTACAACTATGTCCGCATTCACATGAACAGCTGCGATTTTTCGCTCGAAAACTACAGCTATGTCGCGGACAACGATGCCGAATTGAAAACATTTTCCATAGCGCGTGAAGAACGTTATGTGATCCCCGCGCTCCGCGAAGCGTGGAAGCGTTCACCTGACATGCGTCTCTACTTCTCTCCATGGAGCCCGCCGGCATGGATGAAAACGAACGGCGAAATGAACCACGGCGGTCGTCTCAAGCCTGAATGCCGCGCACTCTGGGCGGAGTACTACTGCCGTTTCATCGAAGAGCTCGAAAAACGGAATTGTCCGGTTTGGGGACTCTCCGTGCAGAACGAACCGATGGCGAATCAGTGCTTTGACAGTTGCGTGTGGACGGGACGCGAGGAGATGGAGTTCGTGCGCGATTACCTCGGTCCCGCTCTGGCGCGGCATGGATTCGGCGACCGCAAGCTCATGGTGTTTGACCATAACCGCGATCAGGTGTACCGCCGCGCGACGGCCGTTTACAATGATCCGGAAGCGTCGAAATATGTCTGGGGCGCCGCGATTCACTGGTACGAAGGATATTGCGGAAGCGAAATGTCCTATGTCCTCTCCGATCTTCATTTCCGCTGTCCGGAAAAAAAGATCTTTTTCTCCGAGGGCTGCAACGGCGGCAACAACCGGCATCTCGGTTCGTGGGAGGCGGGCGAACGCTATTCATCCGCGATCATCAACGACATGAATCACTTCTGCTGCGGCTGGACAGACTGGAACCTTGTCCTCGACATTGCCACCGGCGGTCCCCGCCACGTCCCGAACGCATGCGGAGCTCCGATTCTCTGCGACATTGAGAACGGCACGGTCCATTACCAGCCGGGCTTCTGGCACATCGGACACATTTCCCGCTTTGTGAAACGCGGCGCGCGGCGGATCATCGCTTCTCCCGAAATCGCCGCGTTGAAGACGGTCGCGTTCGAGAATCCGGACGGTGAAATCGTCGCGGTGGTTCAGAACGCGACGGATTCGGAATTCAAGTGGCACTTGCACTTCCGCGGACAGACCCTTGAGCGAAAGGCGTTTGCGCACTCCATCGAGACCTTCTGTTTCCCGAAGTGAGCGAGAGCTTTTATCCGGATGACAATCCGTGCCGGCCGCCTCTTTGCGCACCGGCGCGGATTGCTGCTGTCAGTCGGCTTCTTCCGTCAGTTTCCGCATGTCCGCGGGGAGGGGGGCGGTGACGCGGAGCTCGGCGCCGCGGCAAGGCATCCGCAATTCCGAGGCGTGGAGCGCCTGGCGCGGAAGAAGCAGACGCGCACGGTCGGCGTCGGTCAGCTTGTCTTCGATGAATTTCGTGAAAAAGGTGTCATCCAGCCCGTAAAGCTTGTCGCCGGCCATCGGATAGCCGAGCGAACAGAGTGTGGCGCGGATCTGGTGCAGCCGTCCCGTGCGCGGAAAAACTTCCACTTCGCTGAGTCCGTTCCGGCGACGGAGAAGACGGAAGGAGGTCTCCGAGCGTTCTCCGCCGGGAACCTGTTCAAAGGTGAAACGGCGTTTCTTGCGGATCGCCGCGGCGGGGTCATAGGAAAGCCAGCCGTCGGCCGTCAGTTCGTCGGGAAAATCGCCGTGGACGAACGCAATGTAACGTTTGTGTACGCCGGTTCCGGTCAGCGCGCGGGTGAATGCGGCGGCGGTCTCGGGATTCCGGGCGACAAGAACCACCCCTGAAGTTTCGCGGTCGAGACGCGTTGCGATATGGATGTTTTCGCCGTACTGCTCGCGCAGGACGCTCCAGAGGGTGTTGCGGAAAAATGCGCCCGCGGGGTGGCACGGCAGATTTCCGGGCTTTGCGACCGCCAGCCAGTCCGGAGTTTCCTCCAGAAGTTCAAACGAGCGGTCGACGGGCGGCTCTTCGGCGGGCTTCGGAACGAATGCGATTTTTTCGCCCGTCTGAAGAATGCGCGAGGGGCGTGTGCGACGCCCGTCGAGCAGAATTTCTCCTTCTTCGATGCTGCGCTGCCATTCGGTCCGGGAACGGTAGGTGAAGCGTTTCCGCAGATACAAGTCGAGCCGGAGACCATTGGCTTCCGGCTCGACGAGCGTTTCCGCGATTCTTGATTCGGAATTGCGGTTCATTATTTTCCGACGCGGAGGACTCCGCCGGTATCGGCGCTGGTTGCGAGGCTTGCATACTTCGCAAGGTAGCCGGTTTTGATTTTCGGTTCGCGCGGCTTCCAGGTTTTGCGGCGTTCCGCGAGAACGTCGTCGGAAACCTCAAGCGTGACGGAGCGGTTCGGGATGTCGATGGAGATGACGTCCCCCGGCTCCACAAGTCCGATGAGCCCGCCGGCGGCGGCTTCCGGGCTGACATGTCCGATGCAGGCTCCGTGCGTCGCGCCGGAGAAACGTCCGTCGGTGATCAGTGCCACGGAGGAGCCGAGACCGCGTCCCATGATGTACGAGGTCGGGGCTAACATTTCCTGCATGCCGGGGCCGCCCTTCGGACCTTCATAACGGATGACGACCACGTCGCCCTCTTTGACTTTTCCGCCGAGGATGCCTTCGCATGCCTCTTCCTGGCTTTCAAAGATGACGGCCGGACCCTTGTGAACGAGCATTTTCGGGTCGACGCCCGCGGCCTTGACGACGCATCCGTCGGCGGCGAGGTTGCCGAAGAGAATGGCGAGTCCGCCGACCTTGCTGTAGGCGTTTTCAAGCGGGCGGATGACCGTGCCGTCCGGATCCGGCGCAACGGAATACTCTTCCGCAAGCGTTTTTCCGGAGATTGTGGGAGCGGAACCGTCGATGAGCCCCGGAACCTTTGCGATTTCCTTGAGGATCGCCATGATTCCGCCGACTCTGCGGCAGTCTTCCGCAATGTGGAATTCTCCTTTGGAGGGCGCGAGTTTGCAGATGTTCGGGGTCATCCTGGAGATGCGGTCGAGTTCCTTCAGGTCAACCTTGAGACCGGCTTCGTTCGCGATGGCGAGTGTGTGGAGAACGGTGTTGGAGGAGCCGCCCATTGCCATGTCGAGCACAAGCGCGTTCTGGAAGGATTCCGGCGTGACGAAATCTTTGGCGCGCGGCGGGTTGTCCATTTTTGCGAGTTCGACGATGCGGAACGCCGCTTTGCGCCAGAGGTCGACGCGGGCGGGATCGTCGGCGGCGATGGTTCCGTTGCCGGGAAGCGCGATTCCGAGCGCTTCGCAGAGACAGTTCATGCTGTTTGCCGTGAACATGCCGGAGCAGGAGCCGGGACCGGGGCAGGCGGTGCATTCGAGAGCTTCGAGCTGAGCATCGTCAATTTTGTCGATGACGCGTGCGGCGACGCCTTCAAAGATGGAGTTGAGGTCGGTGTCGTGGGGTGCGCCCGGGGTTTTGCCGGCGCGCATCGGGCCGCCGGAAGCGAAGATGGTTGGAATGTTCAGACGCATGGCGCCCATGAGCATTCCGGGAACGATTTTGTCGCAGTTCGGAATGCAGATCATGGCGTCGAAGGGATGTGCGGAACCCATGGTTTCCACGCTGTCCGCGATGATTTCACGGCTGGCGAGGGAGTATTTCATTCCGGTGTGTCCCATGGCGATGCCGTCGCAGACTGCGATGGTGTTGAATTCGTAGGGAACGCCCCCGGCTTCGCGGATGGCGTCGCAGACGATTTCACCGACCTTTTTGAGGTGGCAGTGTCCGGGAACGATGTTGGTGTAGGAGTTGCAGACTCCGATAAAGGGTTTTGAGATATCGGAGCGTTTGATGCCGGTGGCCATCATCAGCCCGCGGTGGGGCGCGCGCTCCAATCCTTTCTTCATAATGTCGCTTCTCATGGTGTTCCTCCCATCTTTTTTTAGAAAATTATTGAAACCATGGTTGAAATTTCGCGGTTCCCTGCCATAATATAGGGGTAGCAAAACTGCGATTATCCGGTAATATAACACTGGAATTGCATTTACTCAAGCAGGAGAAGAATAAATATGTTCAATAATCTGACCGACAAGCTCCAGGAGGCGCTGCGGAAGCTGCGCGGCGTCGCGTCCCTTTCGGAGTCGAATATCGCGGAACCGATGAAGGAAGTCCTGAACGCGCTGCTCGAAGCGGACGTCAACCGGGAGGTCGCAGAGGAGTTCGTCGCAAACGTTTCAAAGGAATGTCTCGGCGAAAACGTGCTCAAGAGCGTTACGCCCGGACAGATGGCGATCAAGATCGTCAACGACAAGCTCGCCGAATTCATGGGGGAAGCCGAAGCTCCGCTCGCGTGGAACTCTTCAATCCGTCCGAACATCATTATGATGGTCGGTCTGCACGGCGGCGGCAAAACCACTTCCAGCGCAAAACTCGCCGCCAATATCCGGAAACGCGGAAAACGCGTCCTTCTCGCCGCATGCGACGTCTACCGTCCCGCCGCAATCGACCAGCTCGAAATCCTCGGCAAAGAAGTCGGCGTTGAAGTCTATTCCGAACGCGGAAACATGGACGTGTGTGAAATCTCGCGCAATGCCGCGAAACGCGCGGTCGCGGACAACTGCGATTACCTCATTATCGACACGGCGGGCCGTCTCCAGATCGACACTTCGATGGTGCAGGAGCTTGTCCGCCTGAAAGAAGCCGTTTCCCCCGCTGAAATTCTGCTCGTCGCGGATGCCGCGCTCGGTCAGCAGGCGGTTTCGGTCGCGAAACATTTCCACGATGCGCTCGGAATCACCGGCGTCGTCCTGACGAAACTCGACGGCGATGCGCGCGGCGGTGCGGCTCTTTCGATCCGCAAAGTCACGGGATGTCCGATCAAATTCGTCGGCGTCGGCGAAAAAGTGGAAGATCTGCAAGTGTTCCACCCCGACCGCATGGCGTCGCGCATCCTCGGCATGGGCGATATCGTCTCCCTCGTCGAAAAGGCCGCGGAGGAGATCGACAAGGAAGAGGCGGAAAAGCTTCAGGAAAAACTCAAAAAGAACAAATTCGACTTCAACGACTTTCTCAGTCAGCTCCGTCAGATGACCAAGATGGGCGGCGTGGAGGCGATTCTGAAAATGCTCCCGGGCGGCGGCAAGCTCGCCGAAATCCCCGGTTTCGACGCCAGCCAGTTCCGGCGCATGGAGGCGATTATCTGCTCCATGAACACGAAGGAGCGCGAGAATCCGGATATCATCGACATGTCCCGCCGCCGCCGTATCGCGAAGGGCAGCGGAACAACCGTGGAGCAGGTCAGCCAGCTGATCAAGCAGTTCGGCAACATGCGCAAAATGATGAAGAACGTCGGTCTGTTCGGACACGCTTTCCGCGGCGGCAAGCTTGGTTCGATGGATATGGGAGCGCTTTCCGCCGGGGCCCGGATGCCGAGCTTCGGACGCGGTTCCAACTACACTCCGCCGAAAAAGAAACGCAAGAAACGGTGACCGCTCATGAATCGCGGCAGAAAAGAAATCTGGATCATTGCGGGTGAGGCGTCCGGCGACCTTTACGGTGCGCGGATCGCCTCGGAAATCCGCCGCCGCCGTCCGGATGTCGTCGTCTGCGGAATGGGCGGCGTGGAGATGCGCAAGGCCGGAGTCGAGCTCCTGGTGGATTCCTGCGAGCTGGGCGTGATCGGCCTGATCGAAGTCCTGGAGAACATCTTCAAATTCATCCGGATTTTTCTGTATCTCATCCGCGAGGCGAAAAAGCGGCGTCCGCTGGAAGTGATTCTGATTGATTACCCCGGCTTCAACATCCGCTTTGCGAAGGCGATGTGGAAAGCCGGAATCCCGGTTGTCTGGTACATCAGCCCGCAGGTGTGGGCATGGCGGCGCGGAAACATCAGGAAGCTTGCGAGATACTGTCGCAAACTCATGGTGATCTTCCCGTTTGAGCCTGAGGTTTACGAAGGCTCCGGGCTCGACGTGGAATTCGTCGGGCATCCTCTCGTGGATATCGTGAAGGGACGCGCCGATGCGACGATTGAGCGTGATCCGAACACGATTCTTCTGCTTCCGGGCAGCCGCAAAAAAGAGATCGAGTATCTGCTGGAGCCGTTTCTGAAAACGGCGGCGATTCTGAAATCGCGCAATCCGGAACTCCAGTTCGTCGTGGCGTCTCCGCGCGAACGGATTCTTCAGATGGTGCGCGACGGCATTCAGACTTTCATGACGAAGCATCCCGATTATCCGCTTCCGAAGATTGAGCTGACTCGCGGCAAAACCGCATTCTGGATGCAGCGCTGCACCGCCGGACTCGCCGCTTCGGGAACGGTTACGGTGGAGTGTGCGATCGCGGGAATTCCGCTGGTCGTCGCGTACCGTCTGAATCAGATCACCTTCCTGCTGGCGCGTCTGATCATCGGCAAGCTGTTCCGCGGATTTTTCACCATGCCGAACATCATCCTGAACCGCTGTGCGTTTGAGGAATTCCTTCAGTTCCAGGTCGTTCCGGAAGATCTCGCTGACGCGATGGAGCGGATTCTGCCCGGCGGCTCGCGCCGTGCGCAGGCGGAACAGGATATGAACGATGTCGTTGTGCAGCTCAGCGGCGGCGCTTCCGGCGCGATTGCCAAAGCCGCCGCCTGTGCGCTCTCCGCGATTCCTGCGGAAAAATAATTTTACCGTCCGGCGTTGAAACTCGTTCATCCGCCGGACGTTGCATTAAACAAAAACGCCCTCCGCCGTTTTGCGATGGCGGAAGGCGTTTCAGTTTCAGCAGAAAATCCGGTTCGGAATCAGTAGTTTTCCGCTTCGATCTGGAAGTAGGCTTTCGGATGCTTGCAGGTCGGACACATTTCCGGAGCTTTTTCGCCGATGTAGACGTGTCCGCAGTTCAGACAGATCCATTTCTGCGGAGCGACGCGGGCGAAAACTTCACCTTTTCTGATGTTTTCGACGAGCTTGCGGTAACGCTCTTCATGATGCTTTTCGATGGCGCCGACGCGTTCGAATTCGCGGGCGATGTCATCGTAGCCCTCTTCACGGGCCTCTTTTGCGAAATCCGCATACATGGAGGTCCACTCTTCGTGTTCGCCGGCGGCTGCTGCTTCGAGGTTCGCAACCGTGTCGCCGATGCCGTTCAGGTGCTTGAACCAGAGCTTGGCATGCTCTTTTTCATTTCCGGCGGTTTCTTCAAAAATCGCGGCAATCTGGTTGTAGCCTTCCTTGCGCGCCACGCTTGCAAAGTAGGTGTACTTGTTGCGTGCCTGGGACTCTCCCGCAAATGCGAATGCGAGATTCTTTGCGGTCTTGCTTTCCATGAAATCTGCCATTGTTTTCCTCCTGATGTTTTAATGAACGTGAATCAAGCGTTCCCGCTTTTCTTCTTGAGAATTTCCTTCAGAAACGTCGCAAGCTGGTCGGGACACGAGGTCGGTTTCGCTCCGCAGCGGACGCCTTCGAGCAGGTTTGCAACTTCTTCCGCCTTGCGTCCGCGGACGAGACAGGAGATCCCGGCGGTGTTGCCCGGACAGCCTCCGTGGAATTGCACGGTCTTGATGGTGTCTCCGTCCATGGTGACGGTGATTCCGCGGCAGCAGACGAGCGGCGACGGTGTGAAATTATAGGTTTCCGGCATTGCTTCCTCCTTGAATGTTTGAAATCGCTTCCCTGTATCTTATCCCGCTTTTTGAAAAAATCAAGGGCCGTTTCTTTTTTTCAGCAGCTTTCGCGGAGAACAAAGCGGGTCGGGAAGGTCTTGTTGACTTTTTCCGCAGGCGCATTGGTGATGATGGAGACGATTTCCGTATTGATTTCCGCGATCGGATGCGCAACCGAGCTCAGGGCGGGGGCGGACATGCGGCAGATGAGGTCGTCGTCGAATCCCACGACCGCGACATCGCGCGGGATCGCCACGGCGTGTTCGGCGGCGTACTTCAGGAAACCTGCGGCCATGCGGTCGGTATCGAAAAACAGCGCATCCGGCGCATGGCTCAGAATGACCGGTCCGAGCGAATAGCCGTCTTCGAATTCCGCGGCGCTTTCCAGAAACATCGGTTTTGCGCCGAACTCCGTCCCGAGTTCTTCAAACGCGCGCAGCACGCCGGTTTTTCGCGACGGGTTCATGCCGCAGTGCAGAATCCGGCGGCGTCCCGTGCGGATCAGGTGTTCGACGGCTTCACAGACTCCGCTCGCACGGTCGATCATCAGACAGTGATGGTCCGGATGCAGTCCGCGGTCGACTAGAATGAAATCAAGCGGAAAACTGCGCAAATCCAGCTCGCTGTGATGCGGCGGAAGCTCGAAGACGACAACGTAGTCCATCACGCCCGGCCAGTCCTGCATCATCCTGTGAAAATCGGAGGAAAAGTTGTCCGGCCGTCCGAGAATCGGATAGAACCCGGCGGAGAAAAGCCGCCGTTCCAGGTCATTGACCTTCTGGAGGAAAACCTCCGTCTGGAAGTTGGAGGAGAGGATGCCGACGAAGCTTTTCTTCTGCAGCCGCAGATTCCGTGCGGCCATATTGGGCTGGTAGTGGTACTTCCTTGCGAGTTCGAGGACGAGTTCCCGTTTTTCCGGAACCACATTTGCCTGATCCTTGAGGACTCTGCTCACGGTGCGGATGGAGAGTCCGGAAAGCTCCGCCAGTTTTTTGAGAGTGATCTGCGCCATATTCCCGTTTCCTCTGAATCGGTAATTTAAATTCATTTTGCGATTTTTCAATAGCCGAGACCGTTTTTTCTGCGGAATTCGCGCGGCATATCTGCGGAGCCGGTTCGCAGCAATGCGGTTGCGTCGCATCAAAAATGACAGCTATTGTCAACGCTTTTTGACATTTTCCCTGTTTTACCTGTTGTTTTTTCCGGAAAATCTAGTATAATGTAAGAAGACAACGGAAGAATTTTATGAAAAAAACAGGTTACAAAGAATTGGCAAAAGAGGCCGGTGTGAGTTTCAAGACCGTTTACCGGGTTTTGAATCATGAGGCGAATGTGCGTAAAGAGACGCGCGACCGCGTGCTCGAAGTGCTCAGCCGCAACGGCCGGCTCGATTATTTTCCAGCCCGCAGCGGTTCCGTCGTGATTATTGCGAATCTCCTCATACCGTATTATGCGCTGCGCGGAACGGAATTGCTGGGACTGCTTTCCACGGAATTCAACTGCTTCATTTTTGACAGTCTCCGAAACCGCAAAAAAATTGTCCGCTCGATGGAAGTTTCGGATATTGTCGTCTGTTTCGGTGCGATTCCGGATGGACTGGAAACGGAATTGCGGAATGCGAATCCGGCAGTGCGCATTGTCAATGCGTATGGGCGCGGCGGGGATATTTCCATTCTTGTCGACGAATGCGAGCTCGGATGCACTGCGGCAAAATATCTTGCGGAACGCGGACACCGGAAAATCTGGATTCCGATGCAGAAACGGACGGATTGTCTGGAAAGCATTCCGCGCACCTGGATGTTCAAATCGTACATGCAGGAACACTTCCCGGAGACGGATGTGCGGTTTGTGAACTATGAGGATTTCGATGAAATTCTGACCGCTTCTCCGTTCCCGGATGCAATTTGGGCGCCGCGGTCCGGTGATGCGGATTTTGCCTGCTTGAGACTCCGTGAGCTGGGAATCCGCGTTCCGGAACAGCTGTCGTTTCTGAGCACCGATCTTCCGACGGATCTGCCGTATCAAAAATTGTCAAACCTTGACACAGTCTATTTTTCAACCGGTCAGGTTGCGGAGCTGATCCGCTACTGCATTCTCAAACAGCCGATTCAGAGGACGACCGGACATATTACGATGTCGACGGAAATCCGCATCTCATCATGCGGTTCCGTAAAAAATATAAACACAAAAGGAAAAGGATGAAAACGATGAAAATGACACTGTTTCTGGCCGTTGCGGCCGCCGCGCTGACTCTCTCGGCACAGGAAGCAACCTTCCGCGTGGACGTTGACGGAATGCGGCAGAAAATCGCACTGGAAGGCGAGCCGAGCGACACGATGAGCGCGGAGCCGATGAGCTGGATTTCGGATGCGGACAAACAGGCCTGCACGGTTCTTGCACAGGGACTCGGAGTCGCTCCGGAAGAGTGGGAGGAATACAGCTTTTCTTTCACTCCGGAAAAGGCGGGCACTGTTTTTCTGCTGGTGAAGTCGCAGAATGATCCGGGCGAGCCGCGCTGGGTTCTTGTCAACAGCATCAAGGTGAACGGCGCTCTTGTTCCGAACGGAGATTTCAAGGTGACAACGAAGAAAAAAGGCGGAAAACTTATGCCCCGCGGCTTTGTGACAGGCGTAAAAGCAACTTATCTTCCGACGGCCGGAGCAAACGGAACTCCCGCAATGCTTCTCAGCCATGACAACTATCTCGGATTCAATCTTCCGGTCGAAGCCGGCAAGAGCTACAAGCTGAGCTTCCAGATCAAAGACGGATCCGCAGAACTCGCAAAATAAAAAGACGAAAGGCAGGCAGCGCTATGAAACCCTTCAGTCAAAGGAATATTCCGTATCCTGATTCTGCTGCAAAATTCCAAAGATTCACGCTTATAGAGCTCCTTGTGGTAATTGCGATCATCGCAATCCTTGCCGGCATGCTTTTGCCTGCCCTGAATTCGGCCCGACAGAAAGCAAAAGCGATAAGCTGCACGGGAAATCTGCGTCAGATCGGACAGATGATGCAGGCTTACACAGATGCCGCAAACGGAATGTACATGAACGACTTCTTCAATCAGAGCTCGTATGTCCCCGGCGGAGACGCGGGAAACTGGGCGTGGTGGCTGCTGACGGGAAAATATGCAACCTCTGGAAAAGTGCTCTGCTGTCCCGGAGCTTTGGATAAAAATGCAGCCGGCAGCAAGTACATGTCAACACTGACACCGCAAAAGTTGGCAGATGATCCATGGGGTACTTGGAACTGTACATACGGCGGTTACGGATTGAATCCGCATCTTTCAAGTTTCCGGCAGAGTTCGATAAAAACTCCGTCGGCGGTAGTCATGCTTGCGGAAAACCGTGCAAACGCGAAAAATGAAGCAGATAACGGGGGAAAGATTCTTGCTTGTTCGCATCTTTATGATACGTATGAAATCAATTGGGGCGAAGGCGGAATTATTTATGCATGGAATGGAAATGCGGCGAATATTACATTTGCCGACGGCCATGTCGGGAGTATCAAAGGAGGACTTCCGGGCGGAATTGCCGATCTCTTTTCCAAGCCCGTTTACAACGTCCTGAGCAACCGGAGACTCCACTGGTACCCCGGCGGAACGGATGCTTCGTCGTACCGTGTCCGTCTGACAAACAACTCAAATCCATAATAGAAAGGTATAATGATGAACAAACTCACATTGGGCGCATTGCTGTTTTCCGCCGCGATGCTGGTTTCTGGGGCGCCCGGAAAATCAAAGACGTACACGGTGACTGCAGATGCCGAATGGCATCCGCTTGTCTATGATATGACAAAAACGGTTATTCCGGGATCCGCCCTGGATTTGAGTCGCGACGGAGTGAAGCCGATCGAACGCGTCGTCATCCGGAATGGACAGTTTTACCGGGAATCCGAGCCGGATCGCCCGATCCGCTTTTACTCCACAACTCTCGGCTTCGGCTTTCCCTACCGCATTCCTGTTCCGTTTTCCAGAAATCTGCTGGATTATCTGAAGGGAAAAATAACGCGGGAGCAGTGGAGGGAGATTCTCCGCACTCATGCAAAGGAATTGCGGAGACGCGGATTCAATATGATCCGCATTGAGCGTCCGTTTTATTCCCGCGGCGGAATTGTCAGATTCAACGATGAATATTTCCAGCACACCTTGAAACTGCTGATTGACGGCGCAGAGGCTCAGGGCAAGCCGCTGGGAGAGGTCGAACATTACAATCCGGCGGAGCTGAACCCCGGATACACCAAACAGATTCAGGATGATTTGGATTTTTTCTACGCCGAATGTGCAAAACAGGGAATCTGGATTCATGCGACTCTGGACAACAACCCTTATCTCTGCCTGCGCTGGATTGAACAATTCAAAAAAGATCCGAATCAGGGGTTCCTCCTGCATTACAATGAGATGGCACGCAAGGACTGGATCCGCGCGGTTGACGCTTATATGAATCATGTGAACCCGTATACCGGATTCGCTGTGAAAGACGATCCCCAGGTGCTTTTCTGCATCGGTTACAATGAACAGGATTTCGCGTTCCTACGTCCGCAGGACTGGACTCCGCTGAAAGAGGAATGGAAAAAATACACGAAATCGGATATTCCGGCTCCTTCCTACCGGGATTACCAGAAACGCGGAAAGAACTTCGATCTGATTCAGAAGTTCATTTTCCATAAAGAGTCTGAAATCACCCGTTTCTTCCACGAAAACCTGCGCAAAACCGGATATAAAGGCTACTATGCGAATTACGATGTGGCATGCACCATGCGCTATACCGAACTTCGCAAAGAAGGTGATTTGACGGTCTTCCACCGTTATTTCGACCATCCGGGTGACGGCGGGCGCGCAGTTGCGCAGAGAAGCGTCTTTCAGGTCAACGGGAACGAGTATTTCAACCTTTCCGTCGGAACAAAGTTCCGGAACAGCCCGATGTTCATCGGTGAATATGACCTCTGCTATCCCGACAAGTACCGCAGTCAGAGCCCGTTCCTGCTTTCCGCTTATGCAGCATTCCAGAGCTTTTCCGGTTTGACTCCGTGGGGCTCGACGGTTGCAACGACCAAGAGTCCGTACGTTTCCCCGTTCGTTCACGGCGAAGATCCGGTCGCGGCAGCCGGAGATGTGCAGACATATCTGATGTTTATGCGCGAGGATGTTTCCCCCGCAAAGAACGATATTTATCTGACTTATTCGCCGGAGAACCTGACTTCCCGGATGATGGAAAACTGCATTGATGCGAAACAGGCGAATCTTTCGCTCGTCTCCCGCGTTCAACTGGATGATTCACAGAACGGCAAACCGGAAGCCGGCGCAAAAAATGTGCAGATGGCAATTCCTCTGAAAGTCGGCGGACGTCTCGTCGATGCAAACGGCGGCGCCGATGGCGAGATTGCTCCGGAAGGCGGCTCTGTCTCCGTGGTTTACGACAATTCCGGCAAATTCGACGCCAATTCCCTTTTGCGGAATCGCGGTCTGATCGGCAAGGAGAACCGCACGAATATTCCCTATGTGTACGAAAGCGATACAAAGGAGCTCTACTACAGCAAGAAGGAACGGTTTATGACCGTCAACACTCCGCGTTTCCAGGGGTTCTGCACCGACTTTGCACGCAAGGAGAAATTCCGTGACATTGAACTGGAAACCGCAGTTTCCCCGTCTGCCCTTTCCGCATCCACTTATCACAAGAATTCGGATCTGGCGAACGATGACCGCATTCTCTTCATCTTCACAACCAATGCTCTGGGAAGCAATATGGTTTTCAAAGACAAGACAATGACGCGAATCATCGGCGAAGGCGTTCACGGCCCCTGGGGCGCAATGCCGGTTCTGGTTCGCTGCGGCGTGTTCAAGTTCTCTCTGAAAAACCGCAATGCGGCGAAGATGAAGCTTTATGCGCTCGACTTCACCGGAGCACACCGCGAGGAGATCCCCGTAACAGTCAACGGCGACACGGTTTCCGCCGTCGTGGATACGGCAAAGCTCAAATCGCCGACGGTTTACTTCGAGCTGGTGACAGAAAAGTAAACGGAAAAACAAAAATCGAAAACAGAAACTCCGACCGGGCGTTCCCCGCCGGAGTTTCTGTTTTTCAGTCGCTGATGATGCGGTCGAAGTCCGCGCGGACGCCGAGACGGAACAGACCGGAGCGGTTGAACTTGCTGCGGTCGGCGAGAAGATAGCGTTTTTTCGCAACTTCCAGCACTTTCAGCAGAAGCGTGGAGTGATACTCGTGATTCGTCGTAACCAGATTGCCGTCGATTCCAAAGGCGGAGATGAACGCTTTGGAAACGGAGAGCCGTTCCAGCTCCCGGATTGCCGCCTGGCCGAGGAACGCGTTGAGCTGAAGATCAAACGTCCCGCCGAGCGAAATCAGAACGTAGTGCGGCGGGAATTTGTGGAAGTTCTGGATGATCATCGCGGAGTTCGTGACAATCGTCAGATTGGAAAACGAGGATTCCAGCAGCCGTTCCGCAAGGAAGAAAACCGTGGTGGAGGAGTCGAGAAAGACAATGTCGCCTTCGGCAATCTCCTGCATCGCCAGCTCGGAAATCTTGAGCTTGAGCTTCTGATTCCAGTTGATGCGGTCCTGAAAGGTGGAGGAGAGCACCGTCATTTTGTCGGTCGCTTCGACGGGATCGACATATGCCACGCCGCCGTGCACCTTGCGCAGCTGATTGTTTTTGACAAGGCTGGCGATATCACGGTGAATGGTTGCCGGAGAGACGTGAAAATGTTCCATGAGTTCATTGACCGAGCAGTATTTTTTCTCTTTCAGATAGTCAATGATTGCAAAAGTTCTCAGATTTTTCATCCGTCCCGTCTCCTTTCTCACGCGTTTCCGTTACTGTAGCGCATAAAAGAGAATTTTGCAAATGAGAAGAAATGAGATTTTCTCAAAAAATCTCAAAAAGACGGATGTTTTCCGGGTTTACCGCCAGTCCTGACTGTGTCTGCTCTTGATACGGCATTTTTGACGCCTGAGCCTTCTGTCGAAAGAGGAATTCACGCGGTCGGAGGCGGATTGCAGCTGCTGTCTGGTTCTTGAAATGCTGACGGGCGGAACATGGTTCGGATATTCGTCATCGCTCTGCGCTGGGCAGGTTCGAGTCCGGCAGCCCGATGTCGTCCTTCCGCAGGTTCGCGCTTTTTGCGGAAAACACTGCCGGTCCTCTCTTCCGGAACAGAGAACGGCGAGAAAAGCAATTGCAAAAATACCGAAAACTTTTTTCATTTATAAATATCTCCGCTGTTTTTGTTTTTTAATATACTTGATGTATTGATCTTATTCAAGTGGATATGTCCGTTTTTTTGCTTTTTTATCAGATTTGGAGCATGGCGGTTCCGAATAAAAAATCAGAATCTTTTGCTTTTTGCTCTTGAAAAGTTTCTTTTACGCTATATTTTACTATAAAAAATAGCGTCAAGAAAATATAAGGAGCTTTTTTATGAACGTATTGGTTACCGGCGGCGCGCGAGGAATCGGCGCGGGAATTGTGAGCGAACTGGCAAAAAAGGGACACAGTGTCGCGTTCTGCGGACGCGGAGAAGCGGAAAAGTGCGCGGAGCGTCTTGCGGAATTGCGCGGCGCGTTTCCGAACGGCAAATTCCAGTACTACCAGTGCGACATTTCCAAAGACGAGGACCGCAAAAGACTTCTGGATTCCTTCATTGCCGATTTCGGATCGATCGACATGCTCGTCAACAACGCCGGCGTCGCCCCGGACGTCCGCGCCGACCTTCTTGAGATGAGTGAAGAGAGCTTCGACCGTGTGCTCGGCATCAATCTGCGCGGACCCTTCTTTCTGACTCAGATGGCGGCAAAGCGGATCATGGAAAACAAAAACGGCGCGTTTCACTGCATCGTGAACATCGGCTCCGTTTCCGCCGACTACGCCAGCATCAACCGCGGCGAATACTGCCTTTCCAAAGCGGGCGTTGCAATGGCGACCAAGCTCTGGGCGGTGCGGCTTGCGGATGAGGGAATTCCGGTTTATGAAATCCGTCCGGGCGTCATCAAGAGCGATATGACGAGCGTCGTTTCCGCAAAATACGACAAGATGATTGCGGACGGGCTCACGCTTCAGCGCCGCTGGGGGTATCCGGAAGACATCGGACGTGCAGTCGCGGCGCTCGCCGACGGTTCGTTCGCCTACTCCACCGGACAGGTCGTCAACGTCGACGGCGGACTTACCGTTGAGCGTTTCTGATGAAGACTCTGAACACGCTCATCATCGGCAGCGGAGCGGCGGGGCTCGCCGCCGCGGTCCGGCTGAACGCGCTCGGCGTGGAGGACATCGCGATCTACACGGAGGGACTCAAAATGGGAACCTCCATCAACACCGGAAGCGACAAGCAGACTTATTACAAGCTCGGCATGTACGGCGCGGAACCCGATTCCCCGCATCTCCTTGCGGAGGATCTGATGCGCGGCGGTTCGGTGCACGGCGATATCGCGCTGGTTGAAGCCGCGCTCTCTCCGCTTGCATTTCATCATCTCGCCGCGCTCGGCGTGCCGTTCCCGCATGACGAATTCGGACAGTTCATCGGCTACAAGACCGACCACGACCCGAAGCGCCGCGCCACCAGCTGCGGTCCCTACACCTCCCGCGACATGTGCCGCGCGCTCATCCGCGAAGTTCACCGGCGCGGAATCGAAGTCTGCGAAAAACGAGTCGCAGTGAAACTCCTGACCTCTTCCGGCGCGGACGGCGGAACGGTTTGCCGGGGTGCGGTCTTCCTGGATACAACCTCCGAACGCCCGGTGTTCGAGACCGTTTTTGCGGAGAACGTCGTCTTTGCCGTCGGCGGGCCCGGCGGATTCTATGCGCGGAGTGTTTATCCGGCCGTTCACACGGGGGCGATAGGACTTGCGATTGAGGCGGGGGCGAAAACCCGGAATCTTCCGGAATTCCAGTACGGCATGGCGTCGACGAAGTTCCGCTGGAATGTTTCGGGCAGTTACATGCAAGTGCTTCCGCGCATCGTTTCGCGTGCGGCGGACGGCGTTTCGGATGAGCGCGAGTTCCTGCGGGAGTATTTCGATTCCGCCGCCTCCATGTACGATTCCATCTTTCTGAAGGGTTATCAGTGGCCGTTTGCGGCGGGACACATCCCCGGCTCGTCGCTGATTGACATCTTCGTCGACATCGAGATTTCCAGGCGCGGACGCCGCGTGTTTCTTGATTACCGCACTGATCCGGCGGATTTCCGGTTCGAGGCGCTCAATGCCGAAACGCGCGAATATCTCACCAAATCCGCCGCCGTTGCGGATTCGCCGCTGAAGCGTCTGGAACTGCTCAACGCGCCCGCAATTGAACTTTACCGTCAGCACGGCATCGATCTTGCGGCGGAGGCTCTGGAGATTGCTGTCTGCGCGCAGCACAACAACGGCGGGCTTGCCGCGAACATCTGGTGGGAATCGGAGAACATCAAAGGTCTTTTCCCGGTCGGCGAGGTCAACGGATCCCATGGCGTGACGCGTCCGGGCGGAACCGCACTGAACGCCGGACAGGTCGGCGCGTTCCGCGCGGCGGAATTCATCGCGGCGATGCGGCAGTATGAACCTGTCTGCATCGAAGACGCCGCGTGGCTTGCGAACTCTCAGCTGGAGGTGTTCCGCAAACGGATGCTTGTTCCCGCAAAGCTCAACTGGCGCGAGGAGCGCCGCAAGTTTCAGACCCGCATGAGCGGATCCGCCGCATTCGTCCGGGAAGGACGGATGCTCGCGAAGGCGCTCGCCGAAACGCGTGAACAGCTCGCTCTGCTGAACGCGGACGGTCTCGGCGGACTCGATTCCCGCGCGCTTGCGGAGACACTGCGGAACGGTCAGCTCCTGACCGCGCAGGTCCTTTATCTGGAAACCATGCGGAAACAGGTCGGCGACGGCGTCGGTTCGCGCGGAAGCTCGATTGTCATTGCGGAGCGCGGCGAATATATCCACCCGTCGCTGCCGCCGTACTGGCAGATAGAAAAAGAGGATGCTTCGTTCCGCGGCAAGGTTCTGACCGCGCGTCTGAATGCCGCCGGCGAGGCGGAAATGGCATGGGAGCCGTGCCGCGGACTGCCCGTCACCGACGGCTGGTTCGAGAACGTCTGGCGCGCATGCCGGGAAAAGAAAATTTACGGGGAGGCATGATGGACGAAGAGAAAATCTGCGACTTCCGGATTCTGCGCGAACTGCGCCGGAGCCATGATCTGAGCATTGCCGATCTCTCCGCGCAGAGCGGGGTTTCGGCGAGTGTCATTTCAAAACTCGAACGCAATCAGACCAAAGCCGAACTGGATACGCTGTACCGTCTGGCCCGCGTCTTCCGCCTTTCGCTCGGCGACCTGATTTCGCTTGCGGAGAATAAAGCTCCGCATCAGGTCAACGAGGAGAGTTACCGTTCGGGCGATTTCTCGTTCCGCCGCGTCAGCTACGGAAACATGCGCTGCATGCACGGATTCGCAAAGAAGAGCGGCGCGCTTTCCAAGCCTGAACTGCACGGTGACGATTTCGAGACGTGCTGGCTGCTGAGCGGAAAACTGCGCATCGTTCTTCCGAATGAAGTCTGCCTGCTCGAACCCGGCATGTCCGTCCAGTTCGACGCGCTTCTTCCACACACCTACGAAGTCCTGGAGGACTGCGAGGTGTTCATTGTTCATCTGAAAAAAGGAAACCGGTTTTAAGGAGATACAGTCATGGCATTCCGCAAAGTAACTGAATTCAAAACACCGGAAGCGTTCGCCGAGTACGTCAGAAGCGAAAACTTCCACATCGGCGTCGCGCCTGAAGTGAAGGCCGACGGTTCCGCCGCGCTCGCTCAGCCCGTTCCGTACAAGGGGCGCATCATCGGAAACCGCTGGGCGGTTCTCCCGATGGAGGGCTGGGACTGCATGGACGACGGCACCCCGAGCGATTTCACGATGCGCCGCTGGCTCCGGTTCGCCCGGAGCGGAGCCAAGCTCATTTACGGCACCGAAGCCGGAGCCGTCATGCATACCGGACGCAGCAATCCGCAGCAGCTCCTCGTCGCGCCGCACACCGGAGCGGTGCTCAAGCATATCGTTTCCGAGATGCGCCGCGTTCACCGTGAAAAGTTCGGGAAGGACGACGATCTGGTCATCGGCATTCAGCTCACTCATTCCGGACGCTATTCGCATCCGAACAAAGCGGACGTGCTCGAACCGGTGACCGCGTATCAGCATCCGCTCCTCGACAAAAAATTCCATTGCTCCGCCGCGAATGTTGTGACCGATGAAGAGGTCGGAAACATCGTTCAGCACTTCATCGCCGCCGCGAAAGTCGCGCAGGAAGCGGGATTCGATTTCGTCGACATCAAGTCCGCGCACGGTTATCTCGGACACGAATTCCTGACTGCTTACGACCGCCCGGGCAAGTACGGCGGATCGTTTGAAAACCGCACGCGCTTCTTCCGTGAAATCGCGGAAGGCATTCAGAAAAATGTTCCGGGACTCGACATCTCGGCACGCGTCAGCCTGTTCGACATCTTCCCGTTCGTCAAGGGCGGCGACGGAGTCGGTCATCCGATGGAATGGCCTGCCGGCACGCGCTATCCCTACGCGTTCGGCGGCGACGGAACGGGCATGGACATGGATCCGGATCTAAAGGAAACCGTTCAGTTCATCGACATGCTCGGGGAGTTCGGCGTCGGCATGATCTGCGCGACGATCGGCAGCCCGTATTACAATGTTCACATGCAGCGTCCCGCGTATTATCCGGTCAGCGACGGTTATGCGATGCCGGAGCCGCCGCTCTACAACGTCGGCCGCCACCTGAAAGCGGTGAAACGCCTGAAGGAGCTGCGCCCCGGCATGCTCGTCGTCGCCTCCGGTCTGACATGTCTTCAGGAGTATCTCCCGAATGTTGCGGAATACGCGGTTGCGCACGGCTGGGCGGATTTTGCCGGAATCGGGCGCATGGTGCTTTCGTATCCGGAGATCTGCGCGGATGCGCTTGCCGGGAAACCGCTGGACCGCCGTCATATCTGCCGGACTTTCGGCGATTGCACGAATGCGCCGCGCGCCGGCATGATTTCCGGCTGTTATCCGCTCGACGAGTTCTACAAGAAGCGTCCCGAAGCGGTGAAGCTCCGCGAACTGAAGAAAAATGCATGAGGTGAATCATGAATCCCGATGATTATCTGATTTCGTTTCTGCCGCAGGATTTTTTTCAGAAAATTGAAGCGGATAAGATCAACCGTCAGCTCTTTCCCGCGTTTTCCGACCGCGCCGCGTGGGAGGCGCTGAAGACTCAGCCGTCAAAGCGGACCGTAATCCGGGAACTGCTGGAGGAGGCGGAGCAGCTCCGCACCGTTCCGCCCCCGGTTCTGCTTTATTCCTCTTACTGCGAGTACGGAATCAACGGCACCCGCATCAACTTCGAAGCATCGTATTTCGACCGCCGCAATCATCTCGGAACGCTTGTCCTCGCTCTCTGTCTGACCGGGGATCGCGACCGCTGGCTGATGCCGACGCTGGATTATCTCTTCGCGATTCTGGAAGAACAGTCGTGGTGCATGCCTGCCCATGCGCGCTGGAACGGCCCGTTTCCGAATCCCCTGCGCTGTCAGTCCGACCTTTTCGCATCGGAAACAGCTGCGCAGATCGGCGCGACGGTAAATCTGCTCGGCGATCTTTTTGAAGATGTCTGCCCGGGACTTGTCGAGCGCATCCGCACGGAAACGCTCGAACGCACAGTCCGCAAGGCTCTGGATCCCGCGCTTTCGTGGCTCCAGTTCTGGTTTCATGCGGAAGTCCCCGGAAACTGGACTCCGTGGTGCTGTTACAATCTCCTCTTCGCGGCGGTCTGCCTGGAAAACAACCCGCAGAAACTTTCGGACTGTTTCCATGCGTATCTGCCGCCGGTCTCCCGCTTCGCGTATCACTACGCGGACGACGGCTATTGCGCGGAAGGTCCCTCCTACTACAGCAAGGCGGGCGGAATGCTCTTCAAGCTCACCGACGTCATGGACAAGATGCTGCCCGGCTGCATGGACAAGTATTACGCGGAGCCGAAAACCCGTGCGATTTTTGAGTTCATCACAAAGCTCCGCATCGGAAACGACCAGGTCTCGTTCGGCGACTCGCAGCCGCACCAGCTGCCGCTGCTGTCGCTCGTGCTCCCCTGCGGCGAACGCTTCCGTTCTCCCGCGCTTCTGGATTACGGACGCGGACAGGAACTGCATATCCAGTCCTGGTGCGGCGACGAGCTTTGCGAAACGCTCGCTCTGCTTTTCGACGCTCCCGCGGAGTTCCCGACGGAACCGGTGAACCCGCCTGCGGTCTCCACATTCCATGACCGTCTCTCGGTTTTGCGTTCCGCGCACTTCTCCGCGACGCTGAAAGGCGGATACAACAAGGAACCGCACAACCACAACGATCTCGGACACTTCACGCTTTACAACGGAACGAAGCCGGTCATCGTCGACGCCGGAAGCGGACTTTACACCAAACTCAATTTTTCGCCGCTCCGCTACACCATCTGGTATACGCGCGGAAGCGGACACAATGCGCCTGTCTTCGATGGGCTTGAACAGCCGGAAAGCACGGAACGGGCGGTTCTCGGCGACCCGGAGGTCGCGCCGGAGGGAACGCGCCTGGTCTGCGATCTTTCCAAAGTCTATCCCCCCGAAGCCGGCGTCCGCTCTCTGAAGCGTGTGATGCTCTATTCGGAGAACAAAGTCGTCGTTGAGGATTCGTTTGAGCTTGCGGTGCCGCGCACGGCGTATATCAACCTCATCACGGCGGAAACTCCGGTCGTCGAGGGCAACGCAATCCGTCTCGGCGATACGCTGCTGACGCTTGACGGCATTGAATTCTCCGGAACGGAGGCGCTGCCGGATCTGCTGCATGACCGCAGCCGGAAGCGCGCCTGGTCCTCCCCGCTGACCCGCATCGTGCTGAAAACGGCAAACACTCACTACAAGATGATCTTTACGACAGGAGAAGCAAAATGATTTATTTCTTTGCAGACGATCATTACGGCGTTCATCCCGGCAAGGTGATTTTTGAAAATCTGCCGGAGGAGCTCGGAAAAAACATCCGCTTCGTGGAAAACGACTGGACTCTTCTTGAATCCGGCGACTGGCTTGCAGACTGCGAACTGCTGATTCTGAACATGATCGGAACCACTTGCAAGCTGCCGCATCCGGGCGAGGGCGCGGAACATGCGGTCCGCTCCTATTGCGAGCGCGGCGGAAACGTTCTGCTGCTTCACGGTTCCAGCGCCGCTTTCTGGGAGTGGGACTGGTGGCGGAAAATCGTCGGATACCGCTGGGTCCGCGGAAACGATCCCGACGGCGTTCCCGCATCCACGCACCCGACGAAGCCCTATTCGCTCCGTCTTGCCAAGGCGCGTCATCCGCTGATGAAGCAGCTCGCCGCGTTTGATCTCCCCGCGGATGAAATCTACACCGAACTCGAACAGGTCTCTCCCTCGATGGTCCTGATGGATACGATGATCGAAGAGGGCGTTTTCCCGCAGTGCACGGAGACGCTGACTCCCTGGGGCGGAAAATTCATCGGATTCCTCCCCGGTCACGCTCCCGCCGTCACCTCAAATCCCGCTCTGATCCGCACCGTCGCGGTTCTGATCGGCTACCTCCTGAAAGGAAACTGAACCATGAAGCGTTTCAAATCCATTTTCCTGAGCAGCAATCCGAAACAGATTGATTATGTTTATTCCGCGGAACAGCAGAAGCGCATAGCGGAGCTGACCGATCTCATCCCCGGCGTTCTCACGGCGGAAAACTTCGATTCCATGGATCTTTCGGAGCTGGAAGTCATCTTCTCCACCTGGGGAATGATGAACTTTACGGAAGAGCAGTTCGCCGGAATGCCGAACCTGAAAGCCGTCTTTTACGCGGCGGGGGCGACGGATGCGTTTGCGCGTCCGCTCCTTGCGCACAATGTCAAACTTTCGAGCGCATGGAAGGCAAACGCAATCCCCGTCGCGGAAGTCGTGGTTGCGCAGATCATTCTTTCGCTGAAGAATTATTTCACAAATACTGCGGAATGCAAGAGTTTCGAGGGCTGGCGTTCCGCGCGCCGCGGCCCCGGCATCTACGGTGAAACGGTCGCCCTGATCGGCGCCGGCGCAATCTCCGCCCGGGTGCGGGAGATGCTCAAGGCGTACAGCCTGAATGTCATCGTCATTCCGTCGCGTCCCGAGCGCCGCACGATTTCGCTGGAAGAGGCGTTCCGCACGGCGTATGTGGTCAGCAATCACCTTCCGAACCGCGAGGACAACAAGCACGTTCTGACGAAAGAGATGTTCGCTTCCATGCGGGAAGGCGCGACGTTCATCAACACCGGACGCGGCGCGCAGGTCGATGAAGCGGGGCTCTGCGAGGTCATGAAGAACCGTCCGGATCTCACCGCTCTGCTCGACGTCACCTGTCCCGAACCGCCGGAGAACGGATCGGAGCTTTACTCGCTTCCGAACATTCATCTCTCTTCGCACATCGCCGGATCGCTGAACGATGAAGTTCACCGCATGGCGGATTACGCAATCTCCGACTTCCTGCGCTTTGCCGACGGCAAGCCGCTCGAAAACGAAGTCACGGAAGATATCCTGATGACGCATTGACTCTCCTGCCTCCTGTCGGTTGACACCTCTGTCCCTGCAGACAACCGACAGGAGGTTTTATGTTTTACGCAGACATTGACAAAAAGCGGTTCGCCGCGCATGGAGACTCCGCAGCGCTCCGCCCCTCGTTCCGTCATTCGGAAACGGCGGAGTTTGAAATCTGTTTCCGGAATCCGGATGGTTCCCCGTTTGATCTGAGCGGCTGCACTCTGCAAATCGCGCTTGACGATGATTTCGATCACCGCTTTCCGATGATTTCCCACCCTGCGGACAATTCGGTCCATATTGTGGATGCCGCAGCCGGAATAGCCCGTTTCTCCGTTTCCTGTTCCTCCCGCAAGTTTGAACGCGTCGTCCGTCATGGTCCCGCCGTAGGCTCGCTCGAAATCATCCGCACCGTCGACGGCAGTGCGGAAGGCGTGATGATTTTGCAGGAGGAGAATATCGCTCTCCTGCCTCGTCTTTACACCGATGAAAACGCTCCAACGGCTCCGGAGAAGGATTACTACTACACCAAACCGCAGGTCGATGCGATCATCCGCGAGAACCTGACCGTCCGTCTCGGTCCTTGCGGCGGACTCGGCATTCAATACGGGGAGACCGGCTGCATTCTCTCCTGGACCGATCCCGACGACGTCGTCGTCAACGGCGCCGAGCTTGCCCGCTGGAAGCAGACGGTTCTGATCCGCAAACTCAACAAGTATCCCGCAAGCGTGTTCGACGGCGATTCCGTTGCGCGGACGGTCCGGGAAAATGGAACGAAGAACGCATTCCGCAGCGGTTTTCCCGATCCTGCGCCGGAAGCGGGAAGCGTCTGTTGCTACAAGCTGTTTTCACAGACGGAGAACGGCGTCTGGAACGATCTTGCCGCCAACTGCTTTCCCTCCGCGACGGCGTATTCGTGGAATCTGGTTCAGAGCATGGTCCGCGCGGGAACGGCTCCCCGCATCTGGCCGGTCGGAACGGTGTTCGAGGTTCCGCATGGGGAGTATTCGCACAGCGACGGTTCCGGTCTGCTGTTCCGTGTCGCCGGCTATGATCAGGTTCCCGCCGCGGATGAGGCACTGACCCACACGATGTGTCTGGAGATGACCGACTGTCTGATTTCCGCCCCGATGGACTGCGCGGAAAACGAGTACGCCCTGACCGCTGATGCGGCGGCGCGTGCGGGGAAAACCTATTACGAATTCACCGGTTCCGCCTACCGCGCTCTTTCCGCCGGAACGGATTATGAGATCGGAGATGCGGTTCCCGCTGCGAAGTGGTTCGAGAAGAACATCGTGAACCGCGAGTCGATGGGCAACAGCCGTTTTTCACAGTCGAATCTTCTGCAGTGGCTGAACTCCGGCGGCGCGGCGCACGGCTGGTTCACAAAACGGAACATCTGGGACAAGTGTCCGAATGCATATCTCGCCCGAAACGGTTTCTGCCGTCATCTCGATGCGGAGTTCCTCTCCGTGGTTCAGCCCGCGCGGATTACGACTGCGCTGGTCCCTCAGGATGGAGGAGGGTATGAGCGGACAAATGCGAAGTTCTGGCTTCTCTCCGCCTCGCAGATCGACGGTTCGCCGGCGAACGGCGTTGCGGAAAACGTGCAGCTTTCGTTTTACGCGGACGGCGGGAGTCCTGTCAAAACGATGCTGAACGGTTCCGGAACGGAGCTCCAGTGGCTGCGTTCCGCGTATGAACAGGACGTCTTCCGCAACCGGGTGGTTCCGCTTTCGCGCTACACCTATTCCGGAAATCCCGCCCCTGGGATCTCGCCCGCATGCATTATCGCCTGAAGAAAGGAGTGGAAAATGAACATTATTGACCGTGAAACGTTTGCTGCAATGGAAGCCGTCCGGAAAGCCGGTGCGCGTCCGGCGGTGAAAAAGTACAGCACTCTCAAAATCATCCGCGCGCTCGGTGACGAGTGGCCTGTGTACCGGGAACAGCTGGAGTCGGGCGGATATGCCGACCAGTTTTTCGCCGCGAACTATCTGGCGGGAGACGACCCTGTTTTTGTTTCGTTCCTTGCGAAGGTTCCGGATTCGGTGAAAACGAAGCTCGCCGAATGCGAATGGAGCGCGGAGTAATTCTCAATCCGTCTGTTCCGCACTGTCTTGCGGTGCAGAACAGATTGCTTTTTTTGCCTCTCTCTGGAATGACCGTTTGATTTTCAGCAATTGTCTCCGGTATTCGGCAATTTCCGGATTTTCCCGGTTCAAATCCCAGATGAAATTCGCTTTGCCGAGCAGAACGTTCAGGGAATGTTCATCGAGCTTCCGCCATTCATGTTCCCCGTGCTTGTTGAGGTAGTACATCTGCTGACGCAGGCGCCGACGGTCTTCGCGCGGAGCGTTCATTTTCGAATTGACGACAATTCCGGTCACTTCCTGTCTCATGCCCTTGCGCATGATTCTGATTTTATCGTTGTTCAGCCGCAGTCCGGACTTTCGGAGTTCCTGTCGGCAGATTTGAATCAGCCCGGAGATTTCCCCGTTGTCCGGATTGCCGGAAAAGGTGAGGTCATCCGCATATCTTGTAAATTCGAGATTGTGGTCCAGCGCATAGAGCTTGAGGGTGAAATCAAGATCATGCAGCAGGAGATTGGAGATGTGCGGACTGGTCACCGCACCTTGCGGAAGATGCCCGTACAGCGTGCAGAGTTTCGCAAGCATGACCGCGGCATTTTCCGTTTCCGTATATCTTCGGAAAAGAGCAAGAACACGACTGTATTTCAGAGACGGAAAGAAATCCTTGACGTCGAGTGCAATGACGACCGGTCGGTCGCAATGGTTTTCCGCATTGTCCTTTATGGAAGTCCCCGGTTCAAATGCGGTTGCCGCAGACATTAAACTGGTGATTTCATTTCTGGTGACGTCCGCTTCCGGATCCTGACGCCGGAGGCTTTGGAGCGCTTTTGTGCAGCGGGTGCCGCCCAGCGAAATTTTATCCGGAAGAACAAAACGGAGGATATACTCCTGAATCCGTTTCAGAATGGCGCAGGGAGCTTCGATGATGCGGAACTTCCCGTTCTTTTTCGGAATCCGGTAGATTTTATAGAACTCCTGTGTGCGGTTGCACAGCAGATAAAGGAATTTAACGTTGATTCCTAAATCATCTGCCATTTTTTGTATTGTAAATGTGTTCTGTTTCATAAATACCCTTAAAAATCCGGAGACGGCAGTCTTATCACTGAAAACAAATTTCGCGAACAGCGCACGGAACAGATACTCCGAGGCTTTGCGGCAGAGCGACTTGGAATTGACGGCGGCGGACCTGACTTGCGCGCAGCGCAAGGTGTATCCGCCTAGGAAATTCCATGGCGAAATGACGCAAATGATCGGGGTAGATGGCCGGGCGAGGGCGCGCAGGGAATGCGGGTAAACATTTGTTTCCCGGACATTCCTTTCCGGCAGCTGCCAGTCAGGGAAAGCGACTCGCCATCCCCGTTCATTCCGGTTAAGGAAGAACATAGAACTGATAAAACTGCCGCTCCGGATACACTTTCTGTCAAATTTTGATCAGTATAACTCTGTGTTTTGAACACATGGGTTAAAACATTGTATAATATACTTTATATTTGTGAAAAATTAAATTTGTTTTGTTGTTTAAAATATAAAAATCCCCGGAGGACCGGGGATTTTTACAAAGGCAGCTTACGCCTTGACGGGAGCTTCCGCAGGAGCGGCCGCTGCCTGTTCGCGCTCGGCAATCATGTCCTCGACGCGTTCTTTCAGGGTCGCGAGCTCTTCGACGTTCATCTTCGCGAGCGGCTTGTTCTCGTTGACCGGGATGTCAAGTCCGTGGGCGCGCAGAAAATCATCGATTTTATCCTGGTTCTTTTTGTAGAGATAGAATCCGACTGCCGCAACGCCGACTCCGACGGCGGCTCCGACCAGGTGATCTGTTGTGATTGCCATTTTTTCCTCCTCATTTTACTGGGTTAGTTGTGTTTTACAGGTTCATGCATGTCGTAGAAGAAAATCCGCAGAGAGTTTCCGACGACAAGAATTGTGCTTGCATTGTGCATTACCGCACCGAAGATTACCGGCAGCATTCCGAGACCGCCGAAGAGAAGTCCGACGGTGTTGATGCCGACCGAGACGAAGAAGTTCTGGCGGATGACGTCCATCGTGTGATGAGCGAGTCCGTAGACTCCGGGGAGCATCAGCGCGTTGTCGCCGGCGATCGTGATGTCGGCCGCCTCCATCGCAATGTCCGTGCGGGTCTTGCCGAGCGCGATTCCGACGTCGGCATAGGCGAGTCCCGGCGCGTCGTTGATGCCGTCGCCGACCATTACGACTTTGTTGCCGCCGGACTGCATCCGGAGCACGGCGCGTGCTTTGTCTTCGGGCAGAAGTTCGGATTCGAATCCGTCAAGTCCGAGCCGCTGGGCGACGACATCCGCCTGCTGTTCGAGGTCTCCGGTCAGCAGAACAATGTCGTCAACTCCGGCGTAGCGCAGACGGTTGAGCGCTTTTTTCATATTTTCGCGGAGCGGGTCGCGGATGCCGATCAACCCGATGATTTCGTTGTCGCGAGCCACAAAGATGACGCTTTCTCCGTTCGAGAAGAGTTTGGACGCCTGTTCTTTCATCGGGTGGGTGTGGATGCCGCTTTCGTTCAGGAAGCGTTTGCTGCCGACCCGGATGCTGTGCCCGCCGACTTCAGTGCAGACGCCGCGTCCGACGACGGTCTGGATTTCTCCGTGCGGGGGGATGTGACCGCCGTTGCGCTGGAGGTGGGAGAGGATCGCGACCGCCATCGGGTGCTTCGAAGTCTCTTCCGCCGCCGCGGCGAACGCCATGATGTCCATGCGCTGGTACTGTTCGGAGTTGGTCGTGATGCTGACGACGCGCGGTTTGCCTTCGGTCAGCGTTCCGGTCTTGTCGAGGATCAGCGTATCGGCTTCGGTGAGCGATTCAATGGAACCGCCGCCTTTGATGAGCACGCCGTTGCGCGCCGCGGTGCTGATCGCCGCCGAGAGTGCCGCCGCTGTCGAAAGCCGGATGCCGCAGGAATAGTCGATGATGAGCATGTTGAGCGCGCGGTTGATGTCGCGCGTTGCAAAGTAGACGACTCCGGCGAGGAGAATGTTGACGGGGACCAGCGCGGAGGAGAAGCGGTCCGCGTAGGTTTGGATTGCGGCTTTCTTGCCTTCCGCGTCCTCCACCATGCGGATGATGCGGGAGACCGCCGTCTGGTCGCCGACGGATTCGACGCGAGCGGTGATGACGCCGTCCGCGACGATGGTTCCGGCGAAGATTTTTCCGCCGGCTTCACGCGTCACCGGTTCGAATTCTCCGGTGATGGAGGCCTGGTTGATCATGGCGCGTCCGGCGACGATGACGCCGTCCGCGCAGATTTTTTCTCCGGTGTGAACGACGATGAGATCGTTGAGTTTCAGTTCGGAAACGGGGATTTGCTGAAGTGCGCCGCCGACTTCATTGTTGAGCGGCCGCCAAACCTGCTCGTTGTCGACGGAGAGCATGTCGCGGATGGCGTTGCGGGTGCGGTCCATGGTGTAGACGGTCATCGCCTCCGCCGCGTCGTGCAGGAGCAGGACGGTGAGAGCGGAAGCTGTTTTGCCCGTCAGGACGCTGGAGAGAACCGCCATTGCGCTGAGAGTGTCGGCGTTGGGCAGGAAGGATTTGCGGAGCGCATCGAATCCGCTGCGGAAGAGCGGTGCCGCGAGCGAGAGTGCGCCGAGTCCGGTGAATCCGAAAAGGCGTCCGGTGATTGTGGCGGGAACGCTTGCGCGGGTGAGCCATGAGGCGAGCAGAAGTCCACCGGCCGCGGCGCTGCGGAGGAGCATGGTGGAGAACGGTTCTTCATGCAGGTCGCGTTCCTGCACGGAGAGCCGGTTCCGTTCTTCGCGCTCCATCTGAAGAGCGTTCAGGGAGTGGGATGCAATGATGCTTTCGACGGAGTCGATCAGATCATCGGCGCTCGTCATTTCCGGATCGTAGTTGAGAATCACGGAGGAGGCGAGGCAGTTCATGCGGAGGGCTGTTACGCCGCGCAGTTCCGAAAAATGGGATTCGAGATCATCCTGTTCCTGCGCGAGATAGCGGACTGCGTGGCAGACAATACGCACGCGCCCGCGCATCTGATGCGCGAAGTAGCATTTCAGGAGCGGACGTTTTTGACTTTTCTGAAACAGCATGAAAAACACCTTGTATTACAGTTTAGCCAGGAAACGTTCCATAGCTTCCGCGATGGAGCGTTCGTCCTGTACATTGTTTTCGTTCATCCACTGCATGAAATCGGAGAACTTCTGCCAGGCGGAGTTGAGCCAGAGCAGGAGTTCCGCCTCGGAAGTCTTTGCCGGGTCATAGTTGATCAGCAGGTTCCCGGTCGCCGTTCCGAGTTCCGCGCTTGTAACGCCGGAGAGATTCCGGACCGTTTTTTCGAGCACGGGAGCATACTCCTTTGCAAGGTCTGGAAATTCCCTGATCCCGTAAATGTTCACGCGGAGCCGTCCGGGAAGGGAGTGAACCACCTTGATTTTCTTCAGACATTTGAGATAAAGATCAATCAGCGGATTCATTTTTCACCTCAGCGGTCGATGCTTTGGAAGAGCCACCAGATGATGTTCAGCGGAGTGAACTGTCCCTGACCGTGCCGGCTCAGTCCGCGGATGAGCGAGATGGCGAGTGCGAGCGTCATGGCGGCGCGGAGGTCGACGATTCCCGCGGAGTTGCGCAGCAGCGCCTGGTCGATGGCGAACCGGAAGTTTTTGACTTCCTGCCAGAGTATGGATTTTTTGTTGCGGAGCGCATCCTGAAATTCGAAACAGTGGCTTGCGGCGGCAACAACAAGAGTCGGAGTCAAAAGCTGCGGATCGTATTGGATCAGCACGGTTCCGAGAAAGAGGTTGATATCCACACTCCGGATGCCGTTGAGACGCGTGATGCGCTGTTTGAAGTTTTCCGCTCCGACGATATTCCGTTTCAGTGACGGAATTTTGAGACGGATTCGCCCGGGCAGGGTGTGAACGACTTCGAGAATTCCGGCGAACGAAGGCAGACGCATCTTGTCCTTGTAAGAGGCGAAAAGAGCGGAGAACGGGTTGGTTTTCTGGACGCGCGGTTCTGAAATTGCACTGTTCAATTCAAATCTCCTGTTTTCTGCCGGAGTGTCCCGGCTGAGTCCTCTTCTGATATTCCCGTATAAGATAAGTGCTTTTTTTTCAGTTTCAAATGAAGATGCAAAAAAAAATAAAAATCTTTGCCCGGTCAATTCCTGTTTTGAAGTTTCAGGCGGCGCGCGTAGTAAAGAGTGAAGACAAAATCGGTCGCAACCATTGCCGTGTTGAAAACATAGATCCACAGTACGTGGTCATAGTGTCCGATTCCCGGAATTTTGTTGAGAAGCCCGCAGAAATAACCGATCAGAACCAGAGACATGAAGAGCAGGCTTTTGCCGGTCGGGTTCTTGACTCGGATGGTTTTGATGAGGGAAAACGGCCAGCTGGCGCCGAAGCAGATCATCATGACTGCTTCAAAAATGTTGAAATTATCCATGCCGCAGTCTTATTTGAAATGCGCCAGAAGCTGAGCCTGATACGAGGTCGGCTCCGTTGTGATGAGCGCGTTCGTGAGTTTGTCGAGCGTATCGGAAAGTTTGCCGATTTCCTCTCTTCCGAGCGAAGTGCACATTTTTTTCGTGAGTTCTGTGAAACCGGCTTCCGTTTCATGGATTTTCTTTTTGCTGTATTCGGAAAGAGAGATGTTCACACTGCGGCGGTTTGTTTCGCAGCGGTTTCGGGTGAGGAGACCGCGCTGGACAAGGTTTTCGACCATTCCGCAGACAGCCGCGCTGGTGACATTGAGCGTTTCCGCGATGGTTTTCAGCATGACGCCTTCAGGAGAGACCGTGGAGGTTTTGACGTAGATGACGCGCATCAGCCGCATCTGCTGGATGGTCAGATTCCAGTTTTCCCGGTTGTCCTGGACGGCAATGCCGCAGCTCATGTCGCGCATGAGGTCGGTCAAGGCAAAAATAGTTTTCCAGAATCGAGTTGCGACTTCGTCTGATTCGGTCATTTGTGCAGCGTCCTTTCTCTTTCAGCGGGAATTATTTATTTATTGAAAATATAATAGAGAATAAATAATTTTCAAGTCTTTTTTTTGTTATTTTAAAAAAGCGCTTGAAAAATCATAAAATTCAAGTATTTTAAAACTGCAACTTTGAGCAGGAGAGAAAATGGAAGATTCACAGATTTTAAGACGCGCAATCACGCGTTATGTTACACTGAAAGCGCGTCCCGCATTGACGCCGTTGCTGAACCGCATGACGGGAAATCTTGATACCGTTGCAGATCTTAAGGGAAAAATCTCGGAACTCAAAGATGTTGTCGCGCATATTGCCGGAAAGGATGAAAAAAGCCGCGCCTGGAATATCCTTTCTCCCGAAGATATTCAGATGTTCCGCAGAGCGTTGCGTCTTCCTCAGTCGAAGTTCGGGCGTCTCTTCGGAGCAACCCGTTTTACAGTCAGCAACTGGGAACACGGGAAAACGATTCCGCATCTTGCCCAGCGCAAGGAAATTTCCGAGCTTGCCGACCTTACTCTGAAAAATCTGGAAAACATCCTGCGCAAATACCGCGGCTGATTTACTCTGCCGGAAAGTTTCCCGGCGGAAGATATTCCACAAGGAATTCCCTGGTCTTCTTTTTCCCGAACGGAGCTTGGAACGTCAGTTTGATGCGCTGGAATTTCAACGGAATGCGGCACTGCTTTCTGAAATTGTCAAACAGCTTTTCCCGGTGCGCAATCAGAAGCGCGCCTTTTTCATGAATGGTTTTCTGATACAGCTTCAAATAGAACGGATCGTTCGCTTCGCACATCGGCGGACGGGCCGGCGAGTAGTTTTCGACGACGCACGCGTACCAGCGGTCCCCGACGACAACCGGAATGGGTTCCGCGCTGTGGCGTTTCCAGAATTCATATGCCGGATTCACGATCGCTTCGGGTTTCGCATGAATCCGGATCCGCGTGCTGAACAGCAGATCCGCCGTGGTTCCGATGAAGAGACCGAGAGTCAGAAGCGTCAGCAGCAGATAAAGATGTTTGAACACGGTCCGGTCGATGACAAACGGAAACGCCGCAACCGCGGCGATGCCCGTCCATGAAGCAAACGTGCAGAACCACATGAGAATCACACCGTTGCCGGAAAGGGCGATCAGGAAGAAGAGAGCGGACGGAATCAGTGTAAGAATGAGCGCCGTGGCGAGGAGCTTTTTGTTTATCGTTTTGCGGACCCGTTCCCGGAAGCGTGGAAACAGCGAGAGAACGAGCGCGATTCCCTGTACCGCAAACGGGTAAAGCGCGGTTCCGAGGACGACCAGGGGAAGAAAGGGTTTCGATTCGTCTTCAACCCGGTGTTCCACGTGCAGAAGACAGACGAAGTCGTTCCGGGCAAGCCAGACGAGGTGCGGCAGAAAGACCAGAAATCCCGTCGCCGCGGCAAGCCACGGACCTTTCGTGAAAAACTGACGGCGGTATTCCCGCCGGAGCAGGAAAACGGTCAGGAAGCCGGCGAGATGCAGGAGAAACGTGTATTTGTTGAGCAGACCGAGTCCGCAGATGGCGCCGAACAGAAGCCAGTGTCCGGTGCGCCGGTCGCGCAGCGCCGAGAAAAAGTAATATGCGGCGGCGGGAGCGAGGGCGATTTCAACAAAATAGGTGCTGAATTTTGTTTCGGAAGGGTTGTAGTAGAAGAGAAAAAAGAGGAGCAGTGCCGCGGCCGCGGCGGAATATTCGTCAAGGAACAGTTTTGCGAGCCGGAAGACCTGCCACGCGCCGAACATCAGGCAGCACTGGGCGGCGAGATACATGCTCCAGTCCGCGTGACCGGAGAGCGCGGAGAAGAACCAGCCGAGCCAGCCGGAAAGCGGCGGGTGCTTGGAATGTCCGAGCGTCCCCTCCGCTCCCCATGCGATTGTTTCGAGAATATCGAGTCCGAGAATATTCTGCAGCAGAGAACACTGCAGCGTCCACGCGAGTGCGGCGGCTGTCATGAAGATCAGCAGGGCGAGCGCGGGACGTTTCCAGAGTGCGGAGAAAAAGCCGTTTTTTCCGTCGTTCATCGTCACTCGATTCCGAGGAACTTTTTCGCCCGGTCGAGGAATGAGGCATATTTCGGATAGGCGTCGTTCTTCTGTTTTTTGCCGGAGAAAGTTTCCGCATACTGGTTCAGCAGATCTTTCTGTTCCTGCGTGAGTTTTTTCGGAACTTCAACGAACAGGGTGACGAACTGAGTTCCGCGTTTTCCGCCGCGCAGGGAGGGCATTCCCTTGCCCGGCATGGTGATGACCGTACCCGTCTGGGAACCTGCGGGAATCTCCAGCTCCGCCTTGCCGGAGACGGTAGGGACGTCAATCTTTCCGCCGAGCGCGGCCGTGACGAAGTCGATCGGGATTTCGCAGTGAATATCGTCGCCGTCTCTCTGGAAAAGCTCGTGGTCGCGGACGGAGAGGACGACGAAGAGGTCGCCGTTGTGTCCTCCGCGCAGACCGGGTTCGCCTTCGCCCGCAACACGCATCCGCGTGCCGGTATCGACGCCCGGCGGAATGCGGAGATGAACTTTGCGTTTGACGCGCGAGGTTCCCGCTCCGCCGCAGTCCGGACACTTCTTTTCCGGTATTGAGCCTTCGCCGTTGCAGACGGGGCATGTGTGCATGACGGTGAAGAAACCCTGGGACACGCCGACCTGGCCGCTGCCGCCGCAACGTCTGCAGGTCTGCTTGTGATAGCCTTCCGCGCAACCGGAGCCTTTGCAGGTTTTGCAGGCTTCCATGCGGGTGAATTCGATATCCTTGTCGACTCCGAGGACGGCGTCTTCGAGGTCGATTTCGAGGTTGTAGCGCAGATCGTTCCCCTCCTGCGGCGCATTGGGGGAGCGGCGTCTTCCGCCGCCTCCGAAAAAGCTACTGAACGGATCGTCTCCGCCGCTGCCGCCTCCGAAGAAGCTGTTGAAAATATCGAACGGATTGCCTGCGCCGGAGGTTCCGCCTCCGCGCAGACCGTCCTCACCGTAACGGTCGTAGAGCTCGCGTTTCTGCGGGTCGCTGAGGACCTCGTAGGCCTGCGAGATCTGTTTGAACTTTTCGGCCGCTTCCGAGTCGTTCGGATTCTTGTCCGGATGATATTTGATGGCAAGTTTGCGATAGGACCGTTTGATTTCGATCTCTTCCGCAGTCCGTTCAACCCCCAGGATTTCGTAGTAGTCCGCCATGTCAGATCTCTTTTTCGACGCCGAGGGTCATGAGGTCGGCGGCGCGTTTCGCGAACAGCGCGGGATCGGCGATCGGGCTTCCTTCCGCAAGGAGCGCCTGATCATACAGCATGTCGGCGAATTCACCGAGCTTCGGATTGTCCGGAGTCTTCTCCACAAGTTTCGTCATGGCCGCAATCAGCGGGTGCGACGGGTTCAGTTCAAGAATACGCTTGAAGGTCTGCGCGTTCTTGTCGAGAGCTTTCATGATGCGCTGCATGTATGGGCTGGGATCGTAGTCGTCGCCCGAGAGACGCGAGGCACTTTCGGTGAGGACTCCGGAGAATTTGACGTCTTTGACCTTGTCCTTCAGGAGGTCTTTGAGTTTGCCGAGCAGGTCCTTGCCGCCTTTTTCCTCGGAAGCCTTCTTCGCATTCTCCTCCAGCTCCTTCGCGATTTTGGAATCGTTGTCCAGTTTCGCCTTGGAGACGGAGACGAGTTTTTTGCCGTCGAATTCGGGCATCGCTTCAAGAACCCATTCGTCGATCGGGTCGCTCATGAAAAGGACGTCGTAGCCGGCCTTGCGGAAACTTTCGATGTGCGGGGAGTTTTCCAGATAAGCGCGGGCTTCGCCGGTGATGTAGTAGATGTCCTTCTGCTCCGCGGGCATGTTTGTGACATACTCCTTGAGCGTGTGGAGTTCGCCGGGCTTGCCGTTCATGGTTTCATACATGAGCAGGGACTGAAGTTTTTCCTTGTTCGCATAGTCGCCGTGGGCGCCTTCCTTGATCTGGCGTCCGAACTCCTGATAGAAACCGACGTATTTTTCGCGCTCGTTCTCAAGCATCTTGGTGAGTTCGGAGAGAACGCGCTTGGTCAGAGCCTTGCTGATTCTGGAGATCTGCGGGTTGTCCTGAAGCATTTCGCGGGAAATGTTCAGCGGGAGATCGGAGGAATCGACGACGCCGCTGACGAACCGGAGGTACTCGGGAATCAGCCCTTTGCAGTCGTCGGAGATGAACACGCGGCGGATGTAGAGATGCAGATTGCGGGCTTTGGCTCCGGGCATTTCAAAGCCCCACGGCTTCTTCTCGGGGAGGAAGAGCAGCGCTTTGAACTCGGAGGTTCCTTCCGCGCTGTAGTTGATACGCGCGAGCGGCTTGCCGTAATCGCCGGAAAGATGCTGATAGAAAGCGTCGTATTCTTCGGGTTTGACTTCGGATTCCGGACGCAGCCAGATGGCTTTCTGCGAATTCAGCGTCTTGTCTTCGGTGGTCTCCTTGCCGTCTTTGTCCTTGACGGTCTCAAGCATTTTGATCGGATGCTCAATGAAGTCGGAATATTTCTTGACGATGGTGGAGATGCGCCACTGTTCGAGGAACTGTTTTTCGTCGTTTTTCAGATAAAGCGTGACGGTCGTTCCCTGGGTCTTGCGGTCGGATTCTCCAAGCGTGAACTCCTCTTCGCCGTTGGATTCCCAGCGGACGGCTTCGTTCGTTCCGGCTTTGAGAGTGTCGACGACGACTTTGTCCGCGACCATGAAGGAAGCGTAGAAGCCGACGCCGAACTGACCGATGAGTTCGGGATTTGCGGAGCCTTCGCCCTCTTTTTTGCTTTTCGCGAGGTTTTCGAGGAAGGCTTTTGTTCCGGAGTGGGCGATTGTGCCGAGGTTCTGAACAACCTCCTCTTTGCTCATGCCGATGCCGTTGTCCGAGATGCTGAGCGTTCCGGCTTCGGCGTCCGGAGTGATGCGGATTTCCCACTCCTGGGCGAGTTCGGGATTGGTGAGTGCGAGGAAGCGCGCCTTGTCAATGGCGTCGGCGGCATTGGCGATGAGTTCGCGCAGGAAAATTTCTTTGTTGGAGTAGACGGAGTGGATCATCATGTGCAGAAGTTCGCGGACTTCCGTCTGAAAACGCATATTTTCCATATTTGTTTCTCCTTGTCTGAGAGCGGTTTTAGTTCTTGGAGGGGGTGTCGTGTGTTGCCGCGTGGTAATCGTTGCAGTAGAATCCGGCGCCTTTGAAGATAACGGACGCGCCTTTGCCGATTTTGCGCTTCAGAGAGTCTTTCCGGCATTTCGGACACGTTCTGAGGTGGTCCTCCGTCATTTTCTGAAACTTTTCGAACTGATAGCCGCAACTTGTGCAGACATAATCGTAAGTAGGCATTTTGATTCTCCTGTATTTAAATGTTTTTTGCCGTTTGATTCATCCTGTCACATTAAGCAACATGCATGCCAATTGTTTTTTGAACTCAAAGAGAACGAATAAAAAACGGGCAACCGGGACATTCTGTCGCAAGAGATGTCGAATGTTGTGTCACAGATTTCTTCCGAGACGTGCAAGAATTCGTGCCGCAATGCCGGAGTCATGAAAAGCGCGGGAAGGGAGTGAAGAAGATCTCCTGCTCCGGAGCTTGCCGGCGGATGCAGGAAGAGGCGTGGATGCGCTGACGATTGCGCGGAAGACGGAAAGTGTTTGCTGAATTTGCCGCGAAAGTCACGCCGGAGAACGGCAAAGGAAGTGTCATACAATTTGATATGCAAGATTCAGTTTTATTAAAAAGGATTCTGTGATTTTCCAAGCTCGGATTTAAAATAAAAATGGCGGAAGCGACGGGACTCGAACCCGCAACATCCACCGTGACAGGGTGGCACTCTAACCAGTTGAGCTACGCCTCCGCTTGAGTATGGAGTGTAATATAGCAGAAGATTTCGAGAAGTCAAATGGATAAGATGATTTTTTTGAATTTTTTGTTCGGAAACCGTCGGTTGCCGTCTGGAGATTCAAATCCGGATTCTGTAAATCTTCGGGATCAGGAATTTTAAAACCGCCGCGGCGGGGACCGAAAGAATCATGCCCGTTATGCCGCCGAGAAGCCCGCCGAGAAGAACGACGATAATCGTCTCCAGCGTCGTCAGTCCGATTGCGCCGCCGACCAGCGTCGGATAGAGGAAAAGCTGTTCCAGAAGACCGTTGATCAGCAGGTAGGAGAGGCAGACTCCGATCAGGGTGATGATCAGGTGCGTTTCGCAGAAGCAGAGGCAGACCGCAACCGTCAGCGCAAAACTCGCAAGCGGTCCGATGAACGGAAGAAAAATCGTCATGCCGGCAACAAATGCGAGCGGGAACGCATTCGGCACGGAAAACGCGTAGAACAGAACCGTATAGAGTGCCGTTTCTATCAGGACAATCGAAATGTAGCCGCGCACCCAGCGGTTGAACATCAGGGCAATTGAGTTGATGATCTCCGCCGCTTCATTACGCACATGTTCCGACGTCTTCGGCATCCACGGCGAATTGAAGATCGCATGAACGCACCAGCGTCCTATATCCGATTTCTCCCCGCCGGTTCCGAACGACGCCATCTTCACGGTGAAAAAGAGAAAGAAAAAGAAGAAGAGAAGCAGGTCAAACGCAAACGTTCCCAGGCGCGACGCCGTATCCAGCAGGAATCCGATCAGACCGCGTCCTTTGGAGAATGCCAGCTGAGCAAGCTCCGAACGGTTTTCCTTCACGTAGCCGTGAATCCAGGTGCGGAGTTTCTGCGCGAATTCCCGGAGCGAAAGCTCTTCCCCGTCGGTGTTTCGTTCCGTTTTTTTCTCCGGTTCCCGGAGAGCCGGTGTTTTTTCTCCGGTGTCTGTTTCCGGCGTTTTTTCGGAGATCAGACTGGAAAGTTTCAGTTCCGCCTTTTTGAGCGCCGGACTCTCTGTCGCCCAGCGGTTGATGGATTTTCCGGCGTTCATTGCGGCGGGGATGATCAGCGTCGCAGAGGTAAACAGAATCAGCGCGAATGCAGCCGCAAGGGAAATGAACATGGCTCCGGTTGATTTCACAACCAGCCGGTTCCGTTCGGCGTTCTGTTTTTCTTCTTCGGTCGGAACGCGTTCGCCGGCAAGTTTCCGGCGGAGCCGGGTGAACGGGGAAAGCAAACGGCGGAGCAATGAGTCCGCTCCGCGCATGGGGGCTGTTTGGAAAATCCGTTCAAAGAATTTTTCCAGAGGCAGGAAAAAGTATGCCGCAATGATTCCGAAAATGAGCGATTTGAGGTAGAGCGCGGTCAGCGCAAAGAGCAGCAGAATCACAATCGCCGCAATGACGCCGGCTCCGGAACGGAAGAGTCCTTTTTTCTTTTCGGAATCCATGCGGTCCTCCTGCGGTCAGAGTGTTTTCGGGACGGCGGCGGTGACGGCGAGAATCTGCGGGAGCAGCTGTTTTTTGCGGCTCAGGACGCCCGGCAGACGGAAAATGCCGTCGGAGCGTTTCCCGTAGGGGAGGGCGCGGATGATGGGGACGGCGCCGGCGATCAGCAGTTCCGAGTTGCCCCGGACCGGGTCGGTGACTAGCAGGGCGATGAAGTCGAGCCCCTCGCGCTCGATAATGCCGTTCATATCTTTCAGCAGCTCGTCGCGCCGGCGGTGCAGGAGTTCGAGATTGTTTTCCTCCACCTGCGAGAGCGCAAAGCGGTAAGTGTTCTCTTCGTAATTCTTGCGGTCGGCGTTGATGACTTCGAGCGATGTCTTGACTGCGAGCGGGGAATCAATCCGCATGAGTCCTTCCATGAGTTCTCCGCCTGTGGTTCCGGAGATCTTTTCGAGCCACGCGCCGATCGCGCGGTCCTGAGCGGTGGTGGTCGGCGACTGATAGAGGAGAGTGTCGGTGATGAGTCCGCAGAGCAGCAGTCCGGCAATCTCTTTGGTCGGCCGCAGCCCGGCGGAACGGTACATTCCTGCAACGAGCGTGCAGGTGGAACCGACGGCGTCCGCTGTGAATTTGATCGGTTCCACTGTCGGTTTCATGCCGATGCGGTGGTGGTCGACGACTTCGATGACGGGGATTTCCTCGAGTCCGGGGATTCCCTGGGCGACTTCGTTGTGGTCGACGAGAATCATGGAGTACGGCGGCGGAGCGGAGAACGCGGTCTGCGGAACCGCTCCGATGAGTTTGCCTTCATGGTCGCAGACGGGGAAGACGTCTTCGGAGGCGGCGAGCGCCTGGAGGCGAACTTCGCGCACCATATCGTCGGGCGAAAAAACGGGAACTTTGCGGTTGAGCGACGCCGCGCAGACGGGACCGCTGAATTTCAGGCGGCGGATCACCGTCGCGGAGTCGCACGCCGTGCGCAGAATGGTTACTTTTTTGAATGTGGCAAGTTCCACCACGGAAGATTCCACGGGGCAGTTGCCGGTGATGATGAGAAGTTTGATCGGACGCTGAAGGACGCGGAGATGAATCTCCGGCCGGTCGCCCACGATGATTGCGGGTTCGTGGTTCATCGACGCGTTCAGGTGACGGTCGAAGAAATCCGCGCTCATGGCGGCAACGAAGACGTCGAAAGTGTGCAGCTTGCCGTCGGAATCCGATTCCCCGGTCAGCGATTCCGCGTCGAGCACAGCGCGGATCATGGTGATGGAGGACGCAATGGAGCGTCCTGTGAGGCTTTGTCCTTCCTCCGAACCGATATTCAGCAGGTCGGAGAGCAGGGAGAACGGGCTGAGCGTTCCCTCGTACTTCCCTTCCGCTCCGACGACCGGCATTGCGGGAACGCCGGTGTCCTTGAGTTTGCGGACCGCATCGAACAGCGAGAGGTCGGCGGTCACATGCGGAAAATCCGTTTTCATGATGTCGCGGATGCGCAGATAGACGTCATTTCTGCACTGCGGGGACCGGAGCTTGAAGTGGTCGAAGATCCATGCCGCGCGGTCGGGCAGGATGCCCGGACAGATCGGAGTGACGTTTTTTTCGCCGAGCGCATGTTTCAGCGCGGCGAGCGCATAAGCCGACATGATGCTGTCCACATCCGGGTTTCTGTGCCCGGATATGAAGACAGGACGGTCGTATTGCCGAGTCGGTGGGAGTTCCATCGGAGCGTCACGCGGGAAGGTGGAATGCGTCGATGATGTCCTGAACCTGCTGGTCGTTGATCGGCTTGAAGTCGCCGATGCGGGCCGCAAGGCGGATGCAGTTCGCGGTGAAGTCGGAGACTTCAAGGCGGTCGAAGGCTTCGATCAGGTTCTTTCCGACGGTGATGACTCCGCAGTTCTCGACGATGACGACCGGGGTCGCGGGGGTGATTTTGTCCGCAGCGCAGAGCGGGTTCGCCATGAAGTCGGCGCAGGAGACAACCTGGACGTCGCGCATGGCGATGTAGCTTTCCGGAATGGTGCGGCTGTCGAGCCGAGTTCCGGTCGTTGCGTATGCCATGACGTTCGGGGAGCGGGACATCATGATGGCGTGCGCCCAGTCGAAGCGCTTGTAGATTTCTCGGAAGAGCGCGGCCTGACATGCCGGGTCCTTTCCGGCTTCCGCTTTGCCGTCCGCAATGCGGACAATGTCTTCGATGCGGAGCGCGAGGGGGTCGAATCCGGCCGGAGTGACGAGGAAGTCATCGCCCGCGATCTGAGCGGAGATTCCGAGGTTTCCGGTGAAGACGAGACGCTGGCGGTAGAGGCGGGAGGCGAACTTGACGATGCTGTCGCGCAGTTCGCACTCGTACGGAGATGCATAATCCTGAACGAAGGTTTCCCATTTTGCGGGATTGCAGACGCCCTGCGGCTTGAGCGGCGCCTTCATTCCGGCGGACTGGATCTGGATGCGGGCGATGAAGTCGAGAGTTTCGAAACGTTTGAAGGCCTGTTCGACGGATTCCCCGCAGACGACGGCGCCGTGGTTTTCCATCATGACGCAGTCGGCCCCCTTCGCAAATTCGGCGGAGATGATTTCTCCGAGCGTTTTGCTTCCGGGAATATCATACTTGGAGAAGGCGACTTTTCCGCAGATTTCAGCGGTGCCGGGGATGAGATTGGTATCGGGGCACCTTCCGACGAGGCTGAATGCGACGAGTGCGGGAGAGTGTGCATGGAGCACGCTCTTGGCGTCGGGACGGAGGGTGTAAACGGCCTTGTGGAAAGGAAGTTCGACGCTGGGGCGGTGTTTGCCGATGACGGTTCCGTCGGGTTTGACCATCATGATATCGTCGGGACGGAGGGTTCCTTTGTCGATCCCGCTGGGGGTGATCCAGATATTTCCTTCATTGTCTTTGATGGAGATGTTTCCGCCGGAGGTGGTGGTCATTCCATAATCATAGAGTCTCTGGAGGTTTGCGACGAGCAGGTTTCTCGGATGAACATAGTTGCAGGACATGTCAGTCTCCTTTTTTCTTGAGTTATAATGCAACAGGAAAATATAATGGTGGAAATGAAATATGCAACCGGAAAAGTTTGAAAAAATGGAAAAAGACATGGAATAAGGGATATTTTCCATGTCTTTTTCCCCTTTGAGAGGATGTGAGCATGGTGATTGTTCGTTGCGGAGAGCTGGAGAATTTTTCTCCGTTTTCTTCTTTAAGCAGTATGATTAAATTGTTATTAAGAAATATATCTTAATAATAAAATATTTTTGCTTTGTAAGATAAATATCTTAATTTATATCTATGTGATTAAATTTAAGTTGTTGTGTTTATTGAATGTTTGATATTTTTCTTAAAAATAGATGCTTAAAATTTGTATTGATGCTTGAAAAGTTTTTTCTGTGGAGTTATTTTAAACCGATTTTGAAAGAGGGCGCTGTTCTGAACGATGAAGGATGAAGGCGGAAATGAACGGAAAGTTGAAGAACTGTTTAGAAAATCCATTTCCGGTTTGCTATATATCCGATGAAAAAACGGTTGCAAGCGTAAAGGAAAGATATGTTCACAACACATTCAACACTTCTCGCAGGGATGAAAAACGGAGATGACGTTTCGTGGTATCAGTTCCGCGATACATACCGTCCTCTGATTTTTCATTGCGCCTCGCAGTGCGGTTTGCCGGCATCCGGCTTTCCGGCGCTGGAACAGGATGTGCTTGTGGCGTTTTTCAAGGCGTCGGAGAAGTTTGAATACAATCCGGAAAAGGGACGTTTCCGCACCTATCTCGGCTGCCTGATCCGTCACTGCATTGCACAGCAGAAACGCAAGCTTGCGGAATCGGATCAGCTTGCGGAGTTCGGTCAGGATGATTTTCAGGACGATGCTTTCGACGAGCGATGGGAAAAAGAATGGAAACGTCATGTGTTCTGGTGCGCCATGAAACAGGTGCGCCGGGAGCTGCCGCGGAAGACGGTAGATGTTTTTGAACGCTGCGACTTGAATGGCGAAGCTCCGGCGGCGGTTGCCGCTGAAATGAACGTTTCGCTTGCGACGGTCTACAATTACCGTTCCGGTGTTCTTGCACGCCTGCGTAAATTTGTCCGGGAGCAGGATGACCCGGAGGAGGGTACCGATGAAACATTGCGATGACGTTCAGCTGGAAGCCTTTCTGAAGCATGAGCTGAACTGTGCGGAGAAATTCAAGTGTCGCGTTCATCTGCTGTTCTGCGGAAAATGCAGAACGGCTCTTGCGGAACTGGAAGCGAACCGTGTGTTCCTTTCCGATTTCCGCGAAGGAGTTCTGACGATGGAAAAGGCACATCTTGAAGCGGATGCCGCGGAGAAGAAATCTGTGCGGGAAAAATAATACGGAGGAGGATGCTGATGCTGAACAGTTGCAAATGGTTTTTTGCTTTAAGCGCCGGAGTCGTGGCGGGGACGGGACTTGCCGCGGCGGAACATCGGACGGAGGTCGTGACGACAACGACAACGGTCGTCACGAAAAAAGTTGTGAAGGAAAAAACGGAATGGAGCCCCTTTCGGGTCTGCGTTCTGGATTTTTCTTCGCTGGATATTCTGGGACAAAAGCGTTTTCTGGATGAACGGAACCGCGAAATCCGCATTCCGGCTCAGAGCACTTTGAACGATGCCGACCGCAAGTCCGTCAATGGTTTCATGCAGGGAATTGTCCGCATGATCGACGCCTGGGACAACAGTAAAACCAATACGGAAAACCGTCGGACTCAGACGGAAGACAACCGTTTTGACCGCGCGAAGGCGCTGGCGCTGTATGATGCTTCTGTGAAGGGCGAGGCCCGCCCGATGGTCGCCGGCGCAGAGTACCTGTCCGCATTTCTTGGGCGTCACAACGACGTTTTTTCCTGCCTTGACGCCGCTCTGGTTGCGGAGGCGATGCGCAATTTGCGGAATGAGACGGATTTCCCGAAAGATTTCATGCTGCGTCTTGCGCGGAAAACCGGGGCGACGCACCTGATCAGCGGTGTTGTTTCGGATTTGCGCACAAAAAGCAATTCGTTCAAAGGATACGGAATTGAAACGAAGACGACGACTTTTCAGCTGGACGTAATCATAAAAATGGTTGATCTTGCCGCGCAGCGGACCGTTTACAGCAATGTCTACACGGGCAACTACCGCGAACAGCGTCCGATCAGCGGAACTCAGTTCGACAACAATATTTATCAGAGTCTCATGACGTCCGCATTGGAACAGGCCGCGGAAGATCTTTATGACCGTTGCCGCCCGGGACGCAAAAACAGAATTTCGGTGACTCCGCTTCCCTGGCGGCTGAGCGTCGTTCCCTCCGGCGGGATGTTTTTCAAACCTGCGGAAGCGGAAATCTTCGTGGATGGAGAGCGTGTCGGGAGCGGTGCGTGCTCGTTCATGGTTCCGGCCGGACGGCATACGCTTGCTGTAAGCGCCCCCGGTTACAAAACGAAAACTCTGGAACTCAAGGTCGCCGGAAATGAGAACATTCACGTGAAACTGGAGAAATGAGGAAACTGCTTCATGAAAATCAAGACATTCATTCTATTTGCGGCAATGCTGCTTGCCGCGGCCGCTTTTGCGGCAGATAAACTCGCCGTTGCGGAACCGGTTGCAAAAGGCGGCATGAAATCGGAAGAGATCGACGCGTTCTGGGGAATGCTGGAAACGTCGGTCAAGTCGGAAGAGTATAAACTCATCACCCGCGGGGCTTTGAAGCAGATGATGACGGAAATCGGGTTGACGACGAGTTCCGATCTGATGAATCTGAACTCATCGCAGAAAGCGCGGCTCGGACAGATTGAGACGGTGAAATATATTCTGGTATCTGAAATCGGAAGATTCGGAACCCGTATGAACTGCACGATGAAAATTCTTGACGCCTCCACAGGGGAGATCGACCAGGCTCGGACAGCGAATCTCCGTGTGAAAAATCTTGATGAGCTTGCCGACCGGATCGAGGCCGCGGTTCAGAACTTGCTGTCGGATGAAAAACGGCTGAAAAAGTCCGCGATGCTTGCCCCGGTTCTCCGGATCGGCCGCGCTCCGGCATATCTTGCGGAAGACTTCAGCTCCCGCTTGGAAAACGGTCTGATAAATCGCGGAGTCCGCCTTCAGAACCTGCAATCGGTGGAAAAGATTCTGAAGAACAGCGGTCTGGACAATTTGTATGAGCTGGAACCGAAAATGTTCGTGCGGGTCGGAAAACTTCTGGAGGTTGAATATCTGATTCAGGCGACTTTGACGCGTTTTGAGATTGCAAAGATTCCGTATCACGTGGAGGAGACCGGAGCCCGCGGTTTCCGGTTTATCGGGAATATCGAGGGAAACATTCATGTGGTTTCCGCTCAGACGGGCGGCATTGCCGCAAGCATTCCTTTTGAAGAACGGGTGAACTTCCGTTCCCTGGGGCGTCAGATGACACGGGATTGGACGATGGACGATTACGGGAAATACCTGATCAAAACGGTTGTCCCGTCGAAAATCCTTCCCGCCCTGCTGAAAACTCCGGAACTGGGTGTGCGCTGAGAGGAGCCTAGTGCCATGAATCAACACATTCCTTCCGCTATTCTCCTCACGTGCGCATGCACCCTGCTTCTGACGGGATGCTCGTCGGTGATTAATTCACATCGCCAGAAAGCGTCGATGATGGAGGCTTTTGAGGAGGGGAATTTTCCGGCGGCCATGGATGAGATCGATTACAAATTGCGGGAGCCGACTTTTTACAACTCCTCCGTCGTGAATTCCGGAGATGAGGTCATGTGGCGTCTGGAAGCGGGAAGCATGAATTTTTATACGGGAAATTTTGCGGAGAGCGTGTCGCAGTTCAAACGGGCGGAAGCTCTGATTGCGGAGTATGACGACCGGGCGAAAATCAGTTTGCGCGACGGAGGCGAGGAGCTTGGGAGTTCTTTCACAAATATGAACATTCTTCCGTATCGCGGCTTCTGCCGGGACCGTATCGCTTTGAGCGTCTATAAATCTTTGGCTTATCTTGGGATGAACGACGAATCCGCTTTTCGTGCCCAGCTGCGCCGTCTGCGCAAGGAACAGAAGAAGGTGCAGGAAGATTACCGTGCGTTCTTTGAGGCGGAGAACGCCGAGGTGAAGGCCGCAAGGGAGGCGAACCCGGATGTCGCGGAGAAGGCTGACAAGACCGCCGCTTCCGAGGAACGGCTTGAGAACGATCCGCGGAATGAAGAGTTCTCCGCCGCCATGAAAGAGGTCCGGAAGATTGCGCACAAAGGCTACGGCGGATTCCTCAACCCGGCTGCAGTTTTCCTTTCCGGACTCGGTTCTCTCCGCGATGAGAACTACGACAACGCGCGGATTGACTTCAGGCGTCTTTATGAGGCCATGCCGCAGAATGCGGAGTTTCAGCGTTATTATGTCACGGTTCTTCGGCTTGCCGGACGCGGAATTCCCCGCGACTTGAAACATGTGAAACCATTTGATTTCCCGCTGGAGCGGGATTGTGTTCATGTCCTTTTTGCAAATGGAAGAAGTGCGGCGTTCCGTCAGATCGCCGTCTATTTCCCGTTCATGACCGCATGGCCGATGTGCGAGTTCTATCCGGCTCCGTTCGATAATTTTTCGGTTGAGGCGGATGGCGGAAAACATTCGTCGGTGCTTCTTGCGGATATGGACGGTATTCTGGCGCAGGAGTTTCAGGAGCGGCTTCCCGGAATGATAACGCGGATTGTCCTGAGCACGCTGATCAAGGAAGGCGCTTATTATGGCGGTCTTGCGGCAATCTGGAATGCGGATATGAATCCTGTTGCGAAGGTTTTCGTACTGTGCGCGGTTGCCGTCGGCGGCGCTGGATACCGGGTCGCGATGAATACGGCGGATACCCGCAGCTGGGAGACTCTTCCGAAAGAGTTTCATCTGACCCAGTTTCCGATGCCGGAGGACCGGAAATTGAAAATTTACTCAGGGAAAGGAGAACTTTTGAACACCGTGGAAATTCCGCCGGAAGCCAAATCCGCAGTGGTGTTTGTCAGCGCTCCCGGACCGCAGAACAGCAGAGCGTTTGTGCTTCCTATGAGAATGAGATAAGAGGAGAACGGACAGAATGAAAACGACACATCTTTTTTCCGGAACGGCGGCGTTGCTGGTTCTCGCCGGCTGCCAGAATACCGTCAATACAGTAGAGAATGCGGACAAGACGATGACTCCGAACACGATAACGGATGTTCGTTTTGTCACCGACGGTTTCCTGAAGGACCGTTTGGCGCTGAAAAAGATCGATATCTCTTCGACGCCGGACGGGTTTATGCGTGTACAGCTGGAGGCGGTCAATCTGCGGGTTGGAGCTTTTGCTCAGGCTTGGAGCGGGCTGAAAGGAGATAATCCGTATAAGATCCGTTACAAATTCACCTGGTTCACTCAGGACGGAATGACAGCAGACACTTTGCTTTCCGACTGGCAGGATGCGACGGTGATTCCGGGAGAGACGGTTTATCTTCAATCGGTTGCTCCATTGAAGAATTGCCGGGATTTCAAGATCAGTCTGAAAGAAGTGAAATAAACAGAAGAGGAACGGGATTATGAAAGGAAAAGTGATTTTCGGCGCGGCCGCATTCATGATGCTGCTTTCGGGATGCGGAACGACGACAACCGTCTACGATCCTTCCGCGATGAAGACAGGCATTCGGCAGGAGGGGGTCGTTTCCAGCGAGGAGTTCCGTGAAGTCGCGATTGCCGCTGTGAGAGGAGCTATGACGAACGGAAAATTTTCAGCATTTCTCCGCAAATACAAGAAAGAAATGAATGATCCGGACGCTATACCGGTATTGAAGCTTGATCGAGTGGTCAATGATACGGACGATCCGGATTTGAATGTTTCGGAGATGACGGACATGCTGAATGAAGAGCTTTTGAATGCGGGTCGTGTTGATGTGACTTTGGCGGAGGGGGCGGGGCGCACCCAAGCGATAGCAGCTTCCCGCAATTTGGAGGACGATGAAAACTTTGATCAGCAGACCGTAGTAAAGCGTGGCACTTTGCAGGCTGCGCGTCTGGTGCTGCGTCCGAAAGTCATTGCGAATGAGGTCCGTGACGGCCGCCGCAAAGCCGTCACACGCACATTCGTGATGGAGCTTGCGGATTTGCGGACCGGTCTGGTGATGTGGAAATTTACAAAACAGCTTGGATTCATAAAAGAACAGCGAATCGTGGGCTGGTAAAAAATAACAAAGAAGAGCGAGGTAGAAGAATGAAAAACATTATCCCCCTGATTACGGCTGTCTTACTGGGGCTTGCGGCAGTATTCGCTGTAAGCCGGACCTTGAAACAGCAGGACAAACCGCAGGAGAAGATGCGCCAGGTCCTGATTGTTACATCATCAATTGCGAAAGGCGAGCTGATCCTTGAGAATAAAATTGCGGTGAAGAGCATTCCAGAAAGCGCAGCTCCGAAAAACTGTATTGATGCGGCCAGCCGTTCTTATGCGGCGAACCAGCGGGCTACCCGTCCGATCTCGAAAGGCGATTATCTGTTGTATATGGATATTGAACTGGATCAAAGCAAGAGCAAGACGCTGGGAGACGGGCAATGGGGCGTCCCTGTCAAGTTTGCGGATGGAACGCTTTTGAAGATGCTTCGTCCCGGCGACGATATTGCGATTATCGGAACTTTTTCTTATCAGGAACAGCTTCCGCAGGGGAAAAATGCAGATTCTTCGGTGCGCTCTGTTACGAAGTCCGTAACGGCGGTCGTGTATCCGCGGGTCAGCATATTGGAAATCAACGGCGGAACCGTATTGCTTTCAATGCCGCCGCGTCAGGCGATTGCCTTGACTGCAATTCAGCAGAAAGCCGCTCTCTATCCGCTGCTGCGGAAGAAGAATGATGAATATGCTCTGAACCGTAAAGATGGCGGAAAATTTGAAGATTCCGCCTTGACAGCGATGTTGAAAGATCTTGAGAACACGAATATCAGCATTCCGCTTTCCGTGGCGGATAAATAAGGAGAGAAAAGATGAAAAAAACTTGGAGTTTATTATTCGGGACGCTTTGTCTTCTGATTGCTTTTGCCGCAATAGGGGATGAAAAGATTGTAATGACGGTTGGTGATTCTAAAACAGTTCAGCTTCCGTTCGTGTTGAAAAGCTATCGGATACTGCCTGCCGGCAGCAAGATAATCAAGGTTGAGGAGCTGGATTCACATTTGCGTGTAATAGCGGGGGCGATAGGCGAAGCCAGTCTTGTGGTCAACGGTATTACGGGAGATCAGCGGATTTATGCAGTAAGTGTTAAATCCAAATTGACGACGGTTTTACGTAAACTCAGAAACGATCTGGATAATCTGAGCGAGCTGGATATTTCCATTAACGAGGACAAGATTGTCATTCGGGGAACCGTGACAGATCCGGAGCATTGGGCGCACTTGATCCGGGTTTTGCCCATGTACGAGAAATGTGTCAGTTTTGCTTCGTTTGCACCGTCTGCAGAGAGCCTTCTTGATTTGAAGAAGCGCTTGGAGGACGCTGGATTTAAGTTCGCGGCAAATCAGAAAAAACAAAGACAGGGAGAGCTCTTTTTGAGCAGTAACAAAGATACGGTGTTCCTTTCTGGCGAGCTTTTCAGCAACGAATCAATTTCCCGGGTGAACCAGATTTTGGCAACCGCTCCGCTCATGAGTGGCGCTCCTGTAAAAAAAGTTGTCAATATTACACTTGCGCAGACTTTCCTGGAAGTCAATATTGCATTTATGAGTCTCAGGGATGCTGATAATTTTACCCGAACAGGAAATATTAATCCAACAGGTACTTTTGATGCATCTTTTCTTCGCCGCTGGCTGGATAATCACTCACGGGCAAAGACAATTGCATTCGGCACAGATATGAACGGAACTTTGAGCCTGCTGCAGTCTAACTTCATTACGAAAGTCTTGGAGCAGGGCGTTGTTACCTTTGCCAACGGTGGAGAAGGAAGCTACAACTTCGGCGGAACAATTAAAGTTCCTGTTTCCGGCACAGATACAGGGGATTTGAAGGATGTAACTTACGGTTATAATGTTAAAGTCAGCGGTGGATTAAGTTCTGAACGAGAAGCCCGTTTGAAGTTGGATCTTAACCAGAACGATGTCGGAACCGATGCGAAAGGAAACTACGATCAACAGCAGAATCAAGTCAGTATGACTCTTCCTCTGGAATTAAATAAAACATATCTTGTTGCTCATTACAAGAAACAGACGGAAAAGAGTTCTGAGTCGGCAACTCCATTGCTGGGGCGAATTCCTGTGATCAAATGGTTTTTCTCGGATTCTGGGAACCGTACGGATCTCGTGAATCTTCTGGTGTTGGTTTCCGTTGCGGTAAAGACTACAACTGTAGATGCTGTGGAAGTTGATTCGCAGGGAGTCCTTGAAAACATGCGCCAGCCGACGAATGAGCTGATTCAGAAGCCCGGTACGCTCTCCAAAGATATGGACAACATTTTACGCTGACGGAGAACAGAAAACCTATGAAAATCATGGTCTATGATGAGAATGGACATCTGTTTCTGCAGAAAGATGTACCGGACGGAGTGGGAGTGTTGACGGTCGGACGTCATTCCGATTGTGATATCCTGCTTCCCGGGAACCGGGTTTCAAGGCATCATGCGAAAATTCATTTCATTCATTCCGCGATCTGTATTGAGGACACAAAGTCGTCGATCGGAGTGCTGGTGAACGGAGAAAAAATTGAGAGTGAAAGTCCCGCTAATATTGAGCTGAATGATAAAGTTCAGATTGGACCCTTTGTGTTGAAATTTGTGGAGTCCAGCAGCTCTGCGGCTCCGCTTCCTTCGTCTCCGAAAAAAGCGGAGATTAAATCCAAGGGAGGAGATGTCTCTGAACAATTCCGGCAGGAGTTCGGCAATTTTTCTGAACTTTACGAGGAAAATGTAATGAAGTTAATCCGGAATATTCATGAGGATGTTCTGGAAAAACTGAATCTTTCAAAAGATGCAATCAAGCTGGTGAACAACAGCGATATGCAGCTGAAAGTAGAGCAGAGTTTGGACCTCGCTTTGAACGAGCGTCGCCATGAAATTCCGGTTACTTTGTCGCGCGATTTGCTGCGCCAGACTTTGCTGGATGAACTGGTTGGCTTTGGTCCGCTTTCGCGGTTGCTTCGGTCTCATAAGATCAGTGAGATCATGATTAACGGTCCTTCCAATATCTTTGTGGAGTATCAGGGCGTCTGCTATCCGACTGAGGCGCGGTTCTTTAATGAACAGCATCTTATTTCAATCATTCAGCGAATTGTCGAGCCACTGGGACGTCATATTGATGAAGCCAGTCCCATGGTGGATGCGAGACTTCCGGACGGTTCGCGAGTGAATGCAATCATTCCTCCGCTTGCTTTGCGTGGGGCGTCTGTGACAATCCGAAAATTTGCGGATAAGAAGTTGACTACGGATGACCTGATTAAATTCGGCAGTATGACGCAGGAGATGGCGCTGTTTCTGGAAACTGCGGTGAAAAACAGAAAAAACATTCTTGTTTCCGGGGGAACCGGATCGGGAAAAACGACTCTCTTGAATGTGCTGTCTCTGTTTATCCCGCAAAAAGAACGTGTGATTACGGTGGAAGATTCTGCAGAATTGAAATTGACGCATCCGAATTTAGTCAGCCTTGAAGCTCGGCCGGCAAATATTGAGGGAAAAGGACGCATTACGATTCGTGATTTAGTGATCAATACTCTGCGTATGCGTCCCGACCGTATCATTGTCGGAGAATGCCGCGGTCCTGAAGCTTTGGATATGTTGCAGGCGATGAACACCGGACATGACGGTTCTTTGACAACAGCGCATGCGAACTCTCCGCGTGATGCTCTGACCCGTCTGGAGAACATGGTGATGATGGCCGGTTTTGAGCTGCCTTCTGCTGCGATACGCGAACAGATTGCTTCTGCGTTGGATTTGATTGTGCAGCAGACCCGTATGTCGGATGGCTCCCGTAAGATCATAAAGATTACAGAGATTACCGGGCGGGAAAAGGATCAGATTACCATGCAGGATATTTTTGTCTTTGAGCAGACAGGATTTGATGAAAATCAAAAGGTGACGGGCTGCCATACGGCAACAGGAAATATCCCGCAGTTCGTAGAAGATTTGCGGCGTTGCGGAAAACTGGAACTGGATATGTCCGTTTTTGTCCCTAAAAACTGAAGGAGCAAGTATGATATATTTCAATTATGTGCTGATTTTTGTTGCAGCAGCCCTGTTTTTCCTTCTTGTCATTTTGATGACAATGAAATACCTGCAGGAAAAGCTGGAGTTCAGCAAATCGCGCTGTTATGAAGAGTTGCGTCGCTTCATTGCGCCGGAAAAACTGCTTTCTCTGCAAATTTTCTGTGCGCTGATAACGATGTCCCTGTTTTTTATCGGGCAGTTGCTGTCCGGGGTAGAGAAAATGCAGATTGCGGTTCCTGTTTCCTGCGGATTTGGAATTGGGGCATTCTTTGCCATCTTCTGGTATTTCCGGAACAAGTTGGCAAAACGCAAAATGGAGTTTGAATCTAAGATTTTGGATTTGACAATGGGAATCGCAAACAGCATGCGTTCCGGCTTGGCTTTGGGGCAGGCGCTGGAGTTGCTGAATAAGCGGATGTCGGGTCCGATGCATGAAGAGCTGACAACTTTATTGCGTGAGCACCGTTTGGGCGTTCCTCTGCCGGAGGCATTTGAACGTATGAGCAACCGCATGCCCTGTGAGGATATGCACTTGCTGGCAACATCCATAGCTCTTTCATCAAAATCTGGAGGCAGTCTGACTGATGTCCTGGAGGAAATGGTTGGATTGATCCGGGAACGCACGGAGTTCCAGGAACGTTTGAAAAATATGACTGCTCAAGGGAAATTTGAGGCGGCTGTCATCTCCTGTGCTCCTCTTGCAGCATTCATCCTTTTATATTTGATCGACCCAGTTCTGATGCGTCCGCTCGTGACTACTGGAGTTGGATGGCTGACGATAGGAGGGGTATGTCTTCTGGTGACAATCGGCTACTTTGTCTTGCGGAAAATCATTGCAGTGGAGGTGTGAGATGGCGGACAACTTTATTTTTACCGCAATCATTGTATTCCTTGTAGTTTTTTTACCGTATCTGATTTTTCAGATGGTGCTGAATCCGGCTTCGTTGACAGGGAACAGCCCGGACGGTCGAAATCTGCCGCCAGTGTTTAAAATGATTTGGAAGATCTTGGTTTATTCAGCGGATGCAATGAATCCGTTGGCGGAATTGCTTTCTCCGGAACTTCAAGGGAAGCTGCTTAACACTCTGAAAGTCGCCAACATCCGGATGTGCTTACAGCATTTGCTGGCAGCCTCTGTATTTCTGTCGGCATTCTTAACGCTCGTTTCCGTTCTGCTGTTTCTTTGTTTTACGACTGACGGAGGGGTTCTGGCGGCGGTTGCTGTGATTGCTGCAGTGATCGGGCTGATGTATCCTTTTACAACAATTCAGGATCTCGCGCAGAAACGCCAGCTTCAAATCATGCGTTCTTTGCCGTTCGCGATCGACTTGATCGGATCAGCAATCCGCTCCGGTGTCGATTTTATTGCGGCGATACGCTACTACATTTCATCGGAAAATGAGAAAAATCCGCTCGCCGTTGAGTTCGGTGTGATGCTCCGGCAGCTGGAATTGGGAAAGACACGTTCGGAAGCAGTGGAAGACATGGCGTCGCGTATTCAGACTGAGGCATTTTCTGCATTCGCCGGAGCCGTGAGTCACAGCTTTGAAGCGGGAACATCGATTATTGATACAATGAAAATTCAGGCGGCGGAAATGCGCCGGGAGCGTTTCAATATAGCGGAGCGCAAGGCTGCGAAAGCCGCCTCTTCAATGATTTTTCCGATTGCAGTGTTTATTATGCCTGCGATGGTGCTGATCATTGCGGCTCCGATTGTGATTCAGGTATTTAAAAGCGGATTGGGAGATGTGATGAAATGAAAAACTGGCAGATTAGATTTGTCGGCGGTTCCTGTGCTGGAAAAATCGTTCCGGTGCGGATAAATGAACCTGTAAACATTGGGCGTTCCCGTTCAAACAGTGTTGTTTTGACTGAACCGGATGTTTCAGCAAGACACTGTATTCTGAAAGCGGAGACGGATGGTTCCGTATCTCTGGAGATTCTCAGTTCCCGGATTACGAAAGTCGATGAACAAACCGTGAATATCAGTGACCGTGTGGCTCTGCATGCGGGACAGACCGTTTTCATGGGGGAAGAGGCTAGATTCATCCTGGAGCATTTCGACAACGATGATATGGCAACGCAGATGCAGGACAACTCATTTGTTTCTACGGCCGGGAAAATCGGGAATTCTTCTGCCACGGTTCAGACGGATGCGCCGATCGCTTCATCTGCTCCATTGAAAGACTCTCGGGAGGAGAGGACTGTGACCGGCAAAGAGACCGATGAGAACAAGACCGTTGCGGATGCCACCCGCCTTGCGTCTCCGGAAGAAATCCGTGAATTGAAGCAGAAGTATCAGTCGAAGCGTCTCTTGAAAAATATTGTCATCGGTGTTGCAGTTCTGCTTTTCTTCGGTATTTCTGGGGCGTTGTTTTTCTGGCTTCGCGCCGACCGGGAAAGCCAGGTCGTCTGGCCGGAGGATTTGAAAACAAAAAAGGCAAGAAGTGCATTGGTATTGCGTTCCAATGTCGGCCTGGTGTTTCCTTCCACGGAGAATTACAAGGTGTCTGCGAACAGTATTGAGGTGAATTCCGCATTCGGAAAAAAACGGGATATCCCGTTGCATATGCTGGCTGTCGCATGGGATGATCCGGAAGGACTTTCTCTGAGCCGGGCGGAGGCATTTCACCGCTGCATGAAGCAGATGCTGGAGAAGGATGCGTCGTTGAATTTTGACCAGAATGAAGAGTCCATGTTTGTCAACACCGATATGAAAGACAGTGCCGGTGTTCTTCTGAACTATGTCTCTTATTCCCGTCGGCTTGGAAATGATGACGTTTTCGGATATATGGTATATTTCCGCTATCAGATACAGAATGTTTTCTGCCTGATAGAAGTTCCGATGGCAACTCAATGGAAAACCGGATATTATCTGAAGAGTCAGATGCCGTTTATGTTCCGTATTGCCAATACCGTTACCGTCGGTCATTGGGAGGGCAGTTCGGATTATCGCAAAGAGTCAACGGTCAAAAAGGATTTGGAAGATGCCCGTCAGGCTCTTCTGCAGAAATCGCCGGGGGTCTGGTCTTATGTTTCCATGTGTGTACGAAGTGCTCTCATAAAATCCTGGATGGCAAATGACAAAGCGGGTCTGGACGGAGCGAAAATCCTGCTGCTGAAACTCCGGAAGGTTCAGTCCGAGTGGTATAACACGCAGAAACTCGCCTATCTCTACGCGAAAAATAACGGTGACAAAAACACCATGCAGAATATTCAGTCACACTGTGAAGCCGCATTTCCATGTGAATTCCAGGATATTGATTACCGTTACGATCTGCTCAGAAGAAAGGTGTGGAAATGATTTTCGGAAAAACATCGCTTTCAATTCGTCTGGAACTGGAAGGGCGGGTCCTTTATCATATCTCACAGGATGAGATAACGGATTTGATTACAATCGGCAGGGATCCGGGAAATACATGGCAGGTTCCGCATGAGGACCGCTTGACTCATGGAAGACATGCCTGGATCGAAAAAAAGAAAAACAAACTGATTCTGGTGAACAAGGGCGAGAACGGCATTTATTTCCAGGGGCGGAAAATCAGGGACCGTCTCGTTCTTCAGCCGGGAAAAATCTATGGAATCGGCGACTGCAAACTCGTCGTCGACAGAATGATGCAATCCCGCCAGAAGCATGAGGCCGGAACAAAATATCACCGTCTGGAACAGCTTACAGGAGAGGATAAGGGGAAAATCTTTGAGCTCGGAAAGCCTCAAACGGAAGTCGGTAAAAACGGCACTGTCGCAATTGACAGGAAAGAGTTGACAATCGGTTCCGCAGAGGATGCCGATATCAGAATCAATGACTCTCTGATTTCACATCATCATGCTCTCATTCAGCTCAAGGATGAGGGCTGTTGGATTTATGATGGCTGTATAACGGACGGGAAGGTGAAAACCAGCCGGAATGGAACGAAGGTCAATCAGATTCCAGTTTCCCCGATTGGCGGAAACGGACGCTTGCTGCAGGATGGGAACATCATTTCAATCGCTTATGTGGACCTCCGTTTTTGGGATAAAAATGTTGCGCATGTCCGTTCTCATCTGTTTCTGAAGGTCGCCGTTGTGTTCATGACGATCGCCATTGTAGTCGGCGGATATTTCACGGTTCTCTCTATGCTTCCTTCCGCAAAAAAATACCGGATTGAGGCGGAAAAGTATGCGGCGGCGGAAAACTTCGCCCAGGCGGAAAAAATGATTGAGCTGAGTATTTCCGCCCGAGGCGCCGACGGCGATTCCGTTCAGCGGAAAGAGTTCCTGCGGAAACTGAATATCTGGAAAAAAACTGCGGAACAGTGGGCGCGGATTCACCGGATGCTTGTTCAGGAAAAAGGACAGAATTGGATTCGTATCAATTCCATGTTTACGGAGTTGATTTATTCCGGCAATGAAAACTGGAAATGGAATTCCTCTTCCGCCCCTCAGAAAATGAAAATCGCCCAGAATGCGCATGACCTGATCGCCGCCATGCTGACTGCGGATGATTTTCTCCGTTCTTCCAGCAGCGACTTCAAGTATCTCGGCCGGATTTTGCAGCAGCTTTCCGGCAGTCATGACGCTGCACTAAAAGCTCAGGTTAAATTTCCTGCTCTGCTTGCCGCTTCCGAGAGCATTCTGAAGGAATTGAAGCAGACGCAGGATGATTACCGGAGCGCGGCTGCGGCTATGGCGACCTACAAGTCAGCCGATAAGGCGGAGGATATCTATAACCGTATCAACGGCATCCGCAGAGAAAATGCGGAACGCGTGGTTCAACTTTCGAAACGCGGGCTCGCGGCGTCTTCTGCTGTTATGCAGTATTGCGACGATATGCTGGTTCCGTTGGCTCTGCTCCGCAAAACGGAAGCTCTTCTGCAGAAAAACTACGAAGTTCTTGCACAGATGAATTTCGAGCTCTTCTCGGATGCTCTGGCTCTGCCTACCGCGCGGCAGGCCATGGTTGCAAAGAACCTTGCGGACCGCTCTTCGGAAATGCTGGCAACCTGCGAGCGGCAGAAACTGATTCTGCGGCAGCTCAAATATTTCAAAATCCGCTTCGCTTCCGAACAGTTCTCGGAAGGGGCTTTGCCGGATGTTCTGGTTCAGCTGTTTGACGATGCGAATCTCCAGAAGGTGCTGAGCTGCGATTCGCTGAATTTCCGCCAGCCGGGATTCCAGGAGAAAAAGCCCTCCGGTGCCTATGATGCAACGTTGGGAATCTACGTGTTCTATGAATATCTGAATTCTCTCAATGCGGAATTCGACACGAGCATTTTCGACGACCGCTTCCGTCCGGCTCTTTTCCGGGCAACAGAGGTGTTTGACCTGCTGAACGCATATCTGAATTTCTGTCATGCCGGAAAGAACAGTCCGCTTGCCGGAGACCTTGCTGTTATCCGGGAAATCCCGTCTGGAAACCGCGTGATGGCTCTGGCGGAAAATGCGGAAAAAACGCTGACCCGTAAAAAACGCCTTGTCCGGAAACTGATGCAGACTGCTCTCTCTAAACCGGGTGACCGCAAAGGCATTATTGCCGGCGGCATGGTCTGCTGGCTCAAGGATTCCTCCACGGGATTCGTCCCGGATGATTTTCAGGAACAGGTTTACCGGAATCATCGGAATCTGCGCCGGAAACTCGGCGCGCTGAGAGACCGGAGCGCCCAGCTCACACCGGAGGAACGCAAGGCGGCGGAACGGAAGATCTTCACGCTTGGCATTCCCGGAGATCCGCTTCTCCGGCAGGCGTGGAACGACCGGTTCCCCAAAAAATGACAGGAGCTGGAAATGTATAGAAAAACAGGAGGTGACGATGGTTCGATAACGCTCGAATACTGCATGACGCTCGGAGTCGCGATTCCGGTTCTGGTCCTCTGGCTGGAAATCTTCAATCCGGAGACCGGATACACCGATTTCGGCTGGAGCATGATGCAGTTCTTCCAAAGAATTTTAACCGGCATATCATTGCCAATTCCTTAAAAAAAGAAAGAAAGGAAAAACAGAAATGAAAGAACAGACACAGTACTCTGTCACCCGGTCTCTCGTCCGTGAGAGACGCACCCGCAAAGGCCAGCGCGGTTTCGCAATGGAGTGGATCATCATCGTTCTCCTTGTCGCCGCCGCCGTGGTCGGTCTCGTTATGGTCTTCAGTGGATCTCTCCGCAACATGCTCGGTACCGCAACAGATGTGATGACATCGAAAACTGTTGGTGAAGTTCATGGTTCGGCTGAAACTTATAATAAGCAGCAGGATAGCCTGAGAGCGGATAATGGAAAGGCTCAGTCTGCAGGAGATAAGCTCGGTGGCAATTTTGGTACACCTTCGGCAGGTGGAGACGGCGGCGGAGAAGGCGGAGGAGAAGGTGGAAACTAATTACCTCTGAGTCAAGAAAGGAACCTAGCGACTATGTCTTATCTGTATACTTTATGTGCTGTTCTGCCGTGCATGGTGATTCTGTGCTGGCAGGATTGCAAGTACCGGAAACTGCCGAACGTCATGACCCTCGGATTGGGGGGGATCGCTCTGATTGCGCGGCTGCTGACGGGCGGATTTCCGGGATTGCTCGACGGTGTACTGGGAGGACTGGTCTGCGGGGCTTTTCTGCTGATTCCGTTCATGATGAAAAGCGCCGGCGGAGGAGATGTGAAAATGCTCTTCGCCGCCGGCGTGATCACCGGATTCCGCTTTGCGTTCGCGGAACTTCTGTTCGTTTCGCTGAGCGGACTCCTTGTTGGAGTCGTGATGCTCTGCTGCGGACGCGTGGCATTTGCGCGTCTGCGGCATTATCTGCGGATTGTTTTCGACTGGCGCTATGACCGCAGGAAAGGCGCGGCGGAGCTTCCTCCGAAGAGTGATGAACGGACTCGGATTCCCTTTGGCGTCGCTATTGCCGCGGGAACGGTGATAACCCTGCTGTATGCTTATTATCTGGAGCGGATGTGATGAAAAAACGCGGAACACGAGGCGCTGTCATGCTGGAGACTGTGATTCTCCTGCCGGTTATTCTGATCATTGTTTTCTATCTCCTGCAGATGATTTTCGTTCTGCTTGCGAAAGAGGTGACCTATTATGCCGCGTATTGCGGCGCGCGTGCCGCGCTGGTCTACAATCCGGCGGATTATGCGGATACGAATCGGGTCGGCAGCGGAGGAGGAGTGGTCGGCGAGGCGGCATGTACCGTGCTTTCGTGGATCAGCCAGTCCGTGGAAGGTTCGGAACCGTTGAAAATCGCGGCGTCGGAGGGAGACTACGAAGTTCCCCGTTCGGAGAATATCCGCAACCAGGTGAGTGTGAAAATTGTGGAAGGACTGACCTTGCCGTATGGAGAGGAAGAGCTTAAGAAGTTGAATATAGAGAAACTCGAAGAGGCGTTTCCCATAGTCCGTGTGACGGTTACCTTCAAGTGTCCGCTTCTGATTCCGCTTGGCGGACGGATCTTTGCTGGACTTGCAAATTCACCGTTCCAGAGCGAGGCGAAAGACACGGTATCAACGTTTGCGGAGGTCGTGGCGGCCGGAGCGGCAAAAGAGGATAAACGCGGCTGGCTTTACAATTACATTGAAGTGCAGGAGACCTGTTCCCTTGCGAAACCCTACAACACGGCGACCTTTCCGCTGGTCCCGGAAGACGACAAATACATTTTAAGAGGTACACGATGAATGCTTTTATGAATTACTGTTTTTGCAAACTGCTGTCACTGCGGCGCGACAATGACGGCTTTGTCGTCATGTTTACGCTTGCGCTGTTTCTGTTGCTGTTTGTATTCTGTGCATCTGTTTATGCTGTTGCCGAGACGATTCATCAGCGTATCCGTCTTCAGAATGCCTGTGATGCCGCCGCGTATTCCGCCGCCGTGGTTCAGGCCGACGGTCTCAGCCGTATGGCGACCGTGAATCAGGCTCTTGCCTGGACTTATGTTCAGATGACGAATCATCAGATGGATTACATCACCTACCGCTGGCTCCGTCTGACCGTGAAGAGATACGATGAGGACAAGGCGAATGCGGAGGGGTATCATGCCTTTATTGTACTTAATTTTAATCTTAATTATGGAATTTATAGTGTTATAGCCATGGGTGCAGAGATCCTTATGGATCGATGGATTGGATTTTTTTGTGAAGATATGCAGTTGCGCTGTTCTACACGTCATGATAAAGTCGGGAAGGGCTGGTGGGCTGGTCAGGGGCCTACATCAATAGATTATTTGAAATTAAATGGTCATTCTTTTGGTGATTCTGTTCATAGAAATACTGTTAATGAATTTTTGTGTAAATTGGATGGAGTCCCTGTAACTCCTTCTACGAATACTCCGGGGAATTCTGGAAATTCGTCTGAACCCGCAGAAATAAAAGCGATCAATGATAAGTATGATAAATTAGAAAGTGAACTTCCAATTCCGGATGCTAATGATCCTGATTTTGAGCAGAAAAAAGCTGAATATTTTGCAAAAATAAGCGATCTTAAACAGAAAAGAGCGAAAGAAATAAGTGATTGGTGGATTAAAAACAGCAGCCAAGTTTCTGATATTGCTGCTAAAATGCAAAAGATTAAAGAAGAGTATGATAAGATGATTGCAGACTTGAAAAAACCGGATGAAAACGATCCGAATTATGAGAAACAAAAAGCTGATTATGATGCTGAAGTTGCTAGAATTAATGAGGAAAGAAATCGGGCAATTGCAGCTCTCAGTTCCAATAATTCCACCCCTGTAACAGGTGGGACTTCTCCATTTGTGGATGGAGCATGGGGAGAAGATATGCGTGCTGCAATTGACGGAGATAAAACAACGATCTCTCTATTGAATAGTTGTCATGCTTTAATCAATCAAACAATGGAAGAGACAATGAAGACCGTTGTTGAATTTGTTTTGGCTCAGATGCTGCGGGATCCGCGTCTTCCGGATGAAGACGCTCTGAAAAAATATTATCGCTACGTTTATATCCCCAAAGGATTTGACCCTTATTCTGCGGGAAGCGGAGAAACGGATGACCAAGAACAGATTAACTCTGAAACACAGGCAGGAGCCGTAAGCAATATATTTGCGCCGTTATACAATACAGAACCGTATGAACGGATTTTCCTTCAGTATGCAACTGCTGCGTACTCTGATCAACCTTTGTATGCGTGTTTTCCCGTGGCAGACACTCAAAACAGTTCCAGTAAAGGCGGGGGACTGGATCAGTGGTTTGTTCGGACTGGAGCTGCTGAAGATGGGAATGGTGTACGTCAGCGCACGGAGGGAGCTCTTGGAATTCAACGGGGTTACAAGGATGCAAACTTGAATGAAACAAACGCTGGTATTTACCTCAGAGGAAAAAAAATTGATCGTGGGAATCATATTATGAATCTTTTTTTAGGAGGGGCTGGCTTGGTCGCTGAAGATACGAATTTGGTTTCGACCGGAGGTCCCGGCGGAGGGCTTTTGGCTGATTTTATGCGGAGCATTTTTGGCAATCTTTTTGACACTCTGCAAAGCGAGCTCTTTGATATTACTGCATCCTGCGGCAATGCCAGAAGCGAGGATTATTTTATTCCCATGTGTTCTGCTGTTGATGAAAATGTCAGTTTGTACTCGGAGTATGAATGGTCTTCTGCAAAATGGCTTTGTCTTGCGGATCCAGAATACGGCAGCATTTATTTGGAGTATCTTATTTGTTCGCATGGGTATGATGAGGTCCGTTGCAATTCTAGGGATTCTGAGACATGTATGGTGATCATAGAACATAAAGGAAAGGGACACTATCATATTCCCAAATGGTTCTGTGGAAAGTTTCCGCGTTTTGAGCGAGATAATCATTGCGCGGATCCTAAAAAAGATGCGTTTGCACAAATGACCCTTTTTGACATGCTTCCTCCGCTAGGCGCTTTAGGTGGAAAAACGGAGATTGAGGCGAATAAACATGGTTACATGGAGAAAACCACAGATTTTACTGAATTTAAGAGGCCTTTCGATGATGTTTTTAAAGATGAGGAAGATAGGAAAAAAGTGACGAGAGACACATATGAAAGTTGCACTCCTTTCATAGATGGAATGTTGATGACTCTTGGAAATTTTTCCACAGGAGACAAAGGACCCGGTCTCATCAACGGGCATGCCCGAATTTACGGGGATGACAAGGAGGTCTGGGATGCGAATACGTATGTTGGAGAGGTGGCGAAGCCGTGGGTGCTGAGCGAGTATTTTTTCTCCGGTGCTGGAACGATCGTTGTCGGTGTGGCGATGAAGCATGAGAATCCATTCGTGCAGATGTTTACGATGCTTCAGCAGGATGGCGGAATGATCAACGGTAAAAGTGTGCTTTCCGCATTTGATCCGCCGTCATACAAGGGACTGAAAGTGAATGGCGACCGGATATCCGCCGGAAACTGCATCTGGACGATGTCCGCCGCCCGTGCAGGAGTCCGCCGTACCCGCCGGAATGGCGCATTCGACCAGGAACGGATGTATCAGGTGATCTACGACCCGACTTCCGATCCGGAGAATATGGTTTATGCTGAAAAGAACGGACCATATATTTACAGAACAGTTGCGGGAACGGACGACAAGGCGTCCTGGGAGAAGTATGGGGATGGTGAGACGCATAGTCCGGCCTGTGTGATTGGCGGTTGTGTGTGCAGTGGAAATGCGGACCGGCTGCGCTATGTCTGGAATCTTTGTGAAACAGATTGGGATGCGACATTGCTTCCGTTGCGTTATGCGGGAGCCGCTGCTCAACTGAAAAATTTTGAAAACAGCGCGACCTACGGGGAACGCAAACAGGCGTTCTCGAATATGGATCTGCAGAATTATTCCGGAGATGGAAAGAACTGGACATGGGCTCCCGCATCGACGAATACCAGTGCGGGGAATGAGAACCCGATGAATCCCGGAAGCGGAAGCACGACGGGCTGGGCTCCGCTGGATCCTTCAAACGCAGACAATGTGAAATTGGAGAGTCTGCTTCCGGATGGAGAAAAGAAGCTGAATCTGGAAATGCTGCTGCGTCAGAACCGGATTTTGTAAGAGATAATTTCAACAAAGCGAGGAACATATGAAACATTGTAAATGGAGTAAGGCCATGCTTGCGGCAGGTCTGCTGTGCACGTTTGGCGGAGTTGGAGCGGAGGAGACGGAAATGGATTATCAGCTGGATGCGGCGTTGACGGAAAGCGAGTTGCAGACGCAAGGCGCGCGGAATCCGGAACAGGCGTTCCGTGCGCTGTTTTCTGAAAGTGCAGCAAAAAAATGGCAATCTTTGACCGGTGACATTTTTATTCCGGAACAGATCCGGGATTTCTTCTGCGGCTCGGTGCTCCTACGGGGACCCGTCAGCAAGGACGGGGCAATTGCAGGATTCTACAATCCATGGTGGGATGCAATTCTGATTACGGAAAGTTATCAGACAACTGCAAATGTCGACGGCGAATCCGGTAAAATTCGCAAGGTGAATGATTTTGCGTTTTTGAGCGGCGCCGCGTTCCGAGGGGAATCGCTTTCTGACACGGCTGTTGCGGAGCAGCTTGCCGCTCCGGGAGGCTCGCCCTCCCGGATTGTCATTCGTCTGATGGCTCTGACGCAGCGAAAATTTACAGAGCTGTACGGATCGCAGAGTGTGCCGCTTCTCTTGGAACATCCCGACGACGGAACGGAGGCGTCGATGCGCCAGATCATTGCATGTGCGGGAGTCCGTTTGAAAATGACGCAGCTTCTGCTGAAAAATAAAATCCGTTATAACGACTGCTGGTCGCTTGCGAAAACTTTACGGACCGGTGAGATCGGAACATTCAACTTGCTTTTCCCGTCGGAGTTTGGTACGATTATGTCGCAGACATTTTGCCGTCTTCCGGAGAATATCCGGGCGGATTTTGAGCCTTACGGTTATTATCCTGACCGTAACGGCGGCAAAGCGCGTGTGTATGTTTACATCAACACCCGTTTTCCGCGTCTGTTTGCGGTGACGAGTGTCGGTCTTGGATCGGAAAGTTCGTTTGAGTGGTATGATTTTCTCCGTTGCGAGGAGTTGCTGAAAGGTTTTGAAATGGCAGAGAAAGGCGGTGTGAAATGAAACATTTGCTTGCAGTATCGTTGCTTGTCGCTGGCATATGGATATTGGGCGATGAAAAATCGCCTATTGAATCTAGAGCTGATCGTGAAGCGAAAAATGAAAAGATTTTTAGATTGATCGGAAAGAAGAAGTCGAAGCCCGTGCCACCGAACCCGAAGCCTGTGCCGAGACCTGCACCACCTGTTATGGAGGATATAAAACCGATAGATAAAATTAAACCGACACCTATATATAGAATTAAGCCGGTACCGGTACCGAAGCCGTTGCCTCCGCCGGAAAAAATAGTAGAACCACCTGCAACTATACTTCCTGTAAAGCCCATGCCGCCAATAGTGAAGCCAAAGCCTGTGTCGCCGCAGCCGGTTTTGCCCGTATGGTTGATTAAGTCGAAATTTAAAGGTAAAATTTCGCTGAAAGAAATGCTCAAGCAGAGGCATAGTATGAATCATTTGAAGAATGAAAGTTGCATCTCAATTGGAAATGCAATTTCCAGTAATATGAGCGCAGCAGAAACAGCGGCGATCAACTATGCTCTGAAGAATTATGTAAATGCATCGCCAAAAAATAGAGCTGCAGCAAAAACTCTTTTGGATGCAACACTTGCCCAACAGATGAAAAATGCAGTTTCTCGATCGACTGTGAGTGAAGCTTGCGGGAATTTAGTCTTAGAGCGAAGTGTTGATATACCTGCTGTCAGGATGGCTTTATTGAAAGAAAAGATGGAGCGAATTCTTAAAAGCAGCAGTGTTAGTGAAACAGTGAAAAAAACTGTTCGGAATACTGTTGGAAGTCTGGTAAAAAATGGAGGAATTCCTACAGCGGCAGGATTGCAGACGGCTTTGTTAAAATCCGGAGTTCCGAAGACAGCTGCAACAGCCCTTGCGAGTTCTTTGCAGAATAGTTTTGGAGATGCTGGAGATATTACAGCATTGAAACTTGCCGGTTCAGATGCGGCTCAAGAACTTGTTACGAAGTATGTCGGGCGCAAAGGAGCTGCAGTTATTAATACTGCAATAGAAGAATATATGAGTGCAGAAGGCAATGCAAAGACTTCTGCGGAAAAAGCTCTGGATACTGCGCTTAACACTTATGTCCGCGACCCGGCATCCAATGCCGCTTTGAAACAAGCTGTTGCTGATGTAAAAACCGGAAAGACTCCGGATTATCAAGGCGTTGGAACTGCATTGGCAAAGCATGAAATGGACAAGATGATCAATAATTCAAATCTGAGTGCAAATCAGAAGAAACTTGCTCATGCTGCGATTGCAGAGCTTGCTGGAGAAGACGACGCTTTGTTGAATGCGACTGGAGAGTATGTTAAGGCAAAGCTCGTCAAAAAAGGAATTCCTGTAGATAAAGCACAGAACATTTCTGGAAACATTCAGAAATTCCTTGCAGATACAGGAAACACTGCCGCCTTGAAAGCTGCTGCAACTGAAGGTGCACAGGAGTTCGTTTCAAAGTGTGTCGGCAAAAAAGGTGCTGCGGTTATAAATGCGGCGATTGGGACGTACATGAGTGCTGAAGGAGATTCAACGAGTGCAGCAGAGGCAGCTTTGTCACAGGCTATTGATTCCTATGTTCGAGATCCTGCCTCGAATACTGCTCTGAAAAAAGCTTTTTCGGATTTGAGGGCTGGCAATACTCCAGACTATCAGAGTGTAGGGACCGCTCTTGCGAAGCATGAAGCAGACAAATTGATCGATAATTCCAATTTGTCTGCAAATGAAAAGAAACTTGCTCATGCAGCTATTGCAGAACTTGCCGGAGAAAATGGTGCATTTTTGAATGCTACATCTGCGCATATTGAGGCAAAACTGATCAAAGCTGGTGTTCCTGCCGATAAGGCAAAGGGAATTGCTGGAAATATGCATAGTTTCCTTGAAAATACGCGCAATACAGAAGCTTTGAAGACCGCTGCGACAGAGACTGTGCAGGAACTTGTAAATCAGTATGTCGGCGGAAAAGGAGCGGAAGTTATAAATTCTGCAATCAAGGAATACAGAAGTGCGAAAGGCAATGCAAAGAGTGCGGCGGAGGCAGCATTGAATAGTGCACTTGATCAGTATGTTCGAGATCCCGCTTCGAATGCAGCGCTCAAGAAAGCATTTGCAGATTTGAAAGCTGGTAACACAATTGATTACAAAGGAACAGCAACGGCTTTGGCTCGCTATGGAGCAGATAAACTGATTGACAATTCAAATCTGAGTGCGAATCAGAAGAAACTTGCTCATGCGGCGATAGCGGAACTTGCCGGAGAAGACGGCGCTCTCCTGAACGCCACCGGAGAGTATATTGAGGCAAAGCTGACGAAAAAGGGAATTCCTGCGGAAAGCGCAAAGAGCATATCCGGGAATATCCAGAAGTTCCTTGCGGATACCGGAAATACGGAGGCTCTGAAAGCCGCGGCAAGCGAGTCTGCACAGGGGATTGTATCCAAATATGCCGGAGAAAAAGGCGCTGCTGTTATTAACGCTGCAATCAAAGAGTATATGAACACAACCGGCGATGCAAAGAGTGCGGCGGGAGCTGCGCTGAATACTGCAATCGACAAGTATGTGAAAGGCGACGATGCAAAAAAAACGCTCAAAGATGCTCTTGAAAAGACAAAGAACGGTGAAAACGTCGATTACAAACAGGTCGGTTCAACTGTGTTTAATTCTTATGCGCTCGACGCGATAGAAAACTCCAATATGAGCGATGAGGAGAAAGAAGCCGCCCGCAGTGCAATCGCTTCTTTGAATGGAGAAGTTCCCTGGTCTGAAACCGGAGCGGAAGCCGTTGAAGCTCTTCTGATTAAAGCCGGTGTGTCGAAAGAGAACGCTGGTGCTCTGGCCGGTCAGATCATCGGTTTTGTGAAAGGTGATGTGGGTATTGGTGATGTCGCGAAAAGCGCCGTTACCGTCTTCAGCAGCGCTGTTGAAAAAGCCATCGACAAACAGCTGACAAAATGGAGCAAAAAGTATCCGTTCCTCGGGAAGCTGTTCAAAAAGTTCGGCATTGACGGTAAATCGATCGTGAAGTTTTTCAAGGACCTTTCCTTGGAGAAAATCAAAAATTTCTTTAAAGAAATTACCTCAAAGAGCCTGGATGACTGGATCCAGATAGGAAAAGCGCTGCTGAATAAAGCTTTGGACAAGGCAATTCAGGCCGTGACCAAGTATTTGACAAAATTTGTGGGAAAGATACTCGAATGGCTGAAAAAGAAAGTCATTGCCGTTTTGAGCAAAGTCCATTTCCTTGAAAAATACATGGAGTATGTAAAACTTGGCGTTGGAATTGCGTCGGACTATGCTTCGCAAAAAGCGAACGAGTGGATAAAAACAGGCGTTGAGCAGGGCGGAGCAAAGATAAGGTCTTTGTGGGAAAAGAAAGACCAGAACAAGAAAGAGCTTCAACATGCTCAATAACTGCTGGAAATGGGAGTTTGATTCGGAATGCGGATCGGTGGCATTGGAATTTATTCTGATGCTGCCGATATACCTGCTGCTGATCGGCGGAACCATGCTTGTGTTTGAACTCGGCATGGGAAAGCTGCATCTGCAGGAGGCAAACCGCAATCTGGCGTGGGCGGGAGGCGACCGTTATTTTACGGACGCTTCTTCCGCCTCAAAGAAGTTGAACACTTTTATCCAGGAGTACTACGTAAAACGCAATATGCAGGAATATGCGATCAGCGGAAGCCGGGACTACTGGATATTCGGAGATAAGAGCAATTTCTGGGCGGCGAGTGTGACAAGCAAAAAAACAGGAGAGAGGGTATTTTATCCGGATACGGAATGGGGGCTGATGGCTGCCGGCAATATGGAGCTGAGAATGAATCGGCTTTCCGGGGCGTTTCTCGGAATGATTGCTGTTTCTTCCGTTCTTCACCCCGTGTCTGCGGATGATCCCCCCCCGAAGGTTTATGACAAATCATTTGTCCTGACACGGACAGTTGTTCCGGAAAATGAGGAGACCGAGGCGGATTTTCAACCGGAATCTTATCTGTATAAGCGTCGAAACAGCAATGCAGAACGTTCCGGCAGCAATATAGAGAAAGCGTACTCTGTGATTTCGGAAAGCTGGCCCGGTTTGGATGCGAAAGGGCAGATTTCCACTCCAGGAACAACTGCGGATCAGGCTCTGTACGAACGAATTTTGTCAAAATGGGCACAATAAAGGAGAAATGACTATGAAACGGGGAATATCGGTAATATTTTTGCTTTTTTGCCTGGGGATTTCTGCTCAGCAGCTTCCATCATTTTTGCCGGAAGGCGGAAAAGTGACGGAACGAAACAGGAGCGGAAAGACTTGGGCTATGAATGGGGTCTATCCGATGCCGCTGCCAGAGGTGTTGAAAAAAATTGATGAACGTTTGCTCGCGGGAAAGTACCTGTTGATGCATAAGATCCCGATGACCCCTGACCATAGCAGAATCCTTTCTGCCTGGAAAAAAGGAGATGAGAAGCTGATTTTCATGTTCTGGAAAATATCGGATGAAAAAACAGGTTTTTCCTGGGGTATTGTAAAATGAAAACGGTTGATTTTAAAAGTTGCCTTCAGGCGGATTCGCTGACTCATCCGGGTTTGGTGCGGTATATCAATGAAGATGCCGTGGGCTTTTTTCTTGAGGACGGCTGCTTTTTTGTCGCCGACGGAATGGGAGGCGGTGCAGCCGGCGATATCGCAAGCGGATTCCTTGAAAATGAGCTTTCCGAAGTGATAGAAGGAAGCCGTGCGGAAATACCGGGGTTGCGAAAATATAATGTAAATCAGGCAATTCATAATGCACATATAAAAATTCGCAACTATGCAGAAAATATGCGTTTTGAGCAGATGGGAACGACATTGGCCTTGATGCTGTTCAATCCATGGAGCATGAATTCCGCATGGATTTGCCATATCGGCGATAGCCGGATTTACCGTTTAAGAGAAGGCCGTTTTATGCGTTTGACGCGGGATCATACTGTCGGAGCGGAATTGGCGGAGCGTAAAAGATCATTTCTTTCAAGAAATGTTTTATCTGATCACCGGACCAGTCATCTGTCGCATATATTGACCCGGGTGGTGGGTTCAACGAGAGGTTTTGCTCCGGAATGGGAAGAAACGGACATCCAGCCGAATGATCGCTTTTTAATCTGTTCAGACGGCGTTTCCACAATGTTGAAAGAAAAAGAAATTATGCGAGTAATGGTGAATGCTGAAGGACCGGAAGAATCCATTGCAGAACTGGCTGAAAAAGTTTTGGAGTCTGGAGCGAAGGACAATTTTTCCATGATAACGGTTTTTATTGAGGAAAAACTGCCGGAAATACTGGAACCGGATGAAGGTTTAAGAATAGAAAATGAATATCATCTGAAAATTTCAGAAAGGATAAATTGACGATGTTCAACATGAGGAGCATTCTTTACGGATGGCTGATTGCAGGAGCTTGCTCTGTTGCAGAGGCTGATACGGTATTGACGGATTATTTGTCCCCGCGTGCGGACGCATACCTGTTTTTTTCAAACAGGGAAACTGAGAAAAATGTGGCTCCTGCTTTATGGAAGCGGATAGAAAAAGAAAGAAAAGCCGTGGCTTCCGCATCCCCTGAGGAGGATGACAGAGGAGTTTTTTTTGCAAATTTCCTGAAGCGGATGCAGGATCGTGATGCTTCGGTTATGTTCAATATTTATCTGTTCTCTCTGCAGAAGCCGTCAGGGGTTATTGAAGGAGTTGCAGAATTTTCCGGTAATCTTGCTGCTGATTTCGAGGCTTTGCAGAAACAGGATCCCATGCTGAAAATCGAAAAGTCCGGGCGCTATCAGATTTACCGCTTTGAGGTTCCGGGGCGCCTGGATATAAAAATGATTTTGATGAACGCAAATACCGTGCATTTCCGGATTGATCTGAATTGTCGGAATCCGCTGCCGTTTATTCCTTTGCCTGCTCGCAAACAGCATGTTGAAGTTGAGGAGATAGACTTTATGAAGCAGATGTTTGTATTCGGATGTCATGCTGACCGTATTGCGCGATTACTGCCGTCAAGACCCGAAAAAACAGCAGAATTAAAAAAAATGCTGTCGGATGTTTCCGTTTTTACTCTTACCGGGCGCGTTGCGGAGAAAAATCTGCACTTGATATCCAGAATTAATTTTTCACAAAAAGAAAAAATGAAACAGGTGTATCAGGCGGCGGAAAAAACAATGCGTATCGTGTTCTCCTCGGCTCCGCTGAATATGTTTTTTTCCGAATTGAATATTGTCCAGCGGACAGAAAATCTGCTTCAGATTAGCTCCGCTCTGAATTTGGAAAAGGCGTGGGATGCAATGATGCTGCTTCCGGGCGGGACTCGAAATCCTGTGGGCAATAATGAACTTGTCTCTCCTGCACATGACTCCGGAAACAAGGAGCTTCTGGAGTCAAGCAATAACAACACTTTAAGAAAGGAAAAACAGGAATGAAGAAGAAATTTTTGGGTCTTGCTCTTGCGGCTGGCGCCATGATGCTGGCTGGAACCGGCTGTTCGAGCATTGAATCTTCAAAAGTCAGCGCTCAGGTCAACGTCAAATTCAAAGAGGTGAAAGTTGACGCTGATATTGAGGCCAGAGAACAGCAGGTTACAGGGTCGGCAACGGTCCATACGTTTTTGGGGTTCCTCGTCTGGGGAGCCAATGCGGAGGCTGTCGGAGTTGATTACTATGGAAACGGTTGGCTTGATGTGAGCAGTTTCTTTATATCCCCGAGTACGCTTAAGGCGCGCAATGCGGCTGCCTACAATGCACTTGCCCCGCTTAAAGCCGATCTGATTCTTGCTCCGCAGTATACCCTTACAACGGAAGATTTTTTGATCTATAAAAAAGTCAACTGCAAGGTGAAGGGTTTCCCCGGTTTTGTGAAAAAAGTAAAAATAATCAAGCCGTCGGATAAAGCAGTGCAGTCTGCAAAATAATTACAATTCCGGAATTTTGTTTCCGGGGGCGGGAGAGATTTACCCCGGGGCAGATTCCGGATGTTCAAAAAAAATGAAGCCGCTTTGGGCGGTAGGAGTTGAAATTATGCGAAAAATTCTAGCTGGGGGCATTGGTGCCATCGCTCTTGTTACTGGGTTAAGTGGCTGCAATAATACAGCCACCTTTGATTATTCTTCCGCGCATGGAACGATGATAAAATTACAGGAAAAAGGTATTGCGCAGAAAACCATTGCTGTCCTGCCTTTTTTGGATCAGCGCGGAAGTAAATATTTTGAGTATGGACAGTATGCGCAGGCTTATATGCATCCGGCAGGAGATCACGGCTCTTTTTATCTGGGGTTTATTCCGCTTTTCCCATTCGGCTATGTTGAGAAAGAGGAGCCGGAAAACAGCGAGGATTTTGTTTCTCTTGGCAGATATCAATTCAATCCATCTCAGGATTTAGCTGATGCGGCTGTTCAGAGTTTAAAAGCTTCCAATCTCTTTTCAGTAGTTTCCAAGGTTAATAGTCTGGATCAGGCAGAGTCAGATTTCCTTTGGAGAGGCAAGGTGACTCATACTTGCTATCGCGGTCGCATGTATTCATATTTTGTCAGTTATTTTTTTGCTTGGCCGCTTTGGATTCTCGGAGCTCCGAATGCCTCTTCTGAAAATGAGCTTGCTGTAGAATTTGAGCTTGTTGACCGAAAGTCGGGAAGGGTTGTCTGGAATTATAATTTTTCCGGTTCAGACTATCTCAACCATTGGATTTATGCCCGCATCGGAAAAGACGTCAGCCTTTACGCCCAGTTGATGAAGCAGGCAATGAATGGGGCTTTGTATGACTTGAACCGAAAAATTTCAGGCTTAAATCATTGAGCAGAAGGATTTTTATATCATGAGATGGGGCAAAGAGAACTCTGGAGAGTTGAAGCCGGGGGATATATTTGAAAAATATACGGTTGAGAAGCTCCTCGGACGAGGAGGCATGGGAGCTGTATATCTTGTCCGGCACAATATCCTGGATTCCCTTTTTGCCTTGAAAGTCCTGTTCCCGGAAGTCGCTTCGAAGAACAAACGCTTTGTCGATCGTTTTATCCGTGAAGCCAAACTCGCCTGCAAAATAAAACATCCCAATTTGATAGCTGTACATGATGCCGGAAAAAATTCGGAAAACGGCATGTACTATCTGGTGATGGATTACGTAGCCGGCGGAAGTGTGCGCGATCTTCTGAAAAAAGAAGGGCAAATTCCGATTCGTGAAGCTGTTTCTATAGTGAAACAGGTCGCTATGGCTTTGGAAGCCGCAGGTAAGTATCGTATGGTTCATCGGGATATAAAGCCGGACAATATCATGTTTGCGGCCGATGGTTCCGTCAAACTGGCAGATTTGGGAATTGCAAAGTCCGCCAATGAACAAGATACAATGCTGACGCTTGAGGCATCTGTCTTTGGAACACCGGCTTACATGTCGCCGGAGCAGGCCATGGATTCCAGAAAAGTAGATGCCCGCGCAGATATTTACAGCCTTGGTATTGTACTGTTTGAAATGATTTCTGGACAGCGTCCTTTTTACGGGGAAGGAACAATTGAAATCCTTTCTCAAGTCGTAAATGAAGAACCTGTTCCAGATATTCGAACAATTTGCCCGTCTGTTCCGGAACCGGTAGCAGCTCTGATATGTGCGATGACTCGGAAAAATTTACAGTTGCGGATACAGTCTCCTTCGGAATTATTGAAGCGTATCCATCTTCTTCCTCTGTCCGATGAAACGGTGAACAATCCACAGGGTGTTCCTCATGAACAAATTGAGGTTACAGAACCTGCTCTTGCCAATCCACCGGATTCTTCTCGTGTAAATAAACAATATGCAACAATGCCGACTGAAGAAGTCGCGCGGTGCCAATCGTCTCCGGGAATTTTGCAAAAAACATTGGCAACAAAAATTGCGCAACCCGCTGCTCCCGTGAGTGCTGAGGCAACATTGCCGACAGAAACTGGAGTTCCGTTAGGGAATGCTGGCATTAAGCATGCAGATTTGAGCATAGAAGAAAAAACATCCACCGAGAATGTTGCATTGTCGACGGATGCTGTAAGATCCGCACAGGAAAAACAGGATGTCGAAAGTTCAACATCCGTAGATGTGGAAACAAGATCCGCCGAGGATGTTGCACAGATGACATTGCCGACGGCAGTCTTGCAAAAGCTTTCGGATAAAGCTCAAGTGACGTTGCCGACAGAAGCGGTAGCAATTCCAGAAACAGAACATTCGCTTGAAAATATTCCCTCCACAGAAAAGAATGCGGGGACGCCGTCTGAATTCCCAAAAAGTTTGGAACAGAACGCCCTGAACTCTTTTGACATTCCTCTAGAAGCGGAGAAAACAAAAATATTTCAGAAGAATCTTGGTCCGGGTTCATTCGCGGCTGCATTGGCAAACAATAACACTGAGCCATATAAAAAGTTTTTCGGAAATAAACGGAAAAAATTTTTTCTTTGTCTATGCGGGGCATGCATGGCTATATTTTGGGGGAGTATACTTTCTTTGTTCTTTTTTAAAAAACAAGCAGTGAAGAAGGAAAATATAAATCCTCCTCAAAAAATACAGAAAAAATTTCCAATGAAGGATACTTCACTTTCGGAGGAAAAGAAAAATTCAGAGAAAGAGAAAGTTCGGGGGACTGCTTATATGGAAGAGCCGGATATTAAGCCTGATAAGTTAGTTAAGAACGCGGTTGTAATTCTTGCTGGAAAGACAGAGAATTCACGGCAAATAAAAAAGAGCTTGTCCAGTATAGTGCAAGCTCCTGTTGCTTTAGTTGAAGCCGATTCGTTATACCAGCGCCAGTTGCAGAAAGTTGTTAGGAGCAAGCCAAGATTTGTCCTATTGATTCCTTCGGCAAGATGGCATGAGTTGGGGAAATCCAGAGCAACATTTGAGACAATGCTGAATGAAGTTGCAAATCTGCTCATGGATAACCAAATCCATTTTGCCTTCGTTCTGGATCCGGAATCGGATGATGAGCAGATTTCCTGGCTGAATCAGGCGATTCGGGAATACTGTTCTAGGAGGAGTTTTGAATTTGTCGAACCCAGATTTTCTGATTGGAAGAAGCTTTTGAAGGCGACTGTGAAATAGACTTCTGTATCCTTTCTCATTTGGCGAGGGCGAGGATGATGACGCCGAGAAGAATGAAAAACAGGGCAAGGGCTTTGCGCTTGATGTTCGTGTCGTGAAACAGCCAGACTCCAAAGCCGAACGTTACAATACAGTTGCAACGGCGGACCAGGGATAATATCGAAATGTGGATGTCCGGTATGCTTACAGCATAAAAATAAAGAAAATCGGCGGCTATCAGAAGAAGCCCCGTCGCGGGAATCGTCCAGCGCCAATGAAATTCGTGCTGCTGCTTGAAAAACAGTCTCCGGGTCAGATACGCCAGACCGAGAATGAATACCAGGTCGATCGAAAACCACAGCTGCACGGTGTCGCGCGGAATGTGAACTGAGTTCAAAAGATATTTGTCGTAAAGCGCGGAGGCCGCTCCAAGAAGCGTGCCAAGAAGAATCAGATGCACACTGCGGGAGCGGCGGAAGGAAAAGCCCTCCAGTTTGCCGAGAATAGAAAAAAAGTAATAGCCGCCGAATATCAGGATCATGCCGACCGCTTGCCGGAAAGTCGGGATCTCATGAAACAGAATGAGCCCGCCGATGAATGTCCAGAGCGGAGAGCTCGCGCGGATCGGGGCGGCCAGGGAAATCGGCAGGTCGCGCATCGCGTAATAAACGCATGTCCAGCTGGAGCCTACCAGAAGAGATTTGAGAAGAAGCAGAAACCATACGTGCGGAGTACAGCGGATCGCAGATGAAAAATCTCCGAAAAGCGCAGTGCCGGCAATAAAAAACAGCGAACCGGTCAGAGTGGCAAAGAAAAGGACCGGCATGACGGAGTTGTCGCGCACGGCATGTTTCTTGCAGATGTCGTAGAAGCCGAGACCGAGCGCGGAACCGAGAATCGGCAGAAACCATTGCGGAATGGAAAAGGTCGGCATAAAAAGAAAAGCGGCTCCGCCGGGGGAGCGGAGCCGTCGGTCTAAAGAATTCGGGTTCAGTCTTTCCTGTCGGATTTCTTTGTCCACTCTTCGAGTTTTTTCGCGGCGAATTCACGTCCGCCGAGTCCGAAGGCGAGGGCGACTGCAATGCAGATCGCGCCGAGAAGAAGCGTGAACGCGGTCTGAACGATCGGTCCGCCGATGTTCATGTTGTGGATTGCAATTGCGCCGGTGAAGATCAGTACGGCGACACGGACGATTGTAACAACGATGTCCGCGCATTTGCCTTTGATGGCGTCGGCGGCGAAGTTGGAGATCCAGATGCCGATCAGCAGGACGATCATGCCGATGATGATGTTGCCGCCGAATTCCATGAAGGTGCGGAGCAGACGCGAGAGTTCGAGGAATCCGAGGATGTCGGACGCCGCAACCGCCGCCATGAAGATGATCGTCAGGAATGCGAGTTTTCCGACGATGACGGACGGCAGGCTGGATTCCTTTTCATCCTTCGCGGCAAAGCCCAGTTTCGCGATGAGCTGGTTGAAGCCGAAGTTCTCGAACACCTGAGAGACGAGTCCGGCGACAAAGCTGCCGGCAAGGAAGGCGACGAAGATCAGGAGTGCCGCGCCGAGAATGTCGCCGGTCGCGTTCAGGAGCTTGTCGAAGAAGCCGGCAACCGAGTTGGAAAGCGAGTCGATCTTCAGCGCGGTGAGCGAGGAGATCAGTACCGGAATCGCAACGAGGACGTATGCGACGACGCCGATCATGGACGAGAGGCCCTTGTTGCCGAAGAGCTTCGAGACACCGGCTTTTTCTCCGAGCGCATCGACGCGGGATATGACGATGAGTCCCGTCACAGCCTTGCGGACGACTTTCGCCGCGAGCAGACCGACGAAGAGAATCGCCGCCGCCGCGATCAGATTCGGGATGTAGCCGAGAATCTTGGAGAACATCTGCTGAATCGGTTCCGTGATGCCCTTGATTTCCAGGACGTTGAGGATCGAGGGCAGGAAGAAGAGCAGGACCACCCAGTAGAGGATGGAGGCGACGGTTGCGCTGAGCGGCGTTTCGTTCTCTTTTTCATCGGAGAGCTTGGCGAAGCGTTCATCGAAGCGGATCATCTGCAGGAACATGTTCGAGCCGTAGCGGAGCACGGTTGCGACAACCCAGGCGATGAAGGCGAGAGCGACGGCTCCGATGATTTTCGCCGCATACGAGGTCAGAGATGCGACGAACTCCTGAATCGGTTCCGCAGTCTGGGTCAGATTCAGGGTTGTCAGACAGCCGAGAATCGTGAGCAGCAGAATCAGATAGTAAACGAAGCGTCCGACGAATTTCGCCGTGGACTTTTCTTTCAGTTCGCTTCCCTGCGGGAGGCAGCGGTTGAGTTTTTGATCAACGCCGATTCTGTTGACCAGTTTTGCGACCTGGCTTGAGACGATGACTGCGATGAGCCATCCTACCAGCAGGACGAGGATTGCGCCGATGAGATTGAGGACATTGCTGTCGACAATCATCTGCCAGACGTTTTTGAAGAAATCTTCCATTTTTCTTCTCCTTCAGTTTTATTGGTTGTTGTATTTGCAAGCCGGACGGAGAAGGGGGGATCCGTCCGGAGATGCCCTGTTCAAGATTCTGTGGCGACTCCGAGGAAGTTTCCGGTTTTGTCGAGCACTTCCGGTTTTCCGAGAATCATCAGCGAATCATTGGGTTCGAGTTTCGTTTCTCCGTGGGGGACCACATACTTTTCACCGCGGCGGATCAGCAGAACGAGAGCTCCGGCGGGCAGGCCGAGCGTTTTGAGGTTTTTGCCGACGATGTTGTCCGCGTTCGGCAGAATCTCGTATTCGCGCATTTCGTCTTCCATGTTTCCGGTGTTTTCAAATTCCAGCGGAACGCGCGGATGAACCTTCAGCGGCAAATCCAGTTTCAGTTTTTTCGCGGCCGGCATGATGGTCATGCCCTGGAGAATCACCGAGGTCAGAACGATGAAGAAGACGATGTGGAACATCATTTCGCATCCCGGAAGTTTGTGAATCAACGGGAATGTGGCGAGCATGACGGGGGCTCCGCCGCGCAGTCCAACCCACGAAACGAGAACCCGTTCATTCCAGTTGAATTTGCTTCTCAGCATGCAGAGCAGAACCGAGAAGGGCCGGGCGACGAGCATCAGGGCGGCGGCAATGCAAAGTCCGATCCACCAGTTCTGAAGAAGCAGCTTCGGATCGGCGAGCAGACCGAGCATTGTGAAAAGAATCACCTGCATCAGCCACGCCATGCCGTCGTGGAAACGCCCGAGTCCGTTGTGATAGATGAACTTGCTGTTGCCCATGACGAGTCCGGTTACATAGACCGCCATGAAGCCGTTTCCGCCGAACCGTTCTGTGAATCCGAAGGAAAACAGCGTGACGGCTATTCCGAGGACGTAATAGAGTCCGTCGTAGTCGAGGTCGATTTTATTGAAGAGCCAGACTGCGATTTTTCCCCATGCGATTCCGAGAATTACGCCGAGCGTCATTTTTGCGATGAAACTCAGAAAAATGTCTTTGAAAATTCCGATGTCGAGATCGGCGCCGCCGGGTGTTTCCATGCTGTGAAGCGCGAGCGGAACAAGGGTGATTGTGAGGAAGGCCGCCATCGGGTCGTTGCTTCCGGATTCAAATTCAAGCAGAGACTGAAGATCTCCTTTGAGGCTGACGCTTTTGGAGCGGAGAATGGAGAAGACCGCGGCGGCGTCCGTCGAGGAGATGATGGCGCCGAGCAGCAGACACCAAAGGAAGGTGAGGTTTTTATCCGGCAACTGCCAGCGGAAGAAATAAAAGGCGATGATGCCGAGGAAGAACGCGGTCAGGAACACTCCGAGGCTGGAGAGAATGCCGCCTGTTGTGACGACGTTTTTAATGGAGGACCATTTCGTGTCGAATCCTCCGGAGAAGAGGATAAACGCCATGGCGATTGTGCCGATGACATTTGCCAGACCCGGGTCGCCGAAAGGCACTTCGGCAAAGCCTTTGGGACCTGCGAGCATTCCGATTGCAAGGAAGACGACGAGGACCGGCATGTTGATTTTGGAAGAGAGCTTCGTCGAACACGCGCATATCAGAACGAGGACGGCGAAGGTCATGAGCACTGTGCTGATGGAGGAAATATCGCTGAAAAAATTCATTTGAATACCTGTTTTGTTGAGTGAGGCTGTCGTTTGAGCGGAGTCTTGGGCCGGGGACTGTTCCGGTCCCGCCCGTTTTGTTTCCAGCGGAGTTCCTTCGGTCTGTGCCGCGGAATGCTCCGGTTCGGGATGAAGTTTCGCCTCGGCTGTTTTCGCGGCGTTTCTGGCGGATTCGGGAGCGGACGGGAGTTCGCCGGCCGGTGCGGCGACTGTCTGGCGGGAAGATGCCGTCGAGGGCAGAACCTTCGGCGAGTCCGGTTTCGCAGTTTTGGAGATCGTTTCCCCGGAGTCCGGCTGAACGGCTGTGGAAACGGCGTCACTTCCTGCAATTGCCAGCAGGGATAGAATGCAGATAAGAAGTGCAAGAGTTTTTTTCATCAAATGACATCGCTCCTGTGTGTATGCGGTACTGTATCATCAAAACGCAAAAAATCAACGGGAAAAACAGAGAAATACACAGGAAATTTTGTGTAAAAAGCCGATTCGGAAACTTTTTTCGGTTTTTTTGCAAAAACGCATTTGTAATTTCCTGGAAGAGCATTATATTAAGCACCATCGGAAACGATGGCTGCTTAGCTCAGCGGTAGAGCACTGGAATCATAATCCATTGGTCGCTGGTTCAATCCCGGCAGCAGCCACCACTTGAAATTCAACCTCGCATTTATGTGAGGTTTTTTTATTGTCCGTGCAATCCCGCGTTTCTTCTCCGTTTCTTGCCGCTTTTTAAACCGGACTTGTAAAATAGTGAAAAAGTGATATATCGATTTGAAGCCAGGATGCGGAATTCCGGTGGAGATCAAAGAAAAAGCGTGGAGCCGCCTGCCGGAACCGCTCCGCAAGGTCTGCCGCGGATGGCGCGCGTTTGTCAAGGAAGTCTCCGTTTTTCTTGATTATTCAAAGGCTGAACCGTCATGCCCTGTCAGAGAAGGCTGAGACGGTCGTTCAGCATAAATCTTTCATATCGGATTTCGCGGTCGGGAGCGAGAGGAAAACTCTTCCGCAAAACGCCATCCCGGTAAATCTCCAGCAGTTCTCCATCGGCGCCGTTCCGGAAACGCAGAACAAGTCCCGCCCACGGCGGATTCAGAAGGAGCGAAAAGCCGTCGGACTCCCTGCGGTGTTTCACGAAAGCGGAGGGCCGGCTCTTCTCCATGGGGAGCCCCAGCGCCAGAGCACGTTTCCTGGCGCGATACGCATAAACGGCATTCAGGCGGACCGGGGCGGAGAAATGCAGATTGCGAATGTCCATCATGTTCAAAAATAAAAACGCTCCCCCGCAGGAGTCCCGGCGGACGGAGTCACAATACAGCTCGGAGACTGTCTGGGTTCCCCGCATGCGGAGAAGGGCGGCGGCGTCCCGCGCCGCTTCGTAGTCCGGCATATTGATCACCAGCGAATGTCCGCTCGACGGTGAAGTGAAAAGCAGCATCGGGCGCACCCCGCCTCCGCGGCGGATCGTCAGCTCGTCCGGACGCATTCGCGGAAACAGAAGAAACGCGCAAAACAGCAGGGCAAGTCCAATCAGCGCGGCAAGTTCAATTTTCGTTTTCCGGTTCAGCAGGAGCACGGCAAACAGAAGCAGAAACAACAACACGCCCCACCATGGAGTCGTCTGAGTGTAAAAATATCCCGTTCTTGCAAAAAACGCCGGAATGCCGCGCAGCAAGTCAATCAGCGGACTCATTGCAATTCCAAAGAGCGGCAGCGCGCCGGGAATCCAGCTTGCACAGAGTCCAAGAGCGAACAGAGCAAAACAAAGCCATGCGACCGGGCTCATCAAAAGACAGCTGAAAACCGCATACGGCGTGAACAGCCCCTGGTGCAGCATCGAAACGCCAAAGCTCGCCAGATATGCCGCAACTGAAGCTCCGGCTCCGAATATGAGGAATTTGACTGTGTCGATATACCGCCTATGCAGCCATCCCGGAGAATGAAGGCGGAAGCGCCGCGGTACCCCGGCCAAGACAGATACTCTCTTCAGGTAAGGTTCGCATAAAATCAGAAACATCACGCAGAGAAACGAATACTGGAAACCAAGTTCCAGCGGCGCATACGGGTTCCCGATCATTAGAAGCGCCGCCGCGAATGCCAGTGTATTCATCGGGCGCGTCCGGTAATGAAACGCCTTCAGCAAGGCAAACACGGCGAACATCACGTACGCCCGGAACGCGGGACCCTGCATACCGGTTGAAAGTGCATAGATCAGCGTCGGCGGCAGAACCAGAAGCCAGCGTGCAGTAAACGGAAGCGGACGCAGAATCTGCATGAGAACCATGGCGAAAAGCGCGATATGAAGTCCGCTTACGCAAAGAACATGAATCGTTCCGCTCCTCAGAAAATCCGTCCGGATATCCGCGCTCACACCCTGTTTCATCCCGAACAGGAGCGCCGCGGCGAGCGTCCGGTTCTCCTCCGTCAGCTTTGCTCCCAGCTTCTCCAGAACAACGCCGCGCGCATCGTAGAGCCGGCGCAAAAATGAATCGCCGCGATGAAGAACCGTCAGCTCGCGGACTTCAAAAACACGCGCGACTCCTTTTGTCCGGGCGTATGCGGAAAAATCGAACACTCCCGGGGCGGAGGGCGGCGAAAGCGGCTCCAGCATTCCGGAAATCTGAAGCGTGTCGCCGTAGCCTGGGGAAACATTCAGAAAAGAGGGAATCCGCAGGAACACGGTTCCGGAAAGCGGACGCCATGCATCGGTGTGCGTGTAGCGGAATGCTTCGACTTCCGCAAGAGTATGCCCCGGCGCATTCGGCATCCATGAAGGCAGGCCGCCGCACAGGGAGGGATCGGTCGCTTTCACTCGCAATTCCGCCCCGGTCCGGCGATCGGGCAGCTCCGTGTGGGGGTCGTGGAACAGAAGCAGGGAAAACAGCGCCAGCAACGTCGGCAGCGCCCAGAGCCGCAGACATCTTGCGCTTCCTAAGAGCCGCCATGCGGCAAGGGTCAGGGGCAGCGGAGCAAGAAAGAAATATCCGGAGGCGTCCGGCAGGACAAAGGGGAGAATATCCGCATTTAGAATAGCGATTACCGCCACTACGCACGGGAACGAATCGGCAAACCGTTCACAGGCGGCGCGCTGCGAATTCATCTGGTCTTCCGTTCTAGGGCGTCGCGAATCTCTTCCGGGAAAAATGAAAACGGTCCCGAATAACATTCCGCGGCTTTCCGGCAAAGTTCAAGATCCGAAGGCACGCAACCGGGATGCGCCAGACGCAATACCCGGCGGCAGGATTCCGTCAGGCGGAACAGGTCTTCGAGCATTTTCTTCCGGTTGGGGGCTCGGAGGACAAGCCCGCCGTCCAGGTCCCATGTTCCCGGGCGTCCGTCCGGCGTCAGATAGATGTTGCTCAGTTTGTAGTCACCGTGCACGATGTTGTGATTATGAATCCGGGAAAGCAGTTCCGCGGCTTTCTCCATAATGGTGTCAAGCGTGCGCGGCGGATCGGGAGATTCTACGAGAAGCGCGTGCATGTCACGGACCTCGCTCCGCATTTCGTTGACGATGTATCCGCCGCAAAGAAGCATTCCGCGGCGGTGCTCCCCAACCGCGAGCACGGCGGGAGTGTCAATCTCCGCTTCCCTGAGCGCGCGGATTGTTTCGGCGGCGCGGAATGCCCGTGCGCGTCGGAACAGGTAACGGAGCGTAAAGCCGACGCCCTTGTTGTTCGTCCGTTTCAGAAAGAACGGAGGAAGACCATTCACCGAACAGAGAGCCGCCGTGGTCGTTCTGGAATCTTTCAGTTTGGTTCCCGCGGCGAGAACGGAATCGATGCTTTCGGGAAAACCGGGAATCCGGTCGGCGGGAAAATCCGGAGCGAAACGGAAGAGCCATCCGTTCCGGAAAACGGTTCGCGAGAGTTCCTGACTGTTCCGCTGCATATTGATTCTCCTTGGTAATGAAAGGTAATGTAGCACAGGTTGAAGTGGAATGCAAAAAATGTTTTGATTTTTTCGGAAAGGGATTGTATTTGCCGGATGAAACGTGTATATTATCCAATGCATGGGGGAACATGAAAAAATGCCTGACGAAAATTTTACTGAAATAGTCGATAAAATCATACGAAACGATATCCGGTACCGCGCCGGCGCGTATGAATTTGTCAACGAGGCGGTTTCCTACACCATCCGCAGACTTCAGCGGGAAAAGAAATCGAAACGCGAGCGCCATGTTTCCGGAGAGGAACTCATCCGCGGACTCGCCGAATTCGCGGAAGAACAGTTCGGGCCGCTCGCCTGGAACGTGCTCGAAGACTGGGGGCTCGTCAGCGGGTCTGCGGTCGGCGATGTCGTGTTCAATATGATTCATGAAGGCCTGCTCACCGCGGGGGAAAACGATTCGCGCGAAGACTTCAACCGCTTCCCCTGTCTCAAGCGCCTGCTTCACCGCTACCCGAAACCGTCGGCAAAGCCAGCTGACGGAGGTTCAGCCCCGGTCATCATTTAAAAAAATCAGGGATTCTTTGCAAAACCATTTGATTTTACCGTTTTTTGGGCTAAACTATCAGAGTATGTAAAAAACAAAAAAGACCATAATGGAGGTTTTACAGACATGAACAGCAAGTTGCTTTTCGGCAGTTTTTCCGCTCTGTTGCTGACCGGCGGAATGATTTTCACAACCGGATGCGAATCCATTGACGACGATCCCATGCCGCCGGGAGCTTATGTTCCCCCCGCGACGGTTGACCCGATCGCGGTCAAAGGGGGCGAAAACGCACCGGCAGCTCCGGTCGGTGAGCCTGTTGTTCTTCCCGCGCCGGAACCGGCGGAACCCGTATTCATCGTTCAGCCGCCTGCCGGCAAATCCGCTCCCCAAAAGCCCCTTCCGCCGAAAAAAGCGCGCAAGCCTCAGCCGAAGAAACGCCAGGCTCCCGCAGAAACGAGTACGCACATCATCAAGAAAGGCGAATCCTTCTGGTCCATCGCCGCTCTTTACGGCATTGAAATGGATGATATCGCCGCAGCGAATCCGAAGCTGAATCCGAAAAAACTCCACGTCGGCGGCAAACTCATCATCCCCGGCGCGGCAGAACGGAAAGAGCGCGCTGCCAAAGCCCCGAAAAAAGTGAAACGTTCGGAGAAGCGCGCGAAAAAGACCGTCGCAAAGCTCGAAAATGAAGAGGGCGTTTACATTGTCAGGAATGGAGATTCTCTCAGCAGAATCGCCGCCCGTCACCATGTAAAAGTCTCCGCTCTCGCCGCGGCAAACAACATCAACGTCGACCAGATGCTCCGCATCGGCCAGAAGCTTGTGATCCCGAAGCCTGGAAAAGCCGTCAAACCGGCAAAGAAAACAACCGCCAAGCCGGTGAACACTGCTTCCAACAAGGCTCCGAAGAAGACTTCCGAGCCCGCCTCCGCCACTGAAACGGCGGTTCCGCCGACTCCGTCTTCCGACCTGTTCCCGCAGTCCGCGGCTCCCGAGACCCCTGCAGTTCCGGCAACTCCGGGCTCCGCCCCGGTTTCCCCGGCCGCAATTCCGGCTCTCCCGACGGAAAACTCCGCCGCAGTTCCGGCAACTCCGGTCGCCACTCCCGAAGCTCTGAGCGCAGTCGCCCAGGACACGACTCCGGTCGCCGCTCCGGCCACCGGCGGCTACACCACCAACGTCGATGAGGACACCACTCTAGAAGAGCTCGCAAGCCGCTATGGATACGGGGTCATGGAACTGAAAAAACTTAACCCCGAAATCCCGGCAGACGGCAAAGTCCGCGCCGGTTCCGTGGTCAAACTTCCCTGATCCGCAATTCAGGACATGCAATCGCGCCGGATTCTTCCGGCGCTTTTTTTTGAGAATCCTATGAACTTTTACAGCAATGCCGGAATCATCTTTGCCGCAGGCGGCTCTTCCACGCGCTTCGGCGGCGGGAACAAGCTGCTCTGCAATCTCAAAAACATCCCCGTCTTCCTGCACAGCATCCGCACTCTCGGTCCGCTGGTTCCCGCTTGCAACACGGCGCTCGCCGTCCATGCGGATTTCCTGAAGGAATTCCAGCGGCGGACCGCGCTGCACATGCCCGGTTTTCCCCTGCAAACGGTTCCGGGCGGAGCGACGCGGACCGAATCCGTGCTCCGTGCTCTGGAGGCTCTGCCGCAGGATCTCGAATTCGTCGCGGTCCATGACGCCGCCCGTCCGCTCGTAACCGCCGAGCTTTTCCGCCGCTGCCTTGAAGCCTGTGCGCGGCACGGCGCGGCGATAGCGGCGCACCGCATCAACGACACAGTCAAGATGGAAACTCCGGAAGGCGCGCTTGCGACGCCGCCGGTTGAGCGCGACCGTCTCTGGGGCATCGAAACTCCGCAGTTTTTCCGTTTCTCCGACCTGCTTTCCTCCCTGCGCCGCGCGCTTGCCGACGGGCGCAGTTTCACCGATGACGCCGCCGCCGTCGAATTCTACACCGGGCTCCGCGCCGTTCCGGTTGAAAACAAAGAAAACAATATAAAAATCACCCGCATCGCCGACCTCCGCATCGCGGAAGCGGTTATTTGATTCACTTTTTTCAAATCGGCATTTGACTTTCCCGCAGATTGCTGTATATTGATCCTTTCAAAGCACAGAGAGAGTTTTTGTTTTTTTGTCGGTTTGACTGGCGGGCCTGTCCGGAAGGATGATTCCGCTGAAAAATTTAAATTGATTGATTAACAGATGCTGCTGACAAAAACCGGTCAAACGGTTTTGCGAGGTATCCGAAATCAGGATTTCTCCGGCTGTTCATGCGGTTCCCGCGGAAAAGCGGAACCGGAAGAGCTTTTCGGGAAAAGACGGTTTCCGTGCGTCCGGAACGTTGAGCGGGTTCTATCAGCTGCATCGGAACAAGGAGACACTTCGCATGTATGATTCGCATCTGCTGAGAATTGGCATCTTTTACGATGGCAATTATTTTTACCATGTAAGCAACTACTACTGCTATGCCCATGAACGCAGATCCCGTCTGAGCATTTCCGGTCTTCACGACTTCATCAAACGCCTGGCCGGCCGTTTCGAGGGCGTCGAAGCCAAGTTCTGCCAGATCGTCGACTGTCACTATTTCCGCGGACGTCTGCCCGCCATGGAGGCGAACGCCCGCCAGATTCTGCTCAATGAACGCATGTTCGACGACATTCTGATGCGCGAAGGCGTTGTCACCCATTACCTTCCCGTCACCCGCGGCGGCGAAAAAGGCGTGGACGTCAGTCTCGCTCTCGAAGCTCTCGAACTGAACATCTTCAAAAAATTTGATATTGTCGCCCTTATCGCAAGCGACGGCGATTATGTCCCTCTCGTCCGCAAGCTCAACGCTCTCGGAACCCGCGTCATGGTTCTCGGCTGGGATTTCGAATACATCGACGACAACGGCAACGAACGCTACACCGCCACTTCCGGAAAGATGATGAATGAAGTCACCTATCCCGTCTGGATGCACAAAGTCATCGACGGACAGGACGGCCGATTCGACGCCGGAGAAATCAACTCCCTCTTCGTCCCGAACAACGGACGCGACTCCTCGAACTGCACGCCGAGAGAGGACTATTCCGGCAAGGTCCCGCGCAACGCGGCTCCGGCGGACGACGCCTACGCGCACTCCATCCCGACCAACTACGATGAAGTTCAGCCCGAATCCTCCCGCGGCACGCACTACAGCGGAAGCGATCCGGACGCGCCGATGCAGACCGTTGTCGCCCAGACTCCGGGCGTCCGCAGATGCAGCCGCATTCTGCAGCTGAAAAACGGATACGGATTCCTCTCCAACGAGCCTTCGCCGAAAAATCTTTTCTTCTTCTGGGAAGACCTCGAAGGACTCGACTTCAATGAACTCAACGTCGGCGATGTTCTGGAATACGAGATCGGGGAAAACGAGCGCGGCGAATGCGCACGTCACATCACCCGCGTCTCCTCGCAGGCGGATAACCTGTAACGGCGCCGATACATGGAGGGGGCTCTGCACAAACTGATTGTACAGATCGGAGAGGCGGCCTTTGCCGTATTCCGGGATTCCGTGCGGCTTGTCACTTTCATCGGTGAAACCATTGCTGAATTTGCCTCCGCCCTCTGCAAACCGCGCCGCATCCGCAGGAAAGAGACTCTGTATTACATGAATCTCTGCGGCGCGAACGCATTCCCCATCAGCTCGCTGATCTGTCTGCTGATGGGGCTCATCCTCGGCTATCAGTCGGCCGTGCAGATGCATAAATACGGAGCGGACGCCTTCCTGCCCGCCCTTGTCGGCTGCTCCATTGTCCGCGAGCTCGGCCCGCTCATGGTCGCCGTAATCGCGACCGGACGCGCCGGCTCCGCTTTCGCGGCGGAAATCGCGACGATGAAAGGAACCGAGGAGATCAACGCCATGAACACAATGGGTTTCTCCCTCTGGCGTTTTCTCGTCGTCCCGAAGCTGCTTGCGATGATCTGCATGATGCCTCTGCTGACTTTCTTCGGAGACGTCTTCGGGATTGTCGGCGGAATGTGCGTCGGAACCCTCGAACTCGACATGTCCGCCGTGGCATATTACAAACAGACCATCTACTGGGTTCCTCCGCGCTTCTTCGTCGAAAGCCTGACGAAAAGCATCGTCTTCGCGTTCATCATCACCGCAATCAGCTGCATGCGCGGATTCGATGCAAAAGAGGACTCGCTCGGAGTCGGACGCGCGACGACGTCGGCGGTGGTGACGAGCATCATCTGGATTATCCTGGCTGACTGTCTCATGGCGCGTATGTTCAACCTGATTTTCTACGGATCGGCGGTGTGATATGGCGGAAGCGGCTGTCTGTGTGGAAAATGTAACTCTCGGTTACGGCGAACGGATCATTCTGCAGAATGTTTCATTTGAGATCCGGAGCGGGGAAATTGTCGCTCTGCTCGGCGGATCCGGCTGCGGGAAAAGCACCATGCTCAAAGCGATCATCGGGCTCCTTCCCGTCCGTTCCGGCGACATCCGGATTGACGGCGACAGCATCGTCCATGCAAAAGGCGAAGCCAAACGCCGCATCATGCGCCGTTTCGGCGTGGCGTTTCAGGGCGGCGCGCTCTTCCGCTCCTACACCATCCGCGAAAACATCGCACTCCCTCTGGAGGAATATACCGATCATTCCCGCGAAGAAATCAACCGTCTGGTCAGTGAAAAACTCGAAATGGTCGATATGAAGGGCACTGAAGACATGATGCCCGGCGATCTCTCCGGCGGCATGATCAAGCGTGCGGCTGTTGCCCGCGCCCTCGCTCTCAACCCGAAAATTCTGTTCCTTGATGAACCGTCCGCCGGACTTGATCCGCTGAATTCCGCCAATCTGGACGACGTCGTCAGGAGCATCCGCGACCGCAGCGGTGCGGCCGTCGGCATCGTAACCCATGAACTCGACAGCATCTTTTCCATCGCCGACCGGGCGGTGTTCCTCGACCGCGATACGAAAACCGTCATCGCAAACGGTCCGCCCGCCGCGCTTCGGGAAAGCTGTCCCATTGATAAAGTGCGTCTGTTCCTCAACCGGGGACGTCTCAACACAGGAGAGAAAAAATGAGTATGGAAGCCGACAAATTCAAACTCGGGCTTTTTGTGTCCGTTTCGTTCATTCTGATCTGCATGCTGTTCATCGTGTTCGGGCTCTTCGATTTCGTCAACACGAAAATCCCCGTCTATTCCCAGTTCCAGGAAAGTGTGCAGGGGCTGGAATCCGGCGCACTCGTGAAATACCGCGGCGTCCCCATCGGGAAAGTGACCGACATCACTCTTTCCACTTCCAACAATCTGATCCGCGTGGATATGGAAATCAATCTCAGCAAGATGCACACCGACCCTGCCGAAGGACAGAAGGCCGTTGCCATTACCGAACCCGAATTCTATTCGTTCATGAAACGTGAAATCGCCGGAGGCCTCCGCGCCCGTCTCGAACTCAACGGAATCAGCGGATTCAAATACATCGAACTCGATTATCAGGAGAATAGCCAGGCTCCGAAAAACGCCTTTGCAAAGAACGGATTCGGAAAAGACGGCGTCTTCTTCATCCCCTCCGAGCCATCCATGATGAGCGGTCTGCGTTCGGGAATCACCGAAACCATCGCAAAAATAGCCTCCATCGACTACAAGCAGATCAGTGAAAAGCTCGATACAACCCTGAACAGCGCAACTGAGTTGCTCTCCAATCCGAATTTGAAAAAGATGCTGGAAAATTCGGAAAAACTCACCTCCGAGCTTTCCCGCACCATCCACGCTCTGAATTCCGCATTCACTCCGAAACGCTTTGAAGAGCTCTCCGACCGCACAACAGCCGTTCTGGAACAGATCAAAGAGCTTTCCGCACGCCTGGACAAAGTTGTCGCCGAATCAAAAATTCCGGAAACGTCCTCTTCCTTCCGCAATGCGGCACACTCCCTCCGCGATTCGGAACGGGCATTCAACAACACGATGGCGAAATTTAACGATACGCTTGATGCTCTCACTGAGCTGATTCAGATGCTGGATGCCAATCCCTCCGCTCTTCTCAGCGGCAAAAAGGCGCAGAAAGAGGCGTCCAGATAAAGGAATTGTACCGGTTTTCTCCATCGCCAATCAGGAGCGTGAGCAGAGCGCCTGAAGCGGCGGGCTGAGCATGGATATTATTCCAAGCCGCATAATGACCTTTCATCGCATCCGGACGAGTTCAGGGCTGCTTGAGAACACGCGGACGAGATACTCCGCGTGTTTTTAGGCATCAAAAGTTGACCGGAAGGACAGGAAGCAGAACGGGAGTCCGTCAGCGTAAACGGAGCAGGGCGTTCTGCTCGTTGAGTTTCCGGTTCCATAGTCTGTTTCATTCTGTTTGATTTTGTCAGGAATAATAATCAATCATGAAAACAGTCTTGATCTTGTTGAATATGTATGATTTTGTTGTATATTATTATTCAAAATAATATACCAATCAAGTGTTGTTCAAAAAATACAAAGATCAATTTGCATAGCAGTAGACGCAGCCGTGGCGGCAGGTGGCGTAAGTTCCGACATCACGTGAAACGGTACAGCCGCATTCCGGACGCTGACTGCGGTCCTTCGCCCGCTTGATGATGCGCCCGGTGAGCGCTTCGATGAGATCCGGATCAATGCAGCGCGCGGGGACGATTCCGGCGGAGGTCAGGTCGAGCGGTTCCGCACAGGCGGAAATGCGGAGACCATGTGATTGCGCCGTAGCGGAAAGCGCGGCGGAAAGTTCCAGCATCTCCGCTTCCGACGGTTCCCGGAAAACGCGGCATTCCGGTCGGCGCAGACATTTTCCGTAAAAATCCATAAAGGAGATGATGCACTGTCTGGTATGCGGAGCTAATGCGCCGGTCATCCGGCGGAACATTTCAAGGTGCCGTTCCGCGGTCCACTCCGCGGAGAAGAGAATCGGATCGTAACGCCAGATCACCTTTTCCGCTCCGATCCGTTCCGAGAGGGAGCGGAAGGTCCGGAGAATGCGCCGTTTCGGCGGAAGACCGCGCTCAATATCCGTGCCGTACGGCGTGAAGGTGAACTGAAAATAAAAACGGTATCCGCGTTCTTCCAGTTCCGTCAGAAACGGCAGAAGCGGTTCCGGATTCTTGCTCCAGAAGACAATGCACTCCACATCCGCGGGGGCGAGCGACAGCCGCGTCTCCCGTCCCGAATACGGGTTGCGGACGATGCGGAATCCGGCGCGGATCGACTCCATGAATTCCCGGGCGAAAAACGCCGGAATATCGGTGCGTCTGCTTGCGGAGATAATCATGGAGTCCTCTTCTCAAATAAAGTCCGGATGTTCGGGAAGCGCGGAGAGGCGTTGGCATCGGGAATGGAGAGTGAATTCAAGAGTCGTCCATCCGCCCAGCCGATGCGTCGCGCGAGTTTCGGATTGTCCGTTTTCAGCGGTTCGAGGAGATGTCCGTTCATTGCAGGCGCGACATGTTCCTGCGAGACATATCCGGCGGCGATTCTGGACATTTCCGGCTCCTTTCTGAAAAAACAGGCGTTTGATTTTTTATAACACGCTTCCGGAAAAATGCAAGCGGGGGAGAGAGGAGGGGGATTACTTTTTCCGGAAAAGTTCGCGGATGAGGGAGGAAATCTCCGGCTCGATGAGGGCGGAGCCGATGACGAGAACCATTCCGCCGATCTGACAGAGCGTGATCGACTGGGCGAAGAACAGCCAGCCGAGAAGCGCGGTCAGCATCGGAGTGAAATAACCCGAAACCGCGAGCAGGCCGGTGGAAATGTAACGTTGCGCATTGTTCCAGGAGAAGAACGCGAGCGCGGTCGGAATCAGTCCGAGATAGGCCGTGCAGAGAATATCCGGAAGCTGCGCCGGAATATGTACCGGAAAGCCGGCCGCAAGCTGGAAGAGCAGAATCCAGAATCCGGCGAAAAGAACGCTCCATGAGGTGTAAAGAAGACCGCCGATCCGTTTGATTGTCCGGTGGGCGAGCACGGTGTAGAGCGCCCAGCAGAACGCGCCGGCGAACACCATAGCGTCGCCAAAGGAAAGGGAACTGATCGTCAGCCCTTTTGCGCTGATGACTTTCAGCACAAGCATGCTTCCGGCGAATCCGGCGCAGAGCCCCGCCGTCTGAAGCGCCGAGGTGGGATTCCGCAGAATGAAGAGTCCGAGCACGAAGATCATCAGAGGCGCCTCCGCTTCCAGCAGCGAGGCGTTGACAACCGGAATGCCGAGGCTCTGTCCGTAGAACAGAAACACGCTCATCCCGGCGGCGAAAATGCTCTGGAAAATCAGATGTGACCAGTCTTTCCCGCGAATCTCCGCCCAGGGAAGTTTTCGGTTCGCGACGGCAAAAACAAGAAGCATGACGACGCCCGCCATCAGGAAGCGCAGCTGCGCCATGCTGTAGCAGTCGATATTGCCTCGGGAGACCAGGAAGGTGACCGCCGGGAAAAGCGTTCCCCAGCACACAACACTGACCGTCGCCCAGAAAATCCCCGGAACGGCGGGATGCGTTTTTGTGAATTCAGAAAGATTTGCGCCCATGTTTCATCCTCTCATAGAATATAAAATCCGGTAATATACAGCCGCATGTTCTGTTTTTCAATCAGATAAATTCCGCGGGGATGATGACGGAGCGCGGTTTGCGGCGCGTGTTGATGGCGTGGATCAGCTGTTCGGCGATCTTGAACCCGCATTCACGGCGCGGGACTCTGACCGTATGGCGATCGGACGGGACTCCGGGGAGGGGGAGTCCGTCGCAGCCGATGACGGGGATGCTGATGTCGTGTTCGCGGAGCCCCTGCAGAATCCCGGGCAGCTGGTGGTCGTATGCGGCGATGAGGGCGTCCGGACGGGTCCGCGCAAGGAGATTTTCAAGCGCGGAGGCGCCGCTTTCCGCGAGCGGACGGACGTTTTCGATGAGTGCGGGGTCGGTCTGGCGGTATCGCTGAAGAGCCTTGAGATAGGCGTCGAACTTCCGCATCTGCTGAAGGTTGACATAGCTACGGGTCTGCCCGATGAACGCGATTTTTGTGCATCCCTGCGCGACAAGCCAGTCGACGGCGTCGCGGATGCCGTCTGTGAAATCGAACGCGACTTGCGGAATTGCGGGATCATCGACGGGGTCGCATGCAGAAATGAACGGCACGTGAGCGGCGGCGATGCGGTCGAGCACATGTTTTTCGCCGATTCCCAGCACGATTTTTCCGGTGGAAGCGCAAAGGGAGAAGCGGTCGAGACGGAGCAGTCCGGTTTCGGGATTGGATTCGAGCATGTTGAGAATGGTGCGGTATCCGGCGGCGGAGAGTTTCTGCATCATTCCCTCCCAGATTTCATTCCAGAACGGGTGTGTGAAAATGGTTGTGAATCCCTCGAAAATGACTTCAATCATGCGTTCGGGATAGAGGCCTCTGCGGTTTTGCACGATGCGTGTTCCCGCCCGTTTTTTGCGTTCGAGCAGTCCCGCCTCGACGAGTCTTGCGAGGGCTTTGTTCGCCGTTTTGATGTTGACTCCGAATTCCTCCGCGAGGGTGAGCGTATTCGGCAATCGGTCGGTGTAGACTCCGTCCGCGATTCTCCGTTTCAGCTCCTCCGCGATATGCGCCTGCTTGTATTCCATGACTTACGTCTGTCCGAATCCTTTATTTCAATTTCAGAAAAGATAGCACATGTTTTCGGAAAAACAAGAGATGAAAAACCGTTTCGGAGATAAAGAACATGGTCACCGGCCCGGCCGGTGACCATGCGGCGGGATCGAGCGATTGCTCCGGAGGCAATCGCTCTCTGTGAATCAGCGGCGGATTATTCGCCGAAATATTTCTGATCCATCAGTTCCTTCTCGATCAGGTTGATCTGCGTTTCCATCAGCGGAGCGGAGTAGATTGCACGCTTTTCGGCAATGCCGCCTTTCTCCATCGCTTCGCCGAGGAACTTGTTCGCGGCAAACAGATCGTCAATCGACTCGCGGACGTTGAAGCGTCCCGGGGTGGTCGGCAGCGGAGGCCAGCGGGAGTCGGAAACGTATGCGGACGTCACCGCCTTCATCGCCTTGTCAAGTTCCGGCGTGTTGCCGATGTGCTTGCGGACCGCGACGATGCCGTCGTAGACCATGCGGCAGACCGGGTCGAAGATCAGGGAATAGCTTGTGTTCGCCCATGCCTTGTAGGTTCCGCCGTGCCATGCGGCGCCGTTTTCGATATGGTCGATCAGATCGTTCTTGATCAGCTCTTTGGCGTTGTTGATCACTGCGCCCGGGGTGGTGAGTTCGTAGCCGATGCTCTTCGCCATGTCGAGCAGCTCTTTGAAGCGCTGGACGGACTTCGGTTCCGGCTCGAAGAAGCGGGCCTGGTTGAACTGCTTCACATAGAAGTATGCGGAGGAGCCGATGTATTCCGCATCTTCCGCGTACGGCATGATGAAGGAACCTGTCTGCGCAATGCGCGGCTGCCACTTCAGGAACATTTCCTTGATTTCGTCGAGGCTGACAGGGGTTTCGCGGCAGCCTTCCGTCGCGCCCATCAGATACCAGAGCATCGGGTTCGCCATGCAGTCGGAACGGAAGACCATGCGGAGACCGTTGGGAGCAACCGACGGATTCGTCAGATACTTCAGGAATTCCGGCTTGTCCTTGATGTACTCTTCAATCTTGAAGAGGTGGTTCTTGTTGGAGTGGCCCTGAACGTCGTATTTGAGTCCGGTCGCCTGGCGGATTTCCGGGAAGGAGAGGAAGAAGCTGTCGGCGTCCATGACGAGGTTTTTGTAGCCGGCTTCCTTGTAGATTTCGGGGAGGTAGGAGGCCCAGCCGCACTCCGGGTTCCATCCGGTTTCGGGGCGGACTCCGGTGTATTTTTCCCATGCTTCAAGACCGTGTTTGAGCGTATCCAGTCCGATTTCGGGCGGAACGTTCGCGAGCATCACGTGGATGAACGGAGAGGCGACCGGTTCGATTTTGCCTTCTCTGACCAGTTCGCGGAGGAGGGCGAGGACGGCCGGAGCCTCCTGATCCATCACTTCCAGAGTTCTGCCGGAAGCTTCGAACGCGACTTTGTAATCGCCGTCGCGGACGAGTTCAAAAAGCGGACGGTAGCAGTTTTCGCAGACCCATGCGCGGCGCTTCGGGTCGAGCTGCGAATACTGAATGTTCGCATGAGGCATGAAAATGACTTGCGGTTTGTTCGACATTTATTGTCTCCTTTATTTAGGTTGGTTGTGAATATATTCTTCAATTTCAGCTTCGGCGGTCCAGAAGACCGCGCCTTCGTGTCCGAGGTCGGGGAAGTCCATGATCTGTTTTTCTCCGCCGTAGGCATTGTAAGCTGCGTAGACCGAGGAGGGAGTCGCGGCCGGGTCGGAAAAACCTACGGTGAACAGCGCCTGCGCTTTTGCGCGGCGGGCGAACGAGGCGCCGTCGCAGAAGAGGGCGTTGCGGTTGTTCCGCAGCTCCGCGGGTCCCTGTTTCACGGTGTGCGGCCAGGAGGGGATGCGTCCTTCCAGAGCGCCCGCGAGGTTGCACATCGCCGGAGCGTTGGGGATGATCAGCGAAACATCGGGGTCGAGTCCCGCCGCGGCGAGCGACTGGTAGCCGCCCTGGCTTCCGCCGTGGCAGATCAGGGTCCCGTTGAACTCCGGACGCGATTTCAGGTATTCCAATGAGCGCAGAACGCGCAGAGTCATGGCGACGAACAGGGAGTCTTCCGGTTTCTCGTAAATTCGCGAGGAATAGCCTTCCAGACGCTTCAGTTCGCTTCTGTAAACGGCTTCGTTCCCGTACGGGATGCCGTGAGCGTTGACGTTGAACGCGATCATCCCGTGCGCCGCCCAGGGGAGCGGCTGGAACGAGGGACGCACGCCGGCGCCGTGGAAGAAAACGTATGCGGGAAGCGTCCCCGGTTTCGCTCCGCACGGAACGGCAAGGAGTCCCGCAACCGGAGTGCCGTTTACGCAGGAGATTTCGACGTTGAAACACTCAGCGACGCCTTCGTATCCGGGATCGGCGAGCGGAACTTTTTCAAATTTCAGAACCTGCATCGGTATGGCGGCGAGCTCTTGTTTCCGCGCATGCCAGAAGGCGTCGAATCCTTCAATTTCAGGAGCGGCGGTGATTGCGAACGGTTCAAAACCCGCTCCGTATGCGGCGGAAAAACCGTCGCAGGAAACGGCGAGACGGACAAAGCCCGGCTTCTCCAGAGTCGTTTCGAAAACGACCGGAGTTTCCGCAGAGACGAGAGCAAACGTTTCGACCGGATGAAAATCCCGTTCAAGCGTGCAGTTCAGAGTTTTTCCCGCGACCGGTTTGCCGTCATGACGGAATTCCAGCGAGAAAGCGACTGTTTCGCCGCAGCGGAACACGCCGGACGGGCGGTTCGTTCCCAGCACAATTTCTGTGCGCGGAGCGGGTGCGGGAACGATCTTCCATTCCGGGCAGAGCGCGTCATATTCGGGCTGCTCATTGATGCGGAGCGGATGAAACTTCATGTTCAAGCCTCGTGCGCTTTCAGGAAGTTCAGACTGCGCGTCATGCCGTCTTCGACATCTTCGGGAAGTTCGTATTCGATCATCGCGGGACCGTCAAACTCCTTGAGCGTCTCCATGAGACGCTTCCAGTCGAGACGTCCTTCGCCGCACGCCGCCGGGCGCACGCCGCCTTCCACATCGCGGAAATCCTTGAGATGAACATAGGCTACGGCCTCTTTGAACTGACGGAAGAATCCGGTGGCGCAGGTGGTTCCGACGGCCGTCAGGTTCGCGGGGTCATAGGCGCAGGACACTCCCGTTTTCACGATCTCTTTCCAGATGTCGGTGCGGGTGGTGGCGCTGTTGAAATGCACGAGCGCGCCGTTTTCCAGACATGCGACTCCGCCGTGGGTTTCCACGCAGAGACGGACGCCGGTGTTTTTTGCGTAATCGTTGACTTCCTTCAGAGCGGCGAGCATCTTGACGAGCCGTTCGCCGATGACCACGCTGTCGGAATTGAATCCGGCGAAGATGCGGAGATAGCGGAGCCCGAGCTTTTCGGCAATGCCGACGACTTCTTTGACCTTTTTGACCTGTTCGGCGACGTCGTCGCCGGTGAAGTCGTTTCCGGTGCAGCCGCACTCAAGGCGGATTCCGTTCTGCCGGAACAGCTCCTTCACATGTTCGATCTGCGCATCGGTTGCGCCGAGCTGAAGGGCGTCCTTGTCATAGTTCGCAATGGAAAATTCCAGCAGTTCCAGTCCGAGTTTTTTTGTGAGCGCGAGCTGGGATTCGAGGGACTCCTCGCGGAGTCCCCAGGCGGCGAGACCGTACCTCATCAGAGATCCCTCCAGTCGAAGAGGACCTTGAAGCAGTTCATGCCCTTTTCGGACTGATATTCGAATGCCTCTTTCGCTTTTCCGGCAGGCCAGATTTCGTAGGGGAGATGCGTGGTGTCGATCTTGCCTTCGCTGATCCACTGGAGGATCTGTCCTTTTGCGCGCCATTTCATTGCGCAGGTCATGGACATGTTGACGTTTTTGACGAACCAGCGGTGATAGTGGTCGAAGAGGAGCTTTTCGGGATAGTCGCCGTTGAGGTGAATATAGCCCGGCTCGTCGTCATCCGCCCATCCGCCGTCCTTGATGAACTTGTAGAGGATTCCCGGAACCGCGGGATTGCCGGAACATTCGATGATCTTGTCCGCCTTTTTGCCGTTTGTGAGCTCTTCGAGCTTTTTGATTCCGGCTTCATCGGGAGTTATGACGAAGTCCGCGTAATGCTTTGCGATTTCCCGGCGGTAGGGATGCGGTTCGGCGATGATGATTTTCGCGTTCGGGGACTTGATGCGGATGATCTGGGCCGCGCCGACGCCGTTCATGCCCGCGCCGAAGACGAGGACCGTTCCGGTGTAGTCGGGTGTGAGTCCGAGGCGTTCCACACCCTTGAGGGAGACGCAGAAGAGATAGGCGAGGACCGCCTGTTCGTCGGTGACGTTGTCGGGAATTTTGCAGAGGGGGTCGCCCGCGCCGCCGGCGTTCGCGGAATCTTTGTGAACAATCTGTGTTCCGCCGCCCCATGCCGCGCAGACGTCCATGTAGGTGCGGCATTCGTTGATCATGACGCGGTCGCCCTTTTTGAATCCGGGAGCATAGGAACCTTCTTCGAGGACGACGCCGATGTTTTCATAACCGGGGACGAGGGGGTACCAGCACTGCTCGGGGTGCTGCATTCCATGGTAGGTCTTCATGTCGGTGCCGGTGCTGATGGCGCTCATCAGGGTTTTGCAGACGACGGTGTCCTCGCGTTTCGGGGTCAGGGTCACTTCACGGAACGCCGCTTCGCCGGGACGCTCGATCACGGTTGCCATAGTTTTCACGAAAGACATAATTCACCTTCCTTCGGTTTAGAGGTTGTTCGTGTATGGATATATTATAGAGTGGTTTGTCCGCTTTTCAAGAGAATAAATGGGAATCTGACTGGTTTTAATTCGATTTTTCCGTTTTTTGATGTATGGTTTTTTTAGCCGCCTCAGAAACGGCGTTTCGGCGCGCATGCGGAAGATCATTGTTTTTCCGCATAGGCTTTGTTCAGTGCGGCGCGCATGATCTCGACGGGTGCGGGGCGTCCGGTCCAGAGTTCCAGAGAGCGTGCGCCCTGATGCAGAAGCATCGCGAGTCCGTTCGCAAACGGAATGCCGCGGCGTTCGCATTCGCGGACAATCGGGGTCTTCTTGTAGATGGTGTCGTAGACCTTGATGGACTGCGGAAGAAGAGAAAGATCAATCGGGGCGGGATCGTCTGGTTTGAGTCCGAGGCTGGTGCATTGGATGACCACGTCCGAGGTGTTCAGAAATTCGGAAATCCGCGCATGATCGTCGATGGCGCAGGTCCGCGCATCGGTTCCGTAAGCGGTGCGCAGTTTTTCCGCGAGTTCATCCGCTTTGGCGACCGTGCGGTTGATGAGATGGAGAGTCCGCGCGCCCTGCGAGGCGAAATATGCCGCCGCCGCATGGGCGGCGCCGCCGCAGCCGATGAACGCGATGCGTCCGCCGCGGACGTTGAACAGAAACGCCTCTTTCAGCGCCTGGGCAAGCCCGTAACCGTCGGTGGTGTCGCCGTAAAGACGTCCGCTCTTGACGGTGACTGTGTTGACGCTTCCCGCGACCTGCGCTTCCTTCGAGATGTGGTCGAGGAAGGGGATGATCGCGTTTTTGTGGGGGACGGTGATGTTGAATCCGGCAAGCCCGCGGCGCGCCTGTTCGGTGAATTCCTTCAGGTCGTCGCGGCGGACATGTTCCGCGAAGTATTCCGCATCGAGACCGAGAGCTTTGATTCCGGCGTTCTGCATGGCGGGGGAGAGCGAATGGGCGATCGGATCGCCGATGACTGCAAATTTTATCATTTTTTCCTCTATGCGGATTTGTTTCACCGCGTTTATCGTGTATATTGCTCCATATATAACATAGGTGCGTTTTATGAAAAGTCAACTGGAAAATGAACTTGCGCTTGCGTGCGGGCTCATAAACGAATTTATAACGGACGATCCGTTCCCGTCGCGGATCCGTCCGGAGGCGCTGCGCAAGGCGGTGCGGCTCTATCCGATGCGCGGAGGAAAACGGCTTCGCCCGGTTCTCGCGCTCTGGTCCTGCGGCGCGGTCGGCGGCGATCCGGCGCGAGCGCTCAACGCGGCCGCCGCGTGTGAAATCTTCCACAACTGGACCCTTGTTCATGACGACATTATCGACTGCGACGAGGTCCGTCGCGGAAAACCGACATGTCATATGGAACTGCGGAAAGAGGGCGCGGCGCGGTTCGGGCTGCTTCCCGGGTGTGCGGAAAAGTACGGAACGGATTTTGCCATTCTGACCGGAGACGTTCAGCAGGCGTGGGCGTCGGATGTTCTGCTGCGCTCGACCGACCGCGGCGTTTCTCCTGAAACCGCGCTTGCAATGGCGCGGAGAATGCAGTCTTTTCTCAACCGGGAGCTCATTTCCGGCGAAGCTCTGGATGTGGAGTTCGAATACCGCAAGGTGCTTCCGCCGAAAGCGGAGGTGATAGACATGATCCGCGGCAAGACGGGGGCTCTGCTTGCGTTTTCCGCCGAATGCGGCGCGATGGCCGGGCTTGATACGCCCGACTGGACCGCGAACCCGGTTGCCGCGCTTTCGGAGTTCGCCTCGGAGCTCGGATACGCGTTCCAGCTCTGCGACGACCTGCTCGGCGTTTACGGCGACGAGGCAAAGTTCGGCAAGCCGCTCTGTTCGGATTTTCGCGAGGGCAAGCCGACCGTTCTTTATCTGGAGGCACTGGAGCGTTTGACCGAATCCGGCCGCGCCGAGCTCGCGGCGCTGATGAAGCGTCCGGCGTATGCGGAGGCGGATATTGCGAAAATCCGCTCCCTGCTGGAAGAGTGCGGCGCGCGCGCCGCGGTTGTCCGTGCGGCGGAGGAGTCGTCGGATAAGGCTATGGCGAATCTTGCTTCGCTTCCCGGAACCAAATACCGTTCCCTGCTGGAAGAGCTGGCGGAGGAACTGCTGAAACGAAATGTCTGACCTTAAAATACAGGAGAAACAAACATGGCACACAAAAGAGTCGAATTCATGGGCTGGAAGAACTGCATCGAGATCTCCAGCGGCAAGCTGAAACTGATCGTTGCGACGGAGATCGGACCCCGTATCGTGGGCGCGTTCTTCGACGGCTCCGACAACCTTTTCCATATCTTTCCGGAAACGGCGGGACAGACCGGCGGCGACGAGTGGAACAACTACGGCGGACACCGTCTCTGGCATTCCCCCGAGGACAAGATCCGCACGCAGACCATCGACAATTTCCCGGTCGACGTCAAGGACTCCGCGAAGGGCGTCACGCTTCATGCCGGACCCGATGCGAACGCCGGAATTGAGAAGACGATTGAAATCATCCCGGTCAAGGGCGATTCCTTCAAGATCGTCCACACCCTGCGCAACTGCAACCGCTGGGATGTCGAGCTTGCCGCATGGGGCATTACTGTGATGGCGCCGGGCGGAAAGGCGATCATCCCGATGCCGCAGGGCGATCCCGAAGCGCTGCTTCCGAACACCTTCATCTCCCTCTGGCCGTATGTGACGCTTTCCGACGGCAGAATCCGTTTCGGTTCCAAATACACGCTTGTTCAGCAGGATTCCAAGTGCGGACCCGCCAAAATGGGCTGCAACTGCGAAGACGGCTGGATCGCCTATCAGAACAAGGGAATCACCTTCATCAAGAAGTACGAGCATTTCGTCGACGCAGAATATCCGGACAACGGATGCAGCGTCGAGTGCTACACCAACGATCAGATGCTGGAAATCGAAACCCTCAGCCCGCTCTATCAGCTCGCTTACGGGGAAGAGGTTCAGCACACGGAAGTCTGGACCGCGCTCCGTCTCAGCAAGGAAATCCTTGATGAAGCGGACGCCGAACTGGTCTTCGGCTGATGCGGTTTTCCCCGCGTCATTTTCTGCTTCTGCTCTCCGTTCCGCTTGCCGGCGCGGAGAGCTGGAATGTGCGCATTGAACCGTCGCTTGACGGGGAAATCGTCGCAACCGCAGATGCGGATGCGTCCGCGGCCGTGAGGGAGAAGACGGGGGAGTGGTGCGGAATCGACCTTCCGGAAAAAGCTCCGGTGTGGGTCGCTTCCGTTTTCTTGAATGCGGACGGTTCGTTGAAAGAGTCCGCCCGTTTGCGTTCGGGGCCGGGCGTGGTATACCCGGCGTACCATTACAGCCGTCCGGAAACGGCGGAGAAGGTTCGAATCCTGGAACGTGCGTATGACGGCGCGTGGCTCCGGATAGCGCCGCTCCGCGGTTTGCGCGGCTATGTCCACAGCCGTTTTTTCCGCGAACCCGCCGCGCCTGCGAAAACGGACGAGAAGATCCGGCGCGACAATTACCTTATGACTGTGGAAGGCATTCCGGTCCGCCTTTCGGAACCGGTCGGTTCCGCTTCGTATGAACTGATACTGGAAATCAACGGCAAAAAACTTCCGATCGGCTATCTGCTTTCACCCCGCCTGAATCTGAGCCTGTGGGAAAACCGCATGGTGCGGATCACCGGGCGTCAGCTGTGGGTGAAAGGCATCCGGCGTCCGTTCTGGGAGATCGAGAAAGTTTCGCCGTCCTGGAAATGATCAGAACGGCAGTTCCTGCTGATCGTCGATGATTTTGCGCGCTCCGCGCCGGATACCGTTCGGATAGGACGGGGGCGTGAGACCGAACATGCTCCACGATTTGTCCGAAACGATTCGTCCCTGCGGCGTGCGCATCATGTATCCTTCCTGAATGAGATATGGTTCGTAGACGTCCTCGATGGTGTCCGCTTCCTCGCCGACGGCAACGGAAAGCGAGTTCAGACCGACCGGTCCGCCTTTGAAATTGACCATGATTGTTTCAAGAATGCGCTTGTCCATCTCGTCGAGTCCGCTGTCGTCGATGTCGAGCATGGAGAGCGCTGCCGCGGCGAGTTCCCGCGTGATGTGTCCTTTGCCTTTGACTTGGGCGAAATCGCGGGTCCAGCGGAGGAGATTGTTTGCGATTCGCGGAGTTCCGCGGCTGCGGCGTGCTATTTCAAACGCGCCTTCCGGGTCGATTCCGACTTTGAGAATTCCTGCGGAGCGGAGAACGATGTCGCGCAGTTCCTCCGGGCTGTAGTAGTCGAGGCGGAGTGAGAGTTCGAAGCGGGAGCGCAGCGGAGCGGAGAGAAGCCCCTGGCGTGTGGTCGCTCCGATGAGCGTGAATTCGGGAATGGTCAGCCGCACCGAGCGCGCACCGGGTCCCTGGTCGATCATGATGTCGATGAAGAAATCCTCCATGGCGCTGTAGAGATACTCTTCGACTGCGGTGTTCAGACGGTGGATTTCGTCGATGAACAGAATGTCGCCTTTTTCGAGCGAGGTGAGCAGCCCCGCGAGGTCGCCGGGTTTTTCGATGACGGGCCCGCTGGAGGTTTTGATGTTCGCGCCCTTTTCATTGGCGATGATGTAGGCGAGCGTGGTTTTGCCGAGTCCCGGAGGTCCGCTGAGGAGGAGATGTCCGAGCGGCTCGGAACGGTTTTTCGCCGCGGCGACGTAGATTTCCAGACGGTCCTTCGTCTTGGTCTGCCCGGGGAAAGAGCTGAAATTCTGAGGGCGCAGAGTGGTTTCCGCCTCCGCATCCTTCTTATTTAATGTGGAAGTTATGAATCTTTCGTTTTCCATGACTTTAAATCCTGCTTTCCTGATGTATATTACAAGTGAGAGTATACTTTAACTTTTCAAAAAAGCAAACGGAAAAACAATTAAAGGAGCGAAAATGTCGGATTTGAAATCTCTGAAGCTCGCGGCGGACACGGTCCGTCTGCTTTCTGCGGACGGCGTGCAGAAGGCAAAATCGGGCCACCCGGGCATGCCGATGGGAACGGCGGATCTCGCCTTCACCCTCTGGTATAAATTCCTCAAGCACAACCCCAGGAACCCGAACTGGCTCGGACGCGACCGCTTCGTCCTTTCCGCCGGGCACGGTTCGATGCTCATCTACAGTCTGCTTCATCTCTTCGGATACGGTCTGACCATGGATGATCTCAAGAACTTCCGTCAGTGGGAAAGTCTCACTCCGGGACATCCTGAATACGGGCACACCAAAGGCGTAGAGGTTACGACCGGACCGCTCGGAACCGGTTTCGCTTCCGCTGTCGGCATGGCCGCGGCCGCCAAGCACTTCGCCGCAGTGACCGGACTCGACAAAACGGGGCTGCTGGACCGCAAAGTCTACATCGTCGCCGGCGACGGCTGCATGATGGAAGGCATCTCGCACGAGGCCGCTTCCTTTGCCGGACACCTCAAGCTCGACAATCTCGTTCTTTTCTATGACGACAACAGCATCAGCATCGAAGGCTCCACCGGAATCGCCTTCACCGAAGATGTCGCCAAACGCTTTGAAGCCTACGGCTGGCGCACGCTCAAAATCGAAAACGCCAACGATACGGAACAGGTCCTCAAGGGGATCGAAGCCGCGCAGGTTTCCGACGGCCGTCCGACGTTTGTCGACTGCCGCACGGTGATCGGCTTCGGTTCTCCCTCGAAGGCCGGTTCCTGCAAATCCCACGGTGAGCCGCTCGGCGCGGATGACCTCGCCGGAGCCAAAGCCGCGCTCGGCTTCCCGCCGGACGCCTTCTACGTTCCGCAGGAAGTCCGCGACATGGTCGACGCCCGCGTCGCCGAACTCGAAAAAGAGGCTGCCGCATGGGATGCCGAATTCCAGAAGTTCGTGGAAGCGAATCCGGACAAGGCGCAGGTCATTTCCGACATGCTCTCCCTGAAGGTTCCCGAAGATCTGCTGGAGCAGCTCCTTGCGGTCGCTCCGGTCGACAAGCCGGTTGCCACGCGCGCTTCAAGCGGCGCGATTCTCCAGAAGGTCGCGGAACAGGTTCCCGCTCTCTTCGGCGGAGCGGCGGACCTCGCGCCTTCCACGAAAACAGACATCAGGAACGGCGGCGATTTTGCGCCAGAGAATTACGCCGGACGCAACATCCATTTCGGCGTCCGCGAGCTTGCGATGAGCGTCATCGGAAACGGCATGGCTGTCTACGGCGGTCACATTCCGTACACTTCGACCTTCTTCGTCTTTTCCGACTTCATGAAGCCGGGCATCCGCCTTGCGGCGCTCCAGAAGATCCGTTCCGTCTACATCTTCACGCACGACTCCTTCTATGTCGGCGAAGACGGTCCCACGCACGAACCGATCGAACAGCTCGCCATGCTCCGCACGATTCCGGGCATGACGGTCATCCGTCCGGCGGAAGCGCATGAAGTCGCGCACGCCTGGGCTTATGCGGCAAACTGCAAGACTCCGGTTGCGCTGATTCTGACCCGTCAGGATCTCGCACCCTACGATGCGGAAACCGCCGCGAAGGTTGACGTTGCGAAGGGCGCATACGTGGTTTCCGAAGACGCCGCGTATGACACGATCCTGATTGCAACCGGCTCGGAAGTCAACACCGCGCTCGGCGCCGCGCACATCCTGCGGGAAAGCGGACGCCGCATCCGTGTTGTTTCGATGCCCTCCCGCGAACTTTTCCTCGCCCAGAGCGCGGAATACCGCGAGAGCGTCATTCCGTCCGCCTGCGGGAAGCGCGTGACGATCGAAGCCGCCAGTACGTTCGGCTGGGAGAAATTTGCCGGAGACAAGGGGCTCTGCATCGGACTTGACCACTTCGGCGCCTCGGCGCCGTACAAAGTTCTCGCGGAGAAGTTCGGTTTCACTCCGGAAGCCGTGGCAAAGAAGATCGCGGAATTTTTCGCATAATCCGGTTTGAAAAAGAGAAATCCGGCGTCTGACGGCACGAACCGCAGACGCCGGATTTTTTTTTGATGAGTTGCAGACAGGAAGCCGTCCCGTAAGGAGCAATCTCCTGTTTTACTGAGGTATGGAGTTCAGAACTGATAGAGAGCGCAGGAGTATTCCTCCGGGAGCACGGCTTTGAGTTTTGAGCCCTCCACAACGGCGGAGCCGCCGCCGAAAATCTTCCGGACCGATTCGCCGAACGGAAGATCAAATTCATATTCCGCGTTTTCCGCGCCGTTGCGGTAGACCGCGATGAATCCTTCGCTGTAATCCGGGGCGACCGAGACGATCGCGCTCCAGGTTCCCTTCATCGGCATTTCGCCTTCGGAGACGGTGAGATACTTGTGGAACTTTCTGCGGTACGGGGCGATCATCGCGTAGAACGCCTTCATTTCCGCCTGACGGTCCGCCGGGGTGTTGTCGATCACTCCCCAGTAAAGCGGCGAGGCGAAAATAGTGGTTCCCAGGATGTATTCGAGCGGATAATCCGTCGCCTGCGGCATCATCTCGATTTCGCAATGGCTTGCGGGGGCGAACTTCAGGGTGTACCAGAGGTTGCCGAGCGCCATGTACGGGTGATAGTAGCGGTGATCGGGAATGCTGCGTCCGCGGTTTTCCAGGAAGAGCCGTCCGTAGTCGAGCCCGAAGTCGAAGTTCGGGCGTCCGCGGCGGGTGACGTCCATTGAAACGACAAGTCCCGGAATCTCCTTTTTGATGGCATCCATGAATGCGCGGTAGGCTTCATAATGCATCTGCGCGTCGCCGAGAAGCGTGTTGTAATAGAAGAGATGGTACATGTCGAATTTGAAATGGCGGATTCCGTATTCGCGGTTGAGGCTGACCAGTTTGTTTTTGATGTGCTCAAAGTAGCCTGGATTCATGAGGTCGGCGGAAGAGTAGCCGCGTCCGTCGCCGACGTACTGTTCGACGGGATGGTAATCCTTGTCGCGGGCGAGCCAGTTCCAGGGATTGGGTTCCAGCATGGTGTCGTGACACTCCGCGCCGTCCCACTGAACGACGCGCGGATCCTTGTAATCCATGCAGAGCGGATTGCACCAGAGTCCGATTTCGATGCCGTATCCGCGCGCGATTTCGGCGAGGCGGGTGAATTTGTTCGGGAACTTGATTTCGTCGATTTCCCCCATGAAGGCGGAGAACCAGCCGTCGTCGATGAAAACGACGTTGACTCCGGCCTTTGCCGCGGCGTGAAGCTCTTTGGTGATCGCCTCTTCGGTGACGCCTAAGGTGAGGTCGGGCCAGGAGTTCGCGAGGACTTCGGTCGCGGCGCTTTCGGGATAATCGGGATAGCGTTCGAGCCAGTAACGCTGGAGTCCGAAATCGCGGGTCAGTCCGAGGACGACGCCGTTTGCGCGGCGCGGTTCCCCCTTGCGGAGGTTGTCGAAGCCGAGCCCGAGCATTTCGACGGCGTTGGCTTCCGGACTGTAAAGAAAGTCGTATTCGCACGGGATGGGCTGGGAGTCGGGCATGGGCCCCTCCTTGTAGAGGAACATGCCGTTTCCGGTGAAGTATGCGCCGGAGTTCTTGCCCGGTTTCGCGGGGGCCTTGATCATGCGGTGGTTCGACTGGTCGCTGCACGAATAGAAGTTGATGACTTCGGCGTCGTGCGCATCCGTATGGAACCGCGCATTGACGAGCGTGGAGTAGCAGACGGCCGCAAGGTCGGTCTCCGTTTCGAACGTATCGTACCAGCGCAGCGCGGGGGCGTTCCGCCGGAAGAAACAGTGGCGGGTCAGAGTGACGGGACCGATCTTCCAGGAGAAATCCCAGCCTTGCGGAGTCTGAACGGAGGCGGTGAGTCTGTAATCCGCAAGCGTTTCGCGGTCGGCGACGAATTTCGGGGTTCCGGTGGAGAGCATGTTCTTTCCGGTCTTGAGGTCCGTGAAGGATTCAATGCGGAAGAACGGTTCAAGCTCCACGCAGATTTCGACAAATGAATTTTTGAATGTGATCTGCATGACTGTTCCTTTTCATTTGCTGTGGATGGAGTTGAAAATCTCTTTTTCATCGGGCACGAGGAGGGAGCCGTCGGCATTGAAAACGTCATGGAAGGGAATGCTGAGATCGGCGGTTTTCATCATGCCTGCCCACGGGAAGACGGTCTGCGTTTTGCCGGCGACGAGTCCCCAGTTGATTGCGCTGACGTCGTTTTCCCTGAGAACGGGGAGGCAGTCGCGGAATGTGCTTCCGGCGTGCCGCGCCATGTATTCGGAGCAGAGCATGGGGCGTCCGTCGGCGATGTAGCGGATGAAGTTGATGCGTTCGCGGAGTTCCGCCGGAGGATTGTAGGAATGGAAGGATACGACTTCGGAGCGGTCGAACATGAAACGGTTGATTTCATCGAAGCTCTTTGCGAAGTTCCAGGGGCCGGCGGTGATCGGCTGGTCGGGCGAGACTTCCTCCGCCCACCGGAAAACGTCGCGCAGGAGCGGGAGCGAGGCGGATTCGCGGAGTCCGGTCTTGGTGACGTGGTCGCCGGAGGAGCCGTTGCCGGGTTCGTTGTAGAGATCCCAGAGCGCAATGCGGCTGTCATGCGCGAAATGGGTCAGCACGCCTTTGACGTAGCGTTCGAGACGCGGTCTCCGGGTGAGGTCGTCGGCCGCGCGGTTTCCGGGGGACTGAATCCAGCCGGAGTTGTGGGTGAGCGGAACGGGAGCGGGCTGCGGACCGAGGGCGAATTCCGGTTTCCAGCAGTCGTCGAAGAAGACGAACATGGTTTTGATTCCGGCGGCATCGGCGATTTCGAGATACTGTTCCATGCGTCCGAGGAATCCGGCGGAGTCCTGTTCCCAGAGGAGGTCGTGGAGGAAGACGCGCATGAGGTTCATGCCGATTCCTGCCGCGTATCCGAGTTCGCGGCGTATGGTTTCCGGATCAAAGGTTTCCGCCTGCCACATTTCGAGCTGATTGATTGCGGTCGAGGGAATGAAGTTCGAACCGAAATGCCACGTATTGTCCCAGTTGAATTTTCTCATAACAGTCCTTCTTGTTTAATGTCGCTGCAGAAATCTATCATTGAAAGCGTTCTTTGCAAGCGCGGTTCGGGCTGAATCGGCATTTTTCCGGAAAATCTTGCAAAAAAATCCGCGGAATATGTTGCATTCCTGTATTTTTAAGGTAAATTAAGACATCTTACGACTAATAATAGAGAAGGGATTCGGAAGTGAACCAGTTTCCTGAAGAAGATTTGGCTGCCGTTGCGCAACTGCGGAAGAACGGAATAGAAGTACCGGAATATTACAACTTCGCCTACGACGTCGTCGACAAGTGGGCGGAAAAAGAGCGAAACCGTCTCGCGATGATCTGGGTGAACCAGCAGGGACGCGAGCGGAAACTCACCTATTTTGATTTCAGCCGTCTCTCCAACCAGGCCGCAAATCTTCTGTTCAAACATGGCGTTTCGAAGGGCGACCGCGTGTTTATCATGCTTCCCCGCATCCCGGAGTGGTGGATTTTTTCGCTGGCTCTGATGAAACTCGGTGCCGTGCAGTGCTCCTCGCCCTCCCTCCTGACCCCGGAAGACCTCCGCGGACGTCTGAACTACGGCAAATTCAAAGTCGTCATCAGCGATCAGGAGAACGCTCACAAGTTCGATGAAATCTATGATGACTGTCCGCTCCTGAACTTCCGCATGATCGTGGACGGTGAGCGCAAGGGCTGGATCAGCTATCCGCAGGAGATCAAGGGAATGCCGCTTTCCCGCCGCCGCGTCAAAACCCCGACCCAGGTCCGCACGAAGAGTTCCGATCCTCTGCTCCTCTCCTTCACCTCCGGAACCAGCAAGATGCCGAAGGTGGTTCAGCACACCCATGCGTATCCGCTCGGACACCGCATCACGGCGGAAATGTGGCACGGACTCAATAAAAACGACCTCCACTATTCCCTGAGCGACGCCGGCTGGGCGAAGAACCTCTGGGGCAACTACTTCGGACAGTGGATCGTCGGCTGCTGCGTCTTCATATACGATATCCGCGGCAAATTCATCCCGGATGAAATTCTCCCGATTCTGGAAAAATATCAGATCACTTCGTTCTGCGCCCCCCCGACCGTCTACCGCATGATCGTCATCAACGACCTCAAGCGGTTCGACCTTTCGGAACTGAAGAAATGCACCAGCGCGGGCGAAGCGCTCAACGTCGATACCATCCGCCTCTGGAAAGAGGGAACCGGACTCACCATCCGCGAGGCTTACGGTCAGACGGAAACGGTCTGCATGATCGGCAACTACATCGACATTCCGACTCAGCCGGGTTCCATGGGGCAGCCCGCTCCGGGCTGGTTCATCGAGCTTCATGATGACAACGGCAACCCGGTCCCGCAGGGTGAGCCGGGGCGCATCGCGATCAAAGTCGATCCCGAACACCGCCCGGTCGGGCTGATGGACAAGTATCTCTTCAATGAAGAGGAGAACGCCAGGAGTTTCATCAACGGCTTCTACTACACCGGCGACAAGGCGTACATGAACGAGAAGGGCTACTTCTTCTTCGTGGGACGCAGCGACGACATCATCAAGAGTTCCGGCTACCGCATCGGTCCTCTGGAAGTGGAAGAGGTTTTGATGTCGCATCCCGCCTGCTGCGAAGTCGCGGTTGTCGGCGCACCCGATCCGATCCGCGGCGCAAAGGTCAAGGCGTATGTGATTCTCAATCCCGGCTACGAACCCACCGAGTCGCTGGTCCGCGAGCTTCAGCAGCACGCGAAACACCACAGCGCTCCGTACAAATATCCGCGTGAAATCGAGTTCGTGAAGACTCTGCCGAAAACCCTTTCCGGCAAAGTCAAGCGCGATATTCTCCGCAAACATGCGGAAACCGGGGAAGCGTGGTAATCCGCGCATGAACCTGCTGATCATCCGTCCCGAAGATCTCTCTCCGGAACGCCGTTTTACGGTGACCGGGGAGCGTGCGGAGCATATCCGCACCGTTCTCCGGGCGAAGATCGGCGACCCCGTTAAAACCGGATTCCTGAACGGCGGAACCGGAGTTTCAACTCTGCTTGAGCTGGAAAAAGGACGTGCCGTTCTGGAGGCCGGAGAGTTCTCCGCAGCGCCGCCGAAGCCGCTTCCTCTGTCCCTGATCGTCTCTCTGCCGCGTCCGCAGAGCTTCAAAAAAGTGCTTCATTTCGCCGTTTCCTCCGGCATAAAACAGATCATCTTCACCCATTCCGCAAAGGTTGAGAAAAGTTATTGGAACAGTGCGGTTCTTGCTCCGGAATCCATTCGCGCGGAGGTGATTGAGGGATTGGAACAGGGCTTTGACACGGTCATGCCCGAGATTCGTTTTTACCGTTATCTGAAAGAATTCTTTGCCGATGCGGAGACTTTGTTTCCATCGGATTCTCTGAAAATCATTGCGCATCCCGACCGTTCCGCCGAAACTCCGCCTTCCGGAGTTCCGCACACGGTTCTTGCGATCGGACCCGAGGGAGGCTACGTCAATTCTGAAGTCGAAGCGTTTGCCGCCGCCGGGTTTGTCCCCGCCGCATTCGGTTCGCACATTCTGCGCGTGGAATTCGCCGCCGCATTCATCGCCGGCTTCCTGATGCGCCGCTGAAAGTGCAATCAAAACCTTCTGCAAGCTGGTGTTTTTGATTTACAGACCGATCGCTCCGATCAGCGACAGCACGCTTTTCAGCGCGCCTGTCAGATTTTTACAAGATCTTCGCCGTCGGACAAATCTTTCCAGACTATAAAGAAGGAAGAGGTTTACGCAGGGCGGACGGGGTCGATTTAGGTCAAATCCGGACGGAGACAAGTTTACTCAAATCGCGGAGAATTTCAAAAGCTTGGCGATGCGTATATGCTCAAAGAGGCTTTGTGAGCAATTTATTCAAGAGCCCGGACGTCTTATCTTCCCGGAATCGCTTTTCATCGCCGGATAAAGTTCGGCGAGGCAACTCAAATTCCTGAATTAAGAACGATGCCCAAGGCGTTTCTGGATAAACTGGAGTGATTTGTCGCTTTTTGGCTTTTCGGCATATCGGCAATGCATGGAAGGATTCAACAATAAATCAGATGGCTGATCAGGCAGGCATACGGATTCCGGGACCGTGAATACTTCAATTCAAAAATCTACCGGCGGTCTGAAATTTCGAGCGTAAAGGTGCTGCAGTTTATGACAAGGACCGTAGAAGAGGCTTAAAAATTCTCTGCTGCTGAATTTTTTCAGCCTCCATGAGAGAGGCGGACGGCTTCATTTAAAATGCAGAAGGCACCGCCGGGGATCGGACAGTGCCTTTTGGTTACTTCTGCCGGAAGACGATTCTGCCTTTGGTCAGGTCATAGGGAGACATTTCAAGGGTTACGGCATCGCCGGGAAGAATGCGGATGAAGTTCAGGCGCATTTTTCCGCTGATGTGTGCAAGAACGGTGTGTCCGTTCTCAAGTTCCACCTTGAACATGGTGTTGGGAAGCAGTTCCTTTACCACTCCCTCTACTTTGATGACGTCATCTTTAGGCACGGGTCAAAACCTCCGGTTGATCATTTGTTATAAGAACCATGTGCTCGAAATGAGCCGATTTCTTTCCATCGCGTGTGCGGACCGTCCAGTCGTTGCGCTCGACGTACACTTTGTATGTGCCGAGGTTGAACATGGGTTCGATTGCAAGAACCATTCCGGGCTGAAGGCGCGGACCGCGCATGGGGGTCACGTAGTTGGGAACTTCCGGCGGTTCGTGGAGCTTCACGCCGCAGCCGTGTCCGACGAAGTCGCGGACAATCGCAATGCCGTTTTTTTTGGCGACCTGCTGAATTGCCGCGGAGATGTCGCGGATGTGGTTGCCGGGGAGGGCTGCTTTGATGCCGGCTTCCAGGGCGTCGCGGGTGACGTCCATGAGTTTCCGTTCGTCTGCGGGGCAGGAGGGTTCGTCGCCCACGTAGACGGTGCGTGCGGTGTCGCCGATGCCGCCGTTGAAGGCGACGCCGACATCGACTTTGACGAGGTCGCCCTTGAGGATGAAGCGGTTCGGGTCGCCGATGCCGTGAACGACTTCGTCGTTGACGGAGATGCAGATGTTGCCTGGGAATCCTGCGTATCCGAGGAACGCGCATTTTCCGCCCATGGAGGTGATGATTTCACCCGCGATGAGGTCGAGTTCCTTGGTGCTCATTCCCGGACGGACCGAGTCGGCGATCAGGTCGCGCGCCTTGCCTGTCATGGCGGCGGCGACGCGGATGCGTTCAATCTCGTCCGGCGTGTGAATGATGTAGTCCCTGCTCATTTTATCTTATTCCAGAATTGCGCGGAGGGCGGTGTAACCCTCGGCTTTCGGAAGTGAGGAGTCAATCTTCGAGAGCAGCGATTTTTCAGTGTAGTATTCGATCAGCGGGAAGGTCTGTTCCTTGTAGACGGAGAGACGGTTCTTCGCGGTTTCGAGGGAGTCGTCGGAACGCTGGTAGAGCTCGCCGCCGCAGGAGTCGCAGACGCCTTCCTGTTTCGGTTTCGAGAAGATCTTGTTGTAGCTGGCACCGCATTTGCGGCAGGTGAGCCGGGCTGTGAGACGCTGGATGAGGAGTTCTTCCGGAGCGTCGAAGAGAATGACGGCGTCAAGTTTCTTTCCGGCTTTGGCGAGTGCGTTTTCGAGGAGTCCCGCCTGATTGATCGTGCGCGGGAAGCCGTCGAGAAGGAAGCCGTCGGCGCATTCCGCGGAGAGAAGCTTTGCGGCGACCATGTCGGCTACGACTTCATCCGGAACGAGTTTGCCTGCGTCGATGTAGCTCTTTGCGAGCTTGCCGAGGTCGGAGCCTTTGCCGATTTCGGAACGGAAGATGTCCCCCGTGGAGACGTGTGCGAGTTTTTCATCTCTCAGAAGAATTTCGGAGAGAGTTCCTTTTCCCGCTCCCGGAGGGCCGAGGAGCACGATGTTTTTTTTCGTGATCATTTTTTTCCTCTTCTTTTCAGTAAGTTTGAAAAAACTTTTTATAATCAGATAATTTACAACCGTTTTGCCGTTCTGTCAAGGAAATTATAATAAAAAAAGCGAGGCGGATCGGAAAAAACGACGTGTTTCGCGCTCTTCTGCGGACGGGGACCGCGCAGCCGTTTGGCGGGACATCGAATCTTTTCCGTTTTTCCGCATTGACATCCGGATGAACATGCTGTATAGTAACCCGTGTATCTGAAAATTGTTTCGGCGGTTTCGGACAACCCCGAAGAGTCCGTGTTTCATTCGTTTCCGGAGGGCGGCCTCAGCCGCTCCCTCCGGGAGTTATGAAATTTTTTCGGAATCGTTCAAAATTCATCCGTTCCGGTTTTCAGGTGTTCTCCCGGTATGTTTTCATCTCTTTCAGGAAAGACAACGATGATTCAACACGCATTTACGGCTTCAAGAAAAGCTCTGACCGCGGAACGGTTTCAGCTGGAAAACCGTCTGTACCAGGGATGTCCCACCATCGCCTGCACAAAAGGCGGGAAAATTTATGCCGGCTGGTATTCCGGCGGTTCCAAGGAACCCTCTTTGCTGAATTACAACCTGCTGACCGTTTCCGGAGACGGCGGAAAAAACTGGCGGGAACTGTTTGTTCTGGAGGGCTGCCCCGATCAGAAAATACAGGCGTTGGATATTGAAATATTCATTGATCCTCTTGCGCGTCTCTGGGTATGCTGGGTTCAGCGCAACTGGGCTCTTCCGCGAAATGCTCCCGGACATCTGAATCAATGGGCCATGATATGCGCCGATCCCGATTCAGAAGAACCTGAGTTTTCCGCCCCCTTCTTTCTCGGAGAAGGTTTTATGCGCTGCGCTCCGGAATTCCTTGCTGACGGACGCTGGCTTTTTCCGGCTTACAACTGGATGACCGACAATTACGCTTTTTTTGAGACTGCGGATCAAGGGGAACACTTTTCGCCCTGTTCCGGTCCGAAAAAGATCAGCACCGATTTTGACGAAGCCATGTTTCTTGAAACCGCAGATCATGAAAAGGTGATGATGCTTGCGCGCACGACGTGCGGAGCTCTGGCCTATACGGAATCAGCCGATTCGGGACGCCGCTGGAGCGAACCCGTGCTGCGCCGCGACCTGCCGGATCCCGGCACCCGTTTCTTCTGGAAACGCCTTCCGTCCGGCAGAATTCTGATGGTCAAGAATCTTTCGCCGGAAAAAAGAGTGATGATGAGTGCCATGCTTTCGGAAGACGAAGGCAAAACCTGGCCTTTCGTTCTGACACTGGATGCGAGGGAAACTTCCTACCCTGAAGCTGCGCTGGCTTTCGACGGCTCCATTTTCATCGTTTATGACCGGGGGCGCTGCTCGCACAAGGAAATTTTGCTTTCCCGCATCACGGAACAGGAAATCCTTCAGGGGAAAATTTCAGACCCCGCTTCATTTTTGAACCGGATCATCAGCAAGGCTCCGGAAATTCCGGCTTTGGGACGCTGGTATCGGGAGGCGGTAACTCTGTATGACAACCAGCTGATCTCCCTGCCTTTAATCTGAATGCGCAATACAGGGGGGAGAACCGCTTCTTCTGTCCGCGGCGACATGTTCGGCGGAATCGCGCGAAAATCGGAATGACGGTTGAAAATGCGGGCAGGGCGGAGTATATTACAATTCACAATCAACCGGGAGGAACCTGATATGAACGCGGAACAGCTTCAGCAGCAAATTCGTGAATGGAAAGAAAAGCGCAATGCCGTGATTCTGGCGCACAACTACGTCGAAGGAGAAGTGCAGGACGTTGCAGACTTCGTCGGCGATTCTCTGGAACTCAGCATCAAGGCGCGCGACTCGAAAGCGCCAGTCATTGTCTTCTGCGGCGTTTCCTTCATGGCTGAAACGGCGAAAATTCTCTCTCCCGGAGCAACAGTTCTCCACCCCGTCCGCGGCGCAGGATGCCCGATGGCGGACATGGCGGACGGCAAAGCTGTTGCCGAATACCGCAAGGCTCATCCCGACACCGTTCTGGTCGCCTATGTGAACACGACTGCCGCGGCGAAGGCGGAAGTTGACATCTGCTGCACCTCCGCGAATGCGGAAAAAATCGTGAAGTCGATAGCTCCTGATCGAGAGATCATGTTTCTTCCGGATCAGAACCTCGGCGCAAACGTTGCCCGCACCCTCGGACGCAAGATGGAACTCTGGCCGGGCTTCTGCCCCACACACAACAAGATTCTCCCCGAAATCATCGAAGAAAACCGGAAGAAATATCCGGACGCCGTTTTGATGGTTCACCCCGAATGCCGTCCCGCAGTGGTTGATCTCGCCGATTATGCGCTGAGCACCGGCGGAATGCTGCGCAAAGTGCGTGAACTCGACGCCAAGCAGTTCCTGGTCGGAACCGAACACGGCATCATCCACCGCATGAAAAAGGAGAACCCCGGCAAGGAATTCATCCCGCTCGCCCCGGTTGTCCACTGCCCGAATATGAAGAAGATTACGCTCGAAAGCATTCTTGAGGCTCTGGAGACGATGGAGCCGCGCGTGGAATTGCCGGAAGAGCTCATGGAGCGCGCGCGCCGTCCGATTGAACGGATGCTTGCTCTCTGAGAGAATATTTCTTAATCTCAATAAAGAAACAGCGTTTTGCAGAACTGTTGAAAAATTCTGCAAAACGCTGTTTTCTGTTTCACTGATTCAATCAGTATTTGCAGGAGTCGAGAAGCTCCTGAACAGTGGTTTCGGCGAGACATTCGAAGTTGTCCGATGCACCGTAGTAGACCTTCACGGAACCGTCCGGCTCCGGAATCGCGCCGCAGGGGAAAACGACGTTCGGAGCGAATCCGTTCGTCTCATACGGAGCTTCCGGACACATCAGCATCCGCGAACGCGCAATCATTTTGGCCGGATTGCGGAGATCAAGCAGAATTGCTCCGATGGTGTAGTGCTGTCCCGCGCAGTTGCCGTCAACCGCATGGGTAATGACCAGCCAGCCGCGGTCCGTGCGGATCGGGGGACATCCAGCGCCGATTTTGAGACTGTCCCATCGTCCGCTTCCGCGGTCGGCGACAACCTTGCAATCTCCCCAGAACCGCAGATCGGGAGAGCGGGAAATCCAGATGTTTCCGCCGCCGCCCCCCTCCGGACGATGCAGCATGACATAGAGACCGTCGATTTTCTCCGGGAAGAGCACTGCGTTCCGGTTCAGCACATGGAGCGGGAACCCGATATGACGGATCGTTTTGAAATCCTCCGTAACGCCGAGTCCTATGCGGCTTCCGTACTTGAACGTATACGCCGCATAGGTGACGTAGAATTTTCCTTCCACGACATTGATGCGCGGATCGAAGAACGAATCCTTCGCGTACTTAAGATACTCGTCCATGTCGTCCGCAACGATTTTCACCGGCTCCGGATCGGGCGTGAAACGGTAGCCGTCGCGGCTTCGCGCGCACCAGATCCGCGGGTAACGGGCGGAGTCCTCGGTCCGGACGAGTGCAATGTACTCTCCGTTGATTTTGACTGCGCCGCCGTTGTAGACGGCGAAGCAGTCGCCGGGCATATCCTCCGGCGATAAAACCGGATTCCCCGCATAGCGTTTAAAAATGCTTTTCATGTACAGTCCTTTCGGTTTCAGGTTTCTTTTTCATGGTGTTGAGTTGAGGCGTTTCACACTTCCGTGTGTTTCTAGTTTCATGTCGAGAAGCAGATGAACGGGCGCGCCGTTTTTGATGACCGGACGGTTCATGATGAAGAATTCCGCCCAGGAAACGATCTGTTCCGGGTTGAAAACGATGCTGTCGCATGGCGGCTCCGTGCAGTCGGGCTTGTCGAATCCGAGGAGGCTGATGTCTTCCGGAATGCGGAGTCCGGACGCGGAGCAGGCTGCTGCGGTTTTTTTCGCGAAGTAAAGTCCGGTTGCGAAGACCGCGCTCGGACGCCGTTTGTGCTTGAGTTTCTGCGGCAGAGAATTCCGTGTCCGCCTGAGCGGAACTTCCCAGCGTTCGATTCTGCAATTCGGAGCAAGGAACATCATTTCCGCGAGAAAGCCCTTGGCCCGGTTGCTGAATGAATGCTGCAGGCCGTCCTCCGGCGCGGGAACGGTGACTGCGAGATGTGTGCGGTGTCCGCATTCATAAAGCCGCCGGGCGGCGAGCTGCCCGCCCTGAAAATCATCCGTGGCTATCGCAATGTCGCCTGCGGCGTCGTCGAGCAGATTCAGAATGAGGAGATCGGGATTGACCTCTTTCGCGCGGTCGTAAATATCGCGGTCCGCCATCGGAGCGAAGACCACGATGTGCGCGTCGCGGCAGGCCAGCAGGAACTTCGTGCGGCCGGTTCCGTGTGAAGTTTCAATCCAGCGGAAAGGATTTCCTGCAAGACGGTTCCGGAGCAGATTCAGCAAATCGCGCATGTAAGAGGAGGCGGCGTTCTCGTCAAAATCAAGCAGAACGGTCTGCGGTTTGACTCGTGCATCGCGGTAGCAGCCGTGGCGGTTCAGCGCATCAATGACGCGGACGCGGGTGGCGTCGCTGACGCACTGGGCGTTGTTGATGACGCGGTAGACCGTGGTGTGGCTGATGTTCAGCTCCCGGGCGATTTCTCTGAAATTGATGCGGTTCATATTGTGCCTTTCTTTCTCTGTACATTACTCCGTTTACCGGAAAATGTCAATGGAAAGAAAGGTTTTTGCATCCGGAAACGATGTTACGCTTTTAACATTTCCGGATGCCTCGTTCAGTGTTTTCCGAACAGTGCGCGTATGCCGTCCTCCACGCGGGCGGCGGCGCGCATGGCGAGCGTTTTGTGTGGAGTGATCGCCCCTTTCGGGCAGTGTTCCTGACAGCAGTAGCAGCGGATGCAGTTCGGCAGATCGAACACCGGTTTGCCGTCTTTCAGCTTCAGCGACTGCGGCGGACACATCTTCGCGCAGAGTCCGCATCCGATGCAGCGCGAGGGATCCAGCCGCGGTTTGGAAACCGCGAAATCGCGCAGAAGTCCTTTGAGGAACGGCGGAAGAAACACTCCCCATTCGGTCAGAACGCCCGGCGGGTCCGGACGCTTCAGCGGGTTGACGGGCGGCACGTCTCCGCAGTTTTCGTATGCGAAATCCAGCTTGCGTTCTTTCGCATTGCGCAGAAGGAGCAGATTCGGAACGCCGAATATCGCGGCGGCGGAGGTGTCGAGCGCGAGGGAATCGGATGAACCGGCAAGGAATCCGCGGTGAACCGGCGTTCCGCTGCCGGGGCCGTTACCCTCCATGCAGGTCACCGCATCCAGTATGTTGAAGCGGGGGCGGACGGATAGGTGGATGTCGAGCAGCATGTCCGCGAATTTCGCGAAGTCGCGTCCGACGGCGAGATGCCAGCCCATGCGGTCGCATCCCTTGACCAGTCCGAAAAGATTTTTGACGCAGAGCGTGAGAATCATCATGGCGTGCGTTTTCGCCTTTGCGATGTCTGCGACGGCGTCGTATTCGAGAAACTCCGCGGCGAGTTCGATGTTGTGAAATTTGACTTCCGGGGGCAGGGGGAGGCGCTTGTAATCGGAAAAGTTGGCGACATGGACGCCGAGCTTTTTCAGCTCCTCGTCGATTCCCATTGCGCGGATGATTGCGGGAGCGGTCTGGACCGCCGGGTTTTCGAGCAGGGCGACTTCCTTTGCGCCGGCGTCGAGGAAGAACCGCGCGGTTTCGACGATGAGTTTCGGGTGCACGCACGCAATATCATCCGCGCGCCGCCATGCGAGCAGATTCGGTTTGAGCATGATGCGTTTGTGCGAGACTCCGCCGAAAGCGTCGATCTGCCCCGGGAGAATGCCGCCGAGCGCGGATTGCAGATGTTCCGGCGTGTAGTCCGGACAGTTTGCGTAGTAAACCGGAGTTGGCATGGAAAACCTCAGAAGTGTGGTATGAAAAAGGACGGGCCGCGTTTTGCGCGGACCCGTCCCTGATTGCCGAATGGAAGGACTCAGGCTTTCTTCGGTTCCGGCTTTGCGGAATCCTCGGGAATGCCCTTGTCGTTCTTGTGCCAGTAGGCGATGATGATGACCGAGACGAAGATCGTTGAGATGGTTCCGACGACTACGCCGATCAGCATGACGAATACGAAATCGCGGATCGCCGCGCCGCCGAAGCAGAGCTGCATGATCAGCACCAGGGCGACGGTCACGGAGGTCAGGATCGTACGGGCAAGGGTCTGGTTGATCGAGAGATTGACAATCTCGCGGTAGCTCATGCCCTTGATAAGCTTGCGGTTTTCGCGGATGCGGTCGAAGTTGACGATCGTATCGTTGATGGAGTAGCCGAGCAGGGTCAGACCCGCGGCGACGACGTTCAGCGTGAGTTCTCCGCCGCACATCAGGAAGATGCCCATGGAGACTATGACGTCGTTCAGCGTGCCGAGGTTTGCCGCAATCGAGTAGGAGAACTCGAAGCGGATTGTCATGTAGATCAGCATGCCGAGGATCGCGAGGGCCAGGGACAGGATCGCCGATTTTGTGAAGGTTTCACCGATCAGCGAACCGAGCGTGGACTGGCGGTCCGGCGTGTATTTCGCCTCCGGGAAACTCTTGTTCAGCAGATTGCTGACCGTGGTCATCTTGTCCTGTCCGACCGTTTCGGCGGTTTCAGCAACGGCGCCGTGTTTGTCACGGAGGATGATTTCGAGTTTCTTCTTGTCGGACGCCATCGAACCGGGGGTCTTGTAGTTGACTTTGACCTGGTATCCGGCATGCGAGAGAACCTTTTCGATCTGTTCCGCGGGGACCAGCTTCTGATAATCAAGCTCAATCTGTGTGCCGCCGGTGAAGTCGATGCCGAGCGCATCGCGTCCGCGGATGCCGAGCGTGACGAACGTTGCGACAATCAGCAGGGCGAAGAACAGCATGACCGGTTTCGCATACTTGAAGAAGTTGATGTTGGTTCCGGGCTTGATGACCTGGAGCATCTTCAGGCTCTTGACCGTGGTGAAACGGGTCATGAGGTCGAAGAGCAGACGAGTCAGGAAGACTGCTGTGAACAGGGTCGTGAAGATACCGATCGCCAGAGTCATGGCGAATCCCTTGATTGCGCCGGTTCCCTGCCAGAGCAGGATCAGGGCGACGAACAGGGTGGTGATGTTGGAGTCGAAGATCGCCGCAAACGCCTTGTCGAAGCCGATGTCAATGGCGTTGAGAACCGTCTTGCCTTCCGCGATTTCTTCGCGGATTCGTTCGTAAATCAGAACGTTCGCGTCGACAGCCATACCGATAGTCAGGATGATACCCGCGATACCGGGGAGGGTGAGAGTGACGCCGAACGCGGCAATGGCTCCGAGCATCAGCAGTGCGTTGACGATCAGGGAGATGTTTGCGACCAGACCCGAACGCATGTAGTAGACCGCCATGAAGATCATGACGAGAATCGTTCCGGCGATACCGGACCAGAGACCGTCGTTGACCGTCTCTTTGCCGATGGTCGGGTCGATGTCGTACTGCGCCTGGACTTTGACCTTGAACGGAACGCTGCCGCTGACGAGCGCTTTGGAGATCGTCTCGGCGTCTTCTCGGGAGAAGTCGCCGGTGATCTGTGCGGTTCCGCCGGTGATCGCGTGTTGGATGTTCGGGGCGGAGTAGAGAACGTTGTCAAGGATGATTGCAAGCTTGCGGCCGACGTTTTTGCTGGTGACTTCTCCGAAGCGCTGGGCGCCGGCCGGGTTGAAGTTCAGAATGATTTCACGCTGACCGAACTGGCTCATCGTCGGGAAGGCGTCGGAGATGTCCTTGCCGTCCATCTGCGCTTCGCGTTCGACAAAGTAAATGCCCCGGCGGACTTTGCCGCCGCGTCCGGTTTCGGCATTTTCCATCATCTTGTAACCTTCGGGAGCGGTGAAGTTCTCGGGGTCGGCAAGATAAGCCTGGACGAGTTTGTCGTTCTCCGGGTGGACGAGCGAGAAGCTCAGGCGCGCGGACATTTTGATGAGGCGTTCCAGGCGGGATTTTTCCTCTTTGGAAACGATCGGCACGCGGAGGGAGATGAGGTTGCCTCCTGCGGGGGAGATTTCGCTTTCAAAGATGTTTTCGCTTTCGAGACGCGTACGGAGGGTTTCGATGGCGACGTCGCGGTAACGCTCAAAATTGTTTTCAATGTCTTTGCGTTTCTGCGCCGCATCGGAACCTGTTTCGTTCGGTTCGAGTTCGAGGAGGAACTCTGCGCCGCCGTTGAGGTCGATACCGAGGCGGATCGAGCCCGCGGAGAGCTTGCGCGCATGTGCAAGCACGTCGCGGTTGTTGGTCAGGCTCTGGCTCTTGACGATACGCGGTTTGACGTAATCGGTAAGCAGCACGCCTTTTTCGCGCGCTGCCTCTTCGATTGCCGTCGAGGCGTACATGCTTTTATCGGCTTCCTGCTTGGCTTTGGCTAGTTTGCAAACCTCTTCGATCTTCGGATCGGCGGGGTTCACAAACATGCTCTTCATGCTTGCATAGAAGTCCGTCTGTCCAAGCGGGTACATGGAGAACAGAAAGACTCCAAGCACCACGAGGGCAAAGAAACTTCTGAGAAGAATCGGTTTCTTGTTCATTTTGTAACAGCATCTCCAACGTTGACGACGGAGCCGACCGCGTTTTTGGTGACTTCGATTTTGACGTTGTCGGCAATCTTGATGACGAAGCCGTCATTCTTGACTTCAACGACGGTTCCGTGGATTCCGCCGATGGTGATGACCTTGTCACCGCTCTTGATGGAGGTGAGCATGGCCTCACGTTTTTTACGCTCTTTCGCCTGTCCGCGCCACATGAGGTAGAACATTGCGGCGATGATGAGGATCATGGAGAGCATTCCCATGAAGCTGCCGATTCCGCCCTGCGGCTGGGGCTGTGCCGCGGGAGCGTCTGCAGCCGGAACTGCGGCGGTTGCGGTTGTGGTTTTTGCGGGCGCGGGCGCCGCGGCCGGAGCCGGAGCTCCCTGAGCGAGAACGAAAAATTCCGTCATTATTGTCTTTCCTTATTGATGGTTAGTTTACAATGCAATAAGCTTATATTATACATCGCAAAATGCAAATGGCAAGGCGAAGAGGAAAAAAAAATGCGTTTTTGCTGTTTCCTCCTCCCGAAAACCTCTTTTTCCCGCTTTTCTGACAAACGGTACTTGACAAATTCGCAACTTCGCTGTATAATTAAAAACAAACCAAATGGTATGTTTTGGATGCCGAATATGGTTTCCGGTGATGAAGAATGAGCTTCAATGAAAAACAAAAGAGGTAATGACATATGCGTTTCAGACAGGTTCATCTGGATTTTCACACGTCTCCCCTGATTCCCGGGATCGGAGAAAAATTCAATAAGAAAGAGTGGCAGAGAACTCTTCTGGACGCGGCTGTTGATTCCATAACCCTGTTTGCCTGCTGTCACCACGGCTACGCCTATTACAATACGAAAGTCGGATGCCGTCATCCGAACCTGAATTTTGACCTGCTCCGCGCCCAGGTTGACGCCTGCAGGGAAATCGACGTCAAGACTCCGATTTATCTGACTGCCGGACTCAACAACTATGCCTCCGAACAGCATCCGGAATGGGGGGAGATGGAGCCTTCCGGGAAGATATACGATCCGCTTTTTCCGCATTTCCACAAGATGTGTTTCAATTCTCCATATCTGGATTTCCTCTGCGACGAGATCCGCGAGGTCCTTGAGCTCTTTCCGGAAGCGAATGGAATTTTCACCGATATCGTTTCGCAGGGACCCTGCTGCTGTCCGCACTGTATGAAAGGAATGAAGGAGAACGGGTTTGACCCGCTGAAGGAAGAGGACCGGAGAGCGTACGCGAAACAGGTGCTCCTCAAATATTACCGGAAGACTTATGAAACCGTGAAATCCATCAATCCGGATATGCCGCTTTTCCATAATTCCGGACATGTCTCGATCGGGAGCGGGAAGATTCTGCAGTATTTTTCGCATCTGGAGCTGGAATCTCTGCCTACCGGCGGCTGGGGCTACGACCACTACCCGATGTCCGCGGCTTATGTCCGCAATCTCAATTTTGAGTTCCTCGGCATGACCGGGAAGTTTCACACGACCTGGGGAGAGTTCGGCGGATTCAAACATCCGAATGCTCTGCGTTACGAATGTTCCGCGATGATTGCGAACGGTTCCAAGTGCAGTATCGGCGATCAGCTGCATCCCTGCGGGAAACTGGATGTCTCCACCTATGACATGATCGGAAGCGTTTACCGTGAAATCCGTGAGAAAGAGGCGTGGTGCGATCATGTTGAATCTGCCGCGGAAGTTGCGGTTCTCAGCGGTCTGACTCCGGGGCGTTCCGAGAAAAAAATGCTGCCCGGCGACGTCGGCGCGTCCCGCATCCTGCTTGAAGCCCATATCCCGTTTGATATTGTCGATACCGAGATGGACTGGAGCAGGTACAGGTTTCTGGTGCTGCCGGATGAGGTCCGGCTCTCTCCTGCGCTTGCGCGGAAACTGAACGGTTTTCTGGAAAACGGAGGTCGCCTGGTTCTCTCCGGAACCAGCGGAATGGCGGAAGACCGCGAAGCGTTTGTTCTTCCGCTAAACGTAGACCACGAAGGGCAGAGTCCTTATCAGCCGGATTACATAGAGCCCGCAGATCCGTTTGCTCCGGAAAGCGTTCATACTCCGTTTGTCATGTACATGACCTCGCAGAGAATCCGCGTCAGGGACGGCGTTTCGCTCGGCAAAGTGTACGACCCCTATTTCAACCGGACTTACGAGCACTTCTGCAGTCATCAGCACACCCCGTTCCGCCCGGAACCTTCCGGTTATGACGCTGGAGTGATGAGCGGCCGGATTCTTTATTTCGCGCATCCGGTCTTTTCCATTTACCGCGCTTACGGGGCGGTGATTGTGAAGGAGTTCATCGTCAATGCCATCCGCCGCTTCATGGGGGAGGGGACGCTGCTTTCGGTCTCCGGGCTTCCCTCGCAGGGACGCGTTACGCTGATGCGCCAGCGGGAGAAAGAACGCTATGTTCTGCACCTGCTGTATGCAAACACCATTTTGCGCGGCGGTGAAGTGACCCTCGACGGCGGGACCAGGGCAGGACGCAGTGCGCTGGAAGTCATCGAAGACCTGAACCCGGCGGGACCCGTCCGCATAGAGCTGAATCTTCCGGAAAGCATCCGTTCCGTCCGTCTCGTTTCGGAGGGAATGGAGCTTGCGTTTGCGCGGACGGCGGAGGGGGCGGTTGCGTTTGATGCTCCCGCATTCACCTGCCATTCGATGATAGAGCTGAGTTACGGAAACTAATTTTGCACTTTTTTGAAAAAAGGGGCTTGACAAATTCGCAACTTTGTTGTATAATTAAAACAAACCAAGTGGTGTGTTTTGGATTTTCAGGAGGAAAGATGGGAGCAACACGCAGCAATCAGCCGAGAGAAGTGACGGAGGAGAAGATCCGCGATCTTCTGCGCAGTCAGCTTGCGATGGAACAGACGGCGTTTCCGTCCGAACGCGAACTCGCGGTCCGGACCGGCGGCTCCCGAAGCGTTATCCGCGAAATTCTCAAGGAGATGGAGCGCTCCGGACTTCTGATTCAGGGGGCGAACGGACGCGTCATCAATCCTTCCGCAAACAAAATTCCGGTTCTCTACATAGCGGCGGGGCGTGATGCGATTGCGAATCCTGCGTGGGCGCGTCTCTGGGCGGCACTCACGGAACAGCTCCGAGCATATCCGCTGACCGCCGAACTCTTTCTGCTCCGGTTCTGGCCGGAAGAGATTGAAGAGGATCTGCGGAAGCTTGCGGAACGGAAGGAACAGTATATCATCGTCACCGGCCGCGGAAATCTGGAAGAGCTGATTGCGCGCTGGGAGAGTGATGGACGGCAGATCATTTACCCCGACGACCTTCCCGGAGATGAGAATTCCTCCATCATTACCGTGGACAACGAGCGAGTCGGCGAGCTGGCGGCGGAGGAGCTTTACCGCCACGGATTCCGTTCGCCCGTGCTGCTGACTCCGAACTTTACGGATCATTGTTACGTGCCGTATCAGAAACGGATCGCCGGATTTGCGCGGAAATGCCGCGAATACGGAATGAAGTTCGATTGCGGAACGGATGTCCTCGAAGTCTTTTACGACGGCGGAAAAGGGATTCTGCAAAGCTATATCTGGAAAACTGCGGAGCTTGCAAATGAGCGGAAATACGATTCGATGTTTCTTTCGACGGACGACCAGCTCCCGCTTGTCCTTGAAGTCCTGGACGGTCAGGGACGCACGATTCCCGGTGACATGGGGCTGATTACCCTGAATGCGAACAATTACGCCAGGTCGGCGACGACTTGCGTCAATTCCATATCCAATGCAACGGCGGAGATCGCGGAGCATATCTGTTCGGGGATTCTCGCCCATGCCGACGGCCGGACCGCCCGGATTCCTTCCGTGTTGCTGGAACCTGTCGTCTATGACGGGCGGACTCTTGCCAAACGGAACGATAAAACCTCAAATTAAAAAAGGAGAGCATAATGCAGAAAACAGAAAAAAGAGGATGCGGCCGCCGGTCGTACAGCCGGAGACGTGGTGTGAACAAGTTCACGCTCATAGAACTTCTCGTGGTAATTGCGATTATTGCAATTCTTGCCGGGATGTTGCTGCCTGCATTGAATGCCGCGCGGGCAAAAGCGATGGACATCAGCTGTCTTTCCAATCAGAAGCAGATTGGAAGTTATATGCAGATGTATGTTGATACGGCAGGTTTTTACCCGTTTGCCAACCGTTCCGTGAACAACGGTATTGCATGGGAGGCAAACGACAAGGCTGACTGGGCGGGAACTCTTGCCTGGAGTGCCGGCTTGTTCAAAGCGGACAGCAACGATACCTACCCGTGGTATCCGAAGAACCGTCCGCTCGGCGCATTTGCGTGTCCGGCACAGAAGGAAGAGGCGATCTGGTCGAAATATCAGCTTCATTACGGAATCAATGTCTGGGTTGCAGGCGGAGATTATGATACGCTCAACAATTCCAATGCCAGGCAGCAGGAGCTCGGCGCCGCAATGGGGGCGACCAACGGATCGGAAACTCTGAATATTTCAAAAGTCCGCAATGCGAGCCGCCTGGCGGTTGTTTTTGATATTGCGAAAAAAGCTCAGGAGTTTGATTACCACGGCGCCCGTATGCGGAAACACATTCACCGCGGGAATCCGAGCGATGATATTCTGACTCCGAGGCAGAACACGTGGAGACATGGCGGAAACAACGGGGTCAATACTTTGTTTGCCGATGGACACAGTGCGTTCATCAAACCGTATTTGATTTCAGGTGCTGCGGGCTCTTATACCCCTGCATGGAGCTGGGATATTGGACAATAAACTGAAAAAAAAGGAAAAATCAATGAACAGAAAACGAATTCTGACAGTTTTTGCACTCGTTTTGGCGGGGCTTGGCTGTGCCGGGGAAAATCTGGTTTTCAATCCGGAGTTTCATCTTGGGACAACAGGGTATGCCATTACGCGTTACCACTATGCGGACCGCAATCCGGATCTCCAGTATTTCCCGTTGACCGCAGTTGCCGAGGGGAATGTCAAACAGCTGAAAATCCATGATCCGCACGGCGACGGATGGTGGGTTTCCAGTAAAGAATTTTTGTTGGAGAAAAACACCCGCTTCCGCCTGTCCGGAGAATTCCGGTCGGAAGGTGCATCGAAAAATGTTTATCTCCGGGTCATGACCGCTTTTGAGAACGGCTGGTATCCGCTCGGCGAATCTTCTGTGAAAACCGGAAAAGAGTGGAAGAAAGTCTCGAAGGAATTCTCCACGAAAGACAAGGAAGATTTGTTTTTCCACATTGAAATCATGGGAAACGGCGCAAAGAACAGCGATGTGTTTGTCCGCAATCTGAAATTGGAGAAAATCGAAGATTCCGCAGTTGAAAAAGATCGTATTCATGCCGCATTCGTTCCGGAAAAGGAGCTGTATACTTCGAAGAACGGAAAAACCATAGTGAATGCAGAATTGAAGCTTTGGAATCCGTCCGGAAAGACCAGAAAAGAGGTCTTGACGCTTGGTGTTGCGGAAGATTATTTCAAGACTTCCATTTTCCGGAAAGAGGTTTTCGTGACGCTTGCAGGAGGTGAGGCGAAGACTCTGCGTTTCGAAATTCCGGTTCCGGCGTTCGGCGGATACCGCATGACGGTTTCGGGAAACAATCTTTACACGCACGACGGTTTCTTCCCGGTAATGGGCGTCTACACGCCGCGTCCGGTGAATGTCCTGCGCGATTTTGTGTTTTCCGTCAACAACGGTCCCGCTTTTTACCATTATCAGGACAATGCGTATGAAGCCTGGAACACGCCGTGGAAGGAATTTTATCGCCGCATGGCTCAGATCGGAGTCCGGATGATGCGCGACCATGACGGCGGTCTGGAAGCTCTCAGCTGGCGGATGCTTGAACCGGAACCGGGAAAATTGGATTACCGGCATTTCAACCGTTTCAAGAAAGCTCTGGACGAAAACCATATAGCGCTGATGCCGGTGCTTGGACGTCACCACTTCATAAAAGTTGGGTGGAGATCGAAGATGGTAGGTTTCCCGGATTGGGTGATTCCGCGTCTGAAGCATGTTGAAAAAGACCCGCCGACAGTTATGGCGAGCGCGCGCGAAAATGTGTGGCTTTGCTCCGATGAAGACTGGCGCCATTACTGCACCATTGCCGCCAAACTGCTGCGCGGAAAAGTGCAGGTCTGCGAGATTATCAATGAGCCGAACCTCTATCTTGCCCCGGAGGTCTATGACATGTATCTGCGTTCGGCACGAGAGATTTTCAACCGTTATGCTCCGGAAATCAAGCTGATCGGTTTTTCCGTGTCCAGCGATTACTGGACAAAAGTCGATAAATGGCTGAAGCAGAGCATTGCTCTCGGTTCGCTGGATGCGGCGGATATTTTCTCGTTCCATCCTTACGGGGCGCGTCAGCTGAGCTCCGAGGAGCCAGCGGATGAGAATATCGCGTTCTTCCGGAAAATTCTTGACGATGCCGGACGCGGCGATATGCCGATCTGGAACAGCGAGCTCTATTATCTCAGTCCGAAGCTGCCGGGCAAAACGCATGACTATTACACTCCGGATGCTCTGATCCGCCGGACTTTGGTTGATCTTGGGGAGGGCTGCGGACAGTCGGTTTCCATTCATACGAATTCGCTCTGGAAGCGTCTGCTGACGCCGAACCAGCTTGCCGGGGAGTGCGCTCATGAAATGATTCCGAATGAGAACGCCGTTGCCGCAAATGCGTTCGCCCGCTTGCTGGAAGGTGCTGTTCCCGTAAAGAAATACCGCTTCGCCATGGGAACTGTCTGCTATCTGTTCCGGCGCGACGGTCAGCTTTGCGCCGCAATATGGAATGAACGGAATGCCGTCGATCTGAAATTTGATCTTTCTCCGTTCAAGGTGCTGGATCTTTACGGCAACGAGGTCCGCAACCCCCGTCTCGGCATGGCTCCGCTCTATCTCTTCCCGAAAAAGGACAATGATGAGTTTCTGGACCGCCTGGAGTCGTTCCGGGTCGCACCGCGTATTCCGGCTGCGGTTTCATCCATCGGACGCCAGTTCGGAGAACAGCTGATTTTCGGACTTTCGAATCTTGGCGAAACTCCGGTGAATGTAGTGTACCGCATGGAGGGACATTCCGGATCTGCGGATTTGAAAGCTTCTGAAAAAACAATTCGTTCCCTGACGCTTGCGGAAAAGGGGAACGGAAACCGGAGCGCGACGATGCATATTGCGTTCAACGGGGAATCTGCAAACAGCCGGATGAAGGTTTATGTTTCGGAATATCTTGTTGCGAAGGAGAAAAAATCTTTCCGCGTCAATAGTCCGGACGGCAAACTGTTTGCGGATGTCCGGGTTCATTTCACCGAGGAGGGCTCAAGATTCAATTACCGGATTGTCGTTCACGACGGCACCAATGCCGGTCCGCGCGGCGTGCGTGCGCCGTGGGAAACCGACTGTGTGGAACTGTTCTGCGATCCGGATCCGCTGATTTTGACAGATGAGCATCCGGAGCGTTACAATAAACAGGTTTTCCGTCTCTTCTGGATGCCGCGCAACGGACCGGGCAAAAAACTGCACGGACAGAATGTGCGCTTTAATGAAAATCAGCATTCCGGCGTTCATTCCATCACGGAAAAAACGTATGTCGTTTCCGGTTCCTTCCGGGTGAAAAACAAAGCCGCCGGATTCGGTATAAAAATCAACGATGCGGAAAACAGCTCCTCGAAAACCGTCCGGGAGGCCGTTTTCGGTGAAGGAAAACTGTTTGAAGACCGCTGTCTTTTTCCCGTTATTTTCGCGGAAGAGCCTGCGGATATTGTAAAGTGAGAGGTTTGAAATGAAAAAGAAACTGTTTCTGTTTGCAGCTCTTCTCTTTGCCGGACTCGTTTCCGGCGCGGAGAAATGGCATTTCGATTTTGCGAAGGACCTTCCTCCGAAAAGTACCCCCGCGTTCCCGTACGGAGCCTTGACACGGGCGGCGGATCACATCGAAATTCCCTCGTGGGGCTATTTGGTGAATTGGGGATTTGCCGGTGTACTGGATCCGGACCGCGAGTACCGTATGACAATTCAGGGAAACGGGCCCTGCGAAGTTTACATCACATTTGGCGGAGCGGTTCTGGAGTGGAGAATTAATCTCAGCGGGACATACGAACGAGTTTTCCGCGTTCCGGTGTATGCACGAAAAACCGGTTTTCTTCGCATTTCCCGTCCGAAAGGCGCAAAAGGTAAACTGGTTCTGCGCGACATCCATTTTCAGGCGCTTCCGGATGCACCCGGAACGCCCCGGCTCAAACGGGAGCGTCTGCAGAAACTTTCCTGGGGCGGAAAAAAACAGCTGCGCGGAGTCGCCTTGCATCCCGGAGACAAGCCGGAGCGGGCGGAGCCGTTCCTCAGGATCGGGGCGAATCTGATTCGTTTCCGTTTCTCGTCCAAAGAACAGCTGCGTGAGATTCTGGCGAAGCTGCCGCAGAACTGTGCTGTGACGCTGGAATATGTTCCCGCAAACGCGGCGGAATTGAAAGCGGAGACTCTGCTTAAACGGTGGGCGGAGTTCCTGCCGGAAATCAAGCGGCATCTGAACCGGATTGCAGCGCTTGCTCCCGCGGTTGGGGAACAGGTCCGTACATGGAAAGAGTCTGCCCGGAAAGTCGTTGCGGAACTCAACCGTCAGCTTCCCGGAGTGTGGCTGATTTACCAGCCCGGTTCCAATGCCGAACTGAAGGAGAACCTCTGGCAGATTGCTTCGGAAAAATTGATTTATGCGGTTTGCGCCGAATCGGAAGACGATGTTTCCGTCCTTCGGGATTTCGCTTCTGTGACAGGAGTGAAGCTTCTGGTTGATCCCGCTCCGGGGTTTGTGTCGCGGCTTGATGATTACGGCTATTCCTGGACAGCGGACCGCAGCCGGAAGCCGGAATTGTTTGCCCGTCCGATGCACCGGAACGGTTCTATCGATGAACAGCGGAAATCTCTTTACGAAACCTGGAAAAAACAGAAACGTCCCGGATCTCTCAATCTGATTTTCGCAACGGATACACACTATCTGGTGTGCAGCAACAGCAATTACAGACATTCTCTTGACCATATGAAGCAGATGGCGGGGATCGCGGCTGATCTGAAACTTGATTTGATTTCCAACGGCGGAGATGTCATCAGCGGGCGAGAGAAAAACAAAACGGAAACAGTCAAAGAACTGACCGCTATGGCGGAGGCCGTTTTCTCTTCCGGCATCCGTCCCGCAATCGTGATTGGCAACCATGACAACAATGTTGCATTCAGCGGCAAAAAAGATGTCATTGAAGACAGTCTCTGGCATAAGATTTGTGTCAAAAAGAGTTTTGAGTACGGCGCGGTCGGCGATGAAAAGAATCCGGAGGCAAACTACTATTACTATGAGTTTCCCGCACAGAAAATCCGCGTTGTCGTGCTTGCAATTCTGGAAAATCCGATGAAGCTGTATCCGGGCGGCGAACTGGATTTCGGAATAAACCATTACAATATTTCCGTGCCTCAGCTGGACTGGCTTTCCCGTAAGGCGCTGAATTTTATGGACAAGCCCGACAGGAATGAGTGGGCGGTGGTTTTCCTTATCCACGGAGTCCCGAACAAAGATTACCCGAACAACGCTCTGTTTCAGGGGGTGCTGAAAGCATTCCAGAACGGCGCCGTTTATTCGGGGGAAAGCCATCGCGGTCTCTGGCCCGGCAAAGTTCATGCGGATTTTGTCCGCCAGGGAACCGGCAAGGTTCTCTGTATGATTCATGGACACTATCACCGCGATATGCTTTCATATCCAAACGGTTTCGCACAGATCGGCTTCCGCAGTGATTACGGCGAAGTTCCAAGTATCGCGCTGATTGAAATCAACCGGGAAAAGAATGAAATGCGCGTGCTCCGATATGGGCTCGGCGATGATTTCTCCATCCCGTTGAACAAGTGATTTACACCAGCCTTCCGCCGTGTTCAATCGCGACGGAAGTTCTTTTTTAAAAAGAATTAGTTTTGTCTAATTATTTCTATTTGACAAATGCTTTTTTCGGTGTATATTACTTCTCGAAAATAGAAATAGTTCTCAAAAAACCTAAGTTCAGAAAGGATGGGCAAATGAACTTCAAGTCCGGAAATTGGAACAAGGAAGTCAATGTACGGGACTTCATCCAGCGCAACTACACTCCGTACGATGGCGGCAAGGAATTCCTGGCCGCACCGACCGAGCGCACGAAAGCTCTCTGGAACCAGCTCCTGGAACTCATGAAAGTCGAGCGCGAGCGCAAAGGCGTCTACGATATTGATGAGAAAACCATCTCCACAATCACCGCGCACGACGCCGGATACATCAACAAGGATCTCGAACAGATCGTCGGTCTGCAGACCGATGCTCCGCTCAAGCGCGCAATCATGCCGTTCGGCGGCATCCGTCTGATCCACACCCAGCTCGAAGCCTACGGCAGACAGATGGATCCGATCGTCGACCACGTCTTCAAGTATCGCAAGACGCACAACGACGGCGTGTTCGACGTCTACACCGACGAGATGAAGCGCGCCCGTCACGCGGGTATCATGACCGGTCTTCCGGACGCCTACGGACGCGGACGCATCATCGGCGACTACCGCCGCGTTGCGCTTTACGGCGTTGATTTCCTCATCGTCCAGAAGCAGGCCGCGAAGAAGAACATGGTCATCGACGTGATGGATTCCGACCACATCCGCAAGCGCGAAGAGATCGCGGAGCAGATCAAGGCGCTCGCCGAGCTCAAGGAAATGGCCGCGAAATACGGATTCGATATCTCCCGTCCGGCGGAAAACACAAAAGAGGCGATCCAGTGGCTCTACTTCGCTTATCTCGCCGCGGTCAAGGAGCAGAACGGCGCCGCAATGTCGATCGGCCGCATCTCCACCTTCCTCGACTGCTATGCGGAACAGGATCTCAGGAACGGCGTCTTCACCGAAGAGCAGATTCAGGAATTCGTCGATCACTTCATCATGAAGCTGCGCATTGTCCGCTTCCTCCGCATTCCGGCTTACGACGAGCTGTTCTCCGGCGATCCGACCTGGGTTACGGAATCCCTCGGCGGCATGTCGATCGACGGGCGTCACATGGTCACCAAGATGTCCTACCGCTTCCTGCACACCCTGGTCAACCTCGGTCCCGCGCCGGAGCCGAATCTCACGGTTCTGTGGAGTCCGCGCCTGCCGGAAAACTTCAAGCGTTTCTGCACGGAAATCTCCGTCGCCACCTCTTCGATTCAGTACGAGAACGACGATCTGATGCGCGCCAAGTTCGGCGACGACTACGGCATTGCCTGCTGCGTCTCCGCGATGCGCATCGGCAAACAGATGCAGTTCTTCGGCGCCCGCTGCAACCTCGCGAAGGCTCTGCTCTACGCAATCAACGGCGGACACGACGCCAAGTGCAACAACGAGCAGATCGCTCCCGCAATCCCGGTTCTCGCCGGCAAGGAGCCGCTCAAGTACGAAGACGTCATGCGCAACTTCGGTGAGATCACCGACTGGCTTTCCAAGCTCTACATCGACACCCTCAACATCATCCATTACATGCACGACAAGTATTGCTACGAGCGCATCGAAATGGCCCTGCACGACGAGGAAATCGTCCGCACGATGGCGGGCGGCATCGCCGGACTTTCCGTCCTAGCCGACAGTCTCTCCGCAATCAAATATGCGAAAGTCACGCCGGTTCTGAACGAAGCCGGACTCGCCGTCGACTTCGTCACGGAAGGCGACTTCCCGAAATACGGAAACGACGACAACCGCGTCGACCAGATTGCCGTGGATATCGTCAAGGACTTCGAAAAGAAGCTTGCCAGCCACTACGCATACCGTCACTCCCGCCCGACGATGTCGATCCTCACGATCACCTCGAATGTCATGTACGGCAAGAAGACCGCTTCCACGCCGGACGGACGCAAGGCCGGACAGCCCTTCGCTCCGGGCGCGAACCCGATGCACGGACGCGACGTCAGCGGCGCCGTCGCCTCTCTCAAGTCCGTTTCCAAGATTCCGTACGACTATGCGGAAGACGGCATCTCCTACACCTTCTCGATCGTCCCCGATTCTCTCGGCAAGAACGAAGAGGAGAAGGAGAAGAACCTCATTTCGCTGCTCGACGGCTACTTCATTGAGGGCGGGCATCACCTCAACATCAACGTTCTCAACCGCGAAGTGCTGCTTGACGCCATGGATCATCCGGAAAAGTATCCGCAGCTGACCATCCGCGTCTCCGGTTACGCGGTCAACTTCATCAAGCTGACCCGCGAACAGCAGCTCGACGTTGTCAACAGAACCTTCCACAATCGGTTCTGATCATGGAAGACGGCATCCCCGGACGCATTCATTCGTATGAAAGTTTCGGTACGCTTGACGGACCGGGGGTGCGCTTCGTCGTTTTTCTTCAGGGCTGTCCGCTGCGGTGCAGGTATTGCCACAATCCCGATACCTGGGAACTCCGCGACGGACGCTCCGTCACTTCCGGCGAGGTCGTGAAAAAAATCGTATCCTGCCGCAATTTCCTGAGCGGCGGGGTGACCCTTTCGGGCGGAGAACCGCTGGCCCAGCCGGAGTTCGCTTCCGACATCCTCCTCCGCTGCCGTGCGGAAAATTTGCACACGGCAATCGACACCGCGGGTTCCTATCCGCTTTCCCGTTCGGCTTCCGTCATCGACCTTGCCGACATGCTCCTGCTGGACATCAAGGCTCTGGACGATGCGCTCTGCCGCGATTTGACCGGACACTCCAACCGGAACACGCTCGCCACGCTTGATTACTGCGAAGAGCATGGAAAACCGGTCTGGATCCGCCATGTCATGGTCCCTGGGCTCACCCTGACCCGCGACCGTCTGACCGCGCTTGCCGCCTATCTCAAGCCGTTCAAGTGCATTCAGCGCATCGATCTTCTTCCGTTCCACAAGATGGCGGAATACAAGTGGGAACAGCTCCACATTCGGAACACGCTTCTGGACACGCCCGAGCCGACGAAAGAGGAAATCCGCATGGCGGAGGAAATCTTTTTCCCGGAAAAGTTCGGAAAATCCTGATTCCTGCTTTGATTTTCAGGCAATCCGCCGTAAATTGAATCAATCATTTATCCGGGAGAATCCATTATGAATAAATCTGCTGTTCCGAAAGTATCGTTCGCTCTGATCGGCGACGTTCAGTTTGCCGATCGCGAACCTTGGGCAGGACGCGTTTTCCGCGAGTCGCGCGTCCTGCTTCATGAAACGATTCGTGAACTCAATGGAAAGAATCTTGATTTTATCGTCAGTCTAGGGGATCTTGGCGACGGTTTGGCGAAAAGCGAAGTGCCGGCGATTCTGGAAGAGTACGCAAAATCCGCTCACCCGGTCAAATATGTTGCCGGCAACCATGATTTTGTCAAAAATTCCGAAGAGGAGCTGAAGCGTCTGTTCGGGCTTGACGATCTTTTCTATACTTTCAAGGCCGGCGGAATTGAATTTATCGTGCTGAACGGACTCGATGTCAGCCGCTTCGCTCCTCCGGGGTCGAAGCGTTATGCGCAGTATGAAGAGTACAAGATCGAACATCCGTGGCGCAAACTGCGCGAGTGGGACGGAATGCTTTCCGCCGAATCGCGCGGCTGGCTCCGCGCCAAGCTGGAACAGGCGCGGGAAAATCATGAAAAAGTCATCGTCATCTCCCATGTTCCCCTGCTGAACGACGACTGCAACGCCTATATGTGGGACCGTGCGGAGATTCTGGATATTCTGGACGAATACCCGAATGTGAAAGCCTTTTTCGCGGGGCATTATCATCCCGGGGGACTTCAGCTGCGCAAAGGCGTTCTGCATAAAACCGTGAAGGCAATCTGCAACTGCACGGAGCCGACAGCGTGCATCTGCCATGTTTACGACGACCGGATTGAGCTGGAGGGACTCGGTGAAGAGTCGGATTCGGAAATGATTTACGACTGGCGGCCGGTCCGTCTTTCGGGCAGGGCGCTTCCCGGGTCGTGGATCGCCTGCGCAACCGGAGAACTTGCGCAGACGGATGTCGGCGGCAATTTTTCGCTCGAAGTCGCCGCCCCCGGAACATATGCACTCAAGGCGATGCTCGACGGTCGCGCGGATGCATTTCTGCCGCAAGTCGTCGCTCCGGCGGAGAATCTGCAGTTCCGTCAGGAGCCCGAGCCGGGGCGCCGCGTGGTTCATGGATTCACCGACGGTTATGCGCTCCTCCGGATTACCGACGACGGGACGCCTGTCCGCGCGTTTGACCTGAACGGAACCGCATTCGGTTCGCTTGTCAAGCCCGGCTTCTGGTATGAGAATTCGGAGAATTTCTGGAGTCGCGGCGAGTATGTGTTTTCCGCACGCGGCAAAGTTGAGATTCAAACGGAGCCTTACCACAAATCCCTGCGGGCGAAAAACTGGTTCAAAGGGGATTTTCATGCGCATGTCATCCATGGAGAAAATTTTTATTGCGGCAATGTCCCGCTTTACGCTTTCGCCGCGCGCGCGGAGCATTACGACTGGCTCTATTGTGCGGAAGCTCACGAAAACACGCGGGTGAAAAGCGATCCGGAAAAGTGGACGCAGCTGCTTTCCGGTCCGGATTTCCTGCTGCGTCTGAACCGCGAATTTCCGAAGAACGGGAATGGACATGTCGGAAACATCGGGCTTTCCGAACTTCATGCGCATGTCGCGTATGACTGGGAAGCGGTTACGAACTATGAACTCACTCTGCGTTACATCGCTTCCGCCGGAGCCGTCGCGGTTCCGGTTCATCCGCATTACGGCGGCGACGGCATGACCGGGAAGGAGGTTTTCCTGTGGCTGCTCTGCAACCCGGAAATGTGCCCGTGTCTTGATCTCTTCTATTTCGAAAACAACCCGAATCCGCTTGCTTTCTGGTACATGCTTCTGAACCGCGGTTACCGGATCGGCGTTACGGCGACTTCGGACGCCGCGTTCGACGTCGGCCGGACGCCTGGCAGCCGGCGCGGTGCAACGTTCGTGCATGTCCCCGCGCTGACGGAGGCGAATATCGTCGAGGCCGTCAAGAACCGCCGCACGGCAGTCACCACCGGAAACGGGGGCATGATTCTGCTCTCGATCGACGGCGAGTACAGCGGAGCGGTTCTTGCGCCGTCCGGACGCCGCACGCTGAAGTGCGAGACGTGGTATCGCCCCGGCGGGAGGGTTACTGCGGAGATTGTCCGCTGCGGTGAAACGACGGTTTCCCGGGAGCTGGTTTCCGATGCGCAAGGGCGTGCGGAGTTTGAGATGGAGATCGACGAGAATGAAAACAGCTGGTATCTGGCTCTGCTCCGCGATCCGGAACTGCCCGGACACGTTCAGGCGGCCGCATCCCCGGTTTACTTCCGCGACGCTTCGTTCCGCAAGCCGGATGTGTACGAATTCCCGCGTCCTTTCCCGCGTGAGCTCGCCGACATGTTGCGTTCGCTTTCCGTGGAGGAGCTGATGGATGAACGCCTGTTCGACCGTCTGATCGCGCATTTGACGCCGAAACTGTGATCGTTCTCCCGGCAAGGAAAAACATTCGCTGAAATTCTTTGAAACGGATTGAATTTCCCCGAATGTATGATAGAATACAGAGAGCATTCCTCAACATCAGGAGAACAGAATCATGTTTATGGAAGAATCGTTCCGCTGGTACGGTCCGAAGGATCCCGTGCCGCTGCAGTATGTGCGCCAGACGGGCGCAAAGGGCGTTGTCAGCTCCCTGCACCACATTCCCTACGGCGAAGTCTGGCCGGTTGAAGAAATCATGGCGTACAAAAAGAAAATCGAAGACGCCGGGCTTGTCTGGAACGTTGTCGAAAGCCTTCCCGTTCACGAGGACATCAAGGTCCGCGCGGGACGCTGCGAGGAATATATTGAGAATTACAAGACTTCTCTGCGCAATCTCGGCAAGTGCGGCGTGAAGGTCATCACCTACAACTTCATGCCCGTTCTCGACTGGATCCGCACCGATCTTCATTACAGGCTGCCCGACGGTTCGGAGGCGCTTTTCTTCAATCAGAAGGAATTCGCCGCGTTTGAAATCTTCATTCTCAAGCGCAAAGGCGCGGAGAACGATTACGCCCCCGAAATGGTCAAAAAAGCGGAGGAGTATTACAATTCCATGACTGCCGGGCAGCGCGACACGCTTACACGCGGCATCATCGACAACTTCCCGGGATTCAAGGGCGTGACGCTGGAAGACATCCGCGCTATGCTTGCCCGCTACAGCGCCATCTCCCGCGAAGATCTCAAGTCGAACCTCAAACACTTCCTCTCCGAAGTCGTGCCTGTTGCGCAGGAGGCCGGCTGCATCATGGTGATTCATCCCGACGATCCTCCGCGCTCCATTCTCGGTCTTCCGCGCATTTTCAGCACGCAGGAGGATATCAAAGTCCTGCTCGATATGGTCGACAGCCCCGCAAACGGAGTCTGTTTCTGCGCCGGAAGCTTCAGCGGACGCCTTGACAACAACATCGTCGAGATGTTCAAATCCTGCGCTTCCCGCGTGGGATTCATCCATCTCCGCAGCACGCAGCACGACAGCGAAGGCAACTTCTTCGAGGCGAACCACCTGGAAGGCTGCGTCGATATGTACGGGCTTGTAAAGGCGATTGTCGAGGAGCAGCTCCGCCGCCGCAAAGAGGGCCGTGCGGACTGGCGGATTCCGTTCCGCCCCGACCATGGGCACACGATGCTTGACGATCTCGCCAAACCGCCGTGTCCGAATCCGGGCTACACGGCAATCGGGCGTCTGAAAGGTCTCGCCGAAATCCGCGGTCTGGAACTCGGCATCATCAAATCGCTCTATCCGGAAGCGCTGAACTGACGCTGAAATTCAGAAAAAAAGAAGCCTCTGAAATCCTGAAGAACAGGATTTTTCAGAGGCTCTTTTTTTGCCTGAAACAGATCAGAAGGAATTCGCGTCGGTCGGGAACCGGCGGTTCCGGACGTCATCGACGTATTCGGTGAATGCGCGCTGCATCTCCGCGGAGAGATTCGCATAGCGTTTCGCGTGTTTCGGAATGAAATCGGTGAAGAGACCGAGGATGTCGTTGACGACCTGGACCTGTCCGTCGCATCCAGCGCCCGCGCCGATGCCGATGGTCGGGATGTCGAGCGATTCGGAGATCTCTTTTGCAAGCTTGGCGGGAACGCATTCCAGAACGATCGCGAAGGCTCCGGCTTCCTGCATGGCGCGGGCGTCGTTGAAGAGCGCTTCCGCGGCGGATTCAGTTTTGCCGGCGATCTTGTAACCGCCCTCGACAAGGCACTGCTGCGGACGGAGGCCGATGTGTCCCATGACGGGAACTCCGGCGGCGGTCAGGCGGTGCACGGTCGGTGCGATTTCGCGGTTGCCCTCGAGCTTGATGGCGTCGCAGTGCGCTTCCTGAATGTAGCGTGCGGCGTTGGCGAGCGCCTGTTCGGGGGAGATCTGATAGGTCATGAACGGCATGTCGCCGACGATGAACGAATCCGGCGCGCCGCGTTTCACCGCCGCGCAGTGATGAAGGCTCTGTTCGAGGGTGACGGCGAGCGTGTTGTCGTAGCCGAGCACCGCCATGCCGACGGAGTCGCCGACGAGCAGCATGTCCACGCCGCAGAGGTCGGCGAGGCGGGCGGTCGGGGCGTCGTAGGCGGTGAGCATCACGATCGGCGTGTGCTCCTGTTTCATTTTGCGGAGGCGTGTAACGGTCAGTTTTTTCTTGTCGGGCATGGTTCAGTACTCCATCGGTGTTGCGTCCGGGTGAATGGAGGCGCGGACGCGATTGTAGTAATTGACCATCTGTTCGGTGGTTTCGGAATCAAATTCAAGGTTTCCGAGAAAATCGTGCAGATCCTTTTTCGCGAGTTTGCGCAGACGGCGGCGGGAACACCTGCGGATTTTCTCCAGATCGATCCATGCGGTTTCCATGCGCGAATCGCGGTTGATGGTCCAGAGCATGTTCTGCGGCAGAGCCGTGCCGTGACGGTACCCCGCTTCATGCAGAACGGCGAGATCGTGCAGAATCCGTTTGCAGAACGCTTTGCGCGAGCCTTCCTCATGCGCCAGTTCGCCGCCGGGACAGAAGACGAGACCGTTCCGCGAGTTTTTGACAAATTCGGTGACGATGAAGCAGGTCTTGAGTTTGAAACACTTGCGGGTGTCGCCGCACGCGAGCAGCTGCGGAACCGGAATGCCGAGCGACTCCGCCACGCGGTATCCCGCGGCTTCGCGCGCCACAAACGATGGACGCAGGAAGAAGCGCCAGAAACGGGTGTTTGTGTAATTCTTCCAGACAATCGTGAGACCGCCGAACTTGCGCGGAAGCACGGTTTTCCAGACGGTTTTATGGCGGGTTTTCCAGATGACTTCCGCGTTTTCCTCGCTCAGCGGATGACGCTGGATATGGCGGAAGGCGCTCCGGAACGCGGATGCAACCCACGACCAGGAAAAACATTTTCCCATTGAGATTTTCGTTTTCGGCATGAATACCTCCTTTCGGAAACGTCAGCCCTGCAGTGCAAGCACTCCTTCGCGTCCGGGAATTTCCCCCTGCACAAGCCGTCCTTTCGGAATGGAGGAAAGATCCTCGGGCAGAAGGTCGCCGGGAGCGCAGAATTCGATGCCGCGCGCTTTGGCTTCGGTCAGAAATTCGTCGAACATCGAGGCGCAGACGCGTCCTTCGACTTCGGCATGGATCGTCAGCATGTTCAGACCGCCGGGTTTGAAGCGGTCGAGCAGCCGGTCGTTGTAATTTTCATTTGTAATGCCGTCGCGTCCGTAGACTTCATCGTAAGTGGGCAGATCGAGCGGGATCTGCGGTTGAGTCAGAACTTCGCCGTCCACGACGGGCATGAAGATGGAGGAGCCGCGGCAGTCGCTGTTGTAGCGGAACGGGAGCGTCTCCTTGCATTTCAGCAGCTGTTCCGTGCAGCGCCAGCCGGGCGAGGCGGAACAGGTGGGTGCGGAGCCGGTGATGCGGACCAGTTCGTCGAACGCGCGTTTGACGTGCGAGAAGCCCTGTTCCACGGTCATGACGTCGGATTTCGCCTGCCAGCAGCGGTGATCCCACGCATGGACGCCGATTTCGTGTCCGGCTTTCGCGGCGCTCCGGATCACCTCTTCGCAGCGTTTCCCGATCATCGGTCCGGGCCATGCGGTTCCCATCAGCAGAATGTCCCAGCCGTAGAGGCTGGCCGCTTTGGTGCGGAGCATTTTCCAGAGGAACGCGGGCTTGAGCAGACGCCACAGGTTGCGTCCCATGTTGTCCGGACCGACGGAGAAGAAGAAGGCGCCGCGCACTCCGTGCTTGTCGAGGGTGCGCAGGAGCCGCGGCACGCCGTCGCGGGTGCCGCTCAGAGTATCGACGTCAATGCGGAGTCCGGCGTTCATTTTACTCCGAACTCTCCGGATTCGACCGCCTGCTTCAGGAAGAAGTCGAGGGTCATTTCAATGGAGTCTTCGAGCTTGACGACCGGTTTCCAGTCGCAATACTTCCATGCGTTCCTGATGCTGGGCTTGCGGTGCTGGACGTCCTGATAGCCTTCGCCGTAGAACTCTCCGGATTCGATGACCTTGTAGCCTGCGAACGGCGGGAATTTCTTGCGGAGCGGATGCTTGTCGAATTTCGCAACCAGAATCTCGGCGAGTTCGCGGATGCTGGCTTCGTTTTCGGGACAGCCGATGTTGATGATTTTGCCGTCGCAGCGTCCGTCCTTGTTCTCGATGATGCGGAACAGACACTCGATGCCGTCGGTGACGTGGGTGAAGCAGCGTTTCTGTTCGCCGCCGTCGATAAGCTGAATCGGATTGCCCTGCACGAGATTGAGGATCAGCTGAGTGATTGCGCGGGAGCTTCCGATTCGGGCGGAGGTGAGGCTGTCGAGCTTGGGGCCCATCCAGTTGAACGGGCGGAAGAGCGTGAATTTGAGTCCCTTCATGCCGTAAGCCCAGATGACGCGGTCGAGCATCTGCTTGGAGCAGGAGTAGATCCAGCGCTGCATGCGGATGGGGCCGAGAATGAGCTTGGAGTTGTCCTCGTCGAAGGATTCCTCGTTGCACATCGCATAGACTTCGGAGGTGGAGGGGAAGATGATGCGCTTGTTGTATTTGACGCAGTAGCGGACGATGCGCAGGTTCTCTTCAAAGTCGAGCTCGAAGACCTTGAGGGGGTTGCGGGTGTATTCGATCGGGGTCGCGATGGCGACGAGCGGGAGAACGACGTCGCATTTTTTGACGTAGTATTCGATCCATTCGCGGTGAATGGTGATGTCGCCTTCGGTGAAATGGAAGTCGGAGTTGGTGAGCAGTTCCTGAATGTAGTTGGAACGCAGGTCCATGCCGTAGATTTCATATTCGCCGCTTGCAAGCAGACGCTCGCTGATGGCGCTTCCGATGAACCCGTTGACGCCGAGGATCAGGATGCTCTTTTTGCGTTTCGGACGGAGCGCGGCGGGATCGGAGACGAACTGCATCTTCTGCACCAGGCGGCAGTCTTTCACCAGCTGTTCGCCGGAGGAGTAGAGTCCGTTTGCAGTCTGGGCGAAATTGACCTTGACCGCGCCGTTTCCGCAGGCGATCGTGAGCGGCTCGGTCGAGAGAATCGTGCCAGGTTTCATCTTCGCGGATTTCGCCGGAAGTTTGACTTCGGAGACGTCCCAGATCAGATACTTTTTGTCGCCGAGGAAGCTGAATGCGCCGGGATAGGGGCGGGTCACGCCGCGGACGAGGTTGCGGACGTCAGCCGCGGACTTGGTCCAGTCGATCGCTCCGTCGGCGGGTTTGCGTTTGCCGAAACAGGTGGCTTCCTTCTCGTTCTGCTTTTTGCCTTTGACTCTGGTCTTCGCTTTTGCGAGTTTGGGAAGCTCGGCTGCGAGGAGTTCGGCTGCGGCTTTTGCGGCTTTCAGATGAACGTCCTTCGCGGTGTCGTTTGCGCCGATGGAGATTTTCTTCTGCGCGACGATGTCGCCGGCGTCAACTTTTTCGGTCATGACATGGAGAGTGACGCCGGTTTCCTTTTCTCCGTTGATGACAGCCCAGTTGATGGGAGCGCATCCGCGGTATTTCGGGAGCAGGGAACCATGAAGATTGAGTGCGCCTTTTGACGGGACTGCAAGGAGTTCCTTTCCGATCAGAGAGCGGTAGTAGAAGGAGAAAATGTAGTCGGGCTTCATCGCCTTGATGCGGGCGACCCAGAGCGGATGGTTCGGGTTTTCGGGCGCATAGACCGAGATCCCGTGGTCCGCGGCGACTTCCGCGACGGAACGGAACCAGAGATTTTCATTGGGATCATCCTTGTGCGTGAAGACGGCGGAAATCTCGAACCCGTTCTTCAGCAGCGCCTCGATGCCTTCGCATCCGATGTTGTTGTAGGCGAAAACGACAGCTTTCATTGTTGCTCCTTCTCTGTATGTAATTGACGATTATTTCTGTTTTCTTCCGGCGATCGATTCGATGAAGAACTGCGGGCGTCCGCGCGTGTTCATGTGAATCTTGCCGATGTATTCTCCGAGAATGCCCATCGCCACGAACTGACCGCCCATGAAGATGAAGACCAGCGAAAAGAGGGTGAACACTCCGTGCTGGCTCCAATCGTCGCCGTGAATCCGGGTCATGACGAAGATGTAGAGACCGAACAGAATTCCGAATGCGGCAAGCAGAGTTCCGATGTAAGTCAGCATCCGGAGCGGGAAGATCGAAGTTCCCGTCAGCAGGTCGTACTGAAGCGCGATCAGTTTCCAGACGTTGTATTTCGATTCTCCCGCCATGCGGTCGGCGTGTTTGACGTGGATTTCAATGGTGCGGCGCGCATAGCTCATCGCGAGCATCGGAATGAATTTTCCGTGTTCGGGACACTGGAGAATGGCGTTGACGACGGTGCGGGAATAGCCGCGCAGCATGCAGCCGTAGTCGGTCATGGTCTTGCCGTTGCAGAGCTTGCGGACCATCAGATTGACCGTCTTGGACGCCCAGCGGCGGAAAAACGTGTCTTTGCGGTTCTCGCGGATCGTGCCGACGACGTCGTAGCCTTCGCGCAGCTTTTCGACGAGTTTCGGAATCTCTTCCGGCGGATTCTGAAGGTCGGCATCGAGAGTGATGATGTACTTGCCGACCGATGTCCGGAGCCCCGCGGTCACCGCCGCGTGCTGGCCGAAGTTGGTTGTGAGGAATACGCCGACGACTTTTCCGCCGTTCTTTTCCGCCGCCTCGCGGATCATCTGCGCCGAATTGTCCGCGCTGCCGTCGTCGACGAGGATCATTTCGTATGAAATGCCCATGGGATCGCACGCCGCAAGAGTTCTGCGGATCAGTTCGCTCAGATTCGCCTCCTCGTTATAGACGGGGATTACAAGAGAAAGTTCGGGTTTGTCTGTCAGTTCCATCCTGTTCACCTTTATTGTAATATACCGCAGATTCGGAAAATTTCATCCGGATAAAAGCGCATTTTCTGATTTTTTTTATCTTTTTGTGCGGCAACGGAAACACTTTACAGCCGGAACGTCTCTTTTTCAAGCGGATTGTCCGATTTTAAGATTAAGTTTCTGTAATAATCCGTGCGGCACCGGCGGAAAACGGTTGTTCGCGGCCGTTCCGCATGGAATGTCTGAAAATTTTCCGGATTCCGCTTGCGTATTGCCCGCGGCCTTATATATTATCCGGAAAAGGAGTTTTGAAATGAAACAGCTGATTCTCGACTGGAACAGGAAAACGGAATCCTCCCGCCTCTGGGAGTTTGGAGTGAACACCTGCCACGCAACGCTCTGGCTGCGCCGCGATCTGCCCGCACAGCTGAAACACGAGCATGACACGCTAGGTTTCCAATACGTGCGCTTTCATGGCGTTCTCAACGACGACATGGATGTGATGCGCGCGGACGGAACCTTTCATTTTGAGCGTGTAATCAAAGTCTACGAAACGATTCTGAAGGCCGGCATGAAGCCGTTTGTCGAACTTTCCTCCATGCCCTCCGCGCTTCAGTCCGCCGATTCGAAAATCTGTTTCTACGGTTTCCGCAACTCTCCTCCGAGGAGCTGGAAAACGTGGAAAGAGCTCATTGCCGCGTTTACCCGCGCTCTGCTGGAACATTTCGGCGAAGAGGAGATAAAAACCTGGTATTTCGAGGTCTGGAACGAACCGGACATCCCGTTCTGGTCCGGCTCGATGGAAGAATATTTCAAGCTCTATGACCTTGCGCGCGCCGCTGTCAAATCGGTTTGTCCCGCCTGCCGCGTCGGCGGTCCTGCAACTTCCAAGACAAAATGGATTCCCGAATTTGTCGCGCACGCCTCCAAACCCTCCGCGGAGGACCCGTCGGAAGGAATCCGCTGCGACTTCATTTCCACACACGCTTATCCGAGCGACCTGGCGTTCCTCGATGCCGCCGATGGCGTTGTCGCGCTCCAGGAAGCCGGCGTTCTCCGGGCGCTCTATTCCTCCGCGCGGGCGGTGATTGACGCCGCATGGGGACCGGACTTTCCGCTTTTCATCGGCGAATGGAACTCTTCGGCCGGACCGTACGCGTTCAATCACGACGAGTGCAACAACGCCCCGTTCATCTGCAAAACCATGTCGGAACTGCGCGGAATCTGCTGCGGAAGCATGTACTGGAACGCAACCGATATTTATGAGGAAGGCGGCTTCCATTACACTCCGTTCCACGGCGGTTACGGTATGATCAACGTCAACGGCTTCCCGAAATCGTCGTACCATGCGTTCCGCTTCCTCCGTGAAACGGGTTCGGAAGAGATTTCCGCCTGTTTCAGCGGAGAGCCGCGTGAGGAACACGGCGTGCTCGCTTCGCAGGAAGGAAACGAACTGCGTCTGCTGGTCTGGAATTACCGTCAGCCGGAAACGGAAGGTGTTCCGCTGGAGTTCACAATTCCGGAACTGGCGTCCTCGACGGGTTCGATTGAACGGATTCTGCCCGGACACGGCAGCGCATACGAGACGTGGCTTGACCTGGGCAGACCGGATTTTCTGAACCGCGAGGCTTTCGACGCACTTGACGCCGCTTCGCGCACGGAAGTTCAGCCTCTGAGCGGAGCTGAGCCTGTTTCGATTCCATCCGGAACGGCGGCTCTGCTGAAATTCCGTCTTTCATAAGGAGATTTTTCATGCGGATTCTGATTATTGAAGATGACGACCAGACGGCGGAAATTGTATCAAAGGGCTTTGAACAGGCCGGATTCCGGACTTCCCGTTGTGCGGACGGCCTTTCCGGGCTTGAGGCGGCGAAGAATGAACAGTTTGACGCCGCGGTCATAGACATCATGCTTCCGAAACTGGACGGCTTTTCGGTGATTGACGGAATCCGTGCGGCGAAACAGAATCTCCCGATCATCGTTTTGAGCGCGAAGGATTCGGTGGAGAGCAAAATCAAGGGGCTGGAGAAGGGGGGCGACGATTATCTTGCCAAGCCCTTCTCGCTCTCTGAATTAATCGCGCGGGTCCAGGCTCTCCTGCGCCGGGCGAATTCGATTGTCGAGCCCGGCGTGTTGATCGTCGAGGATTTGCGCATCGACATCCTGACGCGCAAGGTCACGCGCGGCGGACAGCGCATTGAGCTTGCTCCGTTGGAGTATCAGCTTCTTGAGTATCTGGTCCGCAACAAAGGCCGCGTCGTCTCCCGCACAACGATTCTCCAGCATGTATGGGAGTACAATTTCGACACGCAGACGAATATCGTCGAAGCGCGCGTCTGCCGTCTCCGGGAGAAAATCGACAAGGATTTCGACCGCAAGCTGATCCGCACCGTCCGCGGTTTCGGTTATGTTCTGGGGTAAGCGAAGAACCGTGAAAATTTTTTATCCCGCTTGATTTCGCCGTTTCCCGTGGTAAAATATTCCTGAAAAACAACAGCTTGAGGAGTTTGATTATGAAAACGCTGTTTCGCGATGCTTTGCTGATCTCCCCCGATGTGGAACTCGAAGGGGCTTCCGTCCTCGTCGAAGACAAGGTTGTCCGCCGGATTTACACCTGCGGGGAAAAACTGCCGGAAACCGACCGCGTGGTCAACGTTCAGGGCGATATGCTCGTGCCCGGATTCATTGATGTTCATACCCACGGATGCGCCGGACGGGATTTCTCTTACGGCACGCCGGAGGCAATCCGCACATTCGCCGAAAACAAGCTCAAAGAGGGTGTGACGACCATGCTCCCGACCACTTCCACCCAGAGCGAGGAGACGCTTGCAAACGCTCTCAAGTCCGCGGCGGATTATGTCAAAAACGGCGGAAAAGGACCGAAAATGCCGGGCGCGCATCTCGAAGGCGTCTTTATCAACCCGAAGTGTCTTGGCGCCCAGAACCCCGCGTATCTGCGCGACCCCGATATTCGGGAAGTCCTGAGGCTGAATGAAATTTTTCCCGTAAAGAAAGTCTCATACGCTGTGGAAATGCCCGGCGGAGCCGTTTTCGCGGCGGAACTTCTGGAACACGGCGTTGTCCCATCCTGCGTCCACAGCGCCGCGACTTACGCTCAGTTCTCGGAGGCGTATGAGCACGGCCTGCGCAATCTTTCGCACTTCTGCAACCAGATGACTCCGCTGAAACACCGCGAAATCGGACTTGTCGGGGCGGGGCTTATGCATGAAGATCTTTATCTGGAACTCATCTGCGACACCCTCCATGTCTGTCCCGATATGCTCAATCTGATTTTCCAGATCCGCGACGTGAACCACATCATGCTCATCACCGACTCCGTCGAGGCTTCCGGAATGCCCGAGGGCGAATACCGCCTTGCCGGTCTGCCGATCATTCTGAAGGACGGAGCGGTGCGCGTCAAGGAGCATCCTGAGGCGCTCGCGGGAAGCGTGCTGACGATGAACGCCGCGCTCCGCAATGCGTATGAAGTCACCGGCTATCCGCTGAAAGATCTGATCAAGACCACTTCGTGGAACCAGGCGCAGGCGCTTGGACTTGAAAAAGTCGGACGCATTCAGCCCGGATACGCCGCGGACCTCGCGATTCTTTCCGGCGACTTCGAGGTCGAAAACGTCTTTGTGGACGGCGAGATGCTCTATTCCGCGGAGTAAAAGATGAAACGTTTTCTTCTGCCCGGCGTGCTGATTCTGCTGTTTCTGCTCCACTTCGCCGCCGGGTGGCGGATCGCGGAGACAAAGCCGTCGTTCTTCTATCACAACGACGGCGCGGAATATGCGGAGATGGCGGAGTCGTTCGCGAAAACCGGATCCATGACTATTGCGAAACCGCGCTATTACGAACCTCCGCGGAGCGAACCCATGCCGGAGGCGTTTCGTCCGCCGCTGCTTTCATTTCTCGCCGGACTTCTCCTGCGTGCCGGACTCGTCCCCGCCGCGGCATACGCGCTGCTTCAGGCTCTTCTGGCGACACTTGCGTCGCGGATGATGTTCGCCGTTGCGCAACGTCTTGAGCCATCGCGCGTGACGGCGTGGCTTGCTCTGATTCTGTACAACATTCATCCGCTGATTCAGGAATATTCGCTTCAGTTTTGCAGTGAGACTCTGTTCATCTTCTGCATTCTCTGTTTTCTGCGCGCGTTTCTGGAGCCGGAGGAGAACCGCTGGAAGTATCCGCTTCTTGCCGCGGCCGGAGCGCTGATGACCCTGACCCGTCCGACCGGACTCGCCTGGCTGCCGGGCGGAACGGCGGTGATTCTGCTTTATTCCGCATATCTGACCGGGCGGAAGGAGGGCGTCCGTGCGGTTTTCCGTTTGCGCACCTGCCGGAACGCGGCAGTTTACGGTCTCTGCTTTTTCCTGCTGATTCTCCCCTGCGGACTCCGCAATCAGACTCTTTTCGGAAAGTTTTCGCTGAGTCCGTTTTTCGGCGGCTACAACCTTCTGGTCGGGAACAACCGCGACAATCTGGCTGCTTATCGCGCGGGTTCCGGCAAAGCGTTTCAGGAGCGCCAGAACCGCGGCTGGAATGCGGCGATCCGTGTTGCGCAGACGATGCCGCGCGAGTATTCCGCGAAACCTGCGGCGCAGGATGCGTACCTGAAGGCGAAAGCGATGGAGGAGATCCGGATGATGGGGGCGCGGGACTTTCTGGAGCTGTTTTTCGCGAAAGCTCTGCAGTTCGTGTGTCCGTGGCCGGTTCGCGGCATCCATCCTCCGCTGATGTTCTGGGGAATAACGCTGTGGGAACTTTTCCTTTATGCCGCGGGCGCGGTCGGGATTTACCGCTTCCGCGGACGGCTTGACGTTCTGCTTCCCTTTGCAACCGTTTTTGCCGGCGGACTCTTTGCGCACGCTCTGGTGTTTGTTTCGATGCGTTACCGCATCCCGTTTCTGGACGTCGCGCTGATTCTGTTTTCCGCAACGGCCCTCCGAACCGCATTTGCGTTTTTGTCAAAAAGATGGAAAGCAACCTGAAAATGACCTTTTTTGCAGAATATGTTTCTCCGCTTGGCGGAATTGTTTTTGAAAGCGACGGTTCGAATCTGACGGCCGTCTGGTTTCCCGGACAACGTGACGCCGCGCCGGACGGCGAGCGCGCCGAGCTTCCCGTTTTTTCCGCAACCCGCCGCTGGCTTGACGTCTACTTCAGCGGACGCGATCCCGGCGTGACGCCGCCGCTGGCGATGAAGGGTTCTCCGTTTCAGCGTGCCGTCTGGGAGCTTCTGAAGCGCATTCCGTACGGCGCCACGACGACTTACGGCGCATTGGCGAAAGAGATTGCGCGTTCGCGCGGACTTCCCCGCATGTCCGCCCAGGCGGTCGGCGGCGCGGTCGGGAGCAATCCGATCGCGATTCTGGTTCCCTGTCATCGAGTTCTCGGCGCGTCCGGCCGTCTCACCGGTTACGCCGGAGGAATGGACAAAAAGGTCCGTCTTCTGGAGTTTGAAGGATTCCGCACGACCGGAGATGCTCCAGACTCCAAAGTCTTATGATTCAGCAGACAATTGAGGTTGGATTTGAGAGGCTTCCCCGGCAAAATTCCGGTCCGACGAACGGAAATCGTATAAAACGACGCCTTTTCGGACGGTTTTTGGATTATGACAAGGAACGCCCGGCCGCCCCCGTAGAGGAGGTGGCGGGCGGAGAAAATTACAGAATCGTGCGGGAGATGAATTCTTCCTGCATTTTTCCGTCAAGGGAAATAAAGCGTGCGGAATACCCGTATAACCGGACGATCAGGTCGCCGTGGCGCTCCGGATGCTCCATGGCGTCAAGAAGTTCCGAATGGTCCAGACAGTTCAGCTGAAGCATTCCTCCATGGAAATTCCTGATGACCGCCGACAGAATCTCCGCCGTCATGCCGTTGCGCTGAAGTGTGAGCGTGAGAACCGAATTCGCCGGGAACTCTGTGAGCGGAAGGGGGCGGAGCATTCGCAGAATCTCCGGGAGATTGAGAGAACGGGAATATCGCTGCGGAGTCAAACCCTGTGTCAGAAAATCTCCGTGTCTGCGACCGTCGGGGGTGGCGCGGGTTTGCTCCGCCCAGTCGATAATGTCGCGGTAGTTGTAAAGCCCGAGCTGAAAATGAAATTCGCCGTGCTCCGCATTATACCGGGATATGACACGGGCAATGTCCGAGAGAATCCGTGCGGCAAGCTGCGTGCACTCCTCCGATTTTCCGTAGCGGGGGGCGGCAAGCGCGGAGCGGCGGAGAGATTCAAAGCCGTTCCAGTCAGACCGCACGGCGCGGAGAAGTTCCGGAAGCGTGCAGAGTTTTTTCTCAAAACAGAGCGTTCGGATCGCGGAAAGGGAATCAACCAGCACCGCCAGGCTCGCCAGCGGGAGTCCGTGAGGATGGTAGCGGGCACCGCCGCCGGAATAGTCGCGGCGTTTTTCGAGGCAGTCCTTCAAGCCTGCGGAGAAGAACGGCGAAGGGTTGACCCGGTTCCACGGACAGCTGCCGATGCGCAGACGGTCGCAAAGGCGCAGGAGCGTTTCCGTTTCATTGTCTAAAACGATGCTGTAGACCTGTTCAAAACTGGCGGCGTTATCCAGTTTCCGGAATTTCATTTCAACTTTCGATTCCAGCTCCGGATCATCATGGATGGAGAGATCCAGAACGCGCGCCAGATTGATGTAGCAGTTTGCTCCCTGAGCGTGTTCACAACCTTCGATGATGGCTTCCCAGCAGCCGCCTGCGACGTAACTCCGGGCGTCTTCAAGGCGTTTGCCGGCGCGGTCTTGTGCGGGAATCAGAATATCGTCGTTCAGAAATGAAACGGTGTTGCGTCCGTTCATAAAGTCGGCGCAGGCGTCGTGGAGGTATTCCGGGGCGGTGCGGGCGGAATAGCGGAAATGGATTTTCGGATAGATGAGCTTGAGCTCGCGGTGCGCACGGAGGAAGAGATGCGTCAGTTCATTGCAGCAGTCGCCGCCGTTTTCGTCGCAGCCTCCGAGAATCAGGGTGTCGCCCTGTTCGCCGACATTGTACTGTTCGGTCAGCGGACGGTCCAGTTCCAGTTTGCAGTCGGTATGGAGCATCCAGCGGCAGACGAGGTCGTATGCATCGCCGCGGGTCAGGGCGCCGCTTGCGAGATCCTTCTGATAAAGCGAGTTCAGCTGATAATCGGGGCGTCCGAGAACCGACATGCCGATTCCGTCGATGGAGCCGCAGACTTCATGCAGGAACCAGAGGACGCAGAGACCTTCGTAAAAGCTTTCCGCCGGTTTCCATGGGACCCGTCGTGCGGCTGCGGCCAGACGTTCCATATTGCGTTTCTGCGGGAGTCGGTCCAGACGTTCCGCTAGTTTTTGCGCGGCTTCGGCGAATTTTTCCGCGATGCGGCGGACCGCAAGAAGGGAGCGGCGGGTCATTGCGGTAAATTCATTCTGTTCGCCTTTCCCGAATTCATCATGGAAATATTCGAGTCCGTTGCGAAGAACGGCGGTGAACGGAAAGCAGTGATGATCGGGGTCGACGAACGGACCGTAGAAGATATGGAATCCGGCTTTGCTGAATTCCCCGTGCAGACGGTACAGGTCTGGGTTTTCATCGTTCCAGAGGTGCTGGTTCCGCAGCATCAGCCAGGCGCCTGGCCCCATTCCGATTCCGTCGTATTCCGCGATGCGGACGCCCATTTCGGAGAAAAAGGGCGTATTGCGGAAGAGAACCGGAGTAAAGCGGGCGGCGATGATTTCATATTGTACGGTTTTCAATTCGAGTGCGGATGCCTGCGGGTGCGCATCCGCCCAGGCGTTCATTTCCGCCAGGAACGGATTGTATTCTTTTTTCCCTCCGAGTTCGCGGAAGGAGTGTGCGGAGTAGTATTCGCGCAGTTCTTTTCTGAGGGCGTCCATGAGAATCTCCTTAATTTCCCGTAAATGCGCCGTCGACGGGCAGGGTGACTCCGTTGACGAAACTGCTCATATCGCTTGCGAGGAAGAGCATGACGTTTGCGATCTCTTCGGGCTCCCCGAGTCGTCCCGCAGGGTATTTTGAGACGTGTATTTTGTATTCGCCCGGGTTGAAGCAGTGTTCTGTCAGGTCGGTGCGTGTGATTCCGGGGGCGATTGCGTTGACGTTGATGTTGTCCCGGGCGAGAATGTTCGCCATGCAGCGCGTCATTCCCATGATTCCGGTTTTCATGACGCCGTAGCTGAAGTTCCAGCCGCCCTCGCGGAATGCGCAGATGGAGGCGATGTTGATGATTTTCCCGCCGCCCGCGGTTTTCAGAAACGGGATGGCCTGCCGCGAGAGATCGTAGACGGCGTCAAGCATCAGCGAGCGGCTGATTTCCCAGTGTTCTTCGGTGCAGGTTTCGATTGTTTCGTTGAACTGCAGTCCCGCGTTGTTTACGAGGATGTCAAGCCCGCCGAGCGTTTCCGCCATTTTTGCGATGAGTCCGCGGCGGGCTTCGCGGTTCCCAAGGTCGGCGGGAAAGTAAAAGTGTTTTCCGCCGAATGCGTTCAGTTCCGCCAGCAGCCCGTCCGCTTCCCTGCTGTGCGATACGACGGCGACCGAGCATCCGCGTTCCGCCAAAGCCGTTGCCATGGCGCGGCCGAGTCCGCGCCGCCCGCCGGTTACGATTGCCCGTTTGCCTGAAAAATTGAGAAAATCCTTCATAAAAAAATCCTCCTGCTTGAAAAAATGGTTTATATATATTATATTGCAAGGGAAAGGAAAATGGAATGTCTAAAACTGATATTCGCATATAATTTTATGATACTGATAGACCGGATAGCTTTGCGGAATCTGAATGGCCGCTGCGATGTGACATTCAACCATATCGCATACGAGCGGCTGAATTTTCATCAGATCTGCCTGTTTCCGCAGAACATTTTTGTCATGGTTCCGACTGCGAGCGGGAAACAGCGGGATTGTTTTACGGATGTGGCTTCCGGAGAATCCCTGCGTCTGGAAAAGGACCATTTCTATTTTGTTCCGAACGGAAACTCCGTCGAGTATCTGCTGACCGAAGAGATTACGTTCATGACGTTTCATTTTAATCTGGAACTTTATCCGGGGATGGATCTTTATCATGGAATGCGCGGAATCCGTTCTGGATATGCGCCGGAGACGACCGCGAAGTTCCGCGCGATTTTCGACGATCCGGATGAGTTCCGATCGCTGGTCCGCTTCAAAGAGGCGGTGATGGAGTTCTGCTCGGCGCATTGGCCGGAGAATCCGTACGGGGCAAAGCCGTATTCGCATCTGTTTCAGAAAATCCGCGAGCGGTGCAGCGCGCGTCTGAGCGTGGCGGAACTTGCGGAGGAGGAGGGGATCACTCAGGAGGCGTTTTCGCGGCGCATCCGGCGGGATCTCGGGACAACTCCGAAGAAGCTGATTCAAACGGAGCTTCTGCGGCGGGTTTTCATCCTGCTCGGAGTGCCCGGAACGACGATTTCCGAGGTCGCGGAGAAACTGGAATTCAGTTCAGCGTTCTATCTTTCACGTTTTTTCCGGGAGCAGACCGGGATGACGCCGTCCGGGTATCTTGCTCAGTTTGTCGGCAAGAGAGGACGGGACTCTTGATGTTTTCGTCGCATGGACGGCAGAACAGTGAAATGGAGTTGATTTTGCAAATTGGCGGTATCACGCGGTTGAACATGCCGCCCGTCGGCTCTGCGTCCGTGCCGCAGACAGGGCGTGCCGCGCTTGCAGGGGGGCGATTGAACGGAAGCCGGAACCGCGGAACGGATCGCGTTGACGCGCTCCGCAGAACTCGGAAAAAATACCGTCGGAGGACTTGAAAAAAAGGTCTTGAGATTGTATATTGCCAAGTGAGAAATTATCTTTAAAGAATAGAAACATTGTTCCCGGCCAGGCCGGGGGACCAATGAGAATCAGGAGTTAGCAATGTCTGAAGAAAATACGACGCAGAATGCGCCGCAGGGGCAGGGGGACAGTCAGTATACCGCCTCGAAAATCACCGTGCTGGAAGGTCTTGAGGCCGTCCGGAAGCGCCCGAGCATGTATATCGGCGACACCGGTGAGCGCGGTCTGCATCATCTGGTCTATGAAGCGGTTGACAACAGTATCGACGAAGCACTCGCCGGTTACGCAACCCATGTAGAAGTCACCATCCGCCCCGACAACAGCATCCGCGTTTCCGATGACGGACGAGGCATTCCTGTCGATATGCATGAAGAGGGCAAGCCCGCCGTGGAAGTCGTCATGACCATTCTGCATGCGGGCGGCAAGTTCGACCATAACGCGTACAAGGTTTCCGGAGGTCTGCACGGCGTGGGTATCTCCTGCGTAAACGCGCTTTCCAAATGGATGAAGGTTGAAGTCCACCGCGGCGGCAAGGCGTATGAGATCGGTTTCGAGCGCGGCAACACGGTCGAGCCCCTCAAGGAGCTCGGTCCGGTTTCCGACTGCGGAACCACCGTCACTTTCAAACCGGATGAGGAAATTTTCTCGACGACGGTCTACAAGTGGGATATTCTCAAGAACCGTCTGCGCGAGCTGGCGTTCCTCAACAGCGGCGTCAGAATCACTCTGACCGATGAGCGAGAGGGACAGCAGAACAAGGAGGCCTTCCACTACGAAGGCGGGATCGCCGAGTTCGTCACCATGCTGAACAAGGACAAGCAGGCCCTGCATCCGGTCATCTACATGCACAAGGCGAAAGACGGGCTCGACGTTGAAGTCGCCATGCAGTATAACAACGGGTTCTCCGAGACGATTTATTCTTATGCGAACAACATCAACACGTTTGAAGGCGGAACTCATCTTACCGGTTTCCAGTCCGCTTTGACCCGTGTGATCAACGCCTACGGAAAATCCGCGAATCTGCTGAAGGGCGACAAGAGCATGTCCGGAGTGGACACCCGCGAGGGGTTGACTGCCGTTGTCAGTGTCAAGATCCCCGATCCGCAGTTCGAAGGTCAGACTAAGACCAAGCTCGGCAACAACGAAGTCAAAGGCATTGTGGACTCCGTCGTCAATGAGGCGCTCAGCACGTTCCTTGAGGAAAATCCGCAGACGGCGCGCGACATTGTCGGCAAGGCGATTGTCGCGTCGAACGCCCGTGAAGCCGCCCGCAAGGCGCGTGAGCTGATTCAGCGCAAGGGCGCTCTTGAAGGTTTCTCGCTCCCCGGCAAACTCGCCGACTGCTCCAGCAAAGATCCCTCCATCTGCGAACTCTACATCGTCGAGGGTGATTCGGCAGGCGGTTCCGCGAAGCAGGGACGCGACAGCAAGTTCCAGGCGATTCTTCCGATTCGAGGCAAACTCCTGAATGTCGAGAAGACACGCAAGGACAAAATGCTCGAGAACAAGGAAATTCAGTCCATGATCGCCGCAATCGGCTGCGGACTGGATGACAACTTCGATATTTCCAAACTGCGTTACAACCGCGTCGTCATCATGACAGATGCCGATGTGGACGGTTCGCACATCCGCACGCTGCTTCTGACGTTCTTCTACCGTCAGATGCCGGATCTGATCAAGACCGGCCACGTCTACATCGCCAAGCCGCCGCTCTTCAAAGTCAAGCGCAAAAACGACGAACAGTACATTGAGACCGAGGAGCAGCTGGACGCCTATCTCTTCAACATAGGCAGTTCCGATATTGAAGTCTACCGCACCGACGGCTCCATGCTCACGCCGGAACAGGTGAAGCAGATCACCGGCTTTATCGCCCGCGCTCACCATCTTTCGGAAGCGCTTCAGCGTCATGGACTTGCGACGGAATATTACTTCTCGCTCGCCAAAGACATGAAGTTCCCGGTCGCCCGCATCATGGTCCGCGAAACGGACGGACGCATGACCGAGCAGTTCGTCTATACCGAAGAAGAGAAGAAGCAGTACGTGGAAGAGGCGATTCAGCGTCTTCCGAAGTACACGCCTGAGCAGGAGGCGGCGAAGTCCGAAACGATTACCGTTCCGGGAGAAAGCGTGGATGATGATGAGGCCGGCGCGCTTCAGCAGACCTTCCATCCCTCCATCGACGTGACGGAGATTTTCGAGAGCGGCGACTGCGAAGCGCTTTACAGGGATATTGCGGACGCCGGCTACAATCCGGAAAACCTGTTCCAGGACGCGGATGATCTCTTCCGCGTGGTCGAAAGCGACAAACAGCAGAAGATCCGCTCCCTCAAGGGGCTCGCGGAGGAGGTCAAGCGCAACGGCCGCCAGGGGCTCGCCATCAACCGTTACAAAGGTCTGGGCGAAATGAACCACGACCAGCTCTGGGATACCACCATGGACCCGGAGAAACGCAAGATGATCCAGGTGAAGATGGAGGACGCCGTGGAGGCCGACCGCATGTTCACTCTGCTCATGGGCGACAGCGTGGAGCCGCGCCGCGACTACATCGAGAAGTATGCCGCCGGCGTGAAGGATCTCGACCTTTAACGACAATCCGCGCGGACGGTTCCGGTTCGTTCCGATGTCCGCGTTTCAATAAAACCAATGGAGAAAACCATGGCAGAAGATGCAAAAACAAAAAGAGTCGGCATTGACACGAACGTGCGCGACAAGAATCTGACCGCCGCGCTCGGTCAGATCGAAAAAGAATTCGGCAAAGGCGCGATCATGAAGTTAGGCGACAACAACGCCGCAACCGATGTGTCGGTCATCAGCACCGGCGCTCTTTCGCTGGACATCGCCCTCGGAATCATGGGCGTGCCGCGCGGAAGAATCGTGGAAATCTTCGGTCCTGAATCTTCCGGTAAAACCACACTCTGCATGCATATCATCGCCAATGCCCAGCGCGCGGGCGGCGTCGCCGCAATCATCGACGCGGAACACGCGGTCGACCCGGTTTACGCTTCCAAAATCGGTGTGAATGTCGACAACCTTCTGATTTCCCAGCCGGACTGCGGTGAAGACGCGCTGAATATAGCGGATATGCTGATCCGCAGCAACGCGGTCGACGTCCTGGTTATCGACTCCGTCGCCGCTCTTGTTCCCCGCGCTGAAATTGAAGGTCAGATGGGCGATTCGTTCGTCGGACTTCATGCGCGTCTGATGTCTCAGGCGCTGCGCAAGCTCACCGGCGCGATCAGCCGCAGCCGCACCTGCTGCATCTTCACCAACCAGATCCGCGAAAAAATCGGTGTGATGTTCGGCAACCCGGAAACCACCACCGGCGGCAACGCGCTGAAATTCTACAGCTCCATCCGCATGGATATCCGCAGAATCGGTTCCATCAAGGAAGGCGATGAAGTGATTGCCGCGCGCACGAAAGTGAAAGTAGTCAAGAACAAACTCGCGCCCCCGTTCCGTATCGCCGAATTCGATATCAACTGGAACGAAGGCATTTCCAGAGTCGGCTCCATCATCGACGTCGGAACGGATCTCGGCGTGATCGAGAAGCGCGGCTCGTGGTTCTCCTTCAACGGCGAACAGCTTGCGCAGGGACGCGAACAGGCGAAGACGGTTATCGGAGGGAACAAGGAGCTTGAGGACCGCATTCTCAAGAAGATCCGCGAAACGCTCGCCGCCCGCCGTGCCGCCGCGTCCGGCCAGACCCCCGCGTCTGCTTCCGCTCCGTCGGCTTCAACTTCCGCCGCGCCCGCCCCGGAAGTCGCTCCTGCGGCGAAATAACCGGAGAAAAAATCCATGCGGTCCGGAACCATTGAATGCGGAATCTTTGCGGCGTCTCTTTGCGCCCTCGTTTTTCTGCCGGTTCTGGCTTTCTCCGAAGACGCCCCGCATTCCTACAGAAACCGGGAGGCGGGGAACGACGCCGCAGCGGCCGGTGACTATGCTGTTGCGGCTGATTTCTACAGGCATTATGCGGAAGACGCCTCAGTCGCCGCCGATACCGAATCGGTCCGCGACGCCGCAAGGCGTCGCATTGACGCTCTGATCGCCGCCGGAATGATAGCGGAAGCGGAAAAGGAGTTCGCCGATTATGAACTCAAATATCCCGGTACGGACGCTCTTGCGATCTCTCTGCGCAGAGCGGAATTGCTGACCCTGAAGGGACGGTCCGGCGAGGCGCTGACGATTCTGCGCCGCATTCTTCCCGCAATGACGGAATCCGGTTTGCGTCAGCGGACGCTTGCCGCGATTGCGCAGGCGGAAGAGCTCCGCAAAAATTATGTCCGCGCCGCGGCCGCATATGAAGAACTCGGGAAGACCGCCGCCGGAACTCCGCTGGAGCTGACCGCCGCCGTGCGCCGCATCATCACTCTTGCCAATGCGGAAAAACTTTCCGGGGCGGAGCTTCTCGCTCTTCCGGCTCCGAAAACGAAAGAGGAAAAACGGTTGTTGCGTCTGGTCGCTTTCTACGCGGGGCTGAAGACCAATGGAATGAGAGATCTTGCGGCCGCATGGAAAGATATCAACGAGGACGGCACACCGCTCAATCTGTCCGAGGCGGGGATGCTCTATTCCGCGATCGGCGATGAAGCCGCCGTGCGCGGACTCCGTCCGCTTGCAGTCGCCGCATACCGCAAAGCTGTTCCCGAAATTCTGGATAAACGGCAGGCGTTCGAAACGCTCATGCGTCTGGTTCAGACACTTGAAAGCCTGAACAATCCTGGCGAAGCCGCACGGCTTGCCGGGCAGGCAATTACGCTTTTCAAGGGCGATTACGTGTCGCCTGAAATCAAACTGCGCATGGCGCGGATTTTCCGCAACGCCGGACAGAGCCTTTCCGCGATTGAACTTTATCTGGCTCTGATCCAGAGCCCCGCAGTCCCGCGGGACGTTCAGGAGAAGGCCGTCCGTGAATGCGCATATCTCCAGAGCAGTTTGAATGACACCGCCGGAGCGCAGAAAACGATCCGCTCCTATTTCAACACGCCCGAAACGGTTCCGGAAGCGGAGTTTCTGCTTGCGGACCTTCTGCTGCGCACGAGCCGTTACCAGGAGGCTGCGGAGGCGTTTCAGGAAGTCGGCTCGAAATATCCGCAACTGACCGGCGAAGCGCTGTACCAGGCGTCTCTTGCCTGGCTTTCCGCCGGAAAACTTCCGGAGGCGGAAGCGGTTGCGGAACGCCTGATCAAGCTTGTGGGAAAAAATCCGGCGCAATTGCCGCGCGCGGTTTTTCTGAAGGCGATGATTCTTGAGGCGGCAAAAAAGCTTTCCGAAGCGCGGAAACTGTACACGGAATATGCGGCCATGAAGGGAAATGAGCCGGAGCGTGCGGCACTGGCGCTCTTCAAGGCAGGGAAAATAGCTTTTACCGAACGGAAGCTTCCGGAAGCGGTGACGCTTTTCAACCGGGTGACGGAACGTTACCCGAAGGATGCGTTTGCGCCTGCCGCCGCATTCTGGAGTATTTATGCAAGGCTGGCCCAGGGGATCAATGTGGAGAATGTGGACGGCGAAACGTGGGGGCTTGTCAAAGACTATCCCGGTTCGCATTACGCGACGGACGTTCTGTTTCTTGTGGCGACCCGCTATGCGGACGCCGGCAATTTCAATCATGCGAACATGGTTCTGGACAGGCTTCTGAAGCATGTCCAATCGCCGGAACTGCGTGCACGGGTCTTGCTTCAGAAGGCGACTCTTGCGTTCCGGAACAAGGATACGGACCGTGCGCTGGCGATCCTGGAAGAGCTTCGCAAGGCCTTTCCGAACGCCGCGTGTCTGGCGGAAGCGTTTTATCTGCAGGGTGATGCGTACAAACTCAAGAGCGAATATGAAAAGGCTCTTGAAGCGTACAGAGAGGCATTGGGGCATAACCCGGAGCCGCGTCTTGAGCTTGCCGCTGCCGGCTCTGCCGGGGATTGTCTGTTTGAACTTGCCGGCCGGCGGACTTCTCAGGAACTGTTTTCCAAGGCGCGGACGCAGTATGACGGGCTTCTCGCGCGTCCGAACCTTCCGGAAGCGGTCCGCGTGATGCTCCTTTACAAAAGCGGACGCTGTTCCGTGGAGCTTGACGACATTGACACCGCCATCCGGCGTTACCAAGAGGCTTCCGGAGCGCTGGTTCAGGGCGTCTCTTCCGCGGTCGCTCTGTGGGGTGTGAAGGCTGTGGAAGCGCTGATCTCGATTGCGGAAAACTCTCCTCTGTCCGCGCACATCAAAGCTGCGGAGCATGCGGTTGAGCGTCAGAACAATGCGGATCTGATAGAACAGGAACAGTCCGACGAACGCATGAGAATACTGCGGGAAAAGAAATTCAAACCTTAAGAGGCATTTCATATGGCAAACAATTACATCGAATTGATCAAGAACGGCGGAACGATCATGATGATTCTGGTCGGATGCAGCATCATCGCACTCTTCATTTTCTTTGAAAAATGGTTCCAGTTCCATCGCTCGCAGGTCAATGTCCGTGAGCTGGTAAACGGGCTCGTCAATGTGCTCCGGCGCGACGGGATGATTGAGGCGATTACGCTTTGCGACCAGACTCCGGGGCCCGTGGCGCGTCTGCTTACCTCGGCAATTCAGGCGTATCAGAGCGACGACGATATCCGTCAGTCCATCGAAGACGCCGCGATCGTCGAGGTGCCGCGTCTGGAATCCCATCTGAACATTCTTGCGACGATTGCGTATGTCGCACCGCTGCTGGGGCTGCTTGGCGCGATTGCGGGCATGGCGGACGTCTTTCAGGTCATTCAAACGGAGCGGGTCGCGATGACGGTTACCACTCTTTCAGGCGGCATCAACAAAGCCCTGGTGACGACAGCCGCGGGGCTTTGCGTGGCGATTCCTTCGCACCTTGCGTACAATTACCTTGTTTCCCGCGTGCAGATGCTGTGCGTCGATATGGAAAAGGCGTCTTCGGAAATTCTTTACTTCTTCCAGCATCATACAAAAAGCGATGAGAAAAAATGAACCGTCTGACAAACCGGATCAAGATTCAAACGCGTTTGACGATCAACAAGGGGCGTCCGGATTTCGTGCCGTTCCTCGGTGTGTTCTGTCTTCTTCTTCTGTTTGTGGTGCCAGGCAGCCTGTTCGTGGAGTTTTCCGGCATCCCGGTTTCTGTCCCTGAAGTGAATGTGCAGAACCGTCTGGGAGCAAGAAAGATTGTCGTCACGGTCAGCCGCGACGGGAAATTTTTCCTGAACGACAGCGAAGCTCCGGATATCGCCAAGCTGAAAGAGAGCCTGCTGGAGATGACGAAGTCGGGCGATGAGAAAGACCGGTCGACAATTATTTTGCGGGCGGACAAACGGGTGGACTACGGACTGATTGCACGCGTTCTTTCCCTTGCGGAGAGTTTGAATCTCAATGTTTTCCTCTTGACGGCCGCTCCCGCGGAACGGAGAGATACCGGCAGACGCTTGGAAGAGGAGTGACCGGGCGCATGGGGCAGGGCGAAGTCAATTATTCCAGACCGCGCGGATTCCGTAAACTCGCCGTGATGTTCGCCGCGCTTTTGCTTGCTCTTCTTCTGCACGCCCTGCCGCTGCTGTTCTCCCGTCCTTCCGAGTCGAAAGAGAATACGGAAGCGAAAGCGGAGCGGCGTGTTACGCGCATGTTCAACCGCGAGCCGAACATGGGTGAAAAGAAGGATCCGTATGGTCTCGAGTACTGGCTTTACTACGGCAATCCGCATGACTTTTCCGATCCCGGCAGTCAATATGGTTTTTCGGGACTCCTGCACGCGGGAGAAGCTCGGGTTGTGAAACTTAGGCCGATTCCTCCGCTAGCCGTATCGCTGACAAAGGACCTGGCGACGCCGCGCAATTCCCGCATTTCCCGCGCACGGGCGCCGGAAGAGCTGTTCCCGCGTCTGACTCCGCACTATGCCGCATCTTCCCGTGCGCCGAAGAGACCGGTGGAGACTCCGAAGCGTCCGTTCTGGGCGGCTGCGGACGGAACGGCGCTCGGAAATATCCCGCTCGCCATGACCCCGGAGCTGCGGAAGCTCATAGAAAATGCCGCGCCGCCGACCGGAACGGAACTGCGGGTTCTGCCCTCTGCTGAACCGGAAACGCCGCCGTTGATCCGGGTGGAGAAATCGTGCGGAGACAGGAAGCTCGATCTGGCCGCAGTGAATGCCCTTGCTGTTTATACCGCCGCGGGGCTCTCGCCGGAACAGCTGGAGCGTTTGAAATATGTGACTGTCGACTGGCGCGTGCCGAAGACCGGAAAGAGAGTGAAACCATGATGCAGCTGTCGCTTGGAGATCTGTTTACATTTCATTTGCTTCTTCTGGTTCTGCTGATCGCCTACGCCTGGTATCGGGATGAGCGGAAACATCCTTCGAACGACTGGACGATTACAAAAGACAGTTTTTACACCTGTCCGCGCTGCCATCACTCGTTTCTGAAGAACCTCAAGGAAGAGGAAGAGAATTATATGCGCTGCCCGCGCTGTCAGGAGCCGTGTTTCCTGAAGAAGAAAAAACGGTTCTGATCAGAGCCGTCCGGAGAACGCGGAGAACGCCGACGGAAGCGAAATCCGTTCATGGAGTTCCGCTGGCGAAACCCATTCAAACCCTTCCGGCGCAACGGAGCAGATGACTGAAAACCCATGCATCAGCCACTCGACGTGGGAGAAAATATGTTTCGCCTCGATTCCGGCGCGGATCCCGGTGACGGAAGCTCCGCATTCCTCAAGGTGTTCCAGTACTGCCTCTTTTGAAAGCCAGCCTTCCAGGTTCGGAAACTCCATCATTCCGGCAAGAAGCCCGCGGCGCGGACGGCGCCGCAGAGCGATCCGTCCGTCATGATGAATCAGAAGCACTGTTCGTTTTTCGATGCGGCGCGGTTTCTTCTCCGCTTTTACCGGCAGTTCACGCCATGAGCCGTTCCGGTGCGCGAGGCATGCGGAGGCAAGCGGACAGATATTGCAGAGAGGTTCGCCGTTCGGAAGGCAGACCGTCGCGCCGAGTTCCATCAGCGATTCCGTGAAATCGCCGCAATGTCCCTTCGGGTAAATCCGGCGGAGCTGTTCGGTGAACATCTGCCTGGTCTTCTGTTTCGCAACGTCCAGGCGGCTTTCCTGAAAACGGGAAAGAACGCGGAGAACATTGCCGTCGACGGCGGGAACTGGCTGTCCAAACGCAATGGAGGCGATTGCGCCCGCCGTGTAATCGCCGATTCCGGGCAGGGCGCGGATGTCGGCGAATCCGGACGGGAATTCTCCGTTGTGCCGGGCCGCAATGAGTTGTGCCGCCTTCCGCAGATTCCGGACGCGGGAATAGTAGCCGAGTCCCTCCCAGAGTTTCAGGAGCGGTTCCTCGTCGGCTTCCGCAAGTGCGCGGATATCGGGGAGGGCGGCGAGGAAGCGTTCGAAATAGGGAACGACCGCTTCCGCGCGGGTCTGCTGGAGCATGATCTCCGAAAGCCAGACCCGGTACGGGGTGCGGTGTTCGCGCCACGGAAGAACTCTCGCGTTGGCGCGAAACCAGGTTAAAAGGGCGTCAACAGGAAAGCGTGGCGTCATTGTTCTGCGTTTCCGCGGCTTTCTGGGCATGCAGATCAAGCGCATAGCAGACTGCAAAAGCGGCGATTCCGGAGACGAATCCATAGACGGCGCCGTTCGTCAGAGCGAACTGGAAGCTGTCGGAGCCCATGACTTCGGTGAATCCTCCCTTGATGCCAAGGGCGACGATCACCATGTAACCGATCCAGACGACAGTTGAGGTTCCCATAGTCCAGAGCGCCGAGCGTTTCGTGGATTTCGGGAAGTACATCGCGGTGACGACGGGGATGAATACTATTACGAGCTGCGAGGCCCAGCAGTTGATCATCAGCGCATAGATGCTCTGCACCTTCAGGGCGAGGAGCGTGGCGATCAGCAGGATCAGAATGGTCACGATGCGGACGAGCATCAGCATTTTCTTTTCCGGGATCTGCGGGCAGAGCGTGTGGAGGACGTTGTTCGAGAACAGGCTCGACGCCGCCAGAAGAGAGCTGTCCGCGGAACTCATGATCGCGGAGATCAGTGCGCTGAGGAAGACCGTCAGGAGGATCGGGTGGATGCTGCCGAGAACCTGAATAGCCATGCGCGGGAGCACCTGGTTCTCAAGGTCGGATCCGAACGCTTCCGCCGTAATGCCGAATTTCGGGAAGACCAGCTTTGCGGCGAGTCCGATCGTGATCGGAATCATGCCGATGATGATGTAGAGAATGCCTGAATAGACGGAGCTCTGCTTGGCAATGCCTTCCGTGCGGGAGGCGAGCGAACGCTGAACAAGATCCTGACCGACCATGCAGCCGAGCCCCATGACCATCCAGTTGCCGAGGTAGTTGACTGTTCCGTTCCAGCCGCCCTGATCTTTGGCGGGGAGGAGGGAGAGGTCTGCCTGCGGGTTGTTGTAGACGGCTTCCCATCCGCCTGCGAGATTGACTGCGCCGGGGACGATGATGATGAGGCCTATGATGATCAGGGAGACCTGGACGATATCGGTGAGTGTCACCGCCCACATGCCGCCGGAGGCGGTGTAGACAAGGATGACGGCGGCGCCGATGATGGTTCCCCAGAGCATGTTGATTCCGGTGAGGAGGTGGAGGATTGTGCCGAGCCCGAGCATCTGCGCTCCGAGCCAGCCGACGTATACGGGGATCATCCAGAGGGAGGCGTAGACACTGGCGCGTTTGCCGTATTTTTTGAGGATGATGTCCGTAACGGTGTAACAGTTCATTTTACGGAGATAGCCGACGATGAAGAAGCCTGCCAGGATGAGGCTGATTGCTGCGGCGAATGGGTCGGCGATGACGTCGCGCAGACTTCCGGAGTAGACCGTGGCGGCGACGCCCATGCTGGAGCCTGCGCCGAACCAGGTGGCGAGCAGGGTCGCTGTCGCCATCCAGAGCGGCAGCCGCCTTCCTGCCACGAGGAAGTCGTTCATGTCTTTAACCCGTCTTCCGGAAATGTATCCGATGACGAGCATGGTGAGAGTGTAAATTCCGATACCAATCCAGAGGATGGTCCGCGTTTGGGTGTCCAGCTCAATCATTGTTGTTTGTGGACTTTCTGTGTTAAAAAACGTTGTTTTGTAAAAAAACACCCATGCGACAGCCGCATCGGGTAAAAGTGAAACGCGGTCGTTCCGGCATCCGAACCCGATTTTATGGACGCTGAAACATTTAAATAGAAAGAGCCCCGCCCTTTGGGAGCGGAGCCCTTTGTGCAATGATCGTAATCTCTAGGCAGATCCGATTATTTGTCGTAAGCGTGTCCGGCGGAGCCGAGAACGTTGACGACTTTGTGCTTGTAGAGAGCGGTCATGCGGTCACGAGCCGGTCCGAGGTACTTTCTCGGGTCGAACTCTGCCGGTTTGTCGTGGAAGACTTTGCGGATGCCGGCGGTCATGGCAAGACGGGAATCGGAGTCGATGTTGATCTTGCAGACAGCGGACTTTGCGGCTTTGCGGAGTTCTTCTTCCGGGATGCCGACGGCGGCCTTGAGAGCGCCTCCGTTGGCGTTGATGATGTCGACTTCTTCCTGCGGAACGGAGGAGGAGCCGTGGAGAACGATCGGGAAGCCCGGGAGTTTCTTTTCAATGGCTTCGAGGACGTCGAACGCGAGCGGCGGCGGAACGAGGCGGCCGGTCTTCGGGTCGACGGTGCACTGCTCGGGTTTGAACTTGTACGCGCCGTGGGAGGTGCCGATGGAGATCGCGAGGGAGTCAACGCCGGTCTTGGTGACGAAGTCGATCACTTCTTCCGGCTTGGTGTAGTGGGAGACTTCGGAAGCGACTTCATCTTCAACGCCCGCGAGGACGCCGAGTTCGCCTTCGACGCAGACTCCGAACTGGTGAGCGAAGTCGCAGACTTTCTTGGTCAGGGCGACGTTCTCGTCGTACGGAAGAGCGGAGCCGTCGATCATGACGGAGGAGAAGCCGAATTCGATGCAGCTCTTGCAGAGCTCGAAGGAATCACCGTGGTCGAGGTGGAGGCAAATCGGAATGGCGCCTTTGCCGTTGCTGATCTCTTTGGAGTACTCGACCGCGCCCTGAGCCATGTAGCGGAGGAGGGTCTGGTTCGCGTAGTTGCGGGCGCCCTTGGAAACCTGGAGAATCACCGGGGATTCCATTTCCGTGCAAGCGGAAATGATCGCCTGGAGCTGTTCCATGTTGTTGAAGTTGAACGCCGGGATCGCATATTGGCCTTTCATGGCTTTTGCGAACATGTCTTTGGTGTTGACAAGACCGAGGTCTTTGTAATTTACCATCTTGTGATTCCTTTCGTTTGGCAAGTTGATAACGAACATGAATAAATATGTCACATTTTTCCGAAAAATCAAGCGGCATGTCTTTTTTTTCGCCGGATTTTTTAGCCACGGGCTGGCGGAAAACCGCTTTCCCGCCGCGCGGGACCGGTCGAGCCGCGGACGATGAGTTTGTTCGGAACCGGAATGACGCCGCCCGTTCCCTCCTTGCCGAGAATACGCAGACGGAGTTCGTCGAGTGCGCGTTTCGCAATCGCGGAATAATCGAAATCCAGCGTCGTGTGCGGCGGCGTGAGATATTCGGAAATGGCGGGGTTCTCATAGGTGATGAGCGAGACGTCTTCCGGAATGCGGAATCCGGCGTCCTGAATGGTTTTGGCCGCCCGGACGGCAAGGTGCTGATGTATCATGAAGAGCGCGGTGAACCCCTGCTCCAGTATGGGACGGATGGTATCCTTGAGGCATACTTTTGTTCCATCAATCGAAAAATTCCGCACCTCCGCGAGATTCAGGTCAGAAGCCGCTTCCAGAAAAGCGTCGCCGCCGCGCGGCAGCTTTTTTTCAGCGCAGAAGTGAATCCGCGCGATCCGGCGGTGTCCGAGAGACTTCAGATGCTCAAGAACCCGCCGGGATTCATCGTAAGTGTCCGGATCAATGGTGCAGATGTTGTCGAACGTGGTTCCGTAGCTGTTCAGCATGACGAGCGGCATGCCGCGTTCCTCCGCCCATTTCCGCGCCCATTCGCGCGCGTACACCGAACACACCGCTCCGTCGTAGAAGCGCTCCGAGAGGAGCGTTTTATTCTGTTCCGGGATGATGCAGCATTCCCATTTCCGGCGGAGTATATCCTTCATCAGCGCATCGAGGAGCCTGTACAGAAACAGTCCGATCGCTTCCTTGACAATGATCGCAAGTCGTATCCGGTGCCGGTTTGCGCGGTTGCGGTAGTTCATCCGTTTGAGCGCCGCCTGAATACGCACGCGCAGCTCCTCCGCCACATACGATTTCCCGCTGAGCATGCGCGACACCTGCGCCCGTGAACATCCGGCTTCCCGGGCGACGTCATCCATGGTAACTTTTTTCATTTTTCACTCTCCGTTTTTTTTACTGTAGCATGTGCAAAAAAAGATTTCAAGTTTCATTGTTCATATTTCGTTCATGTTTTTTTCGGTTTCGCCTCTTGCCAAATCCGCGGGTTTGTGGTATAATGAAAGACATGAACCGGAAGTAATGAAAGCAAGTGTTCAACAACAAACGAAAGGTCGGCAACACGATGAAAACAAAATATGCGTTCACCCCGTTTTCAGTGATGGAATTCAGAAAATTCACGCTTGTGGAGCTCCTCGTGGTAATTGCGATCATCGCCATCCTGGCGGCGATGCTTCTGCCGGCGCTGAACAAGGCCAGGGAAACAGCCCGGGGAATCACCTGTACGGGAAATATGAAGACGCTCGGAACCGCGTCGATGATGTACCTGGGCGACAATCAGGACATCATGATCCCGTATGTCAAAGTGGAGGGCGGCTCATACAAGGAACCGTGGTACAATACCGGAAAACACTCGCTTGAACTGCTGAGACTCTTTCTGGGCAAAACAAATTGGAAGGACATGTGGGTTCCGAAGAAGAATCTCTGTCCGGAAGTTGCGAACTGGAATTGCTTCGAACGTTCCGGGGGAAGCGGTGAATGGGCGCAGTACAACGGATGTGTGCGTCCGAGTTTCTATACGCTGAACAGCTCTGAAACGACTCTGGAAAACGACTACAAGGCGCTTCACGCCAAGAAGGTTCAGATGCCTTCCTCGAAGGTGTTCTGGATTGAATCGCGCAGCAAGAGAGACGCGGTCAACGCGGAGGGAGTATGGGATTTGTCCGTATACAACTATGCCGCGGGCGACAAGGTCGTGGATCCCGCGAATCCGGATTATCTGGTGTCGCGTGGCGGAATCCCCTATTCGCACAACATGCGTGTCAACGTGCTCTTTTTCGACGGTCACGTCGGAGCGCACGGCCCGTCGGCGGTTGCGCGGGAGTGGCGCAGGAATTGGGCGGTCGGAAACTGGTATCCGTATCAGAAACAATAACATAGAAAGGTTGAAATATGAAAAAACTTCTGACACTCACATTCGCTTCCGCGGCGCTTCTCGCATTCTCCGCGGAACTCAAAACCTGGAATTTCGATTCTGAGCGCGATCTGATGGGGGACCGGATTCATGCCTATGCGGCAAAAGGTTCGCTTGTGGGAAAATCGCTCTCTTCCGAAAAGACTCCGGACGGGGCGTCCGCCCTGAAAATTTCGCTGAAACAGATTGCTCCAGGCGCTCCGTCTCATGCGATTCAGCTGAACTGCATTTACTGCAAGCCTCTGGAAACCGGACGGACCTACCGTCTTCAGTTCTATTGCAAGGGAACGGCCGCCGGAAAAATCATACTGCTTGCCGCGCAGGGCGGTGCTCCGTATAAAACCCTGAGCAAAAAGGCCTCAAAAAGCCTGAATGTGACAACGGAGTGGCAGCTCTGCTCGCTTGAATTTACGCCGGAGCTGACGGCCGCCGACAGCAACTACGCTCTTCCGCGCATGCTGCTTGCCGGGTATCCCGCAGGCGCCGAACTATTCTTCGGTCCGGTTATGCTTTCCGATGAAACGAAATGACAGGAGGATGAAATGAAACGTCTTCTTCTCGCATTTCTCTGCGCCGCGTTTCTTTCCGGCGGCGCGGCGGATCTGAAACAGTGGGAGTTCAGAACTCCGCGCGATCTGATGGGGGACCGGATTCATGCCTATGCGGCAAAAGGTTCGCTTGTGGGAAAATCGCTCTCTTCCGAAAAGACTCCGGACGGGGCGTCCGCCCTGAAAATTTCGCTGAAACAGATTGCTCCAGGCGCTCCGTCTCATGCGATTCAGCTGAACTTCATCTACAACAAACCCCTGGAAAAAGGGAAAAAATACCGGATTCAGTTCTATTGCAAAGGAACGAAGACGGGCGACATTTCTCTTCTGCCTGCTCTGGGCGGCTCGCCGTATTCGGTTCTCGGCCAGAGCGCCGGACGCACGCTGCGCATTACTCCGGAATGGCAGCTTTTCACGCTTGATTTCACGATGGAGCTTGAGCCGCCGGCGAAACCGAACTTCGTTCTCCCGCGGACCATGCTTGCCGCATATCCGGAGGGGGGCGACCTCTTTTTCGGTCCGGTTGTTTTTTCCGAGGCTCCGGAAGTCCTGCCGCTTGCACTTGCGCCGGAATGGAAGCTGAACGGGGAAACTGTCCGGCTTCAGAACAATGCGCATACCATTCTTGTCGACGGGAAAAAGCCTGCCGCGGACAGCATGTTTGAATTCACAAACACCTTCACCTCTCCGGCGGACGGCTTCATGCAGCTCGGCATGTCCGCCGACTGGTGGTTCACTGCTTCCGTGAACGGAAAACAGGTCTATACGACCGAACCGCACGGCAATCTGAGTCACGAGTTCAAACCGGAAGACCACGTGTTCAACATTCCGGTGAAGAAGGGCGTCAACACGCTTGCCGTCAAGATCCGCGCGGGGAGCAAGGGCTGCCGTTTCGTCTGCGGCGCGGTTCCCTACAATCCGGATCCGGAGGCTGGCCGCCGGCTGTTCGTCGTCACGGAATCGGCGAAGTACCGTCCGGTGGCGAACGACCGCTGGGTGGCGAAAAAGGGAACCGCCCTTGATTTTTCCGCTCTCCACGGAGCGCGCGTTCCGGCGGGAACATACGGAAGAGTCATTGTGAATGAACAGGGAAAATTTGCGTTTGAGCGGAAGCCGGGGGAACCGGTCCGCTTTTTCGGCATGAATTTTGAGCCTGCGTTCTGGCGTCACCGTGCGGATCTCTGGACGAAGGCGGATATCGAGCGTTTCGCGGACGCCGTGGAGGCGCAGGGCTACAATCTGGTCCGTCTGCATTATCTCTGCCGCTACCTGATGGGATTCAAGATTCACTATCCGCCGCACCGCACGATTGCGCAGGCGGGGCTTCCGCAGACAGCGGCCGAGATTGAGTTCGACAAGGGGAACGTCGACCGTTTCGACTATCTGCTGAAATGCTTCAAGGACCGCGGAATCTACGTCAACATCGACCTCATGAACGCGCCCGGTTTCTCGATGGCGTACCGTCAGGGACCGGGAGAGTCGTTCAAGACTTCGCTTCTCTTCGATCCGGAGTACCGCAACCACTGGAAGGTGGCTGTCGAGTATCTGATGAACCGGGAGAATCCGTATACGAAAACGAAACTCAAAGATGAACCGGTGGTTGCGTTCGTCAATTTTTTCAACGAACAGGATTTCATCCTTTCGCATAAGCACACGATGGTTCAGTTTGAAAAGCCGTTCCGGAACTGGCTGCGCAAAAAGTACGGAACCGAAGAGGCTCTGCGCAAAGTCTGGGGAGCGGATGCGACGTTTGAATCCGCCGGAAAGATCAGCGAAGCCGTTCTGCGCAAGGGCGACGGCGCCGCACGCGATACCGGCGATTTCCTGATCGCGACCATGCGCGAAATGACGACCTGGTATTTTGAAACGGTCCGCGCCGCCGGATATCCCGGACTCTTCAACCTCTGGGACATGATCATGCGGACCATGGAGATTCCCGCGCGTTCGCTCATGCCCGCAATTGCCCAGCACACCTACTTCGCGCACCCGAACTCGCACCCGACGCGGAATCTTGCGAAGAAGAGCAAAGGCGCCGTCTTCATGGGCGGAGTGAACCTGGATACGACGGTTGATCAGAGCAGTTCGCTGAATTCGAGCTATTTCCGCGCCGCCGCGATGGCGCGCTTTCTTGACCGCCCGTACATGATTACGGAATATTCGCACAGCTCCTTCAACCGCTACCGCCACGAACGCGGGCTCTACTTCGGTTCCTATGCGGCGCTTCAGGGCTGGGATGACCTCACCCCGCACTCGAGCACGGTCCGGCTTTCGGTTGATCCGCTCTGGTGTTTCGAGCACGGCATGGATCCGATTTCCCGCGCTTCGGAGGTCGTCGCCGGATTCGCGTTTCTGCGCGGCGATGTGAAGGAGGCTCCGCATTCGGTCGGGGTTCTGCTGAAAAACAAAAATCTTTTCCCGAAGAATTATCTTGCGGCGATCGGCGACGACTACGGCAAGCTTTCGATGCTGACGAAAGTCGGGATTCTCTATCCGGAAGGCAAACCTCTGATGAAAGTCGGGAGCGCGAAACCGGATCTGATGTTTGAGCCGGAATCGTTTTCGCCGCTGCAGGTGACCTCGTGGTATGTCAGCGCGGATAATTCTGACGGGACGCTTTTCCCGAAGTTCGCGGAGCAGCTGCGGAAGGAGAAAATTCTTCCTCCTGGAAACAGGACCGACTGGTCGAAACGCCTCTATCAGAGTGAAACGGGCGAACTGACACTGGATGCCCTGCACAAAAAAATGACCGTTGTCACGCCGCGTCTCGAGGGAGCGATTCTGAAGCCGGGACAGCAGGTTTCGCTTCCGGTTCTTTCGGTCGGCGAAGTCCCTTCAGCCGTATCGGTCGCCGCCGCATCGCTGAAAGCGGATGAGAATCTGAAAGAGGCGTCGCACATTCTCCTGACGGTTGCGACGAATGCGTTCAACACGAACATGACGTTTGAAAACGCGTCGATGTTCTGCTGTGTGAATCCGGGTGAGCTTCCGGTTCTGATCGAGTCGATTCAGTGCGACGTCGCACTTGCGACGACCCGCACCGCTCCGCCGAAAGTTTACGCGCTGCATCTCGACGGAACGCGTTTTGCGGAACTTCCGTGCAAACTGGAGAACGGCAAACTCGTTTTGAGTATTGACACCTCCAAGCTCAAAAACGGCACTCCGTTCTTTGAAATCCGCTACTGATTTTGGAATACATGAAACGGCGGGAGTTTCGCACTCCCGCCGTTTCGCTGAATTTTTTGCGGTTCCCTTTTTACATCAGACCCCAGGCATGAAGGTCGGATTCGAGCTTGGCGGCGTCGAAGACCTGCCCCGGACGCCATTGACCGTTGTACTCCATGGTCGGAACTACCCAGTCGTCTCCGCCGTTGACGTCGACGACTTTTTTGACCACGTCTTCCGGCTGCGCTTCAATGTCGAGTGCCTCAAACGGAATGTTGTGGCTGCGGAGAAACTCCATTGCCTTGTGACAATGCGGACAGACGTTCCAGTAATAGACTTTCAGCATGATTCCCCCCTTATGGTTGATGGTTGGCTAACCATAGCACCGTTTCCCGGAAAAGTCAAGCGTTTTCTTCTTTTACCGCGAGAACGGCTTGACGGTAAAGGTCGCGCAGAGCGTTCGCATCCGCATCCGGAAGGTTTTCCCGCTTGAGGCGGAGCTCGAAAATCTGCGATTCCGTCATTTCCGCAACCTGTTCCGGGGTGATGGCTTTGACGGCGTGAACCTCTGTTTTCGCGGAGCGGAGAATCAGGGGATAATTCTTCATGCGCTTCTGAAACAGGGCGTCCGTCCGGGAGACGAGTTCCGCGCCGGAAAGATCATTCGCGGTGACCTCACAGAGAATTTCTTTTTCCGAAGCGGCAACGGCTTCCAGCCGCGGTTCGAGTTCCTCCCAGTTTCCGCAGAGACGGCGGATGTCCGAAAACTGCGGAACCGGAAGTTCTGCGATATGTGGTGTGCGTCCGGTGAACTCAATTTCGCAGACCGTGCGCGGGGCGGCGTCCGAGAAACACATTTTCAGCGGAGAGCCGGAGTAGCGGATGTGATCGGCGCCGATTTTCTGCGGCTGATGAATATGTCCGAGCGCATAGTAATCGGGAGTTTCCGGAAGAAGCGCGGCGTCGAAAGCTCCGATGCCGCCGATATATTCCCGCATTCCGTCGTTCGGGACGGTGCGTCCGCCGGTCAGGAAGAAATGTCCGGTCAGGACTACGGGAATGTCGCGTCCGGCGCGGAGCTCTTCGGCTTTCTCCGCAACCCGGCGGTAATGATTGCGGAGTCCGGCGATCACTTTTTTTTCGTGATCCGCGAGATTTTCTCCGAAGACGAGGGAGACAAGGTCGGCGTCGCGCAGGTAGGGAACGGCGCCGATGACGAGTTCCGGTTCCCCGGATTCGCTGCGGAGAGCGATGACTTCCTCTTCCGGTTCGGGGGAGGCGGAGCCGAAAATGTAGATGGGAAATGCGGCGCGGAGCAGTTCACGCGGGGCATTCAGGAAAGACGGCGAATCGTGATTGCCGCCGGTGATGACCGCCGCCCGGCACGGTGTCTCCTGAAGTTCGCGGAGAAATTCATAATAGAGACGGACGGCGGAATTCGGGGGGGCGGAGGAGTCGAAGACATCCCCCGCGACGATGAGCGCATCGATTCTGCGCTCCTTGACGGTATTGAGAATCCAGTTCAGAAACGCGGCGAACTCATCGTCGCGCTTCCGGTTGTGGAACTGGTGCCCGATGTGCCAGTCGGATGTGTGAAGAACTCGCATCAAAGGAAGATGTACTTCAGGATGAAGAGCACGGCGAGGACGTAGATCAGCGGCGTGTTCTTTCCGGTTCTTCCCGCGAAGTTGAGCAGAGCCCATGCGATGACTCCGAGGCAGATTCCTTCGGAGATGCTGTATGCGAACGGCATGGAGATGATCGTGACGTAAGCGGGCAGGGCCTCATACAGGTTGGAGAAGTCGATCTTGCGGATCGGTTCCATCATGTAGAGCCCGACCATGATGAGCGCGGGAGCGGTTGCGAACGCGGGGATTGCGAGGAAGATCGGCGCGAACAGCAGAGCGACGAGGAAGAGGATTGCACCGGTGACGGCGGTCAGTCCCGTGCGTCCGCCTTCGGAAACGCCGGTTGCGGATTCCAGATAGGCGGTTGTGGTGGAGGTGCCGAAGAGCGCGCCGACGGAGGTCGCGATGGAATCGGAGAGAAGAGCTCCGCGGATCTGCGGGAGGCGTCCGTCCTTGTCGAGCATATCGGCTTTTCCGCAGACTCCGATGAGCACGCCGAGCGTGTCGAAGAGATCGACGAAGAGGAATGCGAACATCACGACGAGGAAGTTGACGGAACCGACGAGGAGCCCTCCGGAAACGTCGGCGCCCTTGAGGGTCCATGCGGAGACGTTGAACGCCTGTCCGAAGAGTTTTCCGAATCCGTGGAACGGAGCGAGCATGGAATCGACGCTCAGAGTCGGCAGCATGGAGTGGCAGCCGAGTTCCGGTTTGATCTGATAGAGTCCGGTGAGCTGTGCGATGATTCCGAGCCCCCAGGTCACGAGGATGCCGATGAGGATGCTTCCGCGTATCTTTTTCTGATTCAGAAAGGCGATGATGAGCACGCCGACCATTGCGAGGATTGCGGAGATTCCGTGCGTGGAGATGTTTTCTTTGGTGAAGTGCTGGAAGCTGACGAGAGTGGCGTCGTTGTTGACGATGATGTGTGCATTCTGCAGGGCGATGAATGCGATGAAGAGACCGATTCCGACGCCGACCGCGGTTTTGAGGGGGGCGGGAATGGCGTTGAAGATGGCTTCACGCACTTTGGTGAGGGAGAGTATGAGGAAGATGAATCCTTCGAGGAAGACGGCGAAGAGCGCGATCTGCCAGGAGTAGCCCATCTGAGCGACTACTGTATAGGCGAAGTAAGCGTTGAGTCCCATTCCCGGAGCGAGGAGGAGGGGGAGGTTTGCGCTGAACGCCATGATGATGGTTCCGGCGAATGCCGCAAGCGCGGTTGCGACGAAGACGCCGCCTCTGTCCATGCCGGTCACGCCGAGGATGGCGGGGTTGACGGCGAGGATGTACGCCATTGCGAGGAATGACGTTACACCCGCGAGCAGTTCGGTCTTCAGTGTTGTCTTGCTCTCTTTCAGATGAAAGAGCCGTTCGATGATTCCGTTGTTCATGTTGAGAATCCTGTGTTGTTTTCGTTGAAAACTGTTAAGATACATCGGGAAACGGGAAAATCAAGTTTCTGATGGAAAGAATCAGAGCATTTCCCCGGAATTCCGGAATTCGGTGGGCGTCATTCCGGTCTTCTGTTTGAACTTTGCGGAGAATTCGTGTGCGGAGCAGTACCCGAGCGATTCGGCGATGTCCGCGACGGTCATGTTGCGGCGGAGGAGGAGTGCGCGGGCCGCGGCGATACGGCGGCTTGTCCGGTAGTGATTGGGTGACATGCCGACGATCTCCGCAAATTTCTTGCGGAAGTTTTCGTATCCCCATCCGTTTTCACGTGAGAAGGTCTGTATGTTGCACGGAGTGCGGAAATCGGCGCAGAGCCACGCGCATGCTTTTTTCATGAGAGTTACCGTCGCATTGCTGTCGTCGTGCTTGCGGATAACTTTTGCTGCCAGTTCAAAAAAGCGGGGGACCATATCCAGAAGATAACGTTCCGGGTAGTGCTGAAGCTCTTTTTCCAGATCAAGGTATTTCCGGCACCATTCGTCATCGGGCGAGAACTTCCCGGTTGGTGTTTCCGGCAAGGTGTTGCAGTAGGTGCGGAAATAAGGGTAGGCGTTGCAGCCGAGAGACAGGAATAATTCGACCCAGTTGCTTTCCTGCTTGATGCGCATCCGGTGCATCACGCCCGGAATGCGCAGAAAATAGCTGTTCGCATGGAGCGGATAAGATTTTTTCGTTTCCCAGTCAACATATTCTCCATCTCCCTGGAGAACGAGGCAAATTGCAAAAAAAGCGAAGGATTCAGGAGGCGGACAGCAATTCTTTTTATCCGTTTTATGTATGATTCCAAGGCCGAGTTTGTCCTCGCCGCGTTCTCCGACTGTACGGAAGCAGTACCTCATGTTTTGAACAGTACCAAACCGCATATCTATATTTACCATAAAGCATACCCTTTCCCCTATTGCGTTTTTTTGAAAATATGGTATAATGTATAACATAGCACGAGAAAACAAAAAGAAAAGCAGAAAGGAAAGCAAAATGTCAAGAAAAAGAAAGAAGTTCACCCTTATAGAGCTCCTCGTGGTAATTGCGATCATCGCAATCCTCGCCGGGATGCTTCTGCCCGCGCTGAAATCGGCGCGCGACAAGGCCCGGGCGATACAATGCCTCAGCAATCTGAAGCAGCTGCATACTTACACTTTGAGTTATACGGGGGATAATGCGGATTTTCTGCCGCATGTCCGGACGAACACCACAGGGGAAATTGATGGATTTCGTTCCTGGCAGGATTCTCTGTGTGTTTACTACAACAAGGTCAACAAAGATTTTGCACACAGGGGAGCAGGGCTCCCAGGTTATGTGTCTGGTCTTTTGAAAAAGGCGATAGGACCGTTTGCCTGTCCGCTAACAGATCCGTATAAGTTTGAGGCCAGTCATGATTTCGGCATGAATTATTATGTAAGCAATGCCGCATGGAGGAATCTTGCCCGCATTCGCAGCGCTTCGGAACGGATTCTTTACGGGGATATGTATCATGACGGAACGGGGGCGAGCTATCCGAATTTTGGAATGTATGAAAAGAAGGAACAGGATCAGTGGCGCGGAGTCGTTGAGTTTCGCCATCCCGGTTTGACGGCGAATCTGCTTTACTCGGACGGGCATGGCGGCCCCGCTTCCATGTCGCGGATGTTTCAGTTGAAAGACACTGACTATCCGTGGGGATATAGAAAAAACAACTGACTAGGGTGATGAAAATGAAAATCAAGGAGATTGCAATCGGTCTGGCTTTTTTTGCCGGAGTTGTGGAATTGTATGCATCAAATTTAGTTTACAATTCCAGTTTTGAGCTTGAAGGCGCGGGATGGAATTCCCATACCTGGGCAAGGGTTCTTGATGACAAGCGCGCGCCGTTTCCGGAGAATGTTTCTTTCCCCGTGGGGGATGCGACAACCGGACAACGTGTTTTGCGCATAGATTGCAAGCCGGGTACAATGGAAACGGTCGTTTCGAGCGCCGTGATGCCGATAAAGAAAAATACCTGGTATACAGTCTCTTTTTCCCTGAAGCGGGAAGGACCGGGAAGGGCCAATTTTTTTCTTGATCTTTTCACCTGTCAACGCCAGCTCCGTTATGATGCGGGCGGACGTCTGCTTCCGGATACCGGTTTTGCAAATGCCGCGCGGGAAAAGACAGTGACTTCGCAAAAATTCCAGGTTCAGCCCGGCGGTCAGTGGGAGCGGCACAGCTTTTTTTACAAAAACAAAGACAATACCGCTTTTCTGGTTCGAATTTATTTGGGCGGCAGCAGCACAACAGCAGTTCTGCTGGATGATATTCAGGTGGAAGAGGGAAAAAAGGCTTCGCCGTATTCTCCGCGAGAGCCGATGGAGTTCTCCATAAAGACCGATGATAGTCTTTATGAGGAACCCGAGGAGATTTCCGGAAGCATACTCGGAATTTCATATTTTTCGGATTTCCGGAAAGAAACATCGCTTGTCCTGCACGATGATTTTCATGGAAAGGATCTGGCGAAACAGAACATCGTTTTTGAATTTGAAAAAGGCGTTTTGAAAAGCATCCCTTTTTCATTCAAGGGAAAACCGCCCTATGGTTCGTATCAGATTTATTCTTCTCTCCAGCCACGAATCACGACGCCGGAGTTTGTCCGGGACTGGACAAAACAACCGGAAACGATCGGCTTCAACCGGGTCCGGCTTGATGATGAATCGTATCTTTCCGCCGCAAGATTTGTTGCGGTTCGCACTCCGCGCCGTAAAACGGAAACAGGTTTCCGGATCGGAACAACCGGATCGTACACTCCCGCGGGAGATGGTTTGAGATATGCAAGCCGGTATGGGCAGACTCCGTCTCTGATCCGGAAGATCCGCCTTGCCGGCGGAAATGTTCACCGCAGCTGGGATGGCGCTGTTGCCGCATGGCGGGTGGTTGAGGCGGAAGAGGGACGTTTTGACTGGCGGCTGACAGACTATCAGATTGAATCTGCGGAAAAGACCGGAACGGATGTCATATGTGTCATTGGATGTCTGTTCCAGGATGGGCGCGGTGTCGACCGGTTTATCCCCGAATGGGCGCGCAGACGCGATCGTTCAGGGAATCCGCGCGGAACGGAAGTCCCGATGAGCTTTTACTTTGCCCAGCGTTTCAAGGGAATCCGCTTCTTCCGTCCGCAGCTTTCGGATTGGCGGAATTATGTTTCCGCTGTTGCAAAGCGCTACAAGGGGCGCATCAAATATTACGAGATTTTGAACGAGTCGAATCTCTATCTTCCGTCCGCCACCTATATGGAGTATATGAAAGCGGCTTCGGAAGAGATCCGGAAAGTGGATCCGGCGGCAGTCGTTCTGGGACTGTGCTCCACTTCCGATTTCGGGGTGAACATTGATGATTTTATCGGACAGTGTCTGAAACAGGGAGCGGACAGGTATATGGATGCCCTTACGATCCATCCCTATGCCCAGCTTGACAAATCCACGCCGGTTTCGCAAATGGATGCTCGCCGGAAACTTATCGGGAATCTGAAGAAGTACGGTTATAAATCCGGTCTCTGGAATGGAGAAAACTACTTTGTCATTCCGAACTGGATGCCGGCGAGCGATTATGCCGGGCGCACGCTTCCCGAAGATATCACGCGTCACCTGATCGTCGACATGGGGGAAGGGTGCGTCGGTTCCACGCCGACACACTTCCAGAGCCTTACGAGCTACTTGTGGCGTCCGTTCCTTTCTGGTACAAGTAGTCTTCAGGCGGAGGGGTATCCGGATGCCCGCTTTGCCGCACATGCCGCGGCGGCCCACTTCCTGGCGGGCGCAGTTCCTGTTGCAACTCATGAGCTGCCTTCCGGCGCTCTGGGGTACACATTCCGGCGAGAAGGAGTCCTTTATTCCGCCGTCTGGAATTTCCGCGCTCCGGTTCCGACAGCTCTGAATATCGCTCCGATGCCGCACAAAGTATACGACATGATGAGCAATCCGGTCAGGGAGAATGAAAGACTGCCGCTCTCGGCGAAGCCGTGGTTCATCGAATGGGATTCTTCCGTCAAGGAATCGGAAGTTATTGTCTGGATGAACAGGAAAGCGGTTTACTGCGAAGCTGTGTTTCTCTGCGATCGGGTTCTCCTTGCCCGGGAAGGGGGAACGGAACGTCTGCTTTTTTCCGCGCAGAACCTTGCCGGCGAAAAACTGAACGGCTCCGAGATGCAGGCGGAATCCGCCTCTTTCAGAACCCCGGCGTCTCAAAAATCGGGGAACTGGGGAGAGCTGAAAGATTTTGTCTTTGCAATTCCGGTGGAGTCATGTGAACCGGGCGGCGCCTCCGTGCGGATTTCAGCAAAAGCGTTTCCGAAATTCAGTCTGACGCGCCCGGTTTATCCTGTGGAGATGATCACTCTTGGACGCGCTCCGGCAAGCTTCCCGATCGCGAAGGCGTTTCATGGAAAACCCTCTTCTCCGGAAGATTTTTCCGCGACTCTCACTCTTCAGGCGGATATGAAAGGTTGGCTTCGTGCAACGATTGATGTCCGCGATGATCAGCCAGGCAAGCCCGGCGGGGATGGGTGGGATACCGACAGCATTGAGCTGTTTTTTGACCGCTCTCTCTTCACTGGCGGAGGAGAGGTATATGGACCGAAGACGCGGCAGATTACATTTGTGCGTCATAAAAAGAAACAGATTGCGGATGGCGTTTCCTGTACGGTGTCGGAATCCGCCGGCGGCTGGCGTGCGGAAATCCGTATTCCGGTCCGGAACGACGACTGGTTCGGGCTGGACTTTGCGGTCAATGACTCAGATGGAGAACATCGCAAAAGTCAGCTGGTCTGGAGCGGAAGCGGTGAAAATTACAAGAACCGCTCCGGTTTCAAGGTCGTCCGCATCACCGAAGCATTTGCCCCCCGCATTGATATTCGAGAGAAAACGGCAGATGGCAAACTTATCCGGATGAATGTGAACGACGCAGCCGGGACGGAGTGGACGGCGTTGAATTTTACGTTCATTCCGGACTGCGGCGGAACACTTCCGCTGACTCTGATGAGCGGATATTCTTCCGGGGAGCAGTTCAAGGCGGAATACCGGAATCTCGAACTGGTGAACGCGAAGCTCAAAAATGCGGATTTCTCTTTGAAATTTAAGGACGGTAAACCGAAATACTGGAGTTTTGAGGGAGAATCCGCGCTCCGGATGGAAAACGGACATCCTGTTTTCTCCGCTTCGCATGATTCTCCGGTGACAGCGACAATTGAAGTCAAGGCGGGAGTCCCCGTCACAGTAAAATACGAAGCGAGAATGCTTCTGAACGAAAGGAAGGTCGTCAAATGAAAAGACTGCTCAGCACAATTTTACTCGCAGGTTCTCTTGCACCGCTCATGGGGCTTGAAATCTGGCCCGTTGGACTCGACAAGGTCGGGAACTCTCCAAACATGGAATGGAGTGATTCGGATGGCATGACCTTGAAGGTCGTGAATTCAGATGAAGGGAAACAGGTTATGAATGTTCTGAAGCTGAAAGCGGAAGATGTCGCGGGGAAAACATTCAAGGTTTCCTTTGAATACAAGATGGATGTTGAACCCGGGGAAAATAAATGGAGCGGGGCAAAAGCCTTTTTCCAGATGAAGTCCGGTGCGAAATATGCGCGTCTCTGGTGTCCGCTTCCCTGCATTGGAACGAAGGATTGGACTGCACGCAGTGTGACTTTGACGTTCCCTGAAGAGGTTTCTGCTCCCGGGTTGTACCTTGGAATCGAAAATGCAAAAGGAACAGTGTCTTTTCGCAAATTCAAAATGGAAGAAAAATAAACTGAAAAGGCAATCATGCGCACGGAAAAAATCCAAACCGCATCGTTGGTCTATGAACTCAAAGGCGAGTTCGCGGACTGGATGTTCAACTTCAGAGAGGAGAGTCCTGGAAATGGACTCTCCATTCTGCATTTCAGTCTGACGGCCTCCCGGCCGCAGAGACCGCCGGAACTCACTCTCTCGTTCTGCGAGCCGATGAAGGATATTCAGGTCCGCTGGACCGCGCAGTATCCCGCGTATCATCATCTGCCGCCGTACTGGTGGGCCGGGGGACGGATCGAAACCAAACTCTGCCGCAACGCTCCCGTTTTCTCCTATATGAACCTTGAGGGAGAAAACCGGATCACATACGCCGTTTCCGATGCTTTGGGAACCGTTTTCACCCGAACCGGTCCGCATGAATCGGGCGGGGTGATCAACGAAATCCGCCTGTTTTCCGACCCTCTTCCGCCTGTCGCGGAACTCCGTTTCGCCATCCGGATCGACCGGCGTCCGGTCCACTATTCGGATGCCCTTCGCGGAGTGACGGCGTGGTATGCGGAGAATCCGGCGTATGCTCCGGCACCCGTCCCCGAACAGGCGCGTCTGCCGCTCTACTCCACATGGTATCAGTTCCAGCGCGACGTTTATGCGGAAAAGCTCGAAAAGGAGCTGGAACTTGCGGCCAAATGCAACCTGAAAAATGTCATTCTCGACGACGGCTGGAACTTTGACGGCGAGACGATTCCCGGAAAATTCGCCCATGCCGGCGACTGGGCTCCCGCCGCCTCGAAGTTCCCGGACATGCCCGCCCATGTCCTCCGCGCACATGAACTCGGATTCAAATACATGGTCTGGTTCCCGGTTCCGTTTGTCGGCTGCATCGCGAAGAACGATTTCGCGCGGTTCAAGGAGAAATTCCTGCGTTCCGATCCGGAATGCGGTGTGCTCGATCCGCGCTTCCCTGAAGTCCGCGAATATCTCACGGGACTTTATGAGCGCGTGGTCCGCGAATGGGATCTTGACGGACTCAAGCTTGACTTCATCGACAGTTTTCATGTCGGCGGTGACGACCGCGCGATAGCGGAGAACTATGCCGGACGCGACATTCATTCGCTTCCCGAGGCGGTGGACGTTCTGCTTTCGGGGATTATCCGCCGACTCCGTGAGATCAAACCGGAGATCATGATTGAGTTCCGGCAGAGCTACATCGGCCCTGCGATCCGCAAATTCGGGAATATTTTCCGTGCCGCCGATTGCGCTTTCGACATGCTTCAGAACCGTGTGCGCACGCTTGATCTGCGTCTGCTTTCGGGAAACACCGCGGTGCATTCGGATATGCTGATCTGGTCAAAGGAGGAGACTCCCGAAGTTGCTGCGCTTCAGATTCTGAATGTCATTTTCAGCACGCCGCAGATTTCGTGCATGCTGACGGAGCTTCCGTCTTCGCATCTGCGCATGCTGGCGTTCTGGATGTCATTCTGCATGCGTCACCGCAAGACATTGCAGGAGAGCAAGTTGTGTCCGGAGCATCCGGAGCACAGCTATCCGGTCGTAACCGCGGAGAGCGCGGAGGAGACGATTACCGCGCTTTACGAAACGGACCGTGTTATCCGCCTGAATGCATCGCATCGCCACATCGTCCTGAATGCCACGCACGCGCCGGAGCTTCTCATTGAGACTCCGCATCCGCGCAAGTGCATTGTATTCAACACGTTCGGTGAAGAAGTTTTGCGATGTGAGGTTTCCGGTCTTGCCCGGGTTGCGGTTCCCGCATCGGGCTTTGCGGAATTTGAGTGATGAGGAGAGCAGCCCCGAGAGGGGCTGCTCTCCTTCTGGAACATTTGGGGATCTGTATAAATGGTTTACTTTTTAGATTTTATAACTGTTTTAATAATTTCCCGATTTGTAAATTCAATAGATACTGCTGTTCCAGGAGCAAAGGAGCCAATGCGCAGAGACAGCTCGTCAGGATTTTTAGGAATGAATCTCCCATTAATTTTTTTTAAGACCATTCCTTTTTTTGCAGGAATTCCTTTTGAAACAGACTGAACTATAAAAGTATCAGTATTATATTGATATATCATATCAAAACCAAGACCACGGTTTTTCCATTTACATTTTCTCTGTGCGTACTGGCTACCTAGAATAGCGGCCCGGTGATACCATTCAGTTTGCTTAAACTGTTCAGCCATAGCAATCATTGCAGGTATGTAATTCTCGTCTGCAAGCTTTCTCATCTCATATTCATCCTTCCAGCTATACCAGATGTAACGAGCCTGTTGACCAATATATGCCTTTATCGAACATGTTTTCATAGTCCGGATTTCATCTTCGCTAAAAGAGAATGTTGCTTTATATTCTCGAGAGGTAAAATTGAGCCACTTGTAACCTGGTACTCCTGCCTCCATCCAGTTGCGAAATTCAATAGTCGATCTATTTCCATAAGTTTTCTTAGTGAAGAAGTTTAGTTCTGGTTGGATATATCGCTTAAGTGTTTCTTTCTTACCTTTGATAGTAAAATCAAAAACGAGTGTTCCGAATGTTGGTATTAGTTGATTGATTTTATCATAAACTTGTTTTGGTACTGCAAAACATTGATAACGGTAACTTTTTTGGTCATGCTCATAATATTCATCGCAAAAAGCAATGGTTTTAGTTCCAGCTGGCCATTCATTAGATGTTTCACTCTCATTAAATTTTCTAAGGCAACTGTTGGTATTCCACTTGTCGTGGATGTCATCATAGCTTCCAGTTCCAGAAGTTTCTGCTATGGCAACTTTTTTAAGAAGGTTTTTCAGGCGTTTTTCAAATTTTGCATATTCTGAAGTGTTGAAGCTGAGTTCATAAGTCATTTGCAAAGTTGAATTACTTGTTGAAGCATTGTCTTGTTGAGAAATTTCAAACATGCCTTTTCGAACTCCCAAATAAATCTTTTCAGGAAGTCCCTTGAACAAGTCTGCTATTCTTTCGTTTATTTGGTAAAGTTCCTGCCTTCTGTGTATGATTTTTGCTGTATCATCAGAAGAAATTTTGGTTGTGGTCCAATAACATGGAACATATGCTCTTAATGCCGCAATATCAAGAGTTATGGAAACCTTGAAAGAGTGTTTATTCATATCTTGTTCAGATACTTTTGTCTTTTTGACGATTAAAGGTAGGTTTTGTTTTACTTCCGTTGGAATTTCATTCAGTGGAATGTCCCAATTCTTCAGCTGTTGTATTTTGAGGCAAAGTGTATGGTTTAGGGCTGCTTTTAAGGCCTGTTTTTCATTCGCTGCTGAAATTGAGGATATTATAGTTTCTGTGTCACTACAAAAAACAGAAGAGGTATTACCTGTTGTCTGTATTGAATAAGCACAGAAAATAATGGGTAATAAACATATTAGTGCTATTGCTAGGCATCTTTTTGCCCATTTTTTGTTTGGTCTAGATGTTCGAGGGGTTAATTGAACTCTTTTATTGCATGAAACACATGTAAACATTTTTTCTTTGTATGGTTCATCTGCCTCATAGTGCTGATGACAGAGCGGACATTCATATTTAAAAGACATTATTGACCCTGCACTGTTGTTTTAATAATTTTCCCGTTCGTAAATTCAATGGATACAGTAGTCCCCGGAGTGAAGGAACCGATAAGTTGAGACAAATCTTTCGTACGAGTAGGAATATTTTGTCCATTGATTTTTTTTAATGCAAGTCCTCTTTTTACCGGAATGCCTTTCCGAACTGATTCGACATAGAATAGATCGTCACCATAAGTTCCTTGAACTCGAATATCAAAACCTAGTCCAGCATTGTTCCAACCTGCTTTTTTCTGAGCATAAGAATTTCCCATTAAAGCGGCCCGGTGATACCATTCAGTTTTCTCAAATTGTTCAGCCATAGCAAGCATTGCAGGAAGATAATTATATGCGAGACTTCTCATGTCATCCTCATCATTATTTATTGTAGCCCAAATATATTTTGCTTGTTTCCCTGTATAGACTTTTATTGTGCATGCTTTCATCGTCCGGATTTCATCTTCGCTAAAAGAGAATGTTGCTTTATATTCTCGAGAGGTAAAATTGAGCCACTTGTAACCTGGTACTCCTGCCTCCATCCAGTTGCGAAATTCAATAGTCGATCTATTTCCATAAGTTTTCTTAGTGAAGAAGTTTAGTTCTGGTTGGATATATCGCTTAAGTGTTTCTTTCTTACCTTTGATAGTAAAATCAAAAACGAGTGTTCCGAATGTTGGTATTAGTTGATTGATTTTATCATAAACTTGTTTTGGTACTGCAAAACATTGATAACGGTAACTTTTTTGGTCATGCTCATAATATTCATCGCAAAAAGCAATGGTTTTAGTTCCAGCTGGCCATTCATTAGATGTTTCACTCTCATTAAATTTTCTAAGGCAACTGTTGGTATTCCACTTGTCGTGGATGTCATCATAGCTTCCAGTTCCAGAAGTTTCTGCTATGGCAACTTTTTTAAGAAGGTTTTTCAGGCGTTTTTCAAATTTTGTATATTCCGAAGAGTTAAAGCTGAGTTCATAGTTGATGATGATCTTTACGGAGTCTGTATCTAATTCATCATCTTGGTCAAGAGAAAAATCTCCTTTTTTCTTGGCTAAATACATCTTAGAGCCTATATCTTGGAATATATACTCCAAGGTTTTCTCTGCTGTGGCTAATGCTTTCCTGCGGTTCAACAGATTACCCAAGTCGGTTGATGTGATTTTTGTTGATTCGGTTTTTGCAATATATTTCAACAAGTCATTTTTGACAACAGATGCTTCGATAGCGATTGTAACTATGCCTGCTTTTTCAGAAGTTTTTATCTCTCTATGCTTGGTTACAACCGCATCTGCATTGATGTAGATATCCTCATCGAAATCTTCTGCAGTTAATTTTGTCTGCGTAACTACATAGGTTCCGACAGCTTTCCGAACGGCATTGCGCAGGGCGTCTTCCAACGCTTCTGTTTTATTGATTCCTTGTCCAGTCGCTTGAACAGTGATAGAGTGCTCTTCAGAGAACGCGGTTGCCGTTGCAAACATCGCAAAGGTTGTCAATATTGCGAGAAATAACTTTTTGAGAGATGTCATGTGAATTTTCCTTTATTATTGCTGGATCATGCAGCCTTTGGCGAGGTAAAAAAGTTTTTCATCTTTGGAATACCATTGACCAACGGTAAGCATTTCTTCAACGTAGGCTTCGGCTTTAACGGTTGTTCTTGAAAAGTGGGACTTTTGCAAAGAGCCTGTTTCGGAGCGGTCTTTTGAAGAAATGGTAACAGCTTTATGAAGTTCAGAGAAGTGTACAACTTCAACTTCCTGATGCTTTGCCAGTTCGCCGAATGCTCTCTGCTCTGCAATTTTCTGACGTTGAATCCGGTCTTTGGGCGATTGATCTTTAACTTCGGCATAGCCGACGGCAATCAAGACTGTTTTCCCGTCGGCTGTCTGAAACGCTTTGCAGCCTCCGATGTCAAGCAGAATCGGGTCACTTAAGAGAAACGGTTTGAATTCCGGCAGAATTTTCGCGTTTGCTATTTCATTCAATGCTCTTTGTTCGGCTTCTGTGGTTTGAGTTGCAGAAATGGTTTGTTCCGAGAGCTTTTTCTGTAAAAACTTTTCGATAGATGTTGCTTTTGAAAGCAAATCCTCTTTTTCGGACAGGAACAAGGCATCGTCGTTGTTGATTTTTTCTTTTAACGCGGAAAATGCTTTTGAGATTTCTCCGGCAAGTTTGTCAGGATGTTTTGCCGATTTGATTTGTTCCAGAAAGAGGGTTTCGGCTATTCGTAAATCATGAAAACAGGTGGAACGGAAGTTCTGAAAAACTGTATCAGCTGAAGCGGATGTTAAACATTTTTTTAGCGCCGCAGAAGAGATCGTTTGCTGCTTTACAGTTGCATTCACTATTGCAGAAGCTGGAATTTCATAGGTTAAAGAACATACTTTTTCCGTTTGCGTGAGAAGAATGCATTTCGTTTTGAAAAAGTTGATCGCTTTCGGCTTTTTCAAGAAAGATGACAGAGCTTCTTCTGCCAAAAACTGGGCGAGGACCTCTGTCATTTTATCATTTGTCACAGTATCAAGCGTTGTGACCGGCATGAATGTCAAAGAGAGAGAAAAGAGCTGTTCCTCCTTATTTTCCGAGATTTCCGCTGCAGCAGATTTGTCGGATTCGATTTCAATTTTTGTCGCTGAGAGCGCAACAATGGCGCTCAGCAGAAGAATCAGGGAGAAACAACTCTTTTTCATGATTATCTGAATCCTTCAGTGTCTTTAACAACCATATCGGGTTCGCGTTTCACTGATGCCGGATCTCCATCGCGAGTCAGCATCTGAACCATTTTTGCCAGCCGCTGTTCTGTCAAGCTCCAGCGCCAAACTACAGTGTAGCGTCCATTGGAACGCTTGTGCCAGTATACAGACATGCCGCGCCATGCCGCAGAAGCCATTTGCTCCGCATGGCGTTTGGAGATGGAAACCGATTCGCTTTCTTCTTTTCCATTTTTTCGGACAACCAGAGTCTTTTTATCCCGGACAGTTTTTACAGAGAAGCTTTCAGACATCCATAATGCAAAAGCCGCTTTTGCGCTGAATTCAGCTTCTTCGCGCGCTTCTTCCTCCGCCTCAGTTGCAATAAGGGTCGTGGATACGGGTGCAACGCCGACAACATATACTTCAGTGGGAATGCCGTCTTTGTCCGCATAGACTGTTACATTGCCTTTGCTGCCGAATTCCACTCGCTTTTCCCAGTTAATCTTTTTAGGCGGGATTGTTTCCACGATTCCATCGAACTCTGAACTGCGTTTTAGAGGATCTGACGATTGCGCAAAAGCGGCTGTTGCCGACATGCCCAGACAGAGAGCTATTGTTCCTGCAATGAAGTGTTTTTTCGACATTTTTTCATTCCTTTTGTTTTATGAAGCGCATTGTGCTTTTATCACAGACTTCCTTGTATTCAGTATTTCTTACATCTGCAGACAAAAAATGCAGAATTTTTTGCCTGCGGATCTTTCTTCCGTCAGAATCCGAGCTTGCGCATCCAGACGGCGGCGAGGTCGGGCCAGGCGCGGACTTCAGGGAAGTCGGGGTGCGTGCCAAGACCTAAACCATGATAACCGTAGGGGAAAATGTGTGTCTCAAACGGAATCTTCTGACGGCGGAGCGCTAAAGCAAATTCCAGCGTGTTTTCCACCGGGACGGCGTTGTCCTCGGCGGTGTGCCAGAGGAAGGCCGGAGGTGTATCCGGACGGACACGCGTTTCCCACGAATACGGAGCGTAGGCGGCGTGATCTTCCGTGCCGAGAAGCTGCTGGAATGAACCGAAGTGCGCTTTGCCTTCCTGACATGTAATTACCGGATAACAGAGAATCAGCATGTCCGGACGCGCGGAGACGGAATCGCATTCATCGCCGTTGTCCGCTTTGATTTCGTCAAACACAATGCCCGTCGAACAGGCAAGGTGTCCGCCGGCGGAAAAACCGAGAACCGCAATCTTGTCGGGCTTGATTTTCCACTCGTCCGCATGGGCGCGGACAATCTTGACGGCGCGGAGCGCATCCTCCTGCGGGGCGGGCCAGCGGTACGGAGCAACACGGTATTCCAGAACAAAAGCGTGGAAGCCGAGCGAATTGAATCGTTCCGCAACCACGCCGCCTTCGTGCGGGGCGCGGGCATGGTAGCCGCCGCCCGGGAGGACGATGACACAGCCGCGCACTTTGTCGCCGGGCAGGAGATAGGGCGTGAGATAGGGCTGGAACGAATCGGTTTCGCCGGGAGCGGCCTTGCGGTCGCTCCACAGCATCATTTTCTGTTCAAGTTTCATCGACGGAACCTCAGATCATGGTGAAGAAGGTTTTGTCGTCGAGTTCGGCTCCGGCGAAACCGCGGAAGTTCATGGAGAACTTGAAGTCGCCGGGCTTGATGAGGAGCTTGTCTTCCGGAAGCGGTCCGCAGGAGTTGGAGCCGAGCGGAGCGGATTTCCAGTTGAGGTTCAGAACCAGTTCGTCGCAGTATTCGATCTCGTGCGGGTGTTTCGCCTCTTCGAGCGCCTGCGCGGTGTAATGGTGCGCGGAGAAGTCGAAGAGCGGAGCGCCGGAAACGAGAATTCCGCACATTTTGTCGTCGTAGAACGCGGCGCGGCGGACTTCGTGGCGGTTGCCGTTTTCCTGCGGGTAGGTGTAGTTCGTGGAAAGAGCCTCGACGGGGAGCTTGTAGTAGCCGACCTTCTGGGCTTCTTTGGAGTCGGGATACGCTTCGCCGGGACCGAGTCCGAACCAGGCGGCTTTGGTGACGGTCTCGGGGAGCGTCATTTCAAAACCGACGCACTGGAGGGGCGGAAGTTCGAGTCCGGCGTCCTGAAGCTTGGCGGAGAAGTCCAGACGGAAGGAGCCGTCGGGCTGGAAGTTGTAGATGTATTCGCAGAGGAATCCCCAGCGGTGGACGGGCGCGGCGAGGCGCGCGGTGACTTTGACGCGGGTTTCGTTTTTGCGTCCGGTCAGGAGGACGACGTCTTCGAGACGGTGCTGAGCGCAGCTGTAGCCGTTGGCGTGGAGCTTGGCTTTGATGTTGCGGTCGTTGTCCGTGGGGGCGCGCCAGATGTTGAATTGCGGTCCTTCGACGATCAGAGGAACGCTGTTTTTCTCCCAGGCGCAGAGGCGTCCATTGAGCTTGTCGAACTGGAAGAGGGCGCCGTTCGCTTCGATCTGGATGAGCTCCTCGTCCTCATCGGCATTGATTTCGCGGGCGGGCATGAGATGCGCCGGGGCGGGGGATTTGACGGGGAGCGCGAGCTGGCCCCAGGCGATTTCGAATCCGCAGGGAGCCCAGTCGGTGTCGCGTCCGAGCGTGAAAGTGAGGTTGAGGAAGTATTCCGCACCCGGCTTCGGAGCTGCGGGAAGGGTGAACGGAATTTTGACCGTTTCGCTTGCATGCGGCTTTGTGGTCAGCGGAGCGAGCGTTCCGGACTGGACGACGCGTCCGTTTTCAGTGACGCTCCAGACGGGGTTGAGATGCTCAAGAGTGAGGAAGTCATAGTAGTTGGTGACGACGACTTCGCCCTTTTCGAGTTTTCCTGCAGCCACGCGGACGGGGGCGATGACTTTCTTGTATTCGGTGAGACCCGGAGTCGGGGTCTTGTCGGGGAAGACGAGACCGTCCGCGACGAAGTTGCCGTCGTTCGGTTTGTCGCCGAAATCGCCGCCGTAAGCGAAGAATTCGACGCCGTCGTCATTGAAGGTGCGGATGCCGTGGTCGCACCATTCCCAGACGAATCCGCCCTGCATGTTCTTGTTGGCGTAGAAGGTCTTCCAGTAGGTTTCGAGTCCGCCGGGTCCGTTGCCCATGGCGTGAGCGTACTCGCACATGATCGCGGGATACTTGCCCTTGTAGCCGTTGACGAGGTCGTTCCATCTTTTCGGATCGGGATACATGTGGCTGAGGACGTCGACGGTGAGGGTGTCAGCCTGGTCGCCTTCGTAATGGATGAGGCGGGAGGAGTCGATTTTACGCATGGCGGCGGCCATTTTGACGAGGTTGGACGCGAGTTTTTCCTTGCCGTGCGCATAGCTGGATTCGTTGCCGAGGGACCAGCAGAAGATGCAGGCGTGGTTTTTGAAACTCTGAACCATGCGGGTGCCGCGTTCGACGATTGCTTTTTCCCACGCGGGATCGTTTGCGGGGTTGCCCTTCCAGGACTGCGGACCTTCGCAGAAGCCGTGAGTTTCGAGGTCGGTTTCTGCAAGGACGTAAAGACCGTACTCGTCGCAGATCTGGTAGAATCGCGGATCGTTGGAGTAGTGCGAGGTGCGGATGGCGTTGATGTTGTGACGCTTCATCAGGATGATGTCCTGAAGCATGGCGTCGGTGGTGAGGGCGCGTCCGAGGTCGCAGTTGAATTCATGGCGGTTCACGCCGCGGAGCATGATGACTTCGCCGTTGATGAGGAAGTTTCCGTTTTTGAGTTCGACTTTACGGAAACCGATCTTGAGGGCGACGATCTGGGAGACGGCTCCTTTGGCGTCCTTGAGGGTGAGGAGGAGCGTGTAGAGGTTCGGGGTTTCCGCGGACCACTTCAGGGCGTTCTTGACGTCGGCGGAAAGAGTGACGACTTCCGTGTTCTCATTTTTTACGCTGAAATCGGCGGCGAGTTTTGGTTTTGCGAGGACGCTTGCGGGGAGGGCGGAACCGTCCGGGGCAATAAGTTCGGCCTCCACTCTTCCTTTCGCGGCTTTGACGGAGAAGTTGCGGATCGTGACGTCGACGGATAGCTGACCGTTTCTGTATGTGCGGTCGAGGGTCGGTTTGGCGAAGACGTCGTAGAGTGCGGTTCTGGGAAGAGCGGTGAGGGAGACTTCGCGGAAGATGCCGCTGAGCCACCACATGTCCTGATCTTCGAGATAGCTGGCGTCGGACCACTGAATGACCTGAACGGCGATTCTGTTCGTGCCGACTCCGACGAATTCGGAGATGTCGAATTCGGAGACGACGCGGCTTCCCTTGCTCATTCCGGCGAGCGCGCCGTTGACCCAGACGTAGAAGAAGGAGTCTACTCCGCGGAAGGAGAGAATGATCTGGCGGGTATCCCATTCTTCGGGAATTTCGAATTCACGGACGTAGCAGCCGGTGGGGTTTTCCGAGGGGACGAACGGGGGGTTGAGGGGGAAGGGGTACTGAACGTTGGTGTAATGGGGGTGTCCGTAACCTTCCATCTGCCAGTTGGAGGGAACGACGATTTCTTCCCAGTCGCAGAGGTTTGCGTCTTCGGCTTCGAAACCTTCGGTGACGGCCTGCGGATTTGGGAAAAATCCGAATTTCCATACTCCGTTGAGGGACATGTAGAGCGGGGACTGGCTGTGATCCCCTTCCAGCGCCTGAGTTCTGTCGAGATACGGGACAAGCAGAGTTCTTGCCTCGAGACGGTTGATGTTGGTCAGAGAGCAGTCTTCCCAGTCATGTTTCATGAAATCACCTTCCGGTTCTTAAGTTTGGTGTCTTTTGCATTGAGTGTATATATTTGATGCTAATATATCCGGTTTGAGGCGATAATCAAGCTGAGAAACTTTTTTTTTGAACTTATTTTTTGAATGCTGGGGCGATAAAAAAGGCGGAACCGGAGTTCCGCCTTTTGAGATGCTTTTGCAAACCGGATCAGAGTCCGCCGAGAGCTTTGAGAAGCACTCCGGCAGCGACAGCCGAACCGATGACGCCAGCGACGTTCGGACCCATGGCGTGCATGAGAAGGAAGTTCTGGGGATCGTATTCGAGACCGACCTTGTTGACGACTCGTGCGGCCATCGGGACCGCGGAGACGCCGGCAGCGCCGATCAGCGGATTCATCTTTTCCTTCGAGAAGAGGTTGAGGATCTTCGCGAGGATGATGCCGCCCGCGGTTCCGACGCAGAACGCGACGCAGCCGAGAACCAGGATGCCGAGGGTCTGGATGCTGAGGAACTGATCGGCGGAGAGCTTGGAGCCGACCGAGAGCCCGAGGAAGATCGTGACGATGTTGATCAGAGCGTTCTGGGCGGTGTCGCTCAGACGGTCGACCACGCCGACTTCCTTCATGAAGTTTCCGAGCATGAGCATGCCGATCAGCGGAGCTGCGTCAGGCAGGAGGAATGCGCAGAGGAACGTGATGAGGAGCGGGAAGCAGACCTTCTCCAGTTTGGAAACGGTGCGGAGCTGTTTCATGCGGATCAGCCGTTCCGATTTGGAAGTCATGGCGCGCATGATCGGGGGCTGGATGATCGGCACGAGAGCCATGTAGGAGTATGCCGCAACCGCAACCGCGCCGAGGAGTTTCGGGGAGAGACGCGAGGTCAGGAAGATCGAAGTCGGGCCGTCCGCGCCGCCGATGATGCCGATGGAGGCGGCGTCCTTGATGTCGAATTCGATTCCGCACTTGGCGAGGACGAGCGCGCCGATGAGGGCGAAGAAGATGCCCAGCTGTGCGCCGCCGCCGAGAAGGGCGGTTTTTGGGTTTGCGATCAGGGGACCGAAGTCGGTCATTGCGCCGACTCCCATGAAGATCAGCAGCGGGAACACGCCGGATTCGATGCCGACGTTGTAGACCATTCCGAGCAGACCGTCCGGACCGGAGATTCCGGCGAGCGGGATGTTGGAAAGGATTGCGCCGAAGCCGATCGGCAGGAGCAGCAGCGGTTCAAATTCCTTGAAGACCGCGAGGTAGAGAAGAACCAGGGCGACGAGCATCATCAGAACGCGGCCGAGACCGAGAATCCAGGTCTGGCTGAAGTTCGCCTTCGTCTGGGAGATGATGTCGTAGATGCCGGTGCTGGTCCAGAGGTCGTAGAACATCTGGCCCATGCCCGGGAGGGGTTTGAGCTTCTTGCCGTCCTGGGAGACGGAGTCGTGAACGAGGAGTTCCGGAGCCATGTAGGCGAGGATTTCTCCCGGCTCGATCGTGCCGGACGCCATGAGGGCCGGGCTGAATTCGAGAGGCAGGAAGTTGCCCATGTTCTTGACTTTGGCCTTGCTGCGTCCGGGGATGCTGAGAACCATGATCTCGCGTCCCGGAGTGATCTTCTGGTGCTCCTGCATGGAGACGGAGTAGATGGTCGCGGGCTTGTTGGTGTCCTTGTAGACCATGGCGCAGCGGCCGTCGGGCAGTCTGTACCATTCGAAGACTTCGTCCTCGTATTCGGTGAGGAAGGTCCACTTGGTCATGTCGATCTCACCTTTTTTGTACTTGCCGATTTTCGGGAGATTGGCAAGGGGGATGCCGATGCCGTAGTCCGCGTCCTTGGCGAGATCCGCCTTCGGGTCGTAGGTGAGTTTCTGAGATTTGTCGGTCTTGGCGTCGACGGAGGATTTGGCCTCCGTCTTGACCGCCTTGACCTCCGCTTTCACGGTGTTCGTCGCCTTGTCGGTCGACACCGTGACCGTTTTCGCTTCCTGGGCGGAGACGGTCACGCAAAGTGCCGCGGCCGCGAAAGCGAGAGCGAAAGTTTTGAGTTTGGCGAACATTGATTACTTCTCCTCAATGACGACAATCGCCTGGTCGGCGGTGATGACGTCTTTGGGTTCGACGAGGAATTCGACGACCGTGCCGGCCTTTTCGGCTTTGACGGGTGTTTCCATCTTCATGGCTTCGATGACGAGCAGTTCATCTCCGGCGGCGACTTCGTCGCCCGGCTGGACGCTCATGCGGACCACGGTACCCGGGAGCGGGGATTTGACTTCATAGGTGTTTCCGGATCCGGCAGCGGTTGCCTTCGGAGCGGCAGCGGCTGCGCCGGTCGCGACGTTGACCTTGAAGGTTTTGCCGTCGACGGTGACGGTATCGGCGGAAACGACCTGGACGTTGAAGGACTTGCCTTCGACGGTCGCGGTGTAGGCGGCGGGGAGTTTGCCGGCGGGCGCGGCGTCCTTCTTGTCTTCGTTGTAGCGGATTCCGAGCGGACGGTCGCCCTTGAGGAACGCGAGCCCCTTGTCTCCGCAGGCGGCGATGATGAAGATGTTCTCGTCGGTGACCGGGAGATTGTTTTTCTGGAGGGTTTCGGTCGCGGGTTTGATGCCGAGGGCCGGGTTTGCGTCGTTGAGTTCAACAACGGACTTGGTGGTGGGTTCGAGCCCGAGCTGTTCGGAGGCCCATTTGACGACCTGCGGATCGGGAGCGACCGGGGTTTTGCCGAAGTAGCCGAGAACCATTTTGCCGTAGCCCTTCGGGTCGAGCTTCCAGGAACCGTCGGCGTTCTTGCCCATGACGGCATTGCGGAAAGCCTGCTGGAAGTAGAACTGGGAGACGGGGGTGACGGAGGTGCCGAAACCGCCCTTGGCGACGACTTCGCGCATTTCCGCGATGCAGGCGTCGTATTTGTCGAGGCAGTTGTTGTCGCGCATCATCTGGGTGTTCGCGGTGAGAGCTCCGCCGGGCATCGGGCTGAAGATGATTTCGGGGGAGACCTGCATGGACTCCGGCGGCATGAAGTATTTCTTCAGGCAGTTCTTGAAGATTTTCTCGACGCCGAGGATCTTTTCGGGATCGATGTCGAGGGTGTATTCGGTTCCGCGGAGTCTCTGGAACATGGTGAGGATGTCGGCTTCGCAGGTTCCGCCGGAGAGGGGAGCCATGGCGAGGTCGATGACGTCGGCGCCGGCTTCGATGGCCGCCATGTTGCAGGCGACAGCCATGCCCGCGGTGTCGTGGGTGTGGAACTGGATTTCCTTGTCCTTGCCGATGAGGGCGCGGGCCTGTTTGATGGTTTCGTAGACGGTCGCCGGGGTGGAGGTTCCGGAAGCGTCTTTGAATGCGACGCTGTCAAACGGAATGTCGCTGGCGAGGATCTCGTTGAGGCGGTCGATGTAGAACTTCGGGGTGTGCGCGTACTCTTCGTGGAGGTTCGGCGCGAGGCCCATCATGGTGACGGTGATCTGGTGTTTGAGACCGTATTTCGCGATTGCTTTACCGGAGACGTCGAGGTTGCGGACGTCGTTGAGCGCGTCGAAGTTGCGGATGGTGGTCATGCCGTGTTTCTTGAAGAGTTTGGCATGGAGGTCGATGATATCGCTGGACTGGGAGGAGAGGCCGACGACGTTGACGCCGCGGGAGAGGGTCTGGAGGTTGACGTCCGGACCGACGGTCGCGCGCCACTTGTCCATCATTTCAAAGGCGTCTTCCTGGCAGTAGAAGTAGAGGCTCTGGAAGCGGGCGCCGCCGCCGATTTCGATGTGGGAGATGCCGGCTTTGACCGCGGCTTCGAGAGCGGGAAGGAAGTCGTCGGTTTTGACACGGGCGCCGAGGCAGGACTGGAATCCGTCACGGAAAGAGCAGTCCATGAATTTGATTTTTTTTGCCATTGTGTTGTCCTTTCAAAAGTACAATGTTTTTTATTTGCCTGATTGAAACGCCTGGAGGGCGGCGGCCGCGGCGGCGGCTCTGAGCTGATCATCGCCTGCTTTGGCTTTTGCTGCGGATTTTTTCTTGGGGGCGGGAGCCGCCTTTTCAAGAACTCCGGCAAAAGGAGCGAGGACTTTCGCGAGGATATTCATGAAGAAGATCATCACGACAAGGAAGACCAGCACGGTGCCCATGCCGAGCACCATAAGTTTGATTCCATCCATAATCATAACTTGTGTTTCCTTTTGGTTTTGTTGTTTTGTTGTTGTTTTCGGGTGTATTCCGTCAAACGGCCGCCGTGAGCCGGCGGGCATTTGACGTTACGCACCTCCGCCCGGAAGAATTTTGACGTCGCCGCACGCGAATTCGCGCACAGCTCCGTTGAGTTCTTCCACGAGCAGTTTCCCTTCGGGCGTGATGTCTTTCGCCAGCGCTTCGTAAGCTTCGCCGTGGGGCGGGAGCAGCATGACGCGCTGTCCGATGATACGGTTCTCCCGTTTCCAGAGAGAATAAAGATTTTCCCGGTCGTTGATCCCGATAATATAATACCAGTTCAGATAAACCGCCAGTTTTTCCGCAAAAATTTTCAGATCAATTTCGCGTTTTGTCTGCGCAAGCAGGGAGGTCGCGGGCTGTCCGATCGATGCCAGTGCGGATTCGGGGAGGTTGACATTGACTCCGATTCCGCAGATGATTCCCGCGAGAGCGCCTTTGTGGACGACGCCTTCACAGAGGATTCCGCTGAGTTTGCGGGAACCGATGAAGATGTCGTTGGGCCATTTGATGTAGGCCCCGTGTCCCGGAACGACGTCGTTGAGCACCGAGAGAACGGCGAGCGAGGAGACCATTGTCGCATGGAACGGTTCGCCGAAGAGTTCCTTCATCACAAACGACGCATAGATATTTCCGCGCGGGGAGAGCCACTTGCGTCCGAGCCTGCCGTGTCCGGAGGACTGGGTTTCGGCGAGGACGAGAGAGCCGTCGTGCAAAGAATCGAAGTTCTTTGCCGCGTAGGTGTTTGTGGAATCAATTTCCGTCAAGTAAAGAATTTTGTCCATGGTCGTTGGTGTTACAAAAAAACGCCGAATGCGCGGGATAAGCGCATCCGGCGGGATTCCGGATGATCGATCCGGCGGATCACTTACTTGGAGAGACGCTCTTCAAGCTGTGCAAGCTGGTTCGCGAGCTCCTTCGGGAGACGGTCGAACTTCTTGTAGTGTTCCTTGATCATTTCGACTTCCTTCTTCCATCCTTCGATGTCGAGGGAGAGCAGCTGCTTCATGTCGTCTTCGGTGACTTCATTTTCGATGCCGGTGCGGTCGATGGCGTCCACGGTCGGCATGTAGCCGATCGGGGTTTCGACAGCCTTGCCTTCACCGTCGCAGCGTTCGAAGATCCACTTGAGGACGCGGCTGTTGTCGCCGAATCCGGGCCAGAGCCATTTGCCTTCCGGGGTCTTGCGGAACCAGTTGACGCAGAAGATCTTCGGGAGCTTGGCGCCGGCATGTTTGCCGATGTCGAGCCAGTGCTGGAAGTAGTCGCCCATGTTGTAGCCGCAGAACGGGAGCATAGCGAACGGGTCGCGGCGGACGGTTCCGGCCTTGACGTCGAGCGCGGCGGCGGTCACTTCGGATCCGACGGAGGAGCCGATCATCACGCCATGTTCCCAGGAGAGGGACTGGTAGACGAGCGGGAGGGTGGACGGACGGCGTCCGCCGAAGAGGAATGCGTCAATGGGAACGCCGGCAGGGTCTTCCCAGTTCGGGGCGATCGCGGGGCAGTTTTTGGCGCGTGCGGAGAAACGGGCGTTCGGGTGAGCGGCCTTGACCGGCTTGCCTTCGGCATCGGTCTGACCCATTTCCCAGACATTGCCTCTCCAGTCGATGAGTTTTTCGCCCGGCTTGAGGGGAACGTCGATGCCTTCCCACCAGATGTCGCCGTTTTCACGGAGAGCGCAGTTGGTGAAGATGGTCTCTTTCGCGCAGGAGAGCATTGCGTTCTTGTTGGACTTCATGGAAGTTCCGGGAGCGACGCCGAAGAAGCCGTTTTCCGGGTTGATGGCGTAGAGTTTGCCGTCGTTGCCGAACTTCATCCATGCGATATCGTCGCCGATGGTTTCGACTTTCCAGCCCGGGATGGTCGGGATGAGCATCGCGAGGTTGGTTTTTCCGCAGGCGGACGGGAATGCGCCGGTGACGTACTTGACTTCGCCCTTCGGGTTGGTGAGCTTGAGGATGAGCATGTGCTCGGCCATCCAGCCTTCGTCGCGGGCCTGGACGGTCGCGATACGGAGAGCGAGGCATTTCTTGCCGAGGATGGCGTTGCCGCCGTAACCGGAGCCGAAGGACCAGATTTCACGGGTTTCGGGGAAGTGCGCAATGTATTTCTTGTCCATCGGGGCACACGGCCAGACGCCGTTGTCCTTGGCGCCGTTTTCGAGCGGCTTGCCGACGGAGTGGATGCAGGGGACGAATTCGCCATCGGTTCCGAGGACTTCGAGAACCTTGTTGCCGACGCGGGTCATGACGTGCATGTTGATCACAACATAAGCGGAGTCGGTGATCTCAATGCCGATTTTGGCGATGTTGGAGCCGACGGGACCCATGGAGTAGGGGATGACGTACATGGTTCTGCCGTGCATGCAGCCCTTGTAGAGAGCTCTCATTTCGGCTTTGAGCTTGACGGGGTCGATCCAGTGGTTGGTCGGACCGGCGTCTTCTTCTTTTTCGGAAGCGATGAAGGTACGGGCTTCAACGCGGGCGACGTCGGACGGGTCACTGCGGAAAAGGACGCAGTCCGGGCGGAGTTTGGTGTTGAGTCTGGTTGCGAGTCCGGCTTTGACGAGTTCGTCACAGAGACCGTAATACTCGGTGTTGGTGCCGTCGCACCAGTAAATGGCATCCGGCTCGCAGAGCTCGGCCCATTCCTTGACCCAAGCCACGAGTTTTGCGTGGTTCGGGGCGGCGTTCAATTCTTTTGTCATGAATAAACCTCCGGTTAGAGTTGTTTCTTCTTGAATACGCGGTACTATACAGCCAAAACTCTCTTTTTTCAAGTGTTTCCACAATCCTTTTTTGATTAAAAGTTGATTTGTGAACGGAATCACAGCCGGGCGTCTGAAATAAAACGCCCGCCGCAGGGGTGGGCGGGCGTCGGGAACGGGCGTCAGTTTTTCCAGTAGGGGGAGATTTCACGCAGACGCGCGATGACGGGCGGAAGTTTTTCGAGCACGAAATCCACTTCCTCCCCGGTGTTGTAGCGGGAGAAGCTGAATCGGATGGCGCCGTGGGCGGCGGTGTAGGGAACGCCCATTGCGCGCAGAACGTGAGAGGGTTCCAGACTGCCGGTCGTGCAGGCGCTGCCGCTCGAGGCGCAGATCCCGTACATGTTCAGAAGCATCAGAATGGATTCACCTTCGATGTATTCGAAGGAGATGTTGCTGGTGTTCGGGAGGCGGTGCTCGACGTCGCCGTTCAGACGGGTCGAGGGGAGCTGCAGAAGTGCGGTTTCAAGCTTGTCGCGCAAGGCTTTCACCTTCGTGTTTTCGGTTGCGAAATTGGCTTTTGCAAGTTCGGCGGCTTTTCCGAGGGCGACGATACTCGCCACGTTTTCGGTTCCCGCGCGGCGGCCGCGCTCCTGGTGTCCTCCGATGATGAAGGGATGGAAGCGGACGCCGCGTCTGACGTAAAGTGCTCCGACGCCTTTCGGGGCGTGGAGTTTGTGTCCGGAAAGACTCAGCATGTCGATCGGCATGTTTTTCAGGTCCATCTGAACCTTGCCGACGGCCTGAACGGCGTCGGTGTGGAAGAGGGCGCCCCGGCTGTGCGCGAGTTCGGCGAGTTCCGCGACCGGGTAGATGTTTCCGATTTCATTGTTCGCCCACATGACGGAGACGACCGCGGTGTCGGCGTCGATCATTTCGCGGGCGCATTCCATGTCGAGGCGGCCTTTGGAGTCGACGGGGATATGGGAGACGGTGTAGCCGCGGCGTTCGAGGTCTTTGCCGAGCGCGAGGATTGCGGGGTGTTCCATGCAGGAGACGACGATTTTGCGGCGTTTCGGGCAGAAGCTCAGCGCGCTGCGGATTGCGGCGTTGTCGCTTTCGGTTCCGCAGCTGGTGAAGATGACTTCGGAGGGCTGTGCGCCGAGGAGGTCGGCGAGCTTTGCCCGGGCGTCTTCCACATGCGCGGCGACCTGTCCGCCGAACGTGTGGATGCTCGACGGGTTGCCGTAGAGTTCTGTGAGGAACGGGCGCATCGCCTCGAATGCTTCGGGGGCGACCGCCGTGGTGGCGTTGTTGTCAAGATAGATGATCTTTTCCATGATTCACGCTCATTTCGCTTCCACGACCTGAATGGAGTCGGAGACGAATTCGTGGAGTTTGGCTTCGACGAGGTTTTTGAGCGTCACTTTTGCCGCCATGCAGGCCGCGCAGTGACCTTTGAGACGGACGATCGCCTGATTGCCCTGAATGTCGACGAGCTCGATGTCTCCGCCGTCGTGTTCGAGCTGGGGGCGGATTTCGCGGTCGATGACCGACTGAACTCTGATGACCTTCTGGACAACGGAGAGTGCGTTGAAGTCGTCGACTTTTTCGGAGGTGTGCGAGGGTTCGGCTTTGTGCTCTTTCCAGAGGCCGTCGAGAATTTCCTGGATCTGGTCGAGACATGCGCCGCATGCGCCCCCGGCCTTGGTGTACTTGGTGACCTGTTCGGCGGTGCGGAGGTTGTTTTCTTTTGCGACGCGGCGGATCTTGGTATCGGTCACGCCGAAACACTTGCAGACGATGCGTCCCTCATGATCTTCGGGATTCTCTTCGATTTTCTGATAGGATTCTCCGTGTCTGGCTTTGTAGTCGGCGATTGCAGCCTGGAGAGCTTCCATGCCCATGACGGAGCAGTGCATTTTTTCTTCCGGGAGGCTGCCGAGGAGCTTGACGATATCCTTGTTTGTGACTTTGGCGGCTTCGTCGAGCGTCATGCCTTTGACCAGTTCGGTGAGGGCGGAGGAGGAGGCGATGGCGCTTGCGCAGCCGAAGGTCTTGAATTTGACGTCGGAAATTCTGCCGCTGTCATCAAGTTTGAGATATAATTTGAGCGCATCGCCGCAGGTGATGTTTCCCACTTCCGCGACGGCGTCCGGGTTTTCAATTTCGCCCACGTTCCGCGGGTTGAGAAAATGATCCATTACTTTGCTGGTGTAATCCCACATGGAGTCTTCCTCGCTTTCTTGTTTTAAGTTTTCATCATGAAGTAATTTACCACTGAAACAGTGAATTGACAAATAAAGTTCCATAAAAAATAAAAAAAATCATGGACGGTCCGGAAAATATTTTTCTGAAAAGAGCACAAAAGTACCGAAGAAAGCAAAAAAATCCTGTTTGTGTTTTTCCTTTCCGGAAGTACATTAAATGCAGAATCCCGCGGAAAATGAGCGGGTGGAACCCTGAAAGAGGTGTATGATGGCTCACAATGCAAAGATTTCGTTCATGGGTGCAGGAAGCACAGTTTTCGTGAAAAACGTTCTGGGCGACTGCATGTTCAAAGAGGCTCTGAAGGATGCGGAGATCGCGCTTTACGACATTGACGCGACTCGTCTGATGGAATCGGAAAAGGTTCTGAACTCGCTGAATCACAGCATCAACGAGGGCCGCGCGACGGTAAGAACCTATCTCGGCGCGGAGAACCGCAAGGAGGCGCTCCGCAACACGAACTTCGTGGTGAACGCAATCCAGGTCGGCGGATACGAGCCTTCCACGGTGATCGACTTCGAGATTCCGAAGAAATACGGTTTGCGCCAGACGATCGCGGATACGCTCGGAATCGGCGGCATTTTCCGTGCGCTCCGCACAATTCCGGTGATGCTTGATTTCGCCCGCGACCTGGAAGAGGTCAGCCCCGATGCGTGGTTCCTCAACTACACGAATCCGATGGCGATGCTCACCGGCGCGATGCTGAAGGGCAGCTCCATCAAAACGGTCGGTCTCTGCCATTCCGTTCAGGTCTGCATCAGTTCTCTGCTCGACACGCTCGACCTTTACAAGGGCGAGGGTGAGCGCGACGACATTTTCGGTAAAATCGCCGGAATCAACCACATGGCGTGGCTGCTGAACCTCCGCAAGGGCGGAAAGGACATCTATCCCGAAGTCAAGCGCGTCGCGGCGGAAAAGCTGGCGCAGTGGCGCAAGGCGGACAAGGACAAGCCCGGCAACATGGTGCGTCTGGAAATGATGCTGAAATTCGGTTACTATGTGACTGAATCCAGCGAGCACAACGCTGAGTACATGCCCTACTGGATCAAGGCGAATTATCCGGAGCTGATCGGCGAATACAACATTCCTCTGGATGAATATCCGCGCCGCTGCGTGAAGCAGATCGAAAACTGGAAACACCAGTATGCGGAACTCTGTTCGAAAGAGGTTCTGGAACACAAGCCGTCGCGCGAATATGGCGCGGGCATCATGAACGCGATCATGACGGGCGAGACGTTCCAGATCGGCGGAAATGTGATGAACAACGGCATGATTTCCAACCTGCCGCACGACGCAGTCGTCGAAGTGCCGTGTCTGGTGGACGCGAACGGCGTTCAGGGAACGTATGTGGGCGATCTGCCGCAGATCTGCGCGGCGCTGAACCGCACGAACATCAACGTTCAGCTCATGACGATCGAGGCGGCGCTCACGCGGAAACGCGAATGCATCTATCAGGCGGCTATGATGGATCCGCACACGTCAGCGGAACTCAGCATCGACAAGATCGTCGCGATGTGCGATGACCTGATCGAAGCGCACGGCGATTATCTTCCGAAATATCACTGAGCGTTGTGAACGTTTCAAAATAATTGCGGCTCCTCGCCGGATGAGCGGGAGGAGCCGCAAATTATTTTAAACAGAGGTTTTGTCAGACCCGGACCTGTCCGATGATTTCGGTTACGGATTTGCAGCCGTGGCGTTGGAGATAGGCGGAGATTCCGCCGAGAACTTTGAGCGGCGCGAGCGGATCGGTGAAAATCGCCGTGCCGACGGCGATCGCGGAGGCCCCGGCGAGCAGAAACTCCACGGCGTCTTCCCCGCTGAAAATACCGCCCATGCCGATGATCGGAATGTCGACGGCGCGCGCGGTTTCGTAAACCATCTTGACGGCGACGGGTTTGACGGCGGGGCCGCTGAGGCCGCCGGTGATGTTGGCGATTTTCGGACGGCGTGTTTCAATGTCGATCGCCATGGCGGGAATGGTGTTGATCATGGAGACGACGTCGCTGCCGTTTGCGGCGGCGGCGCGGGCGAATTCGGGCATGCTCCTGACGTTCGGGCTCAGCTTGGTGATGAGCGGAAGTTTCGTTGCGGACCGGACGGCGGCGATGACTTTGCCCATTGCGGCAGTGTCGGAGCTGAAGGAGATTCCGCCCTCTTTGACGTTTGGGCAGGAGACGTTGATTTCCAGAGCGGCGATGCCGTCGGAGTCGGCGTCGAGGCGTTCGGCGACGTAACGGTAGTCGTCCACGCTCTTGCCCCAGATGTTGACGATGGTTTTGCAGTTGTGCTTGCGGAGCCAGGGAAGATAGTGGTCATCGTGCAGGAACTTTTCGATGCCGGGGCCCTGGAGACCGATGGCATTGATCATGCCGGAGGTGACTTCGGCGACGCGGGGAGTCGGGTTGCCGTGCACCGGGTTCGGAGCGACGCCTTTGACGACGACCGCGCCGAGAATGGAGGGATCGAAAAATTCTTCGTATTCGCTTCCGTAGCCGAATGTTCCGGAGGCTGTCATGACGGGGTTCGCAAGCTCAAGCGGACCGAGTTTTACAGAGAGATCAGGCTTCATAGTATACCTCCTCGGCGGTATAGACGGGTCCTTCCTTGCAGGTGCGCGAATAGCGCCAGCCGTCGGGCGAGGAGGGATCTTTCATTTTGACGACACAGGCGAAGCATGCGCCGATTCCGCAGCACATGTGCTGGTCGAGACTCAGATGGCATTTGACGTTTTTTGCAACGGCGAGGCGGCCGAGCGCCATCAGCATCGGCGTGGGACCGCATGCGTAAAGAACGGGTGTCTTCGGGGCGTCGGCGAGTGCCTTGTCGAGCAGTTCGGTGACAAGACCTTTGTGTCCGAGCGAGCCGTCCTGCGTCGCAAGACGGACGTCGTATCCGGCGGTTTCGTACTCTTCGGCGAGGACGATGTCGGCGGCCGATCGTGCGCCGAGCAGGAGCATTCCCTTGTTTGGGGAACGTTTCGCGAGCGGGAGGATCGCGGCGGAGCCGTAGCCGCCCGCGACAAGAATCGGGGTTTCGTCGCTGCAGGGCGTCGGATAGCCTTTGCCGAGGGGGCCCATGACGTTGCAGGACTGTCCGGGGAGCATTTCCGCGAGTTCGGCGGTTCCGGCTCCGACGACTTTGCAGACCACGGTGAGGGTTCCCGCTTCGGGATCGTATCCGCAGATGCTGAACGGACGGCGCAGAATGCGGTCGCGCAGAGAGGGAATGTGAATGTGTACGAACTGTCCGGGCTGAGCCTTTGCGGCGATCTCCGGAGCGTGGAACACGATTTTCCGGTAGAGACCCTTGAGACAGCGGTTTTCCAGAATGCTGCAATCGGATGTCATAATTTTTTCTTTCCAGTTGAATTTTTCAAACAGTATGGTATTATAATACGCGAAAGCGGAATTAACAAACCAGCAGAGGTGTTTTTATGCTGAAATTTATGGAAAAACTGGCAAAAAGAGCCGGAGATATGGCTCTGGAGGAGCGGAAACACTTTTCCCGGGAGGAAATTCACTTCAAGAACCCGAAAGATCTGGTGACCGACGCCGACCGGAAGGTCGAGCGGTTCATCCGCGCTGAAATTGAAGCGGCGTACCCGGACCATGCGATTCTCGGCGAGGAGGGCGGAAGCTCGAACGAAGGCAACTCGGAATACCTCTGGATTATCGACCCGATCGACGGAACGACCTCTTTTGTGCACGGGTCGCCGATGTATTCGGTTTCCATCGGACTGCACCGGAACGGAAAGCCGTATGCGGGGGCGATTTATCAGCCGCGTCTGAACGAACTCTATTCCGCGATTCTCGGCGGCGGGGCGAAGTGCAACGGCGAACCGATCCACGTTTCCGGACGGACCGAGCTGGTCCGCTGTCTCGGCATCACCGGCTTTGCGTGTCTGCGGGCGGGACTGAAGAAGAACAATCTGCCGCACTTCTGCCGCATCGCTCCGCTGATCCGCGACATCCGCCGGTACGGGTCCGCGGCGTACGACCTCTGCGCCGTCGCCTCCGGTTCCGCGGATTTCTTCTGGGAGATGGAGCTTCAGCCGTACGATATTGCGGCGGGCGAAATCATCCTCACGGAAGCCGGCGGGCGGATTTCCGACTTTTCGGGCGGAACGGGATATCCGAAACAGGGAATTCTCGCTTCCAACGGCGCAATCCACGATGAGATTCTGCGTCTCCTTGCAATGGATTGACCGATGCCGCAAAACGTCGCCAGAATCGCGCTGAATCTTTCGCTCGACCGTTTTTTCGACTACCGGATACCGGAGCATCTGCTCGGGAAGGTGCGGACGGGAAGCAAAGTCAATATCCCGTTCGGGAACGGGCTTGCTCTGCGCAGCGGTTACGTGATGGAGATCACCGACCGTTCGGAATTCCCGGATTTGCGCACGGTTGATTCGATCTGCGCCAATTCGCCGGAGATTCCGGATCCGCTCCTGAAGCTTGCGGAGTGGATGGCGCTCTACTACTGCTGTCCGCGCGAACTGGCGGTGCGCAACCTTCTGCCCGGAGCGGTGCGCAGCGGAAAAATCAAACCGCGGACACGTCCGCACTGCCGTCTGGGCGACACCGCGAAGGCGGCGGAGTATATCGAAAAAAACGCCCGGGCAAAAGCCCGCGTCGCCCTGCTGAAGACCCTGATGCTGGAGCACGAACTGCCGCAGGATATTCTTCTGCTCAAGGCGGGGGCGGGAAAAGGGGCGCTCGACGCTCTGGTCAAAGAGGGCATTGTCGACCGCGAGGAAATTGCGGACGACCGCGACCCGTTCAAGGGGGCGTCGGTGATTCCGACCAGACGCCTGAAGCCGACTCCCGAACAGGCGGAGGCGCTGAAAATCATTTTCGACACGATGGAGGGGCGCACGGGAAAACATGTCGTTCTGCTCCACGGCGTCACCTGCTCCGGCAAAACGGAGGTTTATCTTCAGGCGATTGCAAAGGCTTTGGAACAGGGCGGCGAAGCGATCGTGCTTGTTCCGGAAATCTCCCTGACTCCGCAGACCGTGGAGCGGTTCCGCGCCCGGTTCGGCGACATGGTGAGCGTGCTCCACAGCGGACTTTCCGAGGGGGAGCGGCATGACGAATGGATGAAAGTTCACTCGGGACGGGTCCGCATCGCCGTCGGGGCGCGTTCCGCGCTTTTCGCTCCGTTCACGAAACTGAAGCTGATTGTGGTCGACGAGGAGCACGAACAGTCGTATAAGCAGTCGGAGGCGCCGCGATACAATGCGCGCGACGTCGCTGTCATGCGCGGCAAACTGGAAGGGGCGACGGTGATTCTCGGCTCCGCCACGCCGTCGCTGGAATCGCATTACAATGCCGCCGTCGCGGGCAAATACGCACACGCGCGAATGCTCAAGCGGAGCGATCCGCGCATTGTGCTGCCCGATGTGCGGATTGTCGACATGCGCTGCGAAGAGACGGTCGACGGGCTGCGTCCGGTGCTCTCAAAAGAGCTGATCCGGGGGGTCCGCGAGCGCATCGCCGTCGGGGAGCAGAGCATTATTTTTCTGAATCGGCGCGGGTTTGCAAAGCAGATGATCTGCGAGGACTGCGGATTCGTCGCGCGCTGTCCCGACTGTTCCGCCGCATACACCTACCACCGGAAGATGCAGATTCTGACATGTCATCTCTGCGGAGCGATGGTCTCAGCTTATGAGAAATGCCCGCAGTGCGGTTCGGAAAAAATCCGCTATTCGGGTGCGGGGACGGAGAAGGTCGAGAACATGGCGTTCGCGGTGTTCAAGAATGCGCGGATTGCCCGGATGGATTCGGATTCCATGACGCGTCCTAGTCTGTATGAAGAGATTCTGGGAAAATTCCGCCGGGGAGAGATCGACATTCTGATCGGAACGCAGATGATTGCAAAGGGACTTGATTTTCCGAACGTCACTTTCGTGGGCGTCGTGAATGCGGACATGGGACTTTTCCTGCCGGATTTCCGCGCGGCGGAACGGACGTTCCAGCTGCTTACGCAGGTCGCCGGGCGCGCCGGACGCGGCGAACACCGCGGCGAAGTCCTGATTCAGACCGGCAACCCGTTCAATTCAGCGATCACCGCGGCGGCAAACCATGACTGCGACACGTTTTACGCTGATGAACTTCCGGTCCGCGAGGAGCTGAAGCTCCCCCCGTACGGACATGTGATCGCGCTTCATTTCGACGGGGAGGAACCGCGGAAGATCGAGGCTTATGCGGCGCAGCTCATGGAGCGCATTCAGCCGTATCTGGACCCGGAAACCGAGGTTACGGAACCGATGCCCGCGCCGATTGAGCGCATCAAGGGGAAGTTCCGCTACATGGCGACTTTCCGGGCGGGAAAGCTGGGGCGGCTCAAGCAGATCCTGCGCTATGAGACCTGCCGGAATCAGCCGCGCGGGCTCCAGGTTTATCTGGACATTGACCCCGCCTCAATGCTGTAGCAGCTTTGCTAGATTTTCCGCCAGCAGAGCGGCTCCTTCCGCATTCGGTGTGACGCGGTTGCGGGAATAATACCGCGGCGAATCGGGGAGGAGTTGTGCGCCCTCTATGACGCGGATTTTCTGTTTTTCCCCGAATTCCCGGATGGCGGCGGCGTAAGGCGCGGCGCTCTTCTTCAGCGGAGTGACGAATGCAATCTTCGCGTTCGGCGCGGCTGTGCGGAAGGCTTCCGTGAAACGTTCCAGATTCTTCTTGAAAACCGGAATGGTGGTGCCGAATCTGCTGTCGAACGTTCCCGTCATGACGACCAGAAGGTCGGGTTTCGGGAGCGCGAGAAATTCCGCATGGTTCGGGGTGAGGAGTGTATCCGCCATGACGGCGTCTATGATTTCCCAGTTCAAGGAACGCCCGAGCAGATAGGAGAACGATTGATGCGCGGGGAGGATTTCGCCGCTCTGTGCGAAGTCGCCGTAGAGGACGGCGCGTTTCGCGAACGGCTTCGGATCGGCGAATTTCGCACGGTCGTTGACGGAGAGCCCGAGAAAGTCGACGGAGTCTCCCGAGGGGAGAATGACGTCGAATGAGTGCATGGCGCCGTCGGAGGGAATCCGGAAGGAGAGGTCGCGAGAGAAATAGCGCGTGCGCTTGCGGCGGTCGCCGGGGAGCGTGAAGGTGTATTCCGGCTTCCAGTCTCCGTCGACGAGGAAAATTCCTGAGCTGTCGAGGGGGACTTCGGGGAGATGAAGTCCGTTGTAGCGGAGTTTCACGCGGATGTTGCGGCTGTCGGTCCGGAAGCGGATGCGCGCGCCGGGATTGTCGTGCTCCAGATGGTCGCGGTGCGGCATGAGACGGCTGAACTTCATGACATGATTCCGGCGTGCGCCCTCGACGAAGGTTTTCGAGAGGATGCCGGAATAGTGCAGGCGCGGGTCGTCCGGAGCGATTTCGAGCGCGGCGAGCGGGAGCGCCGCGAACAGGGGGAGCAGGAAGATGCGTTTCATTTTTTCTGATCCAGAAAGTAGCCGGTCAGGGTGCACTTGGCGATGATTTTCCCGTCGGAATTCCGGGCGACGGCTTCGCAGACGCAGGTTGTCCGGCCGTTGTGAATGAGCGTTGCCGTTGCGGTGATTTTCGGTCCCTTGCCCGGACGGAGGTACGAGATGGTGCTGTTGAGTCCGATGCAGGGGCGTCCGGTGGACCAGGAGGCTCCGGCGAAAGCGAAGTCGCAGAGCGTGTAGATCGCGCCTCCCTGCACGACGTCGTGTCCGTTCAGGGAGTCTTCCGAAACATCGTATTCTGCTTCGGCGCGGCATTCTCCGATGCCGGTGAGGCGCATGGAGTTGAAGGCGCAGAAGCGGTCGGCTTGATTGAGTTTTTTCTTGATTTCTTCAAAGTTGATCATTGGTTGCCTCAGGCGTATTTGTGTTTGAGCATTTTAAGATAGGGTGTCGGGTCGAGTGTTCCGTTTCCGGTTGCGATCCTGAGAATTTCCGACGTGGTGTATTTGGCACCGTGGACATGAACGCGGGAGCGGAGCCATTCGCGGAGCGGGGCGTAATCGCCCTGTGCGATGCGCTGCGGAATTTCCGGGTGATCCCTGAGCGCGGCGTTCCAGAGCTGGGCGGAGATGACGTTTCCGATTGCATAGGAGGGGAAATAGCCGAATTCGCCCATGGCCCAGTGAACATCCTGAAGGACGCCTTCGGCGTCGTCCCGGATTTCGATTCCGAGCAGGTCTTTCATTCCGGCGTTCCAGGCCTCGGCGAGATCGGCTGCTTTGAGTTTGCCTTCGAGCATCGCTTTTTCGAGTTCAAAACGCAGAATGATGTGCATGTTGTACGTCAGTTCGTCGGCTTCCACGCGAATGGGGGAGGCTTCCACGGCGTTGAGCGCGGCGAGGAACTTTTCCATCGGGACATTCTTGAGTGCGGCGGGGTAGAGCTTCCGCACGCGCGGATACCAGAATTGCCAGAATTCCGGCGAGCGCGCAACCAGGTTTTCCCAGAGACGGGACTGGGATTCATGGATTGAGAAGGAGGCGCCGTCGCCGAGCGGCGTGCGCGCGTACCGTTTGTCGATTCCCTGTTCGTAGAGAGCGTGTCCGCCTTCGTGCACGGAGCTGAAGAGAGCGGAGAACGGCTTGCCGGGGAAGACTTTTGTCGTGACGCGGACGTCGTAGAGTCCGATGGTCGTCGTGAACGGATGAACGGTGGTGTCCTGGCGTCCGCAGTTCCAGTCGTAGCCCATGCGAGTGAGAACCTCTTCGGTGAGCCTGATCTGTTTTGCGGCGGGGAAAGAGCCGTTCAGGAATGCGGTGTCGGGCGCGGGTTTTTTGAGCGCGGCGCGGATGATTTCCGACTGTTCTTTTTTCAGACGCGCGAAGACCGGTTCGAGGTCGGCGCAGGTGACGCCTTCATCGAAGCGGTCGAGGAGCGGGTCATAGGGATGTTCATACGGTTCAAACCAGGAGAGACGCTCGAAGGTGAGATTGAGAAGTTCCTGGAGATGCGGGGCGAAGGTTTTGAAGTTCTTTTCTTTGCGGGCGCGTTCCCATGCGGTGTTTGCGCGGGAACAGGCTTCGGCGTTGCGTCGGACCCATTCGGCGGGGAGACGGCGTTCCTTTTCGTAGTTTTTGGAGACTTTTTCGATGAGGCGGCGTTCATCGGAATCGGGATCGAGTTTTTTCGCTTTGCGGGCGAGCTTCCCGATGAGTTTTCCGAATTCGCGCGAAGTTGTTTTTTCATGGGCGGTTTCCCCGAGCGTGGCGAGCTGAAGGGAACGCGAGTCGATGGAGCCGGGAGCCATGTAGGTGCGCATATCCCAGTCGAGCAGTTCGGAGGCGGCGCGGAGGTCGGAGACGGCGCCGAGAATGTTTTTCAGTTTTTCCAGTTTTTCGGCAAAGCTCATGATGATTACTCCCATTTGTACGTGTTGAAGTTCCCCTTGAGGCGTCGTTCCATGATCCACGAGACGGGGGTCAGGAGATGGGACATTGCGTCGAAGGGGAGTGTATTTCGGAGAAGTTCCGCGCGGACGCGGATGTCGAAGCTGTTGTCGGCCCAGCGGTAGTTGCCGCGGGCGTTGAGGGAGACGAGCCCTCCGTTGCTGCGGAGGTCTTCGAATTCGAGTTTTTCGCCGGCGAGCTGGAAATCACCGTTGATTTTCGTGATGGAGCCGAAGCTTTCGAGCGACCAGACCTGTCCGATGATGTGCAGAAAGCTGCCGAGCAGCGGGACGGTCCAGAGGTTGGAGCCGGAAATGGTCATCTGTCCGCTGCCGTCGAGCTGAAGCCGGTTTCCGGCTTTGTAGGACATGGCGGCATCGAGGTTCATGGAAAGAAGAGCGTTTTTGTATTCTTCGGGTGTTTTGCCCGCATCGACGCGGAATCCCTGGAGGACGGAGAGCATGTTTGCGGAGGAGAGGCGCGCGCTGATGTTTCCCTTCTCGGTGTTGAAATTGTAGCGGTAATCCATCTGGAGTCTTCCGCCGCAGAAATGCCCTTCGCCGCTGCGGAAGGAGGCGGTGGCGTTTTTATAGAGGAGAAGAGTGTCGAGGTCTGTGATGCGGATTCCCTGCCAGCGGCAGGAACCGTTGGTGATGAGGGCGCGGAAACGGGTGTTGTCGGCATTGCTGTAGTCGATGATTCCGCTGGCTTCGACAGCCATGGGGAAGGGGAAGTCGATGTAGCTGGTCTGCCATGCGGGGTAGAGCGTGCGGATCATGTCGTTGCCGGCGATGGTGCTGGAGAGCTGGAAGTTGAGAAGGCCGTCCGGTTTTTTGAACGAGAGGTCCTTCCCGGAGGGGCGGTAGTCGGCGGAAACGCGCATTTTCCCTTCCGCGGTTTCGAGAATGACGTCGGGGAGAATCAGATGGTTTTCGGCGTCGATGATGAAGCGCGCCGCGCCGTAGCGGAAGGGAATGCTGTTGTAGGCGAAGTCGCGGATGACCATGGTTCCTGTGAGAAAATAGAAGGGATCTTTGCCGTAGTCGGCCGAGAGGTCGGCGGAGAGCTCAATGGTGTTCGGTGCCGTCGGCCATTTGATGTCGCGGGTCAGACTGTTGACGAAGTCGCGGTTGGATTTGCCGAAGGCTTCGAGCATGGCGGAGGGGGAGCCGGAGCAGACGACGCTTGCGGAGATGCTCTGCATGCCGGGTTCGCAGCGGAGTCTGCCTGTGACGCGCGATCCGCCGGGCAGGAGAGCTTCGATGTTCCGCAGTATGATGGTCTCCGAGGAAAACTTGACGTCTGAAACGATGGAGGCGATCGGAATGTTTTTGATTTGCAGATTGCTCAGCTGAACGCGGAAGTTGCCGGAGATTGCGTCGATGTCGCGGAGCGGGAAGGAGAGTTCGCCCTGAACGGAGACGGAAGTGGTGGTTGCGGGGGTGTGCAGCTGGACGTTTTCCTGGACGAGGGCGGCGATGCTCGGCGGGAGAACTTTGAGATGGTTCGCCGCGTTCGCCTTGCCGTTCAGGGAGGCGCTGAAATGTTCGTTGTCGAGCTGGAAGGTTCCGTAAATGTTTCCTCCGCCGCGCAGAGAGGCGTTGCGGAGCGTTCCGTTCAGACTCTGTCCGTCGGCTTTGAGCTCCAGGGAAATGTCATGGAATCCGAGCTTCTGGATGCTGAGATTCCGGATGCGGAGGGAGAGCAGCCCTTTGCAGGAGCCGCTGGAGAGATTGAAGTTTTCGAGAGTTCCTTCAAATTCGATGAGGTCGGCGCGGACGCCGAGGGTTGAGAGTGCGCTGTTCCGCACGGGTGCGCCGAGAAGACGGATGAGGTCATCGAATCTGCAGCGTCCGCGTACGCGTCCGGTGGCGGCGCTGTACGAGGCGTCGTAGGTTCCGTTTGCGGTGATGAAGGAATCCTGTCCGAGTTCGACCGAGATCCTGTCGAGCGAGAATATGCCGTTTTTAAGTGATGCTTCTTCGCGGAGGGCGTGTATCGGGACGCCGTTGCAGCGGAATGGCGGGAGAGTGAATTCCGCACGGGCGGAGGACTGGTTGAAGTCCATAACGTCAAGGTCGAATTCAAGTGAGCATTCGGGGGCTCCGGAGAATTCCCGGGAATAGATTTCGTGGAGAGCCCGGAGCGCTTTGCGGCGCATGGGAAGCGGGATTTCCCGGACGAATTCCGCATACGGATTTGCCGGCGGAGCGGAGAGTTGCGCGGCGGGCTTGCGCTCCGCCGTTTTTTCCGGTTCCGAATGAAAGCTGTCGAGCCATTTCGTACCGGAGTAATAGAGCAGATTGCGGACGGTTCCGCGCATGGTGAAGCGGATGCCGTTGAGCGAGCCGGAGGCTCTGTTGACGCGGAGGCGTCCGGGAGCGCCGGAAATGGAGGCGTCGACATTGGAGATGAGCAGACGGTCCAGGGCGCCTTCCGCGCCGGATTCGGGAAACAGCGGGAGTGCGGCTGTCGCTCCCGCAACCCGTATGACAAACGGAAGTTCTCCGCGGAAGAAGCTCATCGGGGAGATTTTGAGCTGGACGCGTGAGGCGCGGAATTGCGGCATATCGGCTCCGGCGGTCAGCGAAACGTCGGTGCCGATGATTCCGTTCCAGAGTCCGGCGCGGAGCGAGGAGAGCGTCAGAGCATAGCCGTACTGCCGGGCTTTGCGTTCAAAACAGCGGCGGATCACGTCGGGGACGCCGATGTATTCCATGCAGAAGTCGGCGATGGCGAGCGCGGTGAGGAGAGCGGTCGTCACGGCAGCGAGCCAGCGCAGACGGCGGCTTTTGAAACATGCGCGGATCAATGACATCGGGCTCTCCTGTGTTATGAATCTTGATTCAAGAGGTAATTTGCCCCGTAAGAGCAAAAATACAAATGGAAAATCAAGATATTCCCTTTTTTTGTTCCGTCTGATGCGCAATGGCGACAGTGAAGCGCGGAGTTTTCATTTCTCCAATTTTCTTTTGATGGCCGGGAAGTAAATTTTCTGAAAGAAGAACATCGCGGGGAGCATTCCCGTGTATCTGGAAAGCAGAAAGACACCCATGCCGATCCGCTTCGGCAGCGTTGCGAGCCTGGCACAACGCCTGAGCGTCGTCGCATTGCCGGAAGCGAAAAGAATTTTCGCCGCGGCTTTCCGGTCCGCCATCGTCAGTTTTTCATTGTTGCGCGGGTCAAAGAAGGCCTCCAGAATCCGGAAAGTCCATTTGTTTGCCCAGATTCTCTGAATGGAGAGCGGGATGCGGTATTTGCGGATGAACGGAGGAACACAGGCAAACTGGCGGACCACGTCGAGGAGGAAGCGCGGAGAGTTTTCGCCGGAGCCGGAGTCGTTCCGGCGGCAGTAAACGTAGAGCGGATCGGGAAGGCTGACGACGCGTTTTGCGAGATACCGGCAGCGGAAGGCCCACTCGAAATCTTCGAGATCCAGGCCTCTGTTCTGATAAAGTTCGTTTTTGCGGAGGAAATCCGCGCGGCAGACGTTGACCGCCGTCGCGCCGGAGACGGTTCCGGCGGTTCCGGTCAGCAGCGTCATTTCCGGTCCGGTCAGCAGACGGTTCATCGCTTCCGGCGGGAGCTCCGAAAGGAGCTGAGGAGCGGAAAAAGCCCCGTCGGGCTGCTGGAAGACCTTCTGAAAAGTGAACTGAATGATGTCGAGATTGCGGAACTTCTCGTTTGCCGTATAGACTCTTTCGAGCATTTCGGGCATGAACCGGTCGCCGCCGTCGAGAAATGCGATGTATTCGCCCTCCGCATGAGCCATTGCATAATTCCGCGAGGCGGAAGCGGAACCGCTTTCCGGGAGCTGGACCGTTCTGAAACGGGGATCCCTGTACTCCATTTTTTTGCAGATTTCGAACGACCGGCCGGAGGAGTCCTCCACAATCATAAGACATTCAAAGTCGGGGAAGGTTTGTCCGGAAATGGAGTTGAGGGTCTTCTGCAGACTGGGCTCGGGCTGATGCGCAATGACGGCAACGGTGAAATAGGGCTTTGTCATTTATTTTTCTCCGGTCAGGTTTTTCAGACGGTTCCTGATTTTTGCGCGGAGACCGACGAACGGGGCGGCAAGACGGTTGAGCGTTTCATGCGCGAAGTTCAGCGGGAACGGAACATCGGCGGGAAGGATGAATTCTGCTGCGGGGGAGAGTTTTCTGTTCATCTGCGCTTTCTGGGCGATCATGCTTCGCGGAGGTGGAATGCGTGGCGGAACCGGCGGAGTTTCTTCCGGAGGCGTTTCGAGCCGGCGTCCTGCGGCCGGCGGCAGGAGGAGAGGGTGAAATCCTTCTGTTTTGCGGACGCTTCCGCCGTTTCAAACCGGAATTCCGTATTCCGGAGAAAGAGCTTGTTTGTGAAAGAGATAAGCGGTTCATCATCGACCGGAAGAACGTCGATTGTCATGTCATGCGCCGCAGTCGGTTCCGGATGTTCTTTTATGCTTCCGGGGTGTCGCGGGGGAGGTTGCGGAAGAGAAGACCGGAGTGAAGAGGCTCCGCCTTCCTCGTTGAACTTCAAAATGTCTGTAAATCCGTTTCGCATTCGTTGCAGACTCCGTGTCGTTTTTTATGATTGTAATATAGCACATTTTTCTTTAAGATCAAATATTTCAGGGAAATAAGCAGTGGCGTTTATCATGGATGCCGGAGTTCCCGAAAAAGAAATTTTTTGCGGAAAGTGCGGAACCGGGGTTTGCAATAATCGGAAAGTGTGGCATTTTACCGTGTAAAAAACACAACCTCAAGGAGCAAAGAATGAAGATACTTGTTGGACTCAGCGGCGGGGTCGACTCCGCAGTCGCCGCACTTCTGCTGAAGCAGGCCGGGCATGATGTGACCGGAGCGACAATGGCGATCTGGAGCGGAAAGAATCCGTGGAAGGGCGGACACCGCAATGCGTGTTACGGTCCGGATGAGAAAGAGGATATTGAGAGCGCCCGGGCGGTCGCGGAGACGATCGGCATCCCGTACCATGTGTTCGACTGCTCGTCGGAATACGAAAAAATCGTCATTGAGAACTTTCAGGAAGAGTACGGCGCGGGGCGTACGCCGAATCCGTGCATCCGCTGCAACAGCCTTGTGAAATTCGGCGTTCTCCCGTTCGTTGCGAAGCGCGCGGGAATCAAATTCGAAAAGTTCGCAACCGGACACTATGTGCGTCTGCGCGAACAGGACGGACGCTTTCAGCTTCTGCGCGCGGTGGATCCGGCGAAGGATCAGTCTTACTTTCTCTATCGTCTGAAGCAGAATCAGCTTGCAAACGTGCTTTTCCCGCTCGGAGAACACTGCAAATCGGAAATCCGCCGGATCGCGACGGAAAACGGGCTTCCGGTGAGCGACAAGCCGGACAGCCAGGATTTTTATTCGGGCGACTACCGCGAACTTCTTCAGCGTTCGGATGAAAAGGGCGACATCGTCGACGAGACCGGCAAGGTCGTCGGTTCGCACAGCGGTTTCTGGAATTACACAATCGGGCAGCGCCGCGGGCTCGGCGTGGCGGCGAAGCATCCGCTCTACGTGGTGCGCGTCGATCCCGAAAAGAACATTGTCTGCGTCGGACCGGAAGAGATGCTGAAGAAAACGAAAATCCGCGTCACCGACCTCAACTGGAGCGGCATCCCGGCACTGGATGCGCCGCGCGACGTGCGGATCAAGGTCCGTTCGATGGGCGTCGGCACGGCCGGTTCGATCGCGCCGAATGCGGACGGTTCCGTCGCGGTGACGTTCTACGAGGAACAGAAATCGCCCACCCCGGGGCAGTCGGCCGTTTTCTACGACGGAGAACTCATGCTCGGCGGCGGTCTGATTGAGGATGTGGACTGATGACGGATGCGGAACTGAAACATCTTCTTGACTTGACGGATCCGGAGGAACAGTCTGCGCTGTTCCGTTCCGCCTATGAGGTGAAGTTGCGGCATATCGGGCCGCGGGTGAGTCTTCGCGGTCTTGTGGAGATCAGCAACATCTGCCGGAAGAACTGTTTCTACTGCGGAATCCGTGCGGGGAACTCCAATCTCAGGCGGTATCGGATTTCCAAAGAGGAGATCGTCGGTTCCGCGCTCTGGGCGTACGAGCACCATTACGGTTCCGTGGTTCTGCAGTCCGGCGAAGTCGTTTCGGATGAATTTACGGAATTCGTCGAATCCTGCGTCCGTGAAATTATGGAGCGGACGGACGGGCGGGTCGGGCTGACGCTCTGCTGCGGCGAACAGGAACCCGCGGTTTACGAACGCTGGCGAAAAGCCGGCGCGCATCGCTATCTGCTGCGGATCGAGGCGTCGGATCCGGAACTTTACCATCAGCTTCATCCGAATGACCGGACTCATGATTTCGAGGCGCGCCGGCAGTGTCTCCGCTCACTGCGCGCGCTGGATTACCAGGTCGGTTCCGGAGTCATGATCGGTCTTCCGGGGCAGACGACGGATCATCTGGTGCGGGATCTGCGTTTTTTCGAGGAATTCGATCTGGACATGATCGGCATGGGGCCTTACATTCCGCATGCCGACACGCCGCTCGGGAAGGGGATCGCGTTCACGCCGGAGTACATGCGCGAACATCTGGAAAGGGGACTGCGCATGATCGCCTGCACGCGTCTGCTGCTGAAAGACGTGAACATCGCATCGACGACAGCGCTTCAGGCTCTTTCGGACGACGGGCGCGAGCGCGGACTGCTTGCCGGGGCGAACGTGATTATGCCGAACGTTACGGATACGTCATACCGCCGCGGCTATCAGCTCTATGCGAACAAGCCGAGTCTGGATGAGAATTCGCAGCAGTCATGCGACGGGCTTACACGGCGGATTGCGTCGATCGGCGAGGAGATTCTGTGGGATCAGCACGGAGATTCGCGTCATTATTTCGACCGGATCGCACAAAAGTCCGGCAAATAGCACAAAACTCCGCTTGCACAAGCGGAATCCGGAAGTAGTGTACTTGTAAAACTTGAAACAAAACAAGGATTCATATCATGAACATTCAGACGTCCGTCGGAGAGATTGCGGTAACCGGAGAGTTCGGAACCGCGTGGAAGCTTGAGCACACGAAAACCGAGCTTGAGCCGGGGCTTGAGCTTGTGCATCTGCATCTGGAAACGGAAGGGGAGCTTCCTCCTCCGCAGTTCAGCCTTCACTGGTTCATTCCGCTGGTCGATATTCAGACCCGCTGGGCGCCGATGGTCAACTACAACCGCTATCTTCCGCCGAACTGGTCGTGCGAAACCAAGTCGAATCTCGCTTCCTCCGCGCCGATCATGGCGTTTCTGAACCAGAAGGGGCAGAACCGGTTCACCATGGCGATTTCCGAGGCGATCCGCGAAGTGAAAATTTACGGCGGAGTCCACGAGGAGCGCTGCGATGTGGAATGCCGCGCGGAACTCTTCACCGCCCCCGAAGCGCCGCTCCATTCCTACGATGTGACACTGCGTTTTGACACGCGCGGAATATTCTATGCGGACGCCATCCGCGCGGTTTCCGACTGGTTCGCCGCCATGCCCGCATACAAGCCGTCGCCCGCGCCCGCTGCCGCATTCGAGCCGATTTACTCCTCCTGGTACAGCTATCATCAGGAGGTTTTCGACAAGGAGCTGGAGGCCGAGTGCGCTCTCGCGAAAGAGTTCGGCATGAAGGGAATCATCGTCGACGACGGCTGGCAGACGGATGACAACAAGCGCGGTTACGCATTCTGCGGCGACTGGGAGATTTCCAGGCGGCGTTTCCCCGATATGCCCGCCCATGTCGCGAAGATTCACGAGCTCGGCATGAAATACGTCGTCTGGTTCTCGGTTCCATTCGTCGGAGAGCACAGCAAGGCGTATGAGCGTTTCAAGGGAAAATATCTTTATGAAAGTAAGGGGCTGAACACGGCGGTTCTCGACCCGCGCTTCCCGGAAGTCCGCGAGTACCTGATCAATATCTACGAAAACGCCATGCGTGAATGGGGAATCGACGGATTCAAACTGGATTTCATCGACACGATGCGTTTTGACGGCGAAGATCCCGCGGTTGCGGAGAACTACGCGGGGCGTGACGTCAAGTGCCTGCCCGAGGCCGTCGATCTTCTGCTCTCCGACACGATGCGCCGTCTGCGCGCAATCAAGCCCGATGTCCTGATTGAGTTCCGCCAGAGCTATATCGGGCCGGCGATCCGCAAGTACGGGAATATGTTCCGGGCATCGGACTGCCCGGCGGATGTGCTTTCAAACCGTCTCCGCACGCTTGACCTGCGTCTGACGACGGGGACGACCGCGGTTCATTCGGACATGCTCGAATGGAACTGCGCGGAATCGGCGGAAGTCGCGGCGCTTCAGCTGCTGAATGTTCTGTTCAGCGTACCGCAGATTTCCGTGAAACTGGAAGTGATTCCGGAAGAACACCGCCGGATGCTCCGTTTCTGGCTGAACTTCTGCATCGAGCACCGCGATGTCCTGCTGCACGGATATCTGAAGCCGTATCACCCGGAGCTGAACTACCCGATCGTTTCGTCGGAAACGGCGAAGGAGAAGGTGATCGCGGTCTACAATTACGGACAGATCGTGAAAGTCGCGTGTGATGCGGGCAAGCCGTGCCACATCGTCAATGCGACTGAGCGTTCGGAGCTTTATCTGGACCTTGCGGCAGCCCCGGCGTCGGCAGAAGCGTTTGACGCGCTGGGACGTCCCGCTCCCGTGGGCGAACTCAAAGCGGGCTGCATGAAGGTCGCAATTCCGCGTGCCGGTCTGCTGACTCTGAAATTCTGAGGAGCGGAATGAACTGGAACGGCTTTACGGTTCTCAGCTCCCTGCATCGTCCGGAACTGAATTCGTTTCCGAACGTCGCATTGCCGTTCTACGTGCGCTCGACGGGACATTTCCGGCGGGCGCAGGGCAGTTTCGAGGCGATCCCGCCCGGGGAAAAGCCCTTTGTTCAGTTCTACTGGTGCATCGCGGGGGAGGGCGAGATGGAGTGCGCTCCCGGCGCCGTTCCCTGCAGAATCCGCAAGGGCGATTTTTTCTACCGTCTTCCGTTTGAACAGCATTTTTTCCGTTCGACATCGCCGGACTGGGAGTACCGCTGGGTTGCGTTTGACGGACCCGGCGCGGCGGATTTCATGCGGTCGTACAGCTATCCCGCGGCTCCCTTCCCGGCGGGGGAGTGTCCGCTTGAACTTTTTCAGGAGATAGACGCATGGCTGCAGGAGCTGACTCCTTACAGCTGGCGCAAGATGGTCGTTCTGGTGTCGGATATTCTTGCCGCGGCCGGCGGAACGAACCGCGAAGAGACCCTGGAGAACCGTCAGCTTCAGGAGGCAATCCGCATTTGCCGCTCGAACTTCCCGAACCCGAATCTGAACATCAACGCCCTTTCGGAACGTTTGGGGGTGTCGCGGACGACGCTGCTGCGTCTGTTCCGCCGCAAAATGAATATGACTCCATCGGATTATCTGCTTCAGCTGCGGGTGCAGCGGGCTGTTTCGCTGCTGCGTGAAACTCGTTATCCGCTGAACCGCATCGCTGAGCTTTCTGGATGGAACGACTCCAATTATTTCTGCCGCATCATCAGACACGCGACCGGACGGACTCCCGGCGAAATCCGCATGACGGTGTGACGATGACAAAATCCGCCGAGCCGACTTTTGACGAGATGTATCCGAGCGAAGTGACGCGCAAGGGAATCCGTTTCCACATGGCAAGCGCGGTCTGGGATTACGGACGCCGCAACATGCTTCCGCTGTGGACGGATTTCGTGCATTGCCCGATTGTTCTTCCCGTCGGCTACAAGTTTTCCCAGACGTCCGTTCCGAATACGGAATTCGAGTACATCCTGGAGGGGCAGATGGTGATTGAGCAGGACGGGGTGCGTACAATCCTCAAGCCGCATGACCTGTGGATTCTTCCCGCCGGAACGGCGCAGAACCTTACGGTTCGCGAGAACTGCCGCAAGATCACAGCCGGAATCAGCGGACAGCTCGTGCATTCCCAGCTTTCCGGAATGGGAATTTTTGCCAGACCGGTGATCCGCATCGGAAACGATGAACGCCTGCTGTCCGTGATTCACGAGCTTTATCAGCTTCTGCGCGAAAAATCGGAGGAGACCGTTCCGCACATTTCGGGTTTGACGCTGGAGCTGGTGATGGAAATCGGACGCGCGGCGAAGACGGCGCCGAGTCCCCGTCTCGCGGAGGCGATTCATATTCTTGAACGCGGCATTGCCGATGAAATCCGTCTTGACGAAGTGGCGGCGCGGCTTCATATTTCCACGGATTTTCTGAACCGCCTTTTCCGGAGAGAGCTTGGAATTACGCCGAAGCGTTATCTGATTGAACAGCGGATGCATCTGGCTTCCTCCCTGCTGACCAATTCGGATTTTTCGGTTCAGGAAATATCTCTGCGCTGCGGTTACCGGAACCAGTTTGCATTTTCCCGCGAATTCCGTAAAAAATACGGACTTTCGCCGTTGCAGTTCCGTAAAAATGCTCGAAAATTGAAAAAGATATAAATCTTCAGTTTCAGGCAATAAATTTCGTTCTTCCCCCTCTTGTTAAAAACGCAGTTTTGCAGTATAATTAACAGCATGGGAAGCTTGGGCTGGCTTTCCGGAAAAAATGAAACAGAAATGAAAGGGTTTTATGCTATGAAAATTTTGTTCCGCTCATTTGCCCGCCGTCTCACAGGGCGGTTCCGCAGGTTTACCCTTGTGGAGCTCCTTGTGGTAATTGCCGTGATTGCCATACTCGCTGGAATGCTTCTTCCGGCTCTGAATTCCGCCCGTGAAAAAGCGCATGAGGTGACCTGCAAGAACAATCTGAAAACAATCGGTCTTGCCGCGGCGGGGTATTCGGGCGACTTCGACGACTGGATTATTCCGTGCACCTCGAAAACGCCGGGGTATTTCTGGCCGGAAGTGCTGAGCGGCTACGGCGCGGCGTATTCGTATGACCGGAAGAAAGCCTCGAATTTTCATTGCCCTTCGGAACGGCGCAACGTTCCCGGAGCGGCCGGATACTTCGCGTCGGATTATGGAATGAACGTCAATGTCGGCGGCTGGTACCGCGAGGGTTCGACCGCAAAGGAGAATATGATCAAACGTCTTTCGCAGTTCAAAAACGGGAGCCGCCTGCCGTTTATCGCGGGAACGGGCGGGCGTGACGGCGGACGCATCCGTTTCCGTTCAACGGAACTGGCATACATTCACGGCGGAGAGGACTGGCGCAAGCCGTCGGATCTGACTTCCGGCTGGGAGGTCGCGGATGCGCTGACTCTGAAAGGTCGTTCCGGCGTGCTCTTCCTTGACGGTCATGTTGAGGGGCGCACCTTTCCGAGTCTGCTGAACGGGAATGATGCATATTATTACATGAAAGACGGAGATAACATCCCGAACGGCGCAACTGATTTTTAAGATAACACAAGGAGTTTATTATGAAATTCAAGCATCTGCTGTTTTCCGCCGGAGTTCTGATTTCCGGAACGGTCTGTGCGGAGAATCTGATTCACAACGGAGATTTCCAGCTTGGAAACAGCGGTTTCTCCATCGAACGCTGGCAGCGTCCGGACACCAACCCGGAGATGATTTTTCATCCGCTCTCCACGGAAGCTGATCCCCGTTCGCCCGGAAGAAAAATCCTGAAAATCGACAATTCGTACAAAGAACAATGTTTTGTTTACGCCTGCGAGACGCGTCTGGAGGCGGGGAAAACCTATTTTCTCCGCGGCGAAATCCGGTCTTCCGGAAGCAAAGTCCCGACGGAATTCAGCATGATTTATCTCAACCGCAAAATCGGACGCAACGCGCAGGGCGGGACTGTCGTTGCGGAGAAGGAGTGGAAGCGGTTTGAAATTCCGGTGCGCACGCAGAAATTCGGAGGGATGTATCACCTCAAAATAACGTTGGACCAACCAGCAGATCCGGGAACGGTCTTCCTGAGCGGACTCTCGCTTTCATCGGGAAAAGATACGGCGTTTCATGGCGTGGAGATCGGGTTCCGGACCGCTTCGCGCGTCTTCTTTCACGGTGAACGCGCAATGTGTGCTGCGACCCTGCGGAATGCGGGCGGGAAAGAGTGGAAGGAAACTCTGAAACTGGTTGCGGTCGATGACTATTCCGGCGTGCGCCGGACCATACTGGAGCGTCCGCTCCGTGTGCCTTCCGGCGGCGTGGAAGAGATTGTGTTCGATTTGCCTGTGGACCGGTTCGGTTCGTTCCGGATTGAACCGGAGGATTCGTCGATCCGTTTCTTTCCCGGTTGCTATGCGGTGATCGGGAAGGTGGAACCGCTGCGTTTTGACCCGAAACGCTACAGTTTCGGCGTGAACAACACGGCGCAGCTGAAATGGCGGAAAGGAAAGGCGCCTGGATACGTGGCGTCCAATGCTTCCGTTCGCGAAGAGCTGCGTCTGCTTTCGCTTGCCGGCTGCCGACTGATCCGCGCATTCACCGGAATGGGGATCGACTGGATGCTTCTGGAGCCGGAGCCGGGGAAATTCAATTATCTTTATCTCGACACGACACTGAAGCTGTATGAGGAAGCGGGCATTGCCGCGCTGCCGGTTCTGTGCGCCAATGAGTTCATCATCGAGAATTATCCGTGGTCCCAGCAGATTTATCCGGACTGGCTGCTGAAGGGAGCTCCGTACGCAAAACTGGAAAAGAGCACCCGCGACTGGCGCGGATACAACTGTCCGGAGCGCAACTATGTTTTCCCGGAACGCGCGGTTCTGGAGCGTTACATTCGCGCGATCGTCTCCCGTGCGGGGAAACGGGTGATGCAGTACGAAATTTCCAATGAACCCGGATGCGCGATTTCGCCGGAGCAGTACATGAACATTATTTTCCGTCCGGTGACGACGGTTCTGCGGAAGGAGAATCCGGAAGCGACGATTGTCGGTGTGTGTTCGACGAGCGACAAGGGGTATCAGCTCGGCGAATTCCTGAAGGCGTGTCTTGAACTGAACGTCGCGGAGAATTCGGATGCGATTTCGTTTCATCCGTACGGCAGTCCGGAGCTGAGCTCTCCCGACCCGGCTGACAAGCAGATTCTGACGATGAAGGAGATGGTATCCAAATACAAAGCGGGAATGGCGATCTGGAACACGGAACTGTTCTATCTGTTCAGCGGTTATGAGTTCGGAGATTTCTACGGCGCGATGCAGATAAAGGCGCACCACGCCGCTGCGCGCTACCTCGTGGAGCTGAGTCTCGGCGTTGCGCAGTCGACCCCGCTGGAGAGCATGCAGATCTGGCGGGAGCTGATGATTCCGAATTATCAGCACATCACCTCCTGGCCGGACTGCGTCCCGGGACCGGTCTATTCGGTCTACAACGCCCTGACACGTTTCTTCGAGGGCGCGAAGGCTGTTTCACACCGCAATTCTGCGGACGGGCTTTACCGCTGCGCATTCCGCAAGGACGGCAAGCTTGTCGCCGCGATCTGGGATTACCGCAAGCGTGGAAATCTGAAGCTTGACCTGACCGGATTCGAGGTTTACGATCTTTTCGGCAATCCGCTTCCCGGCGGAATTATGACGATGACGGACGCTCCGGTTTATCTGAAGCAGGGCGCGCTCTCCGAACCGGAGTTCCTGAAAAAACTGGATTCTGTTTCCGCGATTCTGGAACAGACGCTTTCCGTTTCTTCGGAGGCTCGTCTTATCGAGCGGAAGGGATCGACGGTTCTGCTCGCCGGTCTTCACAGTTTCGGCACAGGGGATGAATCCGGTTACATCGGTGTCGCAGGCAGGGGAATTACCGCACTCGAACCGGTTCCTTTTACTCTGAAACGCGGCGGATATGCGGCGGTTGAGATTCCCGTTAAAGTTTCCGGCGCTGCAGCGGAGGCTGAGCTGCGGGTGATTTCAAAAGGAAAAATCTGGAAGTTCCCGGTCCGCCTCCACCGCGTCCGCAGTGTAAACAGCGGAAAAGCATTTCATTTCCACAGCGCGGATGGGGTTCTTTCCGCCACAGCCGAGCTTTCCGGGAAGCCGGGAAAGAGTCTGCTCCGAATCCGGGTGAACGATACGACGGATTCGGGTGTACCCGGAAAGCGCGCGATGTGGGAACAGGATTGCGTGGAGCTCTTTGTCGACGCCGCGCCGCGCATCCTGCCCGAGACGCATGCGGAGTCCTACCAGCCGGCGACTTTCCGTCTCTTCATCATGCCGCGTCTGGAAAAAGAGAAGCAGCTGGTTTTCTGGGGCGACCGCGGCTTTGTGGAGCCGGATTCGATCGGATGCCGTGTGACTGCGGATGCGTCCGGTTATGAGATTCTGCTTGAATTTCCGGAAAAGGCGTTCGGGGGCGAATCCGGACTGGAGATCAAGATCAACGACGCTCCGGGAACTTCGGGAAACGTGCGTTCGTTCTCGCTCTTCGGCGCACCGGATGTTCAGAAAAACCGTTTGATGTTCACGATTGTGAAAAACAACGCAAAATAAGGAGTTGGAAAAATGAAAAAACAGATGACCGCACTCGTCCTTGGCGCCGCGCTTTCGCTCTCCGCCGCAACCGCTGTTCCGTTTGAAACCTCGGTGAGCGGCGGCTGGAAACAGGTTGGACCGAACACGTTTGAAGTGAAAAACAAAGGCGCGTGGCATGCGTCCGTTGTCCTGAAAGCCGGATTGAAACCGGGATGTTATTACCGCGTTTCATGGGACGCTTCGTCGCGGAAAGGGCAGGGGGTGACTTCGTACGGGCTGATCCTGAAGCTCGGTGAAACGCTGTTCAGCGGAGTCAATATCCCGGAGGAGTCTTCGCCGCGCGCGTTCTGTTTCCATTCGGGCAAAGCGGACAAGACGGAACTGTCGTTCTTTTTCAGCAAGGAGTATGCCGGCGATTCGAAAATCGCGAATCTGAAGCTGGAGGAGCTTGACGACGCGGATATGCATGAGAATCTTCTGATCAACGGCGATTTTGAGGCGGACAATCTCGTCCCCGGCGATTGGCTCGTCCGCAGCAAGGAGTTTGCCCCGTATATGAAGATCGTTGAAAACGCGGGATTCGTGAACGGCGCGAAGTCTCTTGAACTGACGCAGAAAAAGGATGCCCCGGCAACCGCGATTGAGTCGGTTCCCCTGCAGATTCTGCCCGGCAAAACCTACACGCTGAGCTTCTGGGCGAAAGCGGAGGGGCCGGACAAGATGACCGTCGTCATCGACATGCCGTCTTATGGAAAAAAGCAGGAGTTTCAGAAATTCTATCCGTTTGCTTTGAGCGGAGAATGGACCAAGTTCACGTGCAAGGTGACCTTCCCCTCGGATGAAGCGCAGTTCTCGCTGCTGGCCCGCCGCCGCGCCAGAGTGAATATCTTCTGCGACAACCACAACGACGGACGGATTCTGCTCGATCAGCTTGAATTCAAAGCGGAAGAGTGATATATTACGGCGGAAAAAAAGGGGAAAACAATGTCAATACTTTCACATTTCAATTCGGGACGCGTTCCCGCTGCGCGGATTCTGAACCGCGGGAACCGCTGTTACGCAATCATGCATTTCGGCCTCAACACCTTCACCGGCAAAGAGTGGGGATTCGGGGACGACGACCCGCGGATCTTCAATCCGTCCGATTTCAGCGCGGATCAGATTGCGGAGGCGTGCAGAGACGGCGGGCTCGCGGGAATCATCATCGTCTGCAAACATCACGACGGGTTCTGTCTCTGGCCGACGAAGACGACGCCGTACAACATTTCCAGATCGCCTTTCCGCAACGGGAAGGGCGATCTGGTGCGCGAGATGGCGGACGCCTGCCGGAAGGCGGGGCTGCAAGTCGGGTTCTACGTTTCTCCGTGGGATCGCAATCATCCGGCCTACGGAACGCCCGGATATGTGAAAGTCTATCAGGAACAGCTCCGCGAAATCTATTCCGGATACGGTCCCGCGTTTGAAGCCTGGTTCGACGGCGCAAACGGCGGAGACGGCTGGTACGGAGGCGCGTGCGAAAAACGGAAAATCGATCCTTCCGCGTATTATGAATGGGAGAAAACCTGGCGGATTGTGCGCGAACTTCAGCCGGACGCCGCGATTTTCAGCGACGTCGGACCCGATTTGCGCTGGGCCGGGAATGAAAACGGTTTTGCCGCGCCCGACGCCTTCGGAAGTTACACGCCGCATCCGCACGACCCGGGCAGGGAGCCCGCGCCCGGGTACACGGTCTGGCAGGAGGGATTCGAGGGACATGCGGACGGTGCGTTTTTTATCCCGCCCGAGTGTGACGTCCCGCTCCGTCCCGGCTGGTTTTACCATGCGGAGGAGGATGAGGAAGTTCGTTCCCTCTCCACTCTTGTGGATTTGTATTTGAATTCGGTCGGTTGCGGAGGTTTTCTGAACCTGGGGATTGCGCCGGACCGCCGCGGACGCCTGCACGACAACGATGTGCGCCGTCTTGCGGAGTTCAAACGCGCGGTGGATGCATTGAATTCACCCGCATTGTTTTCGCGTACATTCTCCCTGACTTCCCGCTCTGAAGTTACGATTGAATTCGGCGGAGCGAAGCGGTTCAACCTGCTGGAGCTTTCGGAGAATATGACGGAGCAGGGGGAAGCGGTCCGCCGCTATGCCGTGGAGCTCCGGACGGAGGGCGTGTGGCGTCCCCTGGTTTCGGGAAAAGCGATCGGACTCCGCCGTCTGAAAACGTTTTCTGAGGTTGCAGGCGAGGCTCTGCGCATCGCCCTGCCGGACGCCGAACCGGAGGAGGTCGAACTGACCGTTTCCATCCGTCTTGTTCCCGCGGAACTGCTTCGGAAGGAGCCTGTTTCCGCTCCTGTCCGCAAGAATTGCAGGATTCTTGAACAGGGAAAAACGAACGGGATGACGACGGAGTGGCGGCTCGGCAAAAACTGCGGAATCGGCGGATTTGTCTTCACTCCGTTTGAGGATGTTCCGAACGGCACGCCGGACCGTTACCGTTTTGAAGTTCTGTCGGATTCCGGCTGGCGGACGGTTGCGGAGGGCGAGTTTTCGAATCTCCGTGCGAATCCGGTTCCTCAGCGAGTCGTTTTTGCTCCGGTTTCCGCTTCGGCGGTCCGTCTGACCGCGCTCCGGATGCTGGATTCCGGCACGGAGCTGCGCTTCAGGGAATTCAGTTTGATTTTGAAATGAAAAACGCCCGGCGTTCTCCGCGGATGCCGGGCGGATTGAACTCAGTGTCCGCAGCTGTGGGAGCCGCAGCCGTGCGAACCGCAATGGTGTTCTCCGGAGTCGTGGTGATGGCAATGGAAGTCCGAGCGGACCTGAAGTGTGCCGTCGAGGAGTCCCTGTACGACGTCGCGGACTTTGCCTGAAGCTCCGCCGATCACCCGGATTCCCGCCGAGGCGAGCGCCTGAACCGCGCCGCCGCCGATTCCGCCGCAGATCAGAAGATCGACGTCTTTTTCCGCAAGCAGTCCGGCTAGCGCGCCGTGTCCGGTTTCTCCGCTTGAAAGTTCTGTTTCGGAAAGAATGTTTTTCCCGTCGGTTTCAAACAGGGTGAATCCGGGCGTGTGTCCGAAGTGCTGGAAAACTTCTCCGTCTTCCGATGTCACTGCGATTTTCATTTTTCAGTTTCTCCTTTTGGTTGATATGTTCAGATCCATTCCTTACATAAAGCCTCTTTTTCGGGAATGTCAAGTCCGGAAAGGGAAAACTTGCGTTTTTTTTGCGGATAAAGTTGCTGTGTTTTTTACTGTTCCGCCTTGAATAGAAGCTGTTTCGGGAGTATGTTATGGCATACATTTTTTCCATGAATCAGGAGGAGTATCACATGGGTGGCTTTTTCGGCGTCGTTGCGCATGAGGACTGCGTGACGGATCTGTTCTACGGAACGGATTATCATTCCCATCTCGGCACGAAACGCGGCGGACTCGCCGTTTACGGAGCCGACGGAACCATTATGCGTTCCATTCACGACATCACCAATTCGCAGTTCCGGTCCAAGTTCGATGACGACCTGCCGCATCTTGCCGGAAAAAGCGGAATCGGCGTCATCAGCGATTACGAGGACCAGCCGCTTATCATCGGCTCTCATCTTGGAATTTTCGCAATAGTGACGGTCGGAAAAATCAACAATATCCAGGAACTCATTTCGGGCGATTCCTCCTCGCGGATCGCCCATTTCTTTTCCGAAATGAGCGGCGGAGAGTTCAACCCGACCGAAGTCGTGGCCGCGCTCATCAATACAAAAGAGACCCTTGAAGAGGGAATCGCGTACGCTCAGAGCCGCATTGACGGTTCCTGTTCCATGCTGATTCTCCGCAACGGGGTCGTCTATGCCGCGCGCGACCGCTACGGACGCACGCCCATTGTGATCGGCCGCAAGACCGGAGCCCATGCCGCGTGCATGGAGAGCAGCTCGCTCCCGAACCTCGACTACACAGTCTGCAAGGAGCTCGGTCCCGGCGAAATCGTCCGCATGACTGCAGACGGCGTCGAGCAGCTCAAAAAGCCGGGCGACCGGATGCAGATCTGTTCGTTCTTCTGGGTTTACTTCGGCTATCCTTCCTCCAACTACGAAGGCTCCAATACGGAAACGGTCCGTTACCGCAACGGCGCTCTGATGGCGCGCGGCGATGACGTGGAATGCGATGCTGTCAGCGGCATTCCGGATTCCGGAGTCGCGCATGCGATCGGCTATTCGAACGAGTCGGGCAAACCGTATCTGCGTTCACTGGTGAAATACACGCCGACATGGCCGCGCAGTTTCATGCCGCAGACGCAGTCGGCGCGTAATCTTGTCGCAAGAATGAAGCTGATTCCGATTGACGAGCAGATCCGCGGACGCCGTCTGCTGTTCTGTGACGATTCGATTGTGCGCGGCACGCAGTTCAAGAACATTGCGCAGCGTCTTTACGAGCGCGGCGCGCTTGAAGTTCACATGCGTTCCGCCTCGCCCCCGCTTGCGTTTGCGTGCAAGTTCCTGAATTTTTCGCGCTCGAAATCAATTCTTGATTTAGCCGCGCGCCGAGTCATCAACACACTGGAAGGCGGCGAGCCTTCGGACGAGGTGTTGAAGGAGTACATCACCGCCGGAACTCCGCGTTACGGGAAGATGATTGAAGCGATCCGGAAAAATTTAGGTTTGACGACGCTGAAGTATCAGACAATTGAAGGTCTGGTTGAAGCGATCGGTCTCCCGAAAGAGCAACTCTGCACCTATTGTTTTGACGGTTGTGATGGCGGTTGCGGCTGCTGCAAACACTGATTGTTTGTGAAACGGCGCGTCTCCTTGCGCTCAAGAAGCAAAGGAGACGCGCCGTTTTTTTCAGTTGAAGAATTTGCGCACAAGCCTGTTTTCATGATCGATTGAATGAAACGGGCTTTCAAAAAGTTGTTTGTCAAATAGCGCCGTTCCCTTACTTTTTTCTGTGTGCCGGGGGGAGGGTCATGAAAAGGCGCGTGCCGGCGTTGTCGGGAAGCTCAAAGGTGTCGGTGCAGCGGAAACGGAGTGCGAGTTTCTGAAGTTCCGGCTTCTCTTTGTCCCGCTGATCAGGCGTACGGTAGACGTAGAGCAGCGCATCCTTGCGGAGGAGCCCCGAAACCTCCTTGATCAGTTTTATGGAATCCGAAACGGCACGCGCGGTGACGATTTCAAAATGACGGCCGTAGTCCTCCGATGAGGCCAATTCGTTCGCACGGGCGTGGAGAGCTTCCAGATTGTCGAGCCCCATCGCATCCGCCGCACGGTTCACGAAATCAATTTTCTTGCGGGTTGAGTCGACGGCGGTGATCTGAAGATCCGGGAAGGCCGCGGCGAGCGGGAGCGAGGGAAAACCCGCACCGCAGCCGACGTCGCAAAGATTGAATTTTCCTTCCAGATGCGGTGCAATGGAAACGGAATCCGCAATGTGCTTGCTCCAGAACTCCTCCGGCGGAATACGGGTCAGATTCATGGTCCTGTTCGTTTCGTAAAGGATATCCTCAAAAATCGAACAGGCTTTCATGAACTCGTCGAAACGGGATTCCGGGACAAGGCGTTTCAGAAAGGCGAGGCATTCGGCGGACGGGGTGGTGCTCATAATTTGTCGGCTCCGGCAAGATTTAAAATAAAAGTCGTAATTGAAACGGCGGCGAAAAGAAAAAGGAAAAGCGGCATTGCCGGGCGGTATTTTGTCACGGAGAGGCGGATGATCTCCCGTGTGAGGTGCGGTTTGCCTGAAATGAAGATGCCGATCGTTCCGAAAATCAGACAGAGCGTCGCGAAGACGGCGGAGAGGATGGTCGGGGAGGCGAACGATTCTTTCAGGTAAAAATGTGCCGTCAGAATCATGAATCCGCCGATCGCGCGCGAAAAGAGATGGTCGAGCGCGCAATAAGCGAGGATGATCAGCAGAATCGCAAGCGGCAGCAGGTACTTGTGCAGCGGTTCGGGGAGGATCGGCATGGCGTTCGGGATGCACCAGAGCAGATCGATGATTCCGAGAATGGCTCCGGGGAGCGCCGCTCGCGGAAGTTTCTCGCGTTTTTCCAGGTTCTCTTTATTGACTTTCAGCAGCAGGATTCCGCCCGTGATGCAGAGTACGGCGCAGAGGGGAAGAAGAATCAGATACATGAGGCGGGGATTGAAAAATTCAAACATGGTCATTCCTCCCGTTTCATGGGGGTGATGGATTCGATGTCTTCGCGCTTGTAGGAGTAGGTCACGCCCGGTTCCGGTTCATAGATGACGCTTTTATTCGACTGGGAAATGAGGCGTCCGTGGATCTGTTCGCCGGATTTGAGTTTCAGAAGAGTGTTTGCAATCCACATCTTCTGGGTGTCCAGACGTTTGATTTCCCCCTTTGCAACGTTGACTTTGACGGTTTTCCTGTTGGGACGCGCATGTTTGTGCGCAAGCTGAAGCGTGTGCATGCCGGGTTTCAGTCCGCGGACGGAGAACACTTTGGAGTTGTCGGAATTGCCGTCCGGAATGGTCGCTCCGAGTTCCTTGCCGTCAAGATAGACCGTGATGCCGGCGGGGTAGGTCGCGAAGTCGATGCCGCCGGTGTTGACCTTCATGGAGAATGCGTGTGAAAGCTTTTCTCCTGCGGGGAGTTCAAGCTGGACTGTTTCGGTGTCATAACCGCTGCGCGCGGCGGTGACGGTGTATTTGCCGACCGGCAGGTTTTTGACGGTGACGGGCGCCGCTCCGTAGTCTTTGCCGTTGATGCGAATCAAGGCGTTGACCGGTTCGGTGGTGATGGAGAGCGCGCCGGGAAGAGGGTTCAGTTTTACATTGACTTCAGTCGTCTTGTTGCGGCGGATGGAGACGGTCTGCTGGTAGGCCGTGTAGCCGCTGCTCTGGATTCTCAGAGTGTATCTGCCCTGTTCATGGGAGCCTGAGTAAGGTGTCCGGCCGACGTCCTGTTCATCGAGGTAGACGAGAGCCGCTTTCGGCAGAGATTTGACGGAGAGAGTGCCGACGTTTGATTGAAGAACGGTCTGGATCATGCGCGGGCGGGCGTCGGAGATTTCCCACTCGACGTTCCGCCGGGTATAGCCGCTGAGCTTCAGCGTCGCGGAGTATTTTCCGATGGGCAGCTCCCGGATGGTGAACGGGGTAACGCCGAGCTCTTTGCCGTCCATGATTACAGTTGCTCCGGCGGGAGTCGTCTGAAAGAGGACGGAGGCTCTCTGCTGTTTCAGGACTTCCGTGAGCTGAAGTTTCTGCCTGGGTTTCAGTTCGATGATTTTCCAGACAGTTTCATAGCCGGGTTTGGAGAGTTTGAGCAGACGGGTTCCGGCGGGAATGCGGCAGCCGAACGGTGTTTTGCCCTGCGGCTTGCCGAGAAGCACAACTTCCGCGTCCTGCGGTTTTGTGTTGATACGGAGCACCGCGCGCGGATCTTCCTGTTTTTTTTCTCCGCATCCTGCGAGCAGCAGGGCGAATGCGGAAAGGATGGCGAAAAGAGAATATTTTTTCATGAGGTCACTTCTTTCTCAGCTGCCTGTCGAATTCGAGTTTGTAGGTTTTGAGTTTGGGGTACGCTTTGCTGTCGGGGCCGAGCAGATCCATGGCTTTCTGGCATTCGGCGGAGGCGCGGGCGTAGTCGCGCAGTTTGTAGAACTGCTGAATGTTGAACTCAAGGTCGCGGCGGAGTTTTTCGAACGTCTGTTCGGCTTCGGCAAGATGCTTGCGGGCCTCATCCCATTCCGGCGGTTTTGGGGAGAACTGCTCGAAGTATTCCATGGAGAGTTTGTAGCGGGAGATGGCCTGACGGAGATTTTCCGGCTTGGCCTGGTAGGATTTGTAGAGGTCTTCGGCTTTGCGGAAGGTCAGATCGGCATATTTCTTCATCTCCTCCACATTCATGGAAACGGAGATCAGACCGTTGTCGTCGGAGAAGCGGTCGATGGCGCGCTCAATGGCTTCAAAGGAGCTTTTTGCGAAATTGTTGCGGACGGTGATGGTGTTCTGCCTGTTGTTCTGAACGATGGTCAGAGTGCGGGTTTCATCGACGTCTTTGGTGACAACATCTTCGGGGTCCTGCTGGAGCTTCATGAAGTCGGTTGCGAGGATGGCGTCGCGCAGATCCCGGGTCGCCCGCGCGGGAACGGAGGGAATCGTTTTCTGAAAATGGCGTCCGTATTTGAGGTCGTCGAGCGTGAAAAACGCTGTGTCGTTCTCTACGGTCAGTGCAAAACGGAAGATGTTGCCGGGTTCGGTTTTCGTGCGCTGGTAGCTCAGAACGAAATCCGGTTTTTTGACTGCCGCGGCACGGGAATTCTCCGTTTTCGGTTCCACGATATTGAGTTTGACGAAGACTGCGAGGACGATCAGGGCGAGAGCGAAGACGAGGACCGGATAGAGAAGTTTGAACTTTTTCTGAGCCGGCGCGGTCCCTTTCTTTTCCTCCTCTTTTTTTCTGTCTTTGGAGAAGAGCGTTTCGAGGGATTTGAGATCGACTGACGGTTTGGGCGGTTGTTCCGGCGCGGATGGTGGAGCCGGGACTTCCGCTTTGGATTCCGGCGCGGCAAGGCGCTCGGCGAAAACGAGCGTCTGGTCGCCGATGACAATGCTGTCACCGGCCGTCAGAGCGGTTTCGGCGGAAATCTGTTTGCCGTTAAGCCGGGTTCCATTGGTGCTGCCGAGGTCGAGGATTGACCATGCGGAACCGTTGAAGGTGATTTTTGCGTGATAGCGCGAAACGCCGGTGACGAGAAGCTGGACGTCGTTGTCCACTTCGCGTCCGATGGATACGCCGGGCGGTGTGAGTTCCATACAGGTTCCCTGTCTGGGACCGTTCAGAAAAAAGAGTTTCATGATTTATCTCCGAATAAGTTCGTTGGAGCGGGAGCTGTTCCGGCGATTCCGGACGGACGGGCGTTCAGTTCGGGGAGCAGTTCCACATCCAGATCAATATAATCTCCGGTCTGCGTGCCGGTTCGCGCGAGGGTTCCGGCGGGCAGTTCGATGGTGAGCACGGCGGAGCGGCAGCCTTCCAGAAACCGCCAGGGGGGGAAGGCTGTGCGCTGATGAACAATCCGGTTGTCGCCGGAAAGAAACAGAAGGTCGATCGGCTGCGTCATGAAGAGCGAGTGGACGGCGTTGCAGTGCTCAAAGACGAGTGCGTCGCACTCGTCCGAGAAGCGGCGTCCGATCATGCCGCGCATCCGTGAGAAGAAGGTTTGCGCACGGCGCGGCTCTTTTGCGAGAACTGTTTTGCGTGTGACGTTATGCAGAATCATGGGTCAGCGCATCGCTTTCATTGCCTGCAGGATTACGGGGCCGAGCATCAGCAGGAAGACGGCGGGGAAGATGAAGAGGACAACCGGCATGAGAAGTTTGACCGGAGCTTCGCCCGCGAGTTTTTCCGCGAGGGAGAACCGTTTGTTGCGGAGCTGGTCGCTCTGAATGCGGAGAAGCCCGCCGATGCTGATGCCGAGTTCATCCGCCTGGACAATAGCGTTCAGAACTGCGGAAAGTTCGGGCTGCTGGGTGCGTTGAGCCATGTCGCGGAGCGCCGTCTGGCGTTTTTTGCCGAGCTGAATTTCCTGAAGTGCGCGCATGAACTCTTCGCCGAGAGCGTCGACCGGCCGCCGCGCGAGAATGTCCTTGAGTGCGGAAAGAAAGTCTTTTCCGGCTTCGACGGAAAGGGTGAGCAGGTCGAGCAGATTCGGGAGTGCGCGGAGAATCGAGAAATGGCGTTTGCCTACCATGTTGCGCAGCCAGGCGCCGGGATAGATGTAAAGCATGGCGAGCAGCACGAGTCCGTAGAGCAGTTTTCCTGCGGTGCCGCATAGGATCATGACGATGACGCCGAGCCCCAGCAGCAGAATGCGCGCGGCGAGGAAGCGTTCTGCGGAAAGCGTCTGGTCGTATCCCGCCATCATGAGCTGGTTCGCCGTCTTGCGGAGGGAGTCCTGAAGGAGCGGAGCGCGCATGAGCGGCAGAAGATTGCCGGTCAGCGGAAGCATGATCTTGATCAAAACGGGGATCGGTTTGCGGATTTCGGGCGGTTCGCCCGCGCTTTTGTCGAATTCAATGGAGGAGAGGGCTCCGATGATGAGACAGATCACCGCGGTGCAGGAGATTCCGGCGCAGAGCGCGGCGGCGGTTGTCAGAAGCAGATCCATGAGCCGTTGTCCTCCTTAAATGTCGATGTTTGTGATTTTGCGGATGACGAGGAAGCCGGTTACGACGAGTGCAATTGCGGCGAACAGCAGGAGAATTCCGAGCGGGGAATTCAGAAAAGCGTTGACCATGTCGGGCGCGATGTAAGCCATTGCGGCAAGGAGCAGAAACGGCATGGCGCCGATGATGATTGCCTGGAGTCTTCCCTGGGCGGTCAGCGCGGAAACTTTGCGGGTGATGCGGAGACGTTCGCGGATGACGTAGGCGAGACGTTCCAGAACGTTTGTGAGTTCGCCGCCTGTCTGGCGAGCGGTGATGACGGCGATGGCGACCAGTTCAAAATCTTTGGAGCCGACGCGTCTGGACATTTTCGTGAAAGCTTCATCGAAGCTCACGCCGAGGCGCAGTTCCTGCGTCAGAAGATTGAATTCGAAGGAGATCGGGTGGCGGTTGGCTTTGGCAATCTCGTCAAGCGCCTGCGGAAGGCTGAATCCCGCCTTGAGGGAGCCGCTGATGGAGAGAAGCGCGTCTTCAAGCTGTTCGTTGAATTTCGCCAGGCGCTGGTTTTTGAGGAAGCGCAGGTAGAAGCGCGGCGCCGGGAAGGCGATGATGAGCCCGACTGTGCCGAAGAGAAAAATCTTTGCCGCGGAGAGCGTTCCGGTGAAGGCGGCGAACGCGATTCCGAGGAACGCGCCGAGCCCGGCGAATGCGAGGCTCAGGTAAAAGATTTTCTCCGGCGGCATCTGAAGCAGAATGTCGTCGTACTGCACGGAGGTTTCCTCAATGTAGCGTTCCTTGTAGCGGTTGGAGGCTTCCGTGATGAAATCGACGATGACAATGGTCGCGCAGGTGACGGCGAGCGCGGAGCAGAGACATGCGATCAGAGTCAGGTTTGTCAGCAGTTCCATCAGCGCTCTTCTCCTTTCAGCATTCCGCGGGTGAAGATTTCGAGGTCGAGTTTGAGTCCGGCGCGCTTGATGTCCTCCATAAACGAAGGCAGATTGCCGGAGGGGATGTGGCGTCCGGTCATCTTGCCGTTGGCGTCCCAGCCGTCCTGATGATAGGTGAAGATATCCTGCATGGTGATCATATCGCCCTCCATGCGGGTGATTTCAGAGATGTTTGTGACTTTTCGCGTGCCGTCCTTTTCGCGGTTGATCTGAACGATGATCGCGATTGCGGATGCGATCTGTTCGCGGATTGCGCGGAGCGGCAGATCGAATCCCGCCATGAGAACGAGAGTTTCGAGACGCGAAAGAGCGTCGCGCGGAGTGTTTGCGTGGATGGTTGTGAGCGAGCCGTCATGACCGGTGTTCATTGCCTGAAGCATGTCGAGCGCTTCGCCGCCGCGGCACTCGCCGATGACGATGCGGTCCGGACGCATTCGCAGGGAGTTGCGGACGAGATCGCGGATGTTGACTTCGCCTTTGCCTTCGATGTTCGCAGGACGCGATTCGAGGCGGACCACATGATCCTGGCGCAGCTGGAGTTCCGCCGCGTCTTCAATGGTGATGATGCGTTCGGTATCGGGCAGGAAGGAGCTCAGAATGTTGAGAAGCGTCGTTTTTCCGGACCCGGTTCCGCCGGAGATGATGATGTTTTTGCGCAGCTTGACGCAGACGTTCAGGAAATCCGCCATTTCGTAAGAGATGGATCCGAAACGGACGAGGTCGTCGATCTGCAGCGGGTTCCGCGAAAATTTACGGATGGTGATCGTCGGCCCGATAAGCGAGAGCGGCGGGATGATTGCATTCACGCGGGAACCGTCCTGAAGACGCGCGTCGACCATCGGGGAGCTTTCGTCGATGCGGCGTCCGAGGGGAGAGACGATGCGTTCGATTGCCGCAACGACCTGATGATTGTCGGCAAAAGCCATGTCTGTTTTATGCAGAACGCCTTTGGTTTCGACATAGACGCTGTCGGGTCCGTTCACCATGATTTCGGAGATTTCCGGCATGGCGATGAGGTCTTCGAGCGGGCCTAGCCCGATGGCTTCATGAACCAGTTCGCGCTCGATCTTGTCGGTCGTCACACCCGCGGGGAGGGTGACGGTGAGTTCGGAAATGATTTCATGAATGGTGTCTTTCGCCTTCTTTTCGAGATCGCCCTGCGCGGTTCCGGCGAGGACCATGCGTTTGAGGTTCAGCCGTTTGAGCAGTTCGATGTGCGCGAGGCGTTTGATTTCCTGTACGAACGGGCGTGCGGCAAGCGGGATTCCGGAGACTGCGAGAATCGGAATCTCATGTTTGCCCTGATTGTTCAGCGGACGCTGCGCCGGTGCGGGCGGAGGCGGGGCGGAAACGGGCTTCGGCGGTTCCGGCTTCCGCTCTTCGCGGTCTTCGGTTCCGAGCGCAAGAATCTCCGCTTCGCCGATGCGGACGCGGCTGCCCGGGCGGATGTGAACCGTGGTGTCGTGAAACGCTTCGCCGTCGACTTCGATTCCTCCGCCGAGATCGGCGATTTTGAGGTCGGTATCGGTCGCGGTGAACAGGCAGTGACGCGGAACCACGCCGGACGCGTTGAGCGTCAGGTGGCTTGCCGGGCTTGAACCGACCCGGTAGATTCCCGGAATCAGACGGGCTTTGATTTCGTCGCGTCCGGGAATTCTGATCAGGATTTCATACATGAATCAGTACCTCAGACGCGTGTTTTTCTGTTCCCGTTCCTTCATATAGCGGTTGACGTTCTGCTGAAGATATTTCCAGTTGACACTCTGGAGGTCGGTGGCGACGGCGGCGTCCTCATAGTTGCGCAGGCTCATATGAATGCGTCCCTTCTGGGAAGCGAAGATGATCATCTCAACCTCTTTGGGGGAGAGTTCGAGAGTGACGGTTGAATAGCCGCGGGCGACGCGTTTGCCTTCCTGCACGCCGTAATCGGTTCCGGTCGCGATGACGCGCACCTTCTGGAGAATGGTGAGGGTGATGGTGTCGAGCGTGGAGTCGCCGCGCATGTCGGGAAATTTGAAGGTTCCGATGAGGTCGACGTAATTGTTCGGCTGGACGAGTCCGGAAACGGATGCGGTCTGGTCGACGGCGATGGATACCGCGCGGTATCCGGGCTGAATGAGACGGGTGAGTCCCTCTTTGCCTCCGGAGACGGCGTTCTGGAGGTCATTCCATTGCAGGATTTTTCCGCGCTGGATGGAAAGCTGGGCTTTGCGGTTGATGATGAGGCTCTTCTGGCTGTACGGAATATGGCGGCTGGAAGAGAGCTGCGAGGCGTACATTTTGATTTTCGCGCCGCGGATTGCGTCTTCGGTGATCGGTTCGTTTTCCGCAATGTCTTTCACCAGCTGAATGACGGCGACTTCCGTGGTGGCTGCCTGGATTTTTTTCTTTTCCTGGTTGATCTGCTGGAATGTGAGCATAAAAGCCATCACACCGAAAAATACCGCCGCCAAAAGTAAAAGTTTCTGCTTCATCGTCAAATCCCTGTTAGAAATTAATCTCAGAAGAGAATATAATTGAACAATAGCAAAAATCAAGGAGAAAAAAATTGTTTTTGGCGGCAGATAATAAAAAATCTCCCGGAAAATTCTGAATTTTCCGGGAGATGACGCGCTGGGAGGCTGAGAGGCCGCCCTTATTTCATTTCCGCGCGGAGCTGGTCGCACCACTTCGCAATGCGGTCGGCGGTCTTGTCCGGCTCGTTCGTGTCGTCGAGCGCAAGCCCGCAGAAGAAACCGTCCTGCTCCGCCGTCGACGCCGTATGCGTGTAGCCTGCGGAAGATGTTTTGCCGATGAGGGCTGCGCCGCGCTCCTCGAGTTTGTCGGCGAGCGTGCGCATGGAATCGACGTAGGAGTCGGCGAACCCGCACTGGTCGCCCATGCCGAAGACGGCGGCTTTTTTGCCTTTGAGGTCGATTCCGTCAAGCATCTGAATTCCGGCGAACCAGTCGTCCTGCAGGTCTCCGACGCCCCAGGTGGAGGAGCCGAGAATGAGCAGATCCGCCTGAAAATCGGCGGGTGCGGCGTTCGCGGCATTGACCGCCGCTGTTCCGAAGTTTTCCGCAATGATGTTTGCGGCGGCTTCCGTGCATCCGGTTGTGCTTCCGAAGATTACTTTTACGTCAGACATAACTGACCTCCTTCATGTTGATTTCCGAGGTTATTTTTTCAAGACACACTCCGATGTCCCGATAGTTTTCGAGAATTTTTTCCGCGAGGCTTTCGACTGCGCTGTAGAGCCGCATTCTGCGGAGCGACTCCGCCGGGTCGCCGAACACCTGCCAGACGCCGTGCCGGACCGGCGTCCGTTTTTCTTTACGCAGATAACCGAGCACGTCTTTCGGCGGATAGCCGAGGAAGAACCCGATTTCATGCGGCAGATTCTCTTCCGTAAACCGCTTCCGCAGAAACGCCAGCGCCGCGCTTGCGGATGGCTCCCGCGGATATCCGATCCGGACGAGCTCCTCCCGGATGACCGGGTTGCGGAGCGTCTCCTGCAGCAGATCCGGCTGATAGAACAGAAGCAGCGAGCTTTCTGCGTCTTTCCGGAGAAAACGGCATGGAAGACGGAGAGTCGCGAGGATTTCCGCCTGGTGGATGCAGAAGCCCTCTTCGGGTTTGCTCCGGTAGCATTTCCTGACCCGCAGGAATTCCGCCGGCTTGACGCCGCTCCGCACAGGGGCGGTTTTGATCAGCAGAAACTTCATCAGTTCCTTCCGGTGTTCGCACGGTATGCCGCTCATGTCTCACTCTTTCTGTTTTATGTAATTAGATTTAGCTAACTTCTTGTTTCCGAAAAGCGCCTTCCCCTTGAAGTGAATAGGTGAAACTTGCTTTTGTTTGCGGAATAAGAAAATATATACCGCGTTTCATAAAATACAAATTAGGAAACACTAATTTCTTAAAAAAAGAAAAAAAACGATTTCTGGCGATTTTCTGCAAACCTCATTGGAATAAAGCGGAATCGGGTTGTATATTATCGCCTGTTTAAATGGAGAGGATACAGAGAGCGGCGCGTATGAAATTTCTGATTTCGTTTCTGCTGTTTTTAACCGGGATTGTGCTGGGGCTTGCCGCGGCGGGCGCCGGGCTGATTCTGGCTGCATCGGGTGCGGCGCAGGGCTGGCGCGCGGCGGGGATGTCTCCCGGATTCTGGGGATACATGATGCTTTCCGCCGCAAACGCGATGATGTCGATCGGGATCATCCTTTCGCTGGTTTCGGCGGGGAGCGCGGCGTGTCTGTGTCTTCTGAGTTTCGTATTTAAAAGCTGGAGCCGCGCGATTGTCGCCGGGGTGATGTGCGCCGGATCGGTCTGCGTATGGTTCTATTTACTGGAGTGCAGACTATGAACCATTTCCGGATCGGGAGCGGATACGACGCGCACCGTTTCGCGGAGGGGCGTCCGCTTATACTCTGCGGTGTGACGGTTCCGTATGACCGCGGGCTTGCGGGGCACAGCGACGCCGACGCCGCCGCTCACGCGCTGACCGACGCCCTGCTTGGCGCACTTGCGCTTGGAGACATCGGCAAGATGTTTCCGGATTCCGATGAGCGTTTCCGCGGGGCGGACAGCATCGTTCTGCTGAAGCGGGCGTTCGCGCGTCCCGAATTCGCGGAGTGGAGCATTTCCAACATCGACATCACGATCGTTGCGCAGCGTCCGAAGATTTCCCCGTTCACCGCCGCCATGCGGGAACGGATTGCGGAGGCGCTCGGCATTGCGGCCGGTCAGGTTTCCATCAAAGGCAAAACAACGGAGGGCATGGGCTTCTGCGGACGCGGCGAAGGCGTCGAAACTTACGCAACAGTCCTGCTCGAAAGAAAGTGAGTATTGATATGATTGAAAACGAAATCCGCCAGATACTTCTCGACCTCGGCGAGGACCCGGAGCGCGAAGGTCTGCTCAAGACCCCTGAGCGTGTCCGCAAAAGCCTTCAGTTTCTGACGCGCGGCTACAAGCAGAATATCGACGAAGTGATCAACGGCGCAATCTTCCAGGAGGACTGCGACGATATGATCATTGTCCGCGACATTGAATTTTACAGCATGTGCGAACATCACATGCTTCCGTTCTTCGGCAAAGTGCACCTCGGCTACGTTCCGCGCGGCAAAGTCTTCGGAGTCAGCAAACTGGCGCGTCTGGTGGACGTTTTCGCGCGCCGTCTCCAGATTCAGGAACGCATGACGCGGCAGATCGCGGCGCAGATCATGGAGAGCATCATGCCGGAAGGCGTCGGCGTCGTGGCGGAAGCACAGCATCTCTGCATGCTCATGCGCGGAGTGGAAAAACAGAATTCCGTCATGAAAACCTCCTGCATGCTCGGCAGCTTCCGGCGCGAGGAGGCAACCCGTCTTGAATTCCTCAAGCTGATCAAGGGGTGAGTTATGCGCCTTCTGATTCAGCGCGTCGCAAAAGGATCGGTTGCCATCGACGGCGAAGTGGTTGGACAGACCGGAAAAGGGCTTGTCGTTCTGGTCGGCGTGACGCATACGGATACCGTTGAGGACGCCGAATATCTGGCGAACAAATGCGTCAATCTGCGCATTTTCACCGACGAGAACGACAAGATGAATCTTTCGCTTCTGGACATCAACGGCGGAATGCTTGCGATTTCCCAGTTCACGCTTTACGGGGACTGCGTGAAGGGGCGCCGTCCGGGTTTTGACCTTGCGGCGCGTCCGGAGATTGCGGAACCGCTCTATGAGAAGTTCGCGGAACTCGTCCGCAATTTCGGCGTGCATGTCGAGACCGGACGCTTCGGCGCGGATATGATGGTGGAGATTCACAACGACGGGCCCGTGACTTTCATGCTGGAGAGCCGCCCGAAATGAGACGCGTCGTCATTCTTGGTTCAACCGGTTCGGTCGGCGAAAGCGCGGTGCGTGTCGCCGCCGCTCTGCGTGACCGCATTCATGTGGTCGGCGTGGTCGGGAACCGCAATGTGAAACGTCTGGCGGAACAGGCGGCTCTGCTCGGCTGCGAGTTCGCGGCGACAGGCTCCCCGGAACGTCTGGCCGAACTCGCGTCCGCGCTTCCGCCGCCGTGCCGCGCACACGCGGGAACGGATGCGGTTGCGGAACTGGTTCAGGCGGAGAATGTGGATATGATTCTCTGCGCGATCGTCGGGACTGCCGGCTTCCCGCTGGTGCTTGCGGCGATTGACGCGGGCAAGGAAATCGCGCTTGCAAGCAAAGAAGTGCTCGTCATGGCGGGGGGGCTCGTCATGGAGCGCGTCCGCGAAAAAAATATCCGTCTGATTCCGGTCGACAGCGAACACAGCGCAATTTTCCAGTGTCTTCAAGGACACGGCAATGTCCGCAATGTTGTTTTGACGGCGAGCGGCGGACCGTTCCGCAAATTGCCGAAGGAGGAGCTGGCGCGCGTGACCTGCGCGGACGCCCTGAAGCATCCGACCTGGAGCATGGGACCGAAAGTGACCATTGACTCGGCGTCGCTGATGAACAAGGCGCTGGAAATGGTTGAGGCGCATCATCTTTTCCATGTCGGTGCGGACCGGATCAAGGTGCTTGTTCATCCGCAGTCGATCGTGCATTCGATGGCGGAGTTCGAGGACGGCGCGTTTCTTGCGCACATGAGTGTGCCGGACATGCGTTTCCCGATTCAGTACGCGTTCACCTGGCCGGAGCGCTGCGACGGCGGACTGAAGCGTCTGGATCTGACCGCGCTTTCCGGGCTGACGTTCGAGAAGCCGGATATGAACCGTTTCCCGTCGCTGGGGTACGGGCGTGAGGCGATCCGCATGGGCGGAACCGCCGGATCCGTGATGAACGCCGCAAACGAAGTCGCCGTGGAGCGCTTCGCGAAAGGCGGAATCGGTTTTACTGATATTTTCCGTATCGTGGAACGGACCATGGAGCGACTCGCCCGCGGCGGCGACGCCGGAATGGAGGAAATCCTGGATGCGGATCACAACGCGCGCGCGTTTGCGCGCCAAATCTGAAATAAGGAGTTTTGAATGGGTACCGGACATATTCTGTCGATCATCGGGTCGGCGATTTTTATGATTTTCTTTTTCGGACTCTGCATTTTTGTGCATGAGCTCGGACACTTTCTCGTCGCCAAATGGCGCGGGTTCCATGTGATCGCCTTTTCGATCGGATTCCGCAAAATCTGGGGGAGGAAATACAAGGGCGTGGAGTACCGCATCGGCTGGATTCCGTTCGGCGGATACGTCGATATTCCGCAGATTGATTCGACAGGCGAAGCCAAGGATGAAAACGGCAATCCGCTTCCGAAGGGCAAGCCCGTGGACCGTATTCTCGCGGCTGCCGCCGGGCCCGTCTTCAACATCGTTTTCGGATTCATTCTCGCGGTTGCCGTCTGGATCGGCGGACTGCCGCAGGAGACGCCGAAGCTGTCGTCCATCGAAGTCGCAACCATCGAGCAGGAGAGTCCGGAATACCGTGCCGGTCTGCGCGAAGGGGATAAAATCCTGAAGCTCAACGGCAAGACCTTCAACGCGACCTGGCGCGAGTTCGTAACGGAGATTCTCACGATCATCGGCGATGTGACGCTGGATGTGGAGCGCGGCGGCAAAGTGATTCAGGTCACCTACCGTCCGGTTGTGAACAAGGCGGTCAGTCCGGTCGATGAAATCGCTTATCCCTTCTTCCGTCCGAAGCTTCCGCTGCGTCTTTATCCCGAATCCGGCTCCGCCGCCGCGAAGGCCGGAGTGCTTGCGGGCGACGAAGTGATCGCCGCGAACGGACAGAAGATCGCCGGATTCGATGAACTGGAAATTTTCCTTTCCATGAATTCCGACAAGCCGTTCACTCTTACCGTGAAGCGCGATGGCAAACAGGTTGAAATCCCGAACATTGTTCCCGAACCGATGAAGGTTCAGGGACGCGACGGCGTTTACCGCATCGGGTTCACGTTCACCGCAAAAGACGGCGGAATGAAGATTGAAAAAGTTTCGCCCGGAATGCCCGCGCAGGCCGCGGGGCTGCAGCCCGGCGATGTGATCGTCAAGGCGGACGGCAGGCCGATTGCGAATCCCTCGCTTTTCCCCTCGACGCTCGGAGAGAAGGCGGTTCTGCTGACCGTGAAGCGCGGAGAGAAGGAACTTGAACTGGAACTGGTCCCGCGCTTCGTCCGCTTCACCACGATCGGCGTGGATTTCGTCTATCTGACGCATCCGACGCCGTGGAGCCAGTTCACGCATGTGATTGACATGACCGTCAAATCTCTGCGCAGCCTCGGAGTCAGTCTCGGCAACAAGCTCGGCCTGACGAAGGCGCACACCACGATCAAGCCCAGCCACCTGAACGGGCCGATCGGTATCGGACGCGTCCTTTACATTTCCGTCTACCGCGGATCGATCATCCAGGGGCTCAGCCTTGTGGTTCTGGTTTCGTTCAGTCTCGGACTCTTCAATCTGCTTCCGATTCCGGTTCTTGACGGCGGACACATTCTGCTTGCGGTTCTGGAACTGATTTTCCGCCGTCCGGTTTCGGCAAAGGTGCTTGAACCGATAATGATGGGCTTCATCGGACTGCTGATTGCGTTCATGCTCTACGTTTCGTTCTATGACGTCCGCCGGGTGATCGGGTCGATTGCTCCGGAGACAATCGGCATCGAATCGAAGGCTCCGGCAGCCGCCGCGCCTGCAAAGGATGGAAAAGATGTCCAGAACGACAAGAAGAATTAACGTCGGTTCCGTCGCGATCGGCGGCGGGGCTCCGGTTTCGCTTCAGTCCATGACGAACACGCGCACCTCGGATGCTCCGGCGACTCTTGCGCAGATCCGCGAGCTGGCGCATGCCGGATGCGACATCGTCCGCTGCGCCGTTCCCGATGAGGATGCTCTCCGCGCCCTGCCGGAGATTCTCGACGGAACGCCGGTTCCGGTGATTGCCGATATTCATTTTGACTACCGTCTTGCGCTCGGCGCCGTCAAAGCCGGGATTCACGGAATCCGCATCAACCCGGGAAACATCGGTTCCGCGGACCGCGTCCGTGCCGTTGCCGAAGCCGCGGGAGAGGCGGGGGTTCCGATCCGCGTCGGCGCAAACTCCGGAAGTCTGCCGCATGGACTTTATGACTCCAAACTCGCCGCCGGACTTGCTCCGCGCGATGCGATGGCGCAGGCGCTTGCCGAGGCTGCGCTCGGGCAGGTGAAGCTGCTGGAGCAGTACGGCTTCCGGCAGATTAAGGTTTCCCTCAAGTCCAGTTCGGCGGTATCGACGGTTGATGCCTGCCGCCGGTTTGCGGAAATGAGCGACATCCCGCTTCACATAGGCATTACGGAGGCGGGAGTCCCCGCAACGGGACTCATCAAATCCGCCGTCGGCATCGGCGCGCTGCTGCTGGAGGGAATCGGCGAAACCATGCGGGTCAGTCTGACCGCCGATCCGGTGGAGGAGGTCCGCGCGGGACTGCAGATTCTGGAAGCCGCGGGACTGCGCATGCCGGAACCGGAATTCGTGTCGTGTCCGACTTGCGGACGCACGCGGATTGACCTGACCGGACTCGCTTCCGAGGTCTATGAATACATTCAGTCGCTGAAGCGGGCCGGGCGTCATATCGGCTTCCGCAAGATAGCCGTGATGGGCTGTGTCGTGAACGGTCCCGGCGAGGCGCATGATGCTGACATCGGTCTTGCGGGCGGCGACGGCAAAGCTGTGATTTTCAAATCCGGAAAAATCGTTGCGACGCTTCCCGAAAGGGAGGCGCTTGAGGTTCTCAAGCGCGAGATTCTGGAACATTCCAGATAAATAAATCAACCCCTCCGCGGTAAGGAGGGGTTGTCAAGGAGCGACCTTCCGCCCCGGTTTTATTCCTCTTCTTCGGCGTGGGCTGCTTTGAACTTCGCGATGATTTCGTTCGCGATGTTCGGCGGGACAACTTCATAACGGGCGAATTCCATTTCAAACGTGCCGCGTCCCTGAGTCATGGAACGCAGTTCCGTGGCGTATTTGGCGAGCTCGGCGAGGGGAATTTCCGCATCGAGCGCCTGAACGCCGTCTTCCGCATCCATGCCGATGATGCGGCCGCGCTTCTGATTCAAATGTCCCGTAATGTCGCCCATGAACTCCGCCGGCGTATAGATTCTGACCGACATGACCGGTTCGCGGAGCACGGGATTCGCTTTGCCCATCGCTTCACGGAAGGCCTTGCGCGCGGCAATCTTGAACGCCATTTCGGATGAGTCGACGTCGTGGAACTTGCCGTCGTAAACGGTGACCTTCACGTTTTCGACGACGCATCCGGCGAGCGGGCCGCACGCCATCGCCTCCTGAACGCCTTTTTCAACCGCCGGAATGAAGTTCTTCGGAATCGTTCCGCCGACAACGGCGTTTTCAAACTCAAAACGCTCTTCGCTCGGCGCAATGCGCAGATAGACTTCCGCAAACTGTCCGTGTCCGCCCGACTGTTTCTTGTGACGGTAATGACCTTCGCCGCAGCCGTTGATAGCTTCGCGGTACGGAATCTTCGGGGCGGCGACGGCAACTTCAACCTTTGCAAGTTCCCGGAGGCGGCGCAGGGCGATCTGGACGTGCTGTTCGCCCATGCCGCTGAAGATGGTTTCGTGCGTCTCCTGATTGACGCCGACGTGAAGCGTCGGGTCGCATTCGCAGAGCTTCTGGAGTCCGGACATGATCTTGTCTTCATCACCGCTCCGTACCGCGCCGATGGCGCAGGAGAAGACGGGGTTCGGGAAGGTCATGGGCGGCATGATGCTGCAAGCCGTCGTTTCGCCGAGCGTGTCTCCGGTTTTGGTCGCCTTGAGTTTCGCCACGCCGCAGATGCAGCCCGGACATGCTTCATCAATGGGAATCTGGGTTTTGCCGTTCAGGAAAATGAGCTGTCCGAGGTGTTCCTTCGTGCCGTTGTTGAGATTGAGAATATCGGAATTGGAGCGGACTTTTCCGGTGAGGACGCGGAAGAACGCGAACTGTCCGACATGCGGATCGAGCACGGATTTGAAGACGAATGCGGCGGCGGGACCGTCGGCGGCCGGTTTGACGATGGAGCCGTCCGACGCCACGCGCGTGCGTTCCAGCGGATTCTGACTGATGTTGATGATGCCGTTCATGACTTCGGAAACTCCGATGTCTTTTGCCACGCTTCCGGCGAAAACGGGAATGAGGGTTCCTGCCTTGAGCGCGTCGTGCAGACCCGCGAGAATTTCCGCTTCGGAGAGCTGTTCTCCGGCGAGATAGCGTTCCATGAGCGCTTCATCGGCTTCGGCGACGGTGTCGAAGAGCGTCTCTTTGCAGCGGGCGGCGTATTCTTTCAGGTCGTCCGGTATCTGCGCCGGATCGCCGAGAACGCTGACGACTCGCTCGAATTTCGCGCCCTTCCCGACGGGGAGGGTCATGGGGACGCAGACGTTTTTGCCGTATGCTTCCTGGAGCTGACCGACGATGCGGAAGAAGTCGGCGTCGTCGCGGTCGAGACGGTTGATGAAGGCGAGTTTCGGAATATCGAAGTTTTTGCCGAGTTTGAATGCGCGCGCCGCTCCGATTTCGAGTCCGTTTGCGCCGTCAAGGACGACGAGCGCCGCGCCGCTTGCGCGGTATGCGGGGATGACTTCGCCGATGAAGGGACCGTATCCGGGCGTGTCGGAGAAGAAGAAGCGGAACCCGTTCCATTCGCAGCTCATGTATGCGGTGTAGATGCTGGAGTGCTTTTCCTGCTCGTCCGGCGTGAAGTCGGAAACGCTGGTTTTCGCATCAACGGAACCGAGACGGTCGACGGCTTTCGCCTTGTAGAGCATGAGGTCGCAGAGAGAGGTTTTTCCGCAGCCGCTGTGTCCGGCCACGACGAAATTGCGGATCTTTTCAGGTTCAAATTTCATCATACGCTTCTCCTTTTATTTTTGAAATATCATGAGGCAACGTTGCTTGAAAAAACTTATAACATGCGTTTTTGCTGTTGTCAATGGCACACTCGAAAAATTCCGGAAAATTTTTCTTCGTTTTTCTTCTTTTCCGCTCTTGAAAAAGCGGAGAAATGATTGTATGATTAAAGACCCCCGTAAAATCTATAGATTGCAGAATATGAAAGGTTTTTATAATGCTGTCCGTAAAATATCCCGGACTGCTGGCGCTGGTTCTGGCGACGGCTCTGCCGGTCGGAATGAGTCCGCTTTCGGCGCAGGAGAGTGCGAAGACAAGCGGAGCCGAAGAGAAGAAGATTGAGCAGAAGCAGATTGCCGCAGGGTTCACCGGACGCGGCAAGGAGGCTGTCATCAAGCGGCTGGAGGCTCTGTTCAAAAACAGCGCCCGTCCCGTCATCACTCCGAAACGGTATATCCCGGATAAACCGTATCTGGTGGTTACCGATGTGGAGAACGAGAATCCGGAGGCTCCGAAACGTTCGGTGATCGTCTACCGTTTCCGTTTCGTGGACGCGGATTCCGCGAAGGACGCCATCGAGGCCGCGCTCGCCGAGAGCGGAACCTGCGAGACTTCCCCGAACCAGAACACCGTCGTCATCAACGTCCTGCGCGACAAGGTGCCGACCGTCAAGGCGACACTGCTTGCGCTCGACGTTCCGCTCCCGCAGGTGCTTGTGGAAACGCAGATCATCGAAGTTTCCACCCAGCAGGGCGAACAGAGGGACGTGAAATTCCAGTACACTCATTTCGACGCCGGGACGAACACCACCAGCACGTACGGCTATTCGCTGAACAGCCCGACCCAGAAGACGACCACCGGGGAGAGTTCCGGTTTCGATTTCTTCCCCGTCGCGCTCGGCAAGGCGGGCGAGAGCACTTCGACTCTTGAGGCCGCGCTCCGCTGGCTCACCACCAGTTCGGACGCCCGGATTCTCGCCGCCCCGAACGTCATCGCCGATCTCGGCATGAAGGCCAGCATGAGCACCGGCGAAGACCTGCCGTATCAGGAAAACACCGTCACCAACAGCGCAGTTTCCCAGAGCGCCAAGTTCAAACGCACCGGCATCAAGCTCAACATCACGCCGACCCTCATCAACAACGATACGGTTCAGCTGGAGATCAACCCGGAAATCACCATAGCGGTCCGGTATGAAAAATTCAGCGTCTCCGGTTCGAACGGCGACAACCCCGTCTACAACAACGTCCCCGTCGTTTCGGTCCGCAACATCAAGACCCGTCTGACCGCTGCCGACGGCGAAATCATCATGCTCGGCGGACTCTATTCAAGCGAAGTTTCGGAATCGCTGCGCAAGACGCCGTTCCTCAGCGACATTCCGCTGCTTGGCGAGCTTTTCACCGCGAAGGACGCGACGACATACGACAAGCAGCTTGTTTTCTTCATGAAAGTGCACATCCTGCCGAATCCCTACTCGGTCGTCATCGATCCGGAAAAGAGCGTGAAGGAGATCAAGGATGTCGGCGAGGCCTACCGCAACTCAGAAGTCATCTTCGATTCCCTGAACTATCCGCAGCGTTCTTCCGATGCGGACAAGGACGGCTTCTGGAAGCAGTTCTTCAACACCGGAAGCGATGAAGAGGGCAACCCGAAGGCGGAGCGCAAATGAAAAACGGACCGAAAAAGCGGAAGCTGGTTCTTCTCGCCGTGACGGTTCTCGTGCTCGCCGCAACCGCCGGATTTGTTTTCCGTCCGCGGCTCTTTCCGAAGACGTCCGGCGACCGGCAGACCGATTCGAAGGCGCCGGACCGCATTTACACCGCGAAAAAAGGCGAGCTCATTCTCGGCGTCATGCTGACCGGAAGCGTCAATGCGAAGACCAAGCACAAACTCGCAATGGAGGCACCGTGGGGAACCAAACTCGTGAAAGTCGTCGATGAAAACAAGGAAGTCAAAGCCGGTGAAATCGTCGCCGAATATGAAACTTACGACCTCGTGCTCAGGATAGACGATCTCAAGGTGAGTCTGGACAACCGCCGCAAGGATCTGGAAATCGCAATGGATGAACTGGCGATTCTCATCAGCACCAACGAGGCGGATATCCGCACCGCCCGCGACAACGTTTCCGACGCCGAGGCCGCGTACAGCAAATACTGGCGTCTCGAGGGGCCGCGCGACCGCGATGAACAGCAGCTCAAAGTCGATGAAGCCTGGAAGACTCTGGAGGATGCGGAGGACGCCCTGACCGATCTCGAGGACGAGGTTTCTACGACCGTCTATTCCGACGCCGCTGCGGAGGAGAAGGCGCAGCAGAATATTGAGACAGCCCGTCAGAAGCGGGACAGTGCGAAGACGAAGTACAACAGCGCCGTTCTCGAACGGAAGATTTTCAAGCGTTACACGCAGCCGAACAAGCTCAAAGACCTCCGCAACAAACTTGCGCAGGCGCGCCTGAACATGAAGAAAACCAAAGTCCGCACCGAAGCGTCCCTTGCACAGAAGAAAAAACAGATTTTCCAGCATGAAACGCAGATCCGCAAGCTGGAGCGCGATCTGGCGAAACATCAGTCTTATCTTCCGATGATGACGCTCCGCGCGCCGGTTTCGGGCATTGTCATGTACGGCGATCCCGACCGCCGCTGGGGCAACCCGGAGGTTAAAGTCGGCATGGACGCCCGCCGCAAGCAGGTCATCATCACGATCCCGGATATGAGCAAGATGATCGTCGATGTGAACCTGCCGGAGCAGTACCGTTCGAAAATCTCCGTCGGCGACCGTGTGATCATCACTCCGGATTCAATTCAGACAATCAAGATGAACGGACACATCAAACGTATCGCGCAGCTTCCCGTAAACCTGATCCCGTGGGACCAGAACAGTCCGAAAATCTACCGGACCGTAGTTGATTTTTCGGGTAACGATCCGCGCGTCGTCAGCGGAATGAGCGTGCAGGTCGAAGTCGTTTCGCGGATTCTGAAAGACGTCCTTTACATTCCGATCGAGGCGGTGTTTGAGGAGAACGGCAAACTGCTGGTCTACCGTAAAACGCTCGGCGGCCCGGAAAAGGTCTTTATCAAAATCGGCGAATCGAACAACAACTTCGTCGAGGTCGCGGAAGGGCTTGAGGAGGGGGACGACGTCTTCCTTTACCGTCCGTTCCAGGGCGGCAAGTGAGGCGGCGCATGGCGGAGACGAAGGAAAAGCGTGAGGCGCTTCACCTCGCCGGCATTCGCAAGACCTATTATGCCGGAACCGTTCCCGTTCCGGTTCTGAAGGGGGTGAACTATGACGTCTGGCGCGGGGAGTTCATCGGAATCATGGGCTCCTCCGGCTCGGGCAAATCGACGATGCTGAACATTCTCGGTCTGCTCGACAAACCAACGGACGGCGAATACCGGCTGGACGGACTTGATGTTTCCAAGATGAGCGATTATGAGCTTACGCAGGTCCGCAACATCAAGATCGGGTTCGTGTTCCAGGCGTTCAACCTGTTCCCCCATCTGACCGTGCAGGAGAATATAGAGGTCCCGATGCTTTATGCGGAAGTCCCGCCGAAGAAACGCCATGAAATTTCCGCGTATATGGCGGAGCGCGTGAAACTCGCGCATCGTCTGGAGCACCGTCCGACGCAGCTTTCGGGCGGCGAATGCCAGCGCGTCGCTGTCGCCCGCTCCCTTGTCAACAATCCGACGTTCATTCTTGCGGATGAACCGACCGGAAACCTGGACGAGAAGACGGGGGCGGAGATTATGAATCTCTTCCATGAGCTGCACGATGCGGGGACGACGATTGTGATGGTTACGCACAACCCGTATTACGAGCCGCACTACGACCGGGTGATTTATCTCCGAAACGGAACCGTCTGGAAGATTATTGACAACATCGCGGGAACCACGCGGGAGTTTCAGTAAGATGCGGATATACGACCAGCTCAAACTTTCGTTCAGCAACCTGATGCGCCACAAAGTGCGCTCGATTCTGACGTCGCTCGGCATTATTTTCGGCGTGGGCAGCGTCATTGCGATGCTCGCGATTTCGGAAGGCGCGAAAATTCAGGCTCTCGCTCAGATCGAAGCGATGGGCACGGACAAGATCATCGTCGCCACCCGCAAGCCGCCGGCCTCCGGAAAAGACGTCTCCGACTCCTCCGGAAACAGTCTGATGGAACGTTACGGAATCACGGTTTCCGACTTGGAGCACATCCGCAAGATGGACAACGTCGAGACCGTGTCAGTCGCCCGCAACGCCCGCAGGAAAATTCTCAGCGGCATGAAGCGTCTTGACCTTTCGCTGGTCGGCGTTTCGACCGATTTTCTGAGCTTCAGCCGTTCGGAGATCGTGCAGGGACGCTGGCTTTCTCCGATCGACGGCATCACGAACAACTGCGTCATCGGAAGCAACGTCCGCCGTCAGCTCTTCTCGCTCGGGGAAAAGAACATCGTGGGCAGCACGATCATGATCGAGCGCGACATCTTCCGCATCGTCGGCATTGCGGAAAATCTTTACGGAACGAACATTCCCGGAATCGGCAGCCCGAACGACTGCATTTTCATCACCATCATGGCCTCCGACTCCATTTTCGGCAAGAAGGCGTATGACACCAGTTCGCGCAACGCCACCGTGGAGGACGTCGATTTCGACACCTTCATCATCCGGGTGCGCGACGTCAGCTATATTGACTACACCTCGAAACGCATCTCCTCCTACATGACGAAACTCCATTCGGAAACGAAAGACTGGACCATGCTTGTTCCGCTGGATCTTCTGAAGCAGCAGGAGCAGACACAGAATATTTTCACGATCGTTATGAGTTCGATTGCCGGCATTTCGCTTCTGGTCGGCGGAATCGGCATCATGAACATCATGCTTGCGAACGTCTACGAACGCCGCAAGGAGATCGGTACGCGCCGTGCGCTTGGCGCGCAGAAATCGGACATCATCCGCCAGTTCCTTTTTGAAACGATTTTCCTGACCTCCATCGGCGGCGCAACGGGCGTCGCCCTCGGTGTGCTGATCGCGCTTCTTGTGACGCATTACGCCGCGATGCCGATCGCGTTTTCGGTCTGGTTCATCGTTCTGGCGCTTCTCATCAGCGCGGCAATCGGCGTTCTGTTCGGAACCTATCCCGCCTGGAAAGCCGCCCAGCAGAACCCGATCGACGTACTGCGGTCGGAGTGATTTTCAAATCTTGCGCACAGCCGCGAAACAGAGAGACCAGTCCTGGTCGTCGGCCCAGTCGTCATAGCGTTTCCCGTACACAGTTCCCGCAGGGAAGTGCTTTTTCGCGGGGACGCCTTCCGGATAGAAGATGCGGACTTTGTACGGAACCAGATAGCTCGCCGAACCAAAACCGCCGCGATCATAGACACAGAGCGAATTCTTCAGAATGGAGCGTCCGAACGCGGTCATTTCCGGTTTCCCGAGAATTTCGCCGCAGAGCATGAACATCTCTCCGGTGCAGGAGGAGAGCCATTGCGGCATGGTGTCGCCGTAGGTTTTCATTTTTCCGAACCAGTAGAGATCCCAGTAGCGCACTCCCTGACCGAAGCAGTGAAAATCGGGCTGTTCCCCGCCGAAGGCGCAGACGCTCCGCAGAAAATCCGGAACGAATTTCAGATACTTCCGGTCGCCGGACATCCGGAACGCCTGGCAGAGACTGATGGTTTTGAGCGCAAATTGCGCCTGCGTGTACGAAACCTCTTCCGAATACATCGCGGTTCCGCGCGCAAGAATCGAATCCGCATGATGCAAAGCCGCCGCTTTCAGTTTTCCGGCTTCCGCATGGAATCCGTTTTCCTCAAGGGCGCAGAACAGACGGTAATCTTCGATGCAGGGTGAATCCTGTCCGGTTTTTTCGACAACGGCATAGTAGGAGAGCATGATTCCCGTTGCGGTTTTGAGCGCTTCCGGTTCGTGCATGGCTCTTGCGTATTCAAGATGGAAAAACGCCATCCACGGGTAGTCGTATGCCCGGAGATTTCCGCGGCGGCATGGCGAGTCGAAAACGGTCATGGTGCGGAGATCGAGAAGTTCGCGTTCAATGTATGCCCGGTATTTTTTGAGCGCGTTTTCGAGGAGCGGCGAGGGAGCGCTTTGCTGCGCGAGCGCAAGTGTGCAGCCCATGGAGATGCGTTCCCGCGCGGAGTTGGAGTCGTTGAAGACGTCGTCGCAGAACTGCTGTCCGGTGGTGCGGTCGTAAATCAGACACGCCCCGTCGAGGTGGCTTCCGGGCGCGTGATGCTGCTGTTTTTCCGCGATAAACCGCGCCCGGCGATGCAGAATGTTTTCGGTCGGTTCCATGACATTGATTCTGATCCATGCGGAGTGGCCGGCCGCAGTGAAGCGGATGGTGCGTTCTCCGAGCGTTGCAAACGAACATTCCCAGTCTGCGGAGGTGCCGTTTTTCGTGTAAACCGCCGTCCCCTCCGCCGCATCGATTGTGAGTGAATCCCATGAAAAAGCGGTCTGCAGAGTTCCGCGGACGGCTTCTCCGGGAGTGACGGTCAGCCGGTCTGCGCGGAGGAACATGCGCTGTCCGCAGTCGGCGAGCAGTTCGCGGTCCGGACGTTTTGTCCGGAAGGCCCAGCGGAAGCGGAGTGTGAGCGTTGCTCCCGGTGTAATGATGCAGTCTTCCGGATGCAGCAGGAATTCGCCGCGGTAATGCGAGCCGTTCCAGGCGAGCGCGGCGTTGTAATCAATGCTGTAGTCCGCGAGAGAGCCTTCCGCGACGATTCCGACGAGCCCGGGTTCATCGCCGGACGGCTTCTCGGAGTAGATCCAGGAGTTTTCTCCTCCGCACCAGAGATGTGAGACACAGACTTCGTGGAGCAGGTTTTTGCGTGGCGCCAAGTGACAGTTGAACGGATAATGCAGCGCGAAGTTGTCGTGTGTGAGAAAAAATTCGATTTCGGATCTGTTCGTGATGCGGTAAGTTTCTTCATAAAACTCCCCGCGTACGCATTTTTCAATGGACATCATGAGTTTCTGCTGTTCATTTTCAGCGATAATGAGAACTCCGGCATTGTTTTTGCGCACTTCGCAAGTTTGAATTCCATCGACTTTGCCCCATCCGGAGGAAGGTGCGATCCAATTCATTTTCATCGGATCTCCATTGCGGATCAGCTCTACTGTTTCGCCGGATTCCGCATCAATGCGGACGTTCATAATATCGGAAGCAAGCGCAAAAACGTTCATGGAAAACCTCACATGTTTTTCGGAAATATAGTTCATTCTCCGAGATTTTTCCAATCTCTGCTGCAACTTTTTTTGAGTTTATTTTTTGCTTTTTCAGATCTGAAAAAGCAAGTGGCGACGGAGTTTTGCTTGCGGCTTTTGCCAGAGCCCTTTTCCCTTGCGGATGTTATCGGGGAACTCGGCAGTTTTTGAACACCAGCCGACTTTACGAAACGGTGTAAATTAACGAAGAACGGTAAATCCTCCGGAATCCAATGTGCGCAAAACTTCGGACACTGCCTATTCTTGTCACTGCATATATTTCATAACCGCTCCTTGACTTTTTGATTTTACGATGTACATTATCCTGTACAACAGCCCGTGGAGGATAATATGCACGCAGTCAACTACACCACCGCAAGAAAAAATCTCGCGTCAATGATGGATTCTGTTTGCCGCGATTGCAACCCCGTAATCATCACCAAAAACAACGATTGCGCCGTCGTCATGATTTCCCTCGCCGATTACGAAGCGATGAACGAAACGGATTATCTGCTCCGCAACCCGGCAAACGCCGAACACCTACGGAAGTCCATTGACTCCTTCCGCCGCGGAAATATGAAATCCGTCTCTTTGGACGATCTGGAGGAGACGTGCAATGCGCGAACTTCTGTGGACGCCTGAAGCGTGGGCGGATTTTGAGTCGTGGCTTGATGAAAATCCTGAAATGATCCCGCGAATCCGGACCATGATCAAGGAAACCGCGCGCGCTCCGTTTTCCGGAATCGGAAAGCCTGAACCGCTCAAGCACAATCTTACAGGTTTCTGGTCCCGCCGCATCACGCAAAGCGACCGCATGGTCTACACCGTGAAAGACGATCGCCTTGTCATTATTGCCCTGCGCTACCACTATAAATAACTTCCGTTGTATGCGCACTTGCTGCTTTCCGGGCATGGACCTTGCATATTCCGCGTCCGGTATGCAGCTTTGTTCTTGCTGCATTTGCGGTTCTCTGATCCGCTTAGGCGCGCGGAGTATCTGGATGATTTTAATCCTTCTTCTATTGTCATGGATAAGGAAGAAGTGAAAACTGTCCAGCCTCGAAAATTTGTTGTTTTGTTGTTATCGGAGCTTTCAGGTACTAAAACAACATCTTCCATTTTTGTTGAATTGTTGTTTTTCTTAAAATTTGAGGCTGAATTGATGTGGTGCCCGGAGCGGGACTCGAACCCGCACGGATTACCCGACAGATTTTAAGTCTGTCTGTTTACACTCAAAAATGAAATTTTTTGCCGACAATACTCCGGTTATCGCTTGAAAACGGTTCTTTTTTGTGGTATATTGCATAATAAATGGAAGTAGCATAACATAAGGGAAAGAAAATGGCTAGAAAGGTTGGCGGAAGGGTTTATCAATCGGGGAAAAAGAAGTTCTACTATCTCCGTTATCAAATGGACGGGAAAGATAACCGCGTTCGGCTGATGGATACTGCCGGAAATCCGATAACGTCGAAAGCGGAAGCACAAGCAGCCGCCAATCGCATTCTTGCACATATCCACGAAAGTGACAGAACGGAACAGCTCCGGAAACTCAAGAACGATATTCAGGACGCAGAGGAATCCGCCGTAATCGCAGAACTGAACATGCGCAATGCCGCCGCTTCCATTGATAAGGGCTGGGAACTCTTCATGTCATGCCCGAAACGTCCGAAATCATGCCGGATGATGAAAATCGCAAAGTATTCCACTGCCGCAAATTATCACGCCTATTACGAACGGTTCCGGAAATGGATCGCTGAAACCTGTCCGGCGGTGCATCTGCTTTCGGAAGTCTCAAATGATATCGCCGTGGAATTCATGGAAACGGTCCGGGCTTCCGGGGCAACCGGAACCTATAACAAGTATCTTCAATTTCTCAAATGCTTCTACAAAACTTTGCTTGAATCCGGAAAAATCGCGTCGGTTAATCCGTTCGGGGAAATTGAACGGGAAGATATGGCGTATCACAGCAAGAAAGAACTTTCACGGGAACAGATATATTCCCTGATTCAATCCGCGGACGGGGAATTGCGCGTATTGCTTGCTCTGGGCTATTTTTGCGGGTTCCGGCTGGGTGACTGCTGTACTCTGAAATGGAATGAAATCGATCTTGAACGCGGGATCATCGAACGCATTCCGCGCAAAACCGCCCGAACCGTGAAAGACCCGGCGCAGTCGGTTGTAAAAGTCGGTATTCCGCGCAGTCTGCTTGACATGCTGATGGAGCTTCCGGAAGATGGCGTTTATGTCCTGCCGAAAGCCGCCGCGGATTATCTGGGCGGACGCAAGCCGGCGATCAGTCATAAGATTCAGGCGCATTTCATCCGGTGCGGGATTTCCACCACGGAAGAACGGATGGACGGTTCCGGTGCGCGGGCGATTGCCGCGTATGGGTTCCACAGTTTGCGGTATTCGTATGTTTCTCACAATGCAGAAGCCGGAACACCCGCCGCAGTGATTCAGAGGAACGCCGGGCATGCGAATCCGGCGATGACGGAACATTACACGCGCATTTCCGACGACAACGCGCTGAAATATGCCGCCGCGCTGGCAATGCCGGAGCTGGAGGAGGGGAATGTCATTCATGGTCCGGAACCGGAGCGGGAAGAGCTCCGGAGGATTGTGGAGACATGGGACATTGAACGCGTCCGGCGATTGCTGGATTTTGCGGAGCGGCTGAAGTGAAAAAATTTATTTCATGAGAAATATGAAATGGCGCGGCGGACGCCGCGTGCATTCCAGTTTTCCAGCGGTTATGAAATATATGGAGTAACAAGACTGACAATGCGGTCTTTCTCCGATACGGGCATGGTTTGAATTTCCGGATAGGCGGAAAGAACGCTTTCCCATTCAGCGACAACGTTCTTTGCCTCCGCGGCTTTTTTCGGCAGTTCGAACGGAAAAATCAGATGTTTCGGAAGCTGATCGCTCCTTTTCAAGCGTGCAAGTTTGGACCCGATAAGATCCACGTTTTCATAATTTTTTGTAATCGAATGGTCGAACGAGACAGTCTTGATTGCAATGCGATCATGAAAAAACGGAATTTTCAGTCTGCAGGTCACATCGCCAATGGAAGCATTCCTGAATTTTTTTGCGAGATGAAATTCCTGCAAAGTCTGCCGAAACGCCTTAGCCAACCGGGCTTCTTTGGAATCTTCTTCGCGGGGAAAGTTGCGCTGAACATAATATTCGAAAAGTCTGTCCGGCTCATGCCAGGGATCCTCTGTCATTCCGGACATTTGAGGGCTGAAAATCAAGATGCCTTCCCGCATATTCGTAAAATGCCGAAAGGTTTCCATTGCATCTTTTACGACGAAATCAAAGACAAAGGCTTCGTGCGGAGTTTTTTTGAAGTCTTTTTCAAAGTCTTTCGGGAAAAGTTTCTGCGGCAGATCAAGGACATTGTCCAGAAACGGAGCCTGCACTTCCGGGAAAAATGAAGTGATCCGGCTGCGTTTGCGCTCCATACGGAACGCCATCTGTCCGATCTGCGGGCAGCAGAACAGAACACCGATATTGACGAATTCGCCGATATCCCGGTAGGGGCGGAAGCGCAAAATCGAAGCGTTGTAAGCCAGTTTCATTTTCATCTCCAAAAGAGTTCAGGGCGTTCAAGCGGAATGCTGATGCACGTCTTCACCCGATTCCGATATTCGTCAAACGATTCGCTTTCAGTCCATTCATCAGGCAGGAGAGCAAAGCAATCATCCATTTTTACTATACACCGATTTATGCGATTTTCATAGTCCGGTCTGGAATTTTTTTTAAAAATTTCTTTTCCCATGTCATGAAAAATATGTTTTTCCCAAAAGCGGCAGGCTGGAAATCAGGAGCAAACGCATTATTATGATCAATTACGGCGAGCATTTGCGTTTCCGAATTCCACAGGAGATTCGGGTTTGCTGCTGTCCGGTCGTCGTTACGGGTAAACCAATCGAACATGAGAATCCGGCATTTCAAGTCATCCGGGACAGTGAGATACTCAGAAAATGAGATCGCGCAAGGAACTTCATGACTGCCCCATGCCAACCGTTCGCCAAGGTCTTGAATGTCGGGGAATGTGCTGTACTTGATCAGTTCCGGCGGAACTTCTATGAATTTGAATTCCGGAACCGGAAGATCGAATTCAGCTGCGAAGAGCCCGGCAATTGTTTCGTTCCAGAGCGTTTCGAGCCCGGCGTCGTGTCCTTTGACATAATAATGGTGTCCATCGGAACAGGAGCAGAAAAAAGGGCGGGTTACTCCATCATCCGCTCTGGAAAGTATTTCTTCTATGATTGTTTTCCCGATTTGCATGTTTTTACTCCAACTATTTTCCTCCGCTATTCCCAGAGGGGCCAGCCGTCAGGCAATGTTCGCGCTTGCGGAGGGTGCGGGTTCTTTTGCCCGCAAGGCTCCGATGGCGGCCATGGCTTCGAACTTGCCTTTAACCGAAAGGGCGCGGAAGTAGTCGACCAGGAGCTGTTCCTCTTCCGAAAGCCCGGGGATGGAAGTTGAAGTTTCCGGGGCGCCGGTCAGATCGGTGACGTGGAGATGCTTCGCAATTTTCTGGAACATCAGGCAGAGGTTGTCGTAAATCTCGCAGTTGTTTTCCGCGAGCTGTTCTTCACGGGTCGGATCGTCCGGAGCAAGTTCGGAGTTGTGGTGAATGGCAATCTCGATCCGATCGTGTTCCAGCGCCACGTTCGCGCCGAAAAGCATCGCGTTGCATTGCTCGCCCGATTCACGGATTTCGTCCACCATTTTCTCCAGGTTTCCTCCGTACTGCGCAAGGTCGGATTCCGCGCAGTGAAGAAGTTTTGCCAAGACCGGAATCTTCGCCGGGCGGGGCTGAAAGTTCGGCTTTTTTTCCCACTTTTGGACTGTAGCTTCTGCAACACCGCAGACCAGCGCGATATCTTTCAAGGTTAATCCGCGCTGTTCTCTAAGCTGATGGAATTTTTCTTTGTAGAAAAGCATTGGATACCTCCCTGATTGTTTTTGACTCTGTGTTAATATACATTAAAAACTTCAAAAAGCAAAAAAAAATGAAAAAATATTTTTCAAGGGCTTGAAAAAGCTAAAAAAGGTAAGTATATTATACCTCATACGATGAAAATAATCTTCACAAAGGAGGAACCATGAGAGTCAGTTTTGAAGCGCCAGATGAGTGGGCTGTATTGCTTGATGAGCAGGCTCAAAAAGACGGCCACAGCAATCGTGCGGCGGTAATACGAAAGGTTATGAACCTTTTTTTTGACGGAAAACTTGCCTTTTGTAGTCAAAATAAAACAGGTAAGGCAAGCGATGAATACACAAGTAGCGATCAGGCGAAGGAGGCTTTATCATGAAGATCAAGAATGGAATTTCTCCGGCGATCCTGGTTGCGGCGACGTCGATGCTGCAGCAGTACATTCCGGACTTGACGCCGACGAATCTTGTTGCGGCGCTGAAGGCGTTCGAGACGGCGGACGGAACGGCGAAGCGCATGACGCGTCAGAGCGTGGAGAAGCCGTACACGTGCAACGAGGTTTGCGAACTGCTGGGCGTGACGCGGTCAACGGTGGGAAGGTATCTGAAGGAAGGGCTTCTCCGCGGGACGCGGCTTTCGCCGCGTGTGTTCCGGATTGATCCGGAGAGTGTGCGCGCCGCGCTGGCGGGCGCGGTCGCCGCGGATGCGGCGGCGTCGGAGGAAATATGAAATATGAGATATGAAATATGAAATGGAGGGAGCGCGGCGCTGGCGCGCACGCGGAAGGGAACGGAGGACAGGATGAACAAGAGACAGAAAACCGGACTGAAGCTTCTGATAGCGGCGTTCGTGTTCGGGATGGCGACGGGGTATCTGGGGGCGCTGTGGCAGATTTGCGCGCAGAAGAGCCTGCGCGCGAAATATGAAACAGGAAATATGAAATATGAAATCGCGGCGGCTGAAGCCGGCACGCGGGGAAGCGGCGCGGAGGCGCACGCGGAAAGGAGATGAACGTGGAGACGAAAGAGATTTCATGGTCGGGAATCTGTCTGAGCTGTGAATACTGGACGGGAGTCCGGTGTGCGGTGAACCGCAGGAGGCGGGAGGCGACGGAGACGTGCGGGTCGGCGATGGAGAAGCACTACCGGGCGAACCGGGCGTATCTGGCGAAGAAGAAGAGTTTTGAAGAGTGAAACTGAAACGAGTAACAGGACTTGTCCGACGGGTCGGACGGGTTGGACAGAAAATAAAAGGAAAGGAACAAGAAGGTGATGTGCGAAGAAAAACACCAGGAGGGTAAAAATGGCGCGGATTACGATTCGTGTGGAAATTGATCTTGCGAACGGCGAGCTGAAGGAGATGCTCGGCAAAACCGAGGAGCAGTTGCTGAAAATTATTCAGAACAACGATCGAGGCTCCGGAGTGAACCGGCGCACGATTTCGCAAAAGGCGACACACACGGCGACGGACGGGAAGACGCGGGAAGCGATTCTGGAACAGCTTCTTGCGGACGGGTTGATAAAAATTGTGTCACACGCGACGGGGAAAGGAGCCCGGTACGCGGTCACAGAGAAAGGAGTAAAGATATGATCCAGGTCATCTGCGATATTTGCGGAGAGGCGTCACAAAAGCCTTTCGGCTTCCGGCCCGAAAACGGGTTGGCATTTTTCGGGACGGAAAATCCCGAACGGTATCCGTATCACCTGTGCGAGGAGTGTGCGGAACTGATCGGGCTGGTCTCAACAACCTTTCGGCATGACGCCGACAATATAACACCAAAGAAGGAGAAGTCAAATGAAGACGAAGAAACTGTTGAATTGTAAATTTACGGATGAGGAGATGCGTCAGTTCGGGATTACGCTTGCGCAGGAGGCGCAGCGGAAGGAACGGCTGGAGGATGCGAAGAAGCAGAGCGCCAGTCAGTTCAAGGCGGACATAGACGCAGTGGACGCGCAAATCCGGTCGCTGTCGCAGAAGCTGGCGCGGGGATCGGAGGATCGGTATGTGGACTGCGATGTGTTTTTCAATTCGCCGGAGGAGGGGAAGAAAACGATTGTCCGGACGGATACGGGCGAGACGCTGTCTGTGTCGCCGATGACGGAAGACGAGTTGCAGGATTTGTTCATCAACGAGTTGGGAGCGCGGAAGGAGGAGCACGAGTTTGTGTTCCGCGACAAGAGCCGGTGCAAGCTGGTTTCGCTGGATGAGTTTCATAGGATCTGCCGCGGGGGGGGAGGCGACGTTCCGGCACTTGTGCGACCGGAGTTTCACGGAGAAGGAGCTTGTAGACAGCAAACCGGAAAGTTTGGATTTTGTCTTGATTGTTTATGCGGAGATTTCGGGCGAGGATCAGTTTGAGGTGATGAAATGCGTGGAGATTCCGGATGCGAAACAGCTTGCGGGAGGTGCGGAATGATTCCGGATTACATTTTGCATGAACCGGAGGAGGCGTACCACGCGCGGAGCAAGAACGGCGAGATGCTTTCCAGTCACATGCTTGCGAAGTTTCAGGAGATGCCGTTCAAGTATTCGGCGCTGATTCACGGGCTCTGCAAAGAGCCCGACAAGGCGGAATACGAATTCGGGCGTGCGGCGCACAAGATGATTCTGGAGGGGCAGGAAGCGTTCAACACGGAATACGTGGTGAACGACGGTCCGATGAACGAGCGGACGGGGAAACCTTACGGACGCGAGACGCAGGCGTATCAGAAATGGCGCGCGGAGCAGGTCGGGACGGTGATCACGGAAGCGGAGTTTTCGGAGATCGAGAAGATGAACGGATCGATTCTGTCGCATCCGGAGATTCCGCGTCTTCTGACGGGGCGCGGGGTTGCCGAGGGCGTGGTCCGCGCGGAAGTGGAGGGGGTGCAGTGCCAGATCCGGATGGATTACTTTGATCCGGAGGTGGGGATTCTGGATTTGAAGACCTGCCGCGACATCCGTTTTTTTGAATATGACATGCGTTCGTTCGGTTATGCGTTCCAGATGGCGTTTTACCGCTCGGTGCTCCGTGCGGCGAGCGGCCGGAATTATCCGGTTGTGATGATTGCGGTGGACAAGACGGAGTTTCATGTATCGGGGTACTGGGTGATTCCTGCGGCGGAACTGGATGTTGCGGAGCGGATCAACTCTGCGGCGATCCGGCGGTTGAAGGAGTGCCGGGAGACGGGCAAGTGGCCGACGGGATTTGAACGGAAACAGATTTTCACTCTCAACAAATAAGGAGAAAAGAGATGAGTATTTTTGACACGATTACGCGGGGGAAGACCCCGAAGCCGCCGATTATTCTGCTGTACGGTCAGGAGGGAGTTGGCAAATCGACGTTTGCGGCGAAGGCGCCGAACACGATTTTCATTCCGACGGAGGACGGGCTGAACGAGATAGACTGCGCGAAGTTCCCGATTTCGAAAAGCTACGGGGAGTTCAAGGAGAAACTGCTGGCGCTGCGGGATGAGGAGCACGAGTTTCAGACGCTCGCGATCGACAGCATTTCCGCGGCGGAGCGGATGCTGTTCCGCTACATCTGCGACCGTTACGGGGTATCGAACATTCTTGACGCGGCGGGCGGATACGGGAAAGGGTACAAGGAATACACGGAGGAGTGGCTGAACATTTTCGAGCTGCTGTCGGAGATTCGCGACAAGCGGAACATGTCGGTGATTCTGATCGGGCATTGCGACGTGGTTCGGGTGTTTTCGCCGCGGATCGGTCAGTACGACCAGTTTCAGCCGCGTCTTTACAAGAAGGCGATGGATATCCTGGTAGAATCGACGGACGGGGTGTTCTTTGCGACGCGGAAGGTCCGGAAGACGGAAGAGGCGTCGGGGTTCAACAAGAAGGACGTCCGGACGGAGGCGATCGGGCGCGACGGAGGCGACCGGATCATCATCACGGACGGGGGAGGAATTGACGGTCCGCAGATTGCGAAGCGGCGGTTCGAAGGATTGCCGCAGGAGCTTCCGCTGGACTGGAACGCATTTGTGCAGGCATGGCAGGAAACTTACAAAAACTGAAACGAAGGAGAAGATGAAATGGCAAGTTTCGGAAACGTCAAAGTTGATTACAGAGAAATCAGAAGTGATCTGGAAGTGATACCCGCGGGATTTTACCAGGCGGTGATTGTGGAGAGCGGGGGGCGTCCGGAGAATGAACTGACCTGTCCGGACGGGCTGGTTGCGACGAAGAACGGCAAGGGGCGTTATCTGCCGCTGCGGTTCGAGATCATCGAGGGCGAGATGAAGGGGCGTCAGCTCACGCGATGCTTCAATATGGAGAATGTGAATCCGCTGACGGTTCAGATTGCGCAGAAGGATATGCGCGATCTGCTGACTGCGATCGGGTGGGACTTTGCCGCGAAGCCGTTCGGTCCGGACGAAACGAACGAGATTCACATGATTCCGCTGACGATTCAGATTACTGTTGAGAATGACAAGCAGAGCGGGGAGATGCGGAACAACATCAAGCGTTTCCAGGCGCGGAGAATTCCGGGTGTGACGCCGGCGGCTGCGCCGCGGCAGAAGCCAGCTTCCTCTGCGCCGGTTCCTGCGGCGCCGCCGTGGGCGCGGAAGGAGGAGGGGATATGAGTGAGCGCTGCATCGAGCTTGAGCTTCCCGTGGCGATTTCGGAGAATGCATACCGGCGCTATGTTCCCGGCTGCATGCATCCGATCATCAGTTCGGCGGGGCGGAAGTTTCACGAGTTGGTGAAACACCGTTTTGCGGAATCGGGTCAGCGGAAGATCAGCGGCTCTGTTGCGATCTGGCTGGATTTTTATCCGCCGGATCGCCGGAAGCGCGATCTGGACAATCAGTTCAAGTGTCTGTTCGATTCGCTGGTCCGAGCAGGGTGTATTGATGACGACAGCCAGATACAGGTGATACATGCGTTCAAGCGCGAGGTTGTGGACGGCGGGATGAATTACATCCGGATAGTTCCGGCTGTGACAGGGGAATGAAGATGCTGGATCTCCGGTACTATCAGCAGGAGGCCGTGAACGCGGTTTATCTGCATTTGCAGGAGAAGCCGGAATCGAATCCGTGCGTGGTGATTCCGACGGGGGGCGGGAAAAGCATTGTCATTGCGCGGATTGCATCAGACGCGGTCAAGCTCTGGGGCGGCCGCGTCCTGATTCTTGCGCACGTCAAGGAGCTGCTGGAACAGAACGCGTCGAAGATTCAGATGCTGTGTCCGGATCTGAAGATCGGGATGTATTCGGCGGGTCTCGGGCGTCGTGATACGGAAGAGCGTGTTGTGGTTGCGGGGATTCAGTCGGTGTACAGCAAGGCGGCGGAGCTGGGAAAGTTCGATCTGATTCTTGTGGATGAAGCGCATTCGATTCCGCAGGAGGGGGAGGGGCGTTACCAGACGCTGCTGAAGGAGGAGCAGCGGATCAACTCGAATGTCCGGCTGATCGGTTTCACGGCGACGCCGTACCGGTTGTCGGGCGGGCTGATCTGCAAGCCGGGGAATCTTCTGAATGAAATCTGCTATGATGTATCCGTGCGGGAACTGATTCTGCGCGGGTATCTATCGAAACTGCGGAGCAAGAACGGGCGGACGAAGCCGGAGTTTGACGATCTGCATATCCGCGCAGGGGAGTTTGTGGCGGATGAAGTTGCGGCGAAGATGGACAATGAGGGGCTTGTGTTTTCGGCGTGTTCGGAGATTGTCCGGGCGTCGCAGGACCGGAAAGCGGTTCTGATTTTTGCAAGTTCGGTTGCGCATGCAAAACACATCCGGGAGCAGATCGAGTTGCAGAGCGGGGAGGAGTGCGGAATTGTTCTGGGCGACACGCCGAAGGCGGAGCGCGCGGAGATTCTTGAGCGGTTCAAGGGGCATGCAGTTGTTGCGGATTTGTTCGGGAATCGGAAGCCGGCGCTGAAGTATCTGGTCAACGTCGGAGTTCTGACGACGGGGTTCGATGCGCCGCGTACCGACGCGGTGGCTCTGCTGCGTCCGACGGCGAGCCCGGGTCTGTACTATCAGATGGTCGGGCGCGGGTTCCGTCTTTCTACGGAGACGGGGAAGACGGATGCGCTGGTTCTGGACTACGGGGGGAACATCATGCGTCACGGTCCGGTGGACATGATCCGCGTGGACGAGACGCCGGCGGGCAGAAAGAAACAGCCGCCGCCGATGCGGGAGTGTCCGGAATGCATGGCGGTGTTTCCGGCGGGACGGACAAAATGTCCGGACTGCGGGTTTGAGATGCCGCGTGAGGAGGGAAAGCTTCATCATTCCGGTCGAGCGGCGAGCGACGGGATTCTTTCGGGCGAAACGGTGACGACGGAATTTGAAGTGCGCGGGGTTCGGTACGGGAAGCATTACAAGCGGAACGCGCCGGACAAGCCGCCGACGCTTCAGGTGGAATACCAGATCGGGTTCAACGACTACATTTCCGACTGGGTCTGTCCGGAGCATACGGGGTATGCGCGGAGCAAGGCGAAGAAGTGGTGGACGGAGCGCGCGGGATTCGATCTTCCTGCGACGGTGGACGAGTGCCTGATTTATGCGGAGGCTGGAAAGCTCCGCGAGCCGCGGGCGGTGACCGTGACGAAGGTTGCGGGCTCTGCATATCCGCGGATTACAAAGTATGAGTTCCGTGAAGCGGAAGCGGCGAATCCGGAGATTCCGGAAGAGACGGCGGAGCTTCATGCGGAACGGAGGCTGTTCAAGCTTCGTGCGGAAGCGGGGACGGAAGAGATGATCAACCTTGACGCCGAGCCGGACGAAATCGAGGAACGGCTGGCGATCATGAACGAATAAAACGAAAGGGAAATGAAAATGGACTTCAAGAATGAACACTACTGCATAGTCTGCGGACAAAAAATCAAAAGAAACGGGACGTCGCATAAGCAGTTCCGCAAGAACAAGTACTGTTCGCAGAAGTGTCATTTTATTTCGCGGGGGAAGCTGTGCGAGAAGCCGTTCTGCGTTTTGTGCGGGCGCATCCGTCCGGTGAACGAGGAACACAAATGCGCGGAGTGTGCGGAAGCGGAAAAGCATGGACTGACGGAAGTTCCGGCTCCGAAAAAAAATACCTGCACGAAATGCGGCGAGAAGATCCGGTTCAAAGACCGCTTGCATACGGGGCTGTGCGCGAAGTGCTGGCGTGAGCAGGCGGCGGAGGCGGTGGCGGAATATTTCCAAAACCGGAGATCTGAATAATGGAACATTTCAATGCGGCGGAAGCGGCGTCGGCTCTGAAATACATTTTCCGGAGCGGAGACGTTTTTGAGATTCGCGCGCTGGACGCGCAGACGACCAGCTACAGCCGTCCGCACACCGTTTCCGGATATTTTGATTACGAGCACATTGACGCGGCGGTGAAACTTCTTGCGCGTGACATACGTTTTGCGCGGGGGATTTACTACACGCCGAATCCGGTGAACGGTGCGCTGCTGGCGCGTGCGTGCAACCGTCTGCGCGACATGGGGCCGCGCGACACGGGGACGGCGGACAAGGACATTCCGCGGCGTCGGTGGCTTCTGATCGACTGCGACGCGGTGCGTCCGAGCGGGATTTCTTCGAGCGATGCGGAGCATGCGGCGGCGGAAGCGAAGGCGCTGGAAATCCGTGACGGGCTTGCGAGCATGGGATTTCCGGAGCCTGTGCGGATTGATTCGGGGAACGGCGCGCAGCTGATGTACCGGATCGATCTTGGCGGCGGGGATGAAATCTGCAAGGGGATTCTGCAACAGCTTCAGGCGTGCAATTCGGACGCGGTGGAGGTGGACGAAACGGTTTTCAATGCGGCGCGGATCTGGCGTTTGCCGGGCTCGGTGAACTGCAAGGGTGATCCGATTCCGGAGCGTCCGCACCGGGAAGCGCGGATTCTGGAGAAGCCGGAAACTCCGGAGATTGTGCCGGAGGAGGTGTTGAAGCGCGCGGCGGGGATCCGGGAAGAGGAGGCGTTCGATGCGGAGGAGTTCCGGAAGCATGTGCTGTGCGTGCAGCAGACGGGCGCGAAACTGCCGCGCGTGGATTATTCGCGGATTCCGTCGGCGACGGCGGAGCCGTTCGAGCTGGAGCGGTGGATTGCGCTGCATTGTCCGGACGCGGAAGGCCCGGAGGTGTGGCAGGACGGGCGGAAATGGGTTTTGCCCGTCTGCCCGTTCAATCCGGAGCATGCGAACCGTTCGGCGGTGATTACGGAGCAGGCGAGCGGGGCGGTGGGGTTCAAGTGTCATCACAACGGCTGCAAGGACAAGGACTGGCATGCGCTGCGCGCGCTTCTGGATCCGGAGTTTGCGGAGCGGGGGGCGGAGGCGGCGGCGGAGCCATACGCTGCGCCGCAGCCGTCGCAGACGCCGATGCCGGAAGTGACGGAGGAAGAGGAGGAAGAAGCGGTACCGGAGGAGCCTGCGCCGTGGCGGGATGTTACGAACGATCAGATTCAGGGAGTGCTGGAGGGGACGCATCTGGGGGAGATGACGAAGCTTTATGCGAGTGTGACGGTTCCGGAGCTGCCGGTTGAAGCGGCGCTGCTGAAATCGATTGTGACATTCGGCTGTGCGCTGTCGGGGCCGGGTGTTCCGGATGTGACGCAGCAGGGGCTTTTGCCGCCGATCGGAGCGCAGCGGGCGCGACTGCGGATCAACACCGCGGGGGGGCAGGTGTGCAACGTCTATGCGCTGCTGGCGGCGAATTCGGCGAGCGGGAAGGACATCGGGAATATTCTTGACACGGTGACGACGGCGAAGGGGTGGAACATGGGCACGAGCGGGAGCGCGGAGGGGATCGCCGAGGCGCTGAAGAACTGTCCGAACGGGCTGATTTCGATTTCGGAGTTCATGAACTGGCTTGACGAGAAGCACTGGCAGCACAAGGCGACGTCGTTTCTGACGGAGGCGTTCAGCAAAGGGTATTTCCGTCACAATTTTTCGAGCCGGAGCGGGAAAGGGGGAACGTCGAGCTGTGATTACTGTTACCCGAACATCATCGCGAACATCCAGCCGGAGGTTTTTGAAGCGATTGTCCGGACGCAGGATATTGCGAGCGGGTTCATGGGGCGTTTTCTGTATGCGAAGATGCCGGAGTTTTTCGGAGATCCGGCGCGTGTGAACATTTCGTCCGTGCTTCAGCAGTTTGCGGCGATTCTGCCGATACTGGAGAAGAAGCACGGGACAGTCGAAGCGCCGGAGGGTTACGGGAACGGGCTTTCGCGGATGTTCAAGGCGCATTCGGCGCCGAAGCTTCATCCGGTGTGGCGGCGACTGGTGAACGAGTACATGCCGCGTTTGGCGGTGATGCTTTCGGTGGACTGTACGCTTAAGTCGCAGGGGGAGTTCGTTCTGCTGAAAGACAAGCATTGGCATGATGCGGAGCTTCTGGTGCAGTGGTTTTTTGCGCATGCGGAGCGGATGCTTTCGCAGATCGAGGACGAGACGCAGGCGGCGAAGATACAGGAGCAGATCATGCGCAGGCTTGCGGCGATTATAGCGAGGCATGACAAAGGCGACGGCGTGAATGCACGTATCATATCGCGGTACGCGACACACACGGGGACAACGGCCATGCAACGCAGACAAATCCTCCAGGAGATGGCGGAGCGCGGCTGGATCGTGAGTTCCGATGAGGCGTTCGGGAAGGGAGCCAGGTTCAAAATCTCCCGACTGCCGCCGGGAATTCTGGACTGATGATGTTCAACGGCATGTACCACGGATGTTCGACATGTCGTCGAACATTCAGGGGGGGGACGCAGCAATGTTCGACATGATGTCGAACATCCGTCGAACATCATGTCGAACATTGTCTTTTTGATTTAAAATACAAATATACACTCAAAATATATTATAAAATATTTATATATTATTGTATGTTAGAATGTTAGAAGTCTCTTATGGGGGTGTAAAAGGGCTGAAAAGCCCGGACAGGGGTCACGCGCGCGGGACATGATCCAATATCCGGGCGTTTCATCAGATTCCGCCTTTCGCTTCCTTTTCCGCTTTTTTGCGCAAGGCGATCTGGCGTTTGCTGTTCGGGTTTACGGGGCGTCCGCCATATTTCTTCCCGTTTTCGCGGCTGGCGTCTGCCGCCGATTCCTTTCGAGTGTAGTTTCCGCGCTTTTTCTGTCCGCAGCAGGGACAGATTTCTCCGGGCTGGAGGTCGATTTTCGGGAATTCCATTTGCATTTTCTCCTTTCGTGGTGTAGATTAAAAGAGGGAGCCCCTTTCGGAGCTCCCGGGGTTTTACTTCAGCTTCCGGATTACTCCGGAGAGGAGGAGAAGCTTAACCCTGCGCTGGGCTTTCGCCCGGCTGGCCTTCCGGTATTGGTAGTACCGGATGGCCTTTTTCAGTTTCTCAATCATCGTTTTATCTCCGATTGATTTCTGTTTCCCTTTCGGCATTTCACCGTCCGTATTTTCAAAGAGCTTGTCTATGTGTGTAATATAATCTATTAAATAGATTTTTCAAGTGCTGAAATGAAAAAAGTTGAATTTTTTTGAGGAAAAGAACAGCGCCTGCCATGGCGACAGGCGCGGGGGATTATTCGTTCGGATTGTTCTTTTTGGGTCTTCCTCCTTTTTTGCCGTTTGCGGCGCTGGCAGGATTTTTCCATTTTGTTTTTGGCAAGCTCCGTTTTTTCTGTCCGCAATAGGGGCATGTTTCGCCGGGTTCGAGATGAATTTTTTCGTGTTCCATTTGCATTTTCTCCTTTCTGGTGTAGTTTAAAAGAGGGAAGCCCCGTGAGGAGCTTCCCGATGGTGTTACTTCAACTTCCGGATTGCTCCGGAAAGGCGCAGAAGCTTAACCATCCACTGGGCTTTCGCCCGGTCGGCCTTCCGGTATTGGTAGTACCGGATGGCCTTTTTCAGTTTCTCAATCATCGTTTTATCTCCGATTGATTTTCTTTTTCCCTTTCGGCTTTTCAACCGTCCGTTCTTTTCAAAGAGCTTGTCTATGCAGGTAATATAACCTATTTTCGATAGGTTTCAAGTACTGAAATGAAAAAAGTTTGAATTTTTTTCATAAAATTCTCTTTGGAGAAAATATAAGCTTTGGATAGAGTGAGCATATTGCGTTCCGGGGGAAATGGATTATATTAGAGCTGGTATTGAAACGCGAAAGGAGAACGGCGATGGTTCAAGTTCCTTGTTCCAACGGTTATTTCGGGCATTACGGCGCGCATTGTCCGGGCGGGTGCGAATGGCTGGAATCGTGCAAGCTGTGCACGTCGACGGAGCCGGAGCGGGACAATCAGACCAGTCATGCGGTGTGCTATGAGCAGGCGGAGAATCTGATACACCGTGCGGCAGTGTCGGAGGAGTGTGAGTTCGGGGCGTTTGCGTCGCTGTTGACATATCTGTTATCTCTTGATGATAAGACATTTGCGTTTGTTTGTGATGTGATTGAGTATCCGGGGATACAGCAGTCGGAGCTTGCACGTCGGCGCGGAGTGTCGCGGCAGCGTATCAATACGGCGCTGCTGCACTCGTGCCGTCAGCATCCGGAGCTTGTGCCGCTGTTCAAGTTGTGCGTGGGGCGTCGGACGATGGAGCGGAACCGGTACGCAAGGCGGAATGTCGCGCTCGCGTCGACGCCGGATTTGCCGGGAATGACGGATTGACGGAATAGGGGATATAAATGGGGGATGGTAGGTTCTTCCTTTGATGAAATTTTGATAAAAGGTGGCCGGAAGGGGTCGCGATGGTAGAGAGACTTTCTTTTACGGATTGCATGCATGAACGGATATGAAAAAATCAAAGAGGCTGCACGGCTGCGGGCGGCGGAAGCAAGTAAAAACGGACGCGATATCGCACCGCTGCCGGAGGTCGTGAACCCGAAAAGAAAAAAATATGCTCAAACTCATTTCCGCTATTTCTGCGAACAGTATTTCGCCGCGCTGTTCACCATGAAGTGGTCGGATGATCATCTGAAAGTCATCGCAAAAATCGAACAGGCTGTCCTCCACGGCGGACTCTTTGCGCTGGCAATGCCGCGCGGGTCGGGGAAGTCCACGCTCGCCGAATGCGCCGCGGTCTGGGCTATGCTCTACGGACACCGCGAATTCGTCGCACTTATCGGGGCAACCGAATCCGCGGCGCTGGAACTGCTCGAAAAAATTAAAATCAAAATCGAAACGAATCAGCAGCTGATGGAAGATTTCCCAGAGGTCTGTTACCCGATCAAAAAACTGGACGGCATCGCAAACCGCTGCGCCGGACAGACTTGCAACGGCGAGCGCACACGCATCGGATGGACCGCGTCGGAAATCATCCTCCCCACAATCGCGGGCAGCGCGGCAAGCGGCGCAATCGTTCGCGTCGCCGGCATCACCGGACGCGTCCGCGGCATGGCGTGCCAGCGTCCGGATGGGCGAATGGTACGTCCCTCTCTGGTAATCGTCGATGACCCGCAGACGGCGGATTCCGCGAATTCCGTGGAACAGACGCGTAAGCGGATCCGCATCCTTTCCGCCGACATTCTCGGTCTGGCGGGACCCGGACAGAAAATTTCCGGAATCATGCCCTGCACGGTGATCCGCGCCGGCGATATGGCCGATCAGATCCTGGACCGGGAAACGCATCCCGACTGGAACGGCGAACGTACAAAACTGATTTACAAGCTCCCTCTCAATGAAGCTTTGTGGGACCAGTACGCCGACGTCCGCGCGGATTCCCTCCGGAAGTTCGGCGATATCCGCGAAGCAACCGCGTTTTACCGCAAGAACCGCAAGGCAATGGATGAGGGCGCGGATATCGCATGGCCCGCGCGGCATGAACCCGATGAGCTTTCCGCAATCCAGAACGCCATGAACCTCAAAATCAAGGACGAAGCCGCTTTCATGGCGGAGTATCAGAACGATCCGCTGAACGAGGATGATGTGAACACCTCCCTGATGAGCGCTGATGAAATTGCGTCGAAGCAGAACGGTCTCGCACGACTGCGCATTCCCGTCGAGTGTTCCACGGTGACGATGTTTGTCGACGTGCATGAAAATCTGCTCTTCTGGGCAATTTCGGCGTGGTCCGACAGCTTCACCGGATATGTCATCGATTACGGCACCTTCCCGGAACAGCGCTCCCAGGATTTCACGCTCCGTTCCGCCCGGATGACTATGAAGAAGCGCTTCCCCGAACTCGGTTCCCGCGAAGAGTGGATCTACAAGTCCCTGCATGAACTGATTACGGCAAAGCTTTCGGCGGAATATCCGCGTGACGACGGGTACATTCTGAACATTTCGCGGTGCATGATCGACGCCAACTGGGGACAGACAACGGATGTGATCTATCAGTTCTGCCGGCAGTCGCAGTTCGCCGCAATCCTGACGCCGTCGCACGGACAGGGCATCACCGCGTCGAAGCGCCCGATGTCGGAGTACCAGCGCAAGCCGGGTGAAAAACTCGGACTGAACTGGTACTTCCCCTCCTGCAAGGGCAAACGCGCCGTGCGCTACGTCGTCTTCGATGCGAACTTCTGGAAGTCGTTCATCCTCCAGCGCCTGAAAACCGGCATGGGCGGTCGCGGCTGTCTGTCGCTCTACGGACGAAATCCGCAACTGCATTCCCTTTTCGCATCGCACATCGCCGCGGAAACGTACGTGGAAACCGCCGGCATGGGACGCCGCGTGGAAGAGTGGAAGCTGAAGCCCGACGCCGTGGACAATCACTGGCTGGACTGTCTGGTCGGCACCGCAGTCGGCGCGAGCATTCAGGGATGTGTCCTGGAGGATGCGGAGCAGTCGAAGGTGAAAATCAAAGTCGTTTCGCTCCCCGCAAAATTTTTGAAAAAAACAAAAGCCGTTTGAAAATTCCGGAATTCGGTGTAATATAAAATCATGGAGGCATCTATGGTATACAATCTTGCGGTCTATGAAAATGAAAATGGCGGATTCAATGGCGTTTTTGCTGATTTTGAATGCGTCGTTGATGAAGGCGATACGCTGGAAGAATTGATTTCAAATGCAAAAGAGCTGTTGAATTTTACGCTTGCCGATATGGTGGAACACGGGATTCCCTTGCCCGGTCCGTCGCCGGAAAGTGAAATCAGAATGAAGCTCGACTGCGAACCGCTCTGCATCGTCCCCGTTGCCGTGGCAATTTGCGCAAACGGCTCCAGTGCCCAGGAACTTTTTTGAGAAAATCCATGTTTTTAATTTGACTTTCCCGGTTGACTGGAGTATTTTAAAATTAGGAAAGAAGAGGTGCAGGATGCCGGAAACGATAAAATTATTTTTTAATGCGTTGCTGAATCCTTTGGACATCGGAGAACAGAGCAAACGGGAACTCCGCACTTCTGTTGCCCGTCAGATGCTTGAGGTTCGGCGTTCCAGGAACGAAGCTCGAAAGATTCTCGCAGAAATTAATCAGGATTTGAGCAAGAGCGCGTTTCTTGTCGCGATGCGTCATTTGTCCGCAGCGGTAAATCATGTCGAAAAGGCTGAAAAATGACGGGGAAAAAATCTAAGGAAGACAAGAGAAATTTTTCCGCTCCCGCGCAACCATCGCCGGGTGCAGTGTGGCAGTCGATGCCGGCACAAGTGCGGGGATGCGTTTAAAAAAGCCGGTCTGTCGCCGGAAGATTCCATAAAAATTCTTGAAGTCGCATGTCAGGAAACCGCCATTTCATACAGCGGTCCGATTCCTCCTCCGCATATTTTGCGGGAACTGAAAGAAATCGGAGTTCTGGATGATGTAATGCATGAATTCCGGACAACCAGCGATGCTCAAAACGCGGAACGCATGGCAAATGTGAAAGCCATCGAAGTGCAGGTTCGATGCCAGGAGAAAATCATAAATTCCAGGACAGTCAATGAATTGTTCTTTAATATAAAACAGTTTATTGTTGTGCTTATCGTGCTTGGAATTGTTTTTTTCGTTTTATATCAAGGAATTGAACTGGTTAAAGAGAAAAATTTTATTTGGGGTTCTATTTTCTCGGGCGCCGGTATTTTTACCGTCCTTTGCGCCGCAATATATGCGGTGTCGGCGAAAACAAAAAAATAAAGCTTTTTGTTGCTCCTCGCAAGAGGAGCATGTATTGAAACATCCGGTTACGTTTCTGCGGTTCCGGCGGACGGTTCTTCGAGCAAACCGAGCTCCTGCATCAGTTTTTTTTCCTCTGCGCGCTGCCGGAGAATGGCTTTCCAGTCCAGCCCTTCCCGCGCGGCCTCTTCCGCAAGCGTGGTCGTGCTGTTCTGCAACCGGAGCGCCTGCGCGCTCGCTTCCTTGACGGGGTCGACGTGCTCGCGTCCGTCCCAGAACCATTTGTGCGCAACACGGGAGAGCTCGCCGAGCTTCTGACGTTCGGCGGCGCCGAGCGACAGCCGGAACTCCTCCAGCCATGTCCGGAACACCGGATTCAGAACGCCGCGCTCCCACTTTGTGCGTTCAATCCAGAGGAATTTGTCATAAGCCTGATAGTCCAGCCGCCCAGACGCGTAATTGTAGCCGGAGGAATCGCCGAGCGCGACGTTTTTCGGCAGGTTCAGACAGCGTGCAACCTCCGTCTTCACCTGAAGCGAAAAATTCGTCTGCGAATCCGTCGGATTTTCCAGATTCAGCTGTTTCAAATCATACGTTGCCGGCAAAATCGGGAACGAGCCGCGCGGAAGTATAAGCTCCTGTTCCGTGCTCAATTTCTGAAGCGTTCCGTCCGCCTTCTCCGCCTCGTAAAAATCGACGTTGTTTGTTGTGATCACACCGGAGATGTTCGCGGAATTTTCCATTTTGTTGACCATCGCCAGCGTGTAGCGCCGGAGCATTGCGAACAGCGGAAGCGCCGGAGTGATCTCCGGGATTCCGCGGTGCTGTCCGGGGCGTTCCTTCCGGAACATGTGGAGCATGTACCGCGCCGGGATCCGGACGGAATCGTTCGGGACGCCTGCGTTCATGCCGCCCGGATGATATTTCAGCACATCGTACCAGACCGGATTCCCGAAGCGGTCGAGATGCACGCCGTCTATATCCGATTCATCCAGATTCGCTTCCATGTAATTGGTCACCCGGTCGCATTCGACCGGTTCGACACTCAATTTCACCGGACCTTCCACGCCCGGATTGTAAAGGAGCATCAGGAAAATTTCGCCGTCGCGGGTTTCGCTCATCCGCGCCGTGTGGAGGATTTCCGCCAACCCGACCGACTGCGCCCAGGAGGAAAATTCCCGGGAAAGCAGTTCATCCAGCGCGGAATCGCCCGTGCACATCTGCAGCCGCGGTCCCGTTCCGATGATGTCATATGCCTGCGTCGCGATCATCCCGTTCACCCACGGATTATTGGCCGCCTCGTACCGTGCTCTGGAACGGAGCGTGCGCCGGACCTGCGGATTCGCTTCGACGTCGGCGCTCCAGATCGTCGCCATCGACCAATGCGCGGCGTTTTCGGGCGTAGTCTGCGCGGCGTCGTATTTTGCAACGACGGGGCGCAGAACGATTTGCGGACGCGCCGCCTGAACATGCTTTTTTTTCATACGGCGCTGTTCCCCCTTGCCCGGGCGATCCGCACGGAGGAAAGCGGCGCGCGCGCCTGACTGCTTCCCGCGATCAGCTCTGCGGCCTGTTTCAATTCTGCGATTGAGCGGTTTTCCACCTTCTGCCCGTCGACCTCCGCCGATTTCGGTTCCAGGATCGATTCGCGAACAATATCTGTAATGCTTTTTTTTGTTTCTTCTGCCATATCCGTTCCTCCTTAAGCAAGGAGGAACATGTCAACGTTCCAATACATTTTCTCCGGAAGTGTTGACACGGAAACTCTGTTGTAAAGGAGAATTTTGAAATGGACAAAATCGAAGCGGCGGCCGATGTGCCGGTGAAAAAAAGTGATTTTTCCGGGATTGCGTATTCGGGCGGTACGATCCGGCAAATCTGGGCGGATTGTCCGCTTGTTATTGATCTTCAGGGGTTGCGGATTCTTTCGCAGGTCCCGCTGCTGTACAATCATCAGAATGATCCGGAATTCCGTCTGGGCGCAACGCAGGTTGTGAACGACGGGACGAAGCTTGCCATAACAGGACGCATCAATGCGCAGACGCAATACGCAAAATGTGTCCTCGACGGAAAGGATATCGACTGGCAGCTCTCCGTCGGAGTGACAGGGCTGGAGCTTCGGAAGCTGGAAGCAAAACAGACGGAGACGGTCAACGGACGGGAATTCACCGGTCCGCTTTACATAGTGGAACGCGGCGAACTCTGCGAAATTTCCGTGGTCGCCGTCGGCGCCGATGATGAAACCCACCTGCGGATCGCGGCGGGTTATGCAATAAACCAAAACAACAAAGGAGATTCAGGAATGAATCAGGAACTCATGCAGTTCATCCGGGCAAGATACTCTCTTGCGGAAGACGCTGATGCCGCCGCGATCAAGGCGCATCTGGAAACCATCAACAGGACCGAAGCGCAGGAAGCGGAAGATTTCAAAGCTGCCGTTCCCGCTCCGGCAGTGACGGCCGCCGCTCCGGCGGACATTCAGCAGACCGTTTCCGCCGCCGCCACGCTCGCCGTGCAGCAGATGGCGAATGCGGAACGCGCACGCGTAAAGGCAATCAACGAACTGTTCGGAGAGGAATTTCCCGAAGTCCGTGCCGCCGCCGTTTCCGAAGGTCTTTCCCTTTCCGAAGCAAAGGATCGTCTGATCGGCGCAATCCGCGCAGCGCGTCCGACTGCCCAGGGCGCAAATCTGAACATCCGCGCAAATCAGGGACTGGAGCAGGATCAGGTGATTCTCGCTTCCGCGCTTCTGACAACCGGGCTCTCCGGCGAAAGCGTCATCAAGGCGACTTCCGAACAGGCCGTGGATCAGGCGCAGAAGCAGTTCCGTTCCGGAATCGGTCTTCAGCAGATGCTTCTTCTCGCCGCCCGCGCCAACGGATTCACCGGACTTTCCGTCCGCGGCTATGAGCGCGAAACGATTCAGGCGGCGTTCGCGACGATGAGCCTGCCGGGAATCTTTTCCGCCGTTGCGAACAAACATCTTCTTGCGGCGTTCCAGGCGGTGGAATCTGTTTATGAACAGGTTTCCGCATCCCGCAGCGTTTCCGATTTCCGCGAGATCACGTCTTACCGCATGAACGGCGATATGACGTTTGAGGAGATCGGCCCCGGCGGCGAACTGAAGAACGGACGTCTCGGCGAAGAATCGTTCCACAACCGCGCGAAAACGTACGGCAAGATGTTTTCGATTACCCGCGAAGACATCATCAACGACGATCTCGGCGCGATGGTTCAGATTCCGCGCTTTATCGGACGCGGCGCGAAGCTGTGTCTGAACAAGGTTTTCTGGAATGAATTTCTGAAGAGTTCGTTCTACACCGCCGGCAACAACAATCTGATTACCGGAACGGATTCCGCGCTCTCCATTGATGCACTCACGGAAGCGGAGCGTCACTTCATGGAACAGGTGGATGACGACGGCAACCCGCTGGCGTTCACTCCGCAGATTCTCCTGGTCCCGCCCGCGCTGAAAGTTCAGGCGGAGAAGATTTTCCGCGACACCACGGTTGAAAATGCCGAGGGCAAGAAAACTGCAACGGTCGGCAACCCGCACGCCGGAAAATTCCGCGTGGTCTGCTCCGCGTATCTCTCCAACGCGAAAATCACGGGCAACAGCGCGAAGGCGTGGTACCTGCTGGCGAATCCGAGCGACATTCCGGCGATCGAGATCTGCTATCTCAACGGCAACCGGACCCCGATTATCGAATCTGCGCAGGCGGACTTTGAAAATCTGGGAATCAAATTCCGCGGCTACTGGGACTTCGGCGTCCGTCAGCAGGACTGCCGCGCAATTCTGAAGAACAAAGGCGAAGCGTAATTCGCAGAAAGAATGTGAAAAATGAGTGCAAGATTTATTCAGCCTGGAAGAACGATCGATTACACACCGTCCGCCGCCGTCAAGGCGGGCGATGTCGTGATCATCGGCGAACTGGTCGGCATTGCTCCGCGTGACATCGAAGCGGGAATGCTCGGAGCCATTGACCTTGAGGGCGTGTTCGAGTTCCCGAAGGACGCAAAGGCGATTTCCGCCGGAGCGAAGGTTTACTGGAGCGGCACTGCGGCAACTGCCGACGCCAACGACGGCAACACCGGCAGTCCGACCGCTTACACGCAGATTGGTCATGCGGTTGCCGCCGCGCTCGCGGGCGACGGCGTTGTGCGCGTGAAGATCGGCTGAAGGTGCTGGTCATGAACATGCTGGAAAAGGGGGCGCAGTTTCTTGCGCGGAAGCGGACCGAGTGTCTTTCCGTCCGGGTGACGTATCTCCGGAGCGGTGAGATTCCGCTGGAGCTTTCCGCAACGAAGGGAAGCACTCTTTTCCGGTGTACTGAGCGGTCCGGAGTTTCGACGTGTTACCGCTCGGTTGATTTTCTTGTCGCCGATCCCGGCTTTGTTCCGAAGCGCGGCGACAAAATTGATGACGGGATTTCTGTTTTTGAAGTTCTCGCGCCGGCCGGGGAACAGGTCTGGCGCGCATCGGAGCCGTCCGGCGTGACGATCCGGATTCACACAAAACGGACGGGGGTGTCGGATGTCGGCATTTGATGTTTTTCAGGTATCGGACAAAGTCGCGGAACTTCTGACGGCGTCGGAGCTTTTGCCGTTCGGCGTGAGCGCGGTTGCCGATCCCGCGCCGGAGTACGAACTGGAGGAGCTTGACGCTCTGCACGTGGCGGTGTGTCCGACGCATGTTTATCTGGCGGATTCGAGCCGCGGCGAGCGGCGGCATCAGGCGATGATTCAGATCGGTTTCATTCAGCGGATTGGGGAGAAGTCGTTGATTCCGCCGCTGGTCCAGCTGGAGCAGCAGACCGCGGATTTTTTCCGTCACCGCGAGTTTGCCGTGGATGGTTTGAGTTGTCACGTCACGGATACGGAAATGGACCCGCTGTATGATCCGGACCGTTTCCGTGAAAACGGCGAATTTCTCGGCGTGGTGATTCTGGAAATTGAAGCGCTGGAAGCGGTTGACAAGAGTTATTGTATCGGCAATTAAGAGTATTTGCTTTAGTGGTAGAGGCGGTTGTGATTGGTCGCCAACCCGCTGACAATTTCACGCAGAGAATCTTTGCCGGTAATTTGAGCATAGAGACAGGTCAGGAACTGCTGCCATGCGGAAAAATTCTTGCAATAACGGTCGCCGGACAAGTTTTTTACGGATTTTTCAAAACGATATCGGGGAATGAACTTGAAAAGTTGTTGAAAGATGCTATTATAATACATTGTCGGATCTCCTACGCTCAATTTAAAGACGTTAGACACCTTTAATATAGCGCAGAATCCGACTTTAACAATCAATCCCGGTAATTTTTACCGGACAGTAGTGATGTAAAAGAGGTTTTTATGAGAGATAAATTTTCTAAAGCAGAATTTCTGATATTGTTGAAAAACTTTGTTCAATCGTTGAGTTCCTATGTCTCTACATCTGATGGACAATGGACAATTAAAGGATTTATTGACATCTATAAAAATATTTATACGATTTCAGCAGATACAAAAATCGTATCGAAAATTTTGGAACTGCACATATTTCCTAAATTGATGCAATTTGCAAATAGCAATGGATTCGATATTGAATTGGCGTCGTATCAAAATTATTATCCGGACTTGACTTTCATATACAAAAAGAATCCCCAAATTATTTTTGCAGTTGATTTGAAGACTTCATATCGTAACCCTAACACCCCGGATTTGTGCAATGGTTTTACGCTTGGATCTCATGGTGAATATTTTCGTGATAGATCAAGTACAAAAAACATTCAACACCCATATGCAGATTACTCCGGACATTTCTGTTTGGGCATCATTTATGATAGAGTTGATACAGACACAGTTTTGGCAGAAACTGAAATCGGTCAACTTGATAATTTAGAACAAATGGTTTCTGTAATTAAAAACTTTCAATTTTTTGCTGAGGAAAAATGGAAGATTGCAAGCGATAAAGGCGGTAGTGGTAATACAGCTAATATTGGCAGTATAAAAAACATTAATGATATTATAGCGGGTAAGGGAACATTTGCTCAATATGGAGAAGAAATTTTTGATGATTATTGGATGAATTTTGGGCAAATATCAATAACAAGTAAAGGAGGAAAAACTAAAAAACTTACTTCTCTTGATGAATATCTTGCTTATAGAAGGATGAAGAAAATATGAGAGTAATCGTTCCACCTATCAAATGTCAAGGAATCAAAACTAAGTTGATATCCAAGATACAATGTTTGTCTAAAGATAAAAAATATAAGAGATGGGTTGAGCCTTTTATGGGTTCTGGAGTTGTTGCATTTAACATTTTACCAGAAAAAGCTCTCTTATGCGATACCAATCCACACCTTATTGCCTTCTATTTAGCTTTAAAATCAGGATATATTACTGAAACTATTGTCAGAGAGTACCTGATACAAGAAGGTACAATGTTAAAAAGATTAGGGGAAACATATTATTACCAAGTTAGAGAGCGTTTTAACCATGAACATTCTCCTTTGGATTTCTTATTTCTTAATCGTTCGTGCTTTAATGGAGTAATGCGATTTAACAGTAAGGGACATTTTAATGTTCCATTTTGTCGTAAACCTGAAAGATTTGCGCAAGCATATATAACCAAAATAGTTAATCAAGTTGCATTAGTACGTCAAATTCTTGCGACAAAGCAATTTGATTTTGCTTGTCAAGATTTTGAACAAACATTTTCAATGCTTACTCCTGATGACTTTTTATATTGTGACCCCCCATATATTGATAGACATACAGATTATTTCAATCAGTGGACAGAGAAAAATGAATTGAAACTGCTTGAGTTGTTGACCCAAACCTCGTCGAAATTTATTCTTTCTACTTGGAAAGGAAATGAGTTTCGCGAAAATAAATATATACAGTTGTATTCAAAACAATTCTATTTACACACCCAAGAGCATTATTATCATATTGGGGGAACAGTTGATAATAGACATCCTATTGAGGAAGCCTTGTTTTTAAATTACGAAATGCCTCAGATCAATACAGCCCCACAGGTAACTCAACCATTGTTAGCGCTATAATATGGTATTTCTGGCAACTCTCGTGTCCAGAATTTTTCTCTGATAAGTGGTCTCCATTTTTTTTACAGTTCAAAACTCTATTTTTGAGCTAAATTCCGGTGTCCTTGTGCGAATCTTTGACAATCAAAGAGTTACAAAAGTGCGAATTGGGTTTTGATTCGCATAAAAATCCACCACCATTTTTGTCTCTTTTCCGTTTTGAACCATAAATCAGAGCTCCTTCTGAGGCTGAATCGAGGCTAGTTGAAAGATCTTCAATTTGAGATAGAATACGCCTCGAAAGCCATATGGCTGGCGTATGAGCCATCGAATTTTGTTGTTGAATCCTTCGGTCGATGCATTGCTCATTCGGTCGAAGGTTCTATCGATGATGAGGTTCTTCAGCAGTTTGTATAAAAAATGGCAAGTAAATATCCGGACCCCCTGTGCAGTCAATCCCGATCCGGTATTTCCGGTTCCTGTATTCCTTTGTAAGTTCGTTTGAAACTCGAGAGCTTCGGAAACCAACCTGAATAAGGAATAGGAGGGTTTCCGAAAAAAATCAGAAAACTTTGCGGAAAAGCCGTACTCCCGCATCTTCAACAATTTGGCTGCGTTATTTTTCGATTAATATACAGCAGCGGATGTCCGGTTGCGAATGCAATATATAGTTTCGGCAATTTAGGTTGCTTGTTTGTCGTGCTTGAAACTGCCATAAAAGCAAATACTCTTAATTGCCGATACAATATATAACCGCATTTTTAGATTTTAAGACATTTAAAAAGTTTTCTGAAGATCTTGCGTGGAAAACTGAAGTTTGGATTGCCAATATGCCGGACCATATGATTCATTTACATGGAGACAGATTCTTGGGTCCCAGGTGAGAAATAAAGAATTTTGACCAATTGTTGTTTTAAAAGGTGAAATATTTTTGCGCCTTTTTTGTGTTGACAGAGTGCATTCAAATGAAACCCTTTGAAGGAATATTTTCAGATGAATCATTCTGTTCGTTACAAGTTTGACGGCGCGGCGGTTGCGGAGGGCGTCCGGAAGGGTAGCTTGACGGCATTGCGGCGTGCAGGGGCGTACACACGCAAAGTGGCGCAGAATCTGATCAAAGTCCGGCGCAACCGGGACCTCGCATCCAAAAGCGGAACACCGCCGTTTGCTCACGGGGCGGGGAAAAATCTGAAAAAATCCATTCTCTTCGGTGTTGACAAGGCGGACAGAAGTGTCGTGATCGGTCCGTCGGCGATGAGTGGAGACGCAAGGCTGGCGAAGCTCGGCGCTCTGCATGAGTTCGGCGGGATGGCGGAGAACCGTCAGCCGGCGAAATCTTCGGGGACGGACTGGAATACGGCAAAGGCGGGACCCGTTCGTGTGGCAAAAGGAGTGATTGTGTTCGGCAAGCTCCGGACGGCGGCGCAGCGGAAACGCGCGTGGCGGATCGAAGCAAGCGGAGCACGGTTCCCGAACAGCGGGGATGCAAAAGCAAAATCCCTGAAGCGTCTGATGGCGGCGGAAAAACGCAGACAGCTTGCCGCGGCGCAGGCGGCCGGCGGCGGACGGCGCAAACGCGAAGCGCTTTATCCGGCGCGTCCGTTCATGAATCCCGCGATGCAGAAGGTGAAACCAATGCTTCCGGCGCTGTGGTCGGGAGTTGTAAAATCATAAGGAGAAAAGAAATGGGAACCACGAACAACCGTTACGGTTACAAGTGCAAACTGATGGTCGGAGCAAAAGGCACAACGGCAACGACGGAGCTGAAAATCATCGGCGATGTGACAATCAACGATTCGCGCACGGATATCGACGTCAGTTCCCGTCTGACGAACGGGCTGAAGTCTCATGTCGGCGGGCTCCGGGACATTACGATTGAAATCAACATGGAACATCTCCCGGAAGACAGCGGATTCCAGCAGGTTCTGAAAGCGTACCAGGACAACACGCCGCTGCGTTTCACGGATGATGACGCCGCGATCGACCAGGACTTCACAATTCTGGAGTTCGGGCAGGAAGAGCCGCTGGACGACAAAGTTTCGAACAAAATCAAAGCCGCTCTCTATGTGGAAAGCTCCGAAGGCTGAAACGGGTGAGGTGAAGAATGAAGACTTTCACGGACAATGCGAACCGGACATGGACGGTTGCTGTGAATGTCGGCGCGGTCAAGCGGATGCGGGATCTGCTGAAGCTTGACCTTGCGGGCGACAATCTTGCGGACGTCATCGGCAAGCTGGCGAATGATCCGGTTGCCCTGGTCGATACGCTCTGGGTGATTCTTCAGTCGCAGGCGGAAGCGCAAAGCGTTTCCGCGGAAGCGTTTGCGGATGCGGTTGCGGGTGACGTCATCACGCGTGCGACGGAGGCTCTGCTGGAGGAGATCGTGGATTTTTTCCCCGAGCCGAAGCGTCGGACGATGCGGCGGATTCTGGAGCTGATGCGCAGTGCGGAACGTCAGGCGCTGGAGCGTCTGGAAGCAATGGCGGAATCGCCGGAGATGGAAGCGCGTCTGCAAAAAGAGATCGACTCTGTCTTGACTTCTGCTATGAAATAGCCGGAGTTTTAGGGCTTCCGCCGGAGAATTACACCGCGCGGGAGCTCTGTCTGATGCATCGACGGAGGATGCGGGAGCAATGGAATCAGACCGCCGCGATTCTGGCGATGATTCACAACTGCGCGTTCGGCGTCCGGCAATCGATTTCTCCGGATGAACTGAATCCATACAGTGAACGGAAGAAGCGCAGAAGCGTTTCGAGTGAGTTTGTGAGGATGCTGTTCAAAAAACTGTGATTGCGAAAGCCTCTGATCCGAGAAAAAAAAGCAAGCCGCCCGCGGGCGGCTTTAATTATACTGCGATCATGTGAAAAACAACAAGCGCGAAGGCCAGCCCCGCAACAAGGAAAAGAATATACCAGCCGATGGAAAGACCGTCGGCAGTTTCGCCATTTCTTTTCTTTTTCGGATCCATGTGGCGGACTGCAAAAGTAAGCAGGAGTGCGGCTCCGGCAAATAAAACGATACCCCAAAAAACTTCCGGGACAAATAAGTAAAATCCGATGAGAATGGTAATTCCACAAAGACTGTAAAGAATAGTTTGTGCACGCAACCATCCAATGGGGTCGTCTTTTTGCATCTGATGCGCAAGGCTTTGCGTTGTGTTTTGTGCAATCAGCCAGAGAAGAAAATTGCTCATAAGACACCTCCGTTTTAATCTCTGTGTTTACAATATATCCTGATTGCAGAAAAAGCAAATTATTTTGGAGGAAAATTTTCATGTCTGTGAGCAGTATTGTCGCCGGTGAGGCGTATGTCCGGATTCTTGCGGAAACATCCGGGTTGAATAAGGGACTTTCGAAAGCGCAGGCGGCGTTGCAGAAATTTGCTTCATCGTCTGCAATGTTGATGTCGCAGTTTGACCGTCCGTTTCAATTGCTGAAGTCAAGTTTTTTTGTTTTTCAGGAATTTGACGACAAGATGCGTCTGGTGAAAGCCGTGACCGGCGCCGTCGGAGCGGAATTCGACATGCTGACGGCGAAGGCGAAGAAGCTCGGACGGGAAACGCGTTTTACGGCGGGGCAGGTTTCGGAAGGCATGATTTCTCTCGGGCGCATGGGCTTTTCGTCGAAGGAGATTGACGCATCCATTGCGTCGGTGATGAATTTGTCGACGGCGACGGGAACGGAGCTTGCGACGGCGTCGGAGATTGCCGCGAACAACATGCGCGTGTTCGGCATGCGCGCGGAAGAGATGACGGATGCGGCGGATATTCTGACGGTGACGGCGAACGGTTCGGCGCAGAATCTTGTGGATCTCGGCGAAGCTCTGAAGATGGCCGGTCCGCATGCGAAGAATGCGGGTTCAGATTTGAAAGAGACCTGCGCCGCGCTCGGAATTCTGGCGAACATGGGCATCAAAGGTTCGCTTGCGGGGACGGCGCTCGGGAAAAGCTTCAAGCGTCTGGCAGATCCGGAAGTGCAGGATTACTTGCAGCAGTTCGGAATCCGGACGGTGGATGCGTCGGGGAATCTTCGGCGGATGCGTGACATCCTGGTTGAAGTCGGCGATGTGATGCGGCGGATGCCGTCGGCGCAGCGGATCACGTTTGCGGAAAAGGTGTTCGATGCGCGCGGCTCGCTGGGCGGCGGCGTGCTGTCGCAGAACATGGGCGGCTTTGATGAGTTTCTGCAAAGGCTGGATCACGCGTCCGGCGAATCGCAGCGGATTGCGCAGGAGATGGAATCGGGGATCGGCGGTTCGTTCCGATCGATGCTCTCCGCGCTGGAGGGCGTCGGGATCGCAGTCGGCGAGAGCATTGCAGCCCCGGCAAAATGGGTGATGAAGTTTTTTACCGACTGCCTGAAATCGGTGCAGAAGTGGATTTCGGAGAATCGTTTTCTTGTGCAGTCTGTGGCATGGGTGGTGGCCGGCTGCATGGGATTTGCAACTGTTCGATACTCTTTGTCACTTACGGCCGGTGCCGTATCCGGAGTAATTGGAATGTTCGGGAAACTTTCTCTGGCAGCCCGTGCTGTGACGGCTGCGGGACTGCTCAGGCACGGGATGATGGTGGTTGCGGTGTCGTCGCAGCTGGTGTGGTCCGCCGCGCGCGTTGCGGGCGCAAGCCGTCTTGCGGCGGCGGGACTGGTCGCGCAGTCGATGGCGGCGAATGTCGCGCGGTCGGCGATGGCGGGCTTGAGCAAGGCAATGACGGTGATTGCGGCACATCCGGTAATGGCGACTTTGATTGGATTGACGGCGGCGTTCCTTTATCTTGCCAATGAGGCGGCGAAAGCGAAGAAGCAGCTGGAGGATTTCCGGAAAGTTGTAGAGAGCGATTCTTTGAAAAGCGGGAAAATTCTGGAACTGGGCGATTCGCGGCGTCAAGGCAATCGCGGCGCGATGGAGCGTTTGAAGGAACTGGAAGAGATCGGACGGAAGACGCGTCTGACAGCGGAGCAGATGCAGGAAGCAGAAGCGCTTATGAAAAAACTTGATCCGTTCGGGACAATGAATCTGGGAAAGGTGGACAAGGAGCTCGGGACATTGAAACTTTCAGGGAGTGCGGAAACCGATATTGCCGATGCTGATCGCGGGACGGCGCGTGCGCAGTTGATGAAAGAGTTGCAGGCTAAGACGGAAAAGCTGAAATTTGCCAAGCTGGAGCGCAAAGGTTTTGACGGTGCGGTCGGGTCCCGTCTGTGGGCGTGGATGAGCGGGCGAACGAATGAGCGTGAAGCGGAAAAGGTAAAATTGAACAATGCCGTTTCCAAAGCCGAAGCTGAATTGAAAGCTGTCCAGGCGCGTCTCCGTGCGTTGGACGCGGGGGAGAAGAAGGCTGTTTACGGGGAACCGAAAAAAACGGAGACGAAGGCGCCGGAGGAGACGCGGGACCTGGTTCAGCTTGCGTCGAAAGAGGAGATCGACAAGGCGTCAAAGGCGATGACGGAGGCGGAAAAGAAAATCGCGGATGCGAAGCGGGACCGTTTCGAGAAAGAGATCGAGGAAATCCGCCGGGAGAACGAAGAGTTCAAAAAACAGGCGCAGTTCCTGCTTGAGAACGAGAAGAAAAAACTTGCGCTTGCCGAACGGCGTTTGAAATTTGCCGACACCGCGGAGAACCGCAAGGCTGTAGAAGATGCGAAGACGGGAATTGCCGGATATGAAAAAGGAATTGCGGAAGCGAACCGGTCGACGCAGTGGCGAATCCGGCGAGCGGAGGCGGAGCGGGAGAAATCGCAGGAGCCGTATCAGGATTTTCTGAAGGAGGAAGCGAAGAAGCAGACGAAGCGGGAAGAGGCAAAAACTCTTGACAGGCTCCGTGAACAGAATCCGCTGGAGTACATGAACAAGCTTTCCGGGTTGACCGCGCCGCTTCAGGAGGAACTGAAGAATCTCCAGTCGAAATACACGGCGGAGCTGTCGCAGGCTTTGAGCGACGGGAAGCTGAACGACAAGGAGCGCGGCGATCTGAAGGAGATTCAGAAGGCGATTCAGGAGCGGCAGTCGAAACTGAACGATTATCAGGAGCGGATCGAATCGGGGCGCAAGGAGCTGGAGCGCGAAAGCGTGAAAGTCCAGGGCTCTTTCTCCGGCGCGGACCTTTCCAGGATCATCGGGATGGATGCGTCGTCGGAACAGCAGAAGCTGAAGTATCTGCATGACATTGCGCAGTCGACGAAGCGGACGGAAACGAACACGAAAAGCACGAACACAACATACGGAGATTGAACGATGGTGAAAGTGACAGAATTTTTGGAGAACTGGACGGCGACGCAGAGCGCGGACGGGACGCTGACGGAGTACGAGGTTCCGTATTCCGTTCTGGAAGCGGGGGATCTGGCGGAGGCGTTTGAGGCGGTCCGCGCAAAAGCTCCGGAGAAGTTCAACGGAATGTCAATTGATCATTTTGCTCTGGACGAGGTGCTGTCTCACAACGCGTACCGGATCAAGGCGGTTTATGCGCAGGGGGCTGCGGTTCCGGATACGTCGGGCGATGCGGAAGAGAAGCCGACCATGTCGTTTGAATGTTCGGCGGGGAATATCCACATCATCAGCGCAATCCGCCAGGAGAAGGTTTACGGGGACAAGGACGACGAGCTTGACAGCAATGTTGGCTGCATGATCGGCTGGAACGGTAAGCTCGGCGAGGGTATGGAGATTGCGGGCGTGGACGTTCCGACGGCGGTTTTGCGGGAGAGCTACACAAAGGTGATGAAGACGTCGAATATCTCAACGTCGTTCAAGCGGAAGGTTGCGTCTTTGACGGGGAAGGTGAACAACGGTTCGTTCAAAGGCTGGAACGCGGGCGAAGTCATGTTCATGGGGATGAGTTACAGCGCGCCGCTGAAGGGCAACGAGAAAGTGACAGTCACATTTTCGTTCAACATCCAGCCGAATGAAAACAACGTCCGGATTGCGGACAAGAGCATCGGCGACAAGAAGGGGTTTGAGTATCTCTGGGTTGTTTACAAGAGCCGGCGTGAAAGCAACAAGCCGACGGCGGGGATCCGCGCGATCTACAAGGCGGAAGTGGTTGAGAGCGCGAACTTTTCCGATTTGGGATTGTGAGGTGACCGATGGCGTATTTTCCAGAAGTGGCTCCGGGCGAGAAGTTTTCTCCGAGCGCGAAACTGTCGAACAATGTGCGGCGTCTGCTGAACAATCAGATCGGGATGTTCCGGGCGGGTGCGCTAGGTGCGGCTCCCTCCGCGGTTTCGTATGTGACGGTATGGAACACGACAAGTTCGGCGTTTCCTGCGGGCAGTGCGGTTGCGTTTTCGGAGGAGAAGGATCAGACGATGACGGGCGAAGCGATTCCGGCCGTTGCGGTGAGCGATGCGAACAAACCATGGGGAATCTGCATGGAAGCGATTCCCGCGGACGGGATCGGCTCGGTGATTGTCGCAGGCCCGGCGGAGATCAAGTTGAAGGGCGACAGCGGACGGAACGCGCGTCCGGGGAAAGATGGAACGTTTGTGCGGAGCAACCGCAAGGGGGCGCCGGTGCTGTTCGCTGGGAAAGAGAGTGCGGTGATTCTGCTTGGCGGACTGTCGGGCGGGAGCTCCGATGATTACGAGGGGGATTTCCTGATTGTCGATGTTTCGGAGACGTCGGAGAGCGGGCATGTCACGCCGCGCATCCTGGTTGTGAACGGATCGGATTACGATTCGACGAACGAAACGTCGAGCCCGAGCATCTGCCGGACGACGAACGAGACGCACGAGGTGGAGGTCTGGGACAGCGGAACGCTGAAGAAGAAGGACGTTTATGTTGTGCTGCAATACCGTCACACGGGTTCGAAAGAAGATGTGAAGATCCGGCTGATGGAACATTTGCTCCGCAATCGCGGGACGCTGAATTTCATCGAGATCGGGAAGCTGACGTTCGGGGAAAATGGCGAAATGAACATCCGTCAGACGCATCAGTCCGGAGCCGTGAGCATTTCGAGCGGGATTGCGACGGGACGTTTCGGGATTACGGCGTTTTTTGAGGAGCCGGATGAAAACGATGAAGACGAGGATGTTCAGCCGGGCGAAGTGCGGATCAACGAGGGCAGCGTGCTGATCGGCAGTTCCGTCAAAACGATCAATGAAGAGAGCGGCAGCGGGGAAGGCGTGGCGTATATCAATGTCAAGGCGACGGTTTCGGATGGTGGTGATTCAGTTTCGTATGACGCAGAACTGTTTTACGATTCGGAGCTTCCGGAGATTGATGAAGAGGACGACCGCTGGATCTGCGAAGTCGGGCGTGTGAGTAAAACGGGGAGCGTTTCGCAAATGCGCGGCGGCGACATTTCCGTTTCCGGGCGATGGGTGTAGTCATGAGCAGATGGCAGGATTTCAATTTTCCGGAGCTGGCGTTAAGTCCGGTTGCGAAGGGCGCGCGCGGGCTTTGCGCGGCGCTGGAGGAACGGCGGATCGCGAATCGTCTTCCGGAGGATTACGCATTCGAACCGGAATATTTTTCGTCAATGCCGGCTGGGCGCGCCTGGGCGCGGTCCTTTGATTCCGATCTGCGCGGAGTGGCGCAGAACTATGTGCTTGTCGATGAAGAACTTCCGGAGGATGACAAGGAGCGTTACCGCACGGCGACGCTGGAAGACATGGCGGAACTGCTCGGAGAAGATTTGATTGCCCCGTCGTCGCGCGCGACGCTGCTGTATCCGGACTGGTCGCGCAAGTGGGCGTTGCAGCGGTACCGGATGATCAATCTGCTGAAACTGCACAAGGTACCGGCGAATTTGACGGGCAGTTACATGTCCGGCAGTGAGCACACGGGCGAGCCGATGAGCCCGAACGCGGCAGTCTCCGCCGCGCTGTCGGACGCGGAGAAACGCGAAAATATCCCGGTCAGGCTGGAGCGGACGTTCGAGAGCATCTACGGTCCGCATCATGGCTGGAAAGAGGGGAGCTACTGCGCGAACGTCTATCTAGTCGGCGACGTGCGGCTGGATGTTGAGGATTTGAAAGACGAAGAGGGCAATCTTCCGGAGCGGATGGTTATCTGCGTGGAGGTTTCGGCGCCGTTCAACGACGAGAGCAAATTTGACGCGTTCGGGACGGGATTAAGTCTGGGCGTGAATTTTGTGGATGTTGCTCCGGACGGGACGCTGTTCAGCTGGGAGCTTCCGGCGAATCCGGACAAGACGCACAGTCTGCCGGGGCTTGTTGACACAACGTTCGGATTTTATGGAAGCTGTTTTGCGATAGCGGACGTGAGTTCGCGGTTTGATTTTTACGATGAAAGCGAGGACTGAACCTTATGCAGAGTATCATTTTTTACGCGGCGGCGCATGAAGCGCTCGGCGTGTGCCGGGACTATGCGAATGCGCAGACGGTGCGTCTGCCGAGCATCGTGCGCGGGTCGCAGGTGACGTTCCGGCTGCGGCTGTTTGCGACGGCGGAGAATCCTGTTCCGTATCCAATGAGCGAGCTTGAAAAAATTGTCGCGTGGAAATTCGTGATGGACAACGATTTCGACGAAGCGACGACGTGCAAGCTGGAAGCGCAGAATGATCAGATTGCCGTTTCGTCGGTCACGGAAAATATCGCCGGGACGGATTTTGAATTTACGGAAATCGCGATTCCGATGCTGTCGCTGAACACGTCGGAGCTGATTGCGTATATGGGTTCATCGGAGACGGTGACGCTGAATTCGGAGCTGGTCGGCAAGGACGCTGACGGCAATGATGCGTTCATCCTGCAATTGAAAGGTTATTCGATCCGGAACCGCATAGCCGGCGCGGGCGATCCGACGCCGCTGCCGTCGGGATTCGGTGAAGCGGAGGTCCGCGCGCTGATTGCGGCGGGATTCGATGTGCAGTCCGAAGTCGTGAGCAACGGCGTGAAGGTCCGGCTGCGCGCGAAAAATTCAACCGGTGCATGGGGCGATCCGATTCTGATTCCGTCCGGGAACACTCCGGAAATCCGGAACGGCTACTGGTATCTGAACGGGACGAACACGGGAGTTCTGGCGGAGGCGAAGAGCGCGTCGCCGAATGCTGTCGGGAAACTTGCGGAGCGTCCGGCGGCGCCGTCGGACGGGTTCTGTTATCTTGATTCGGAGAATTCGGATTTTTACTGGTACATCGGCGGACGCTGGACGGCGGCGGTGCATCTGACGTCGGTAGAGGGACCGCAGGGCGTTCAGGGCGAGCAGGGAATTCCGGGCGCTGTGTGGCTGCCGTCGGTCGATGCGGACGGGCTGCTGACCTACAAACAGGTTGCGCACGACAGCGAAGAGATTCCGCGCGAACGGAACATCCGCGGTCCGCAGGGCAAGACCGGCGCGCAGGGTCCGCAGGGGATTCAAGGCAAAGAGGGCAAACAGGGGCCGGTCGGTCCGGCGGGCGACGGGCTGGCGATTGATATGGCGGACACGATGGCGAACCGCTACAAATACGATTCCGCGCCGATGGGCTTCCGTTTTCTGGCGACGGACTGGATGTCGGATGAAGACGGCCGCAGGTATCAGTACTGGTACATGAAAAAATCGGACGCGCAGGGCGACTGGTCCGGCGCGGCGGTGCTGTATTGCGGCAAGACTGGTGCGCAGGGTCCGCAGGGCGAAATCGGACCGCGCGGTTTTCAAGGGGCGCGCGGGGAAAACGCCGCAGTTGTTCCGGATGTGGAATTTATCGGTGCGAAGGATGAAGAGCATCCCGAAACGCCGTTTGTGTTCGGCGGATCGATAACGGTGAAAGGCACGAAGCCGGTTGCGCAGGTGGAGCTTTACAACGAAGCCGGGCTTGGTGTGAGCATCGAGCGCGGTGACAGCATCGGCACGACGAACTGCATGATTGTCACCGATTACAAAAATTCCGAAACGACGGTTTATTTCGGAACCGATCTTGATTTGTCTCGCGGCGGGCGAATCCGGTTTGCGCAAGGGATCGGAGGAGAAACTCAATATCAGATTTATATCCGGAACGGGGGAACACTGACATACGACGAATGGTATCAGGCGGCTATCGTCAATCCCGTTCCGGAAGCTCCGAAAGACGGGCACTTCTATTGCCGGAAAGACGGCGTATGGGTTGCGGTGAACGTCACTGCTATTGGCGACGTGACAGTTTCCGGGACCAGAAGCTACACGAGGACGGGAAGCGTCGGTTCCATGTTCTCTTTGACATTTGATGCTGTGGCAAGTGACGGAAGCGCGGTGGCAATTACCCTGAAATCCGGAACCGTTCCGAACGGGCTTTCGCTTTCCGGCAAAACGCTTTCCGGAACACCGACGGCGGAAGGAAGCGCAACGCTTGTCTTCACTGCGGCGAGCGGATCGGCGAGCATGGAAATCACCGTATCGCTGACGATTCAGAAAGCGGCGGTGATGTATTACGGATACGTTGCGGCGACGAACAGCATGTACAAGGTGACCAGTCTGACGGCGGCGGCACTTTCGGCATCAACGGTCAAGAGTGCGGCGGCAGAGACGAAAGACAAGACTTCGCTCGGCGATGCGCCTGCGGGAAGTCTGATTTTTGTGCTGATTCCGAAGACGGCAAATCTGAAAGCGGTGAAGTTCGACGGAATTTCCGGCTGGTGCGAGTTTGAAGAGAACCGCGGCGCGGACGGGACCGGAACGAACGGCGCAGAGGTGACAATCTCGGGAACGGTGTACCGGGTTTACGGCGAAGCAACGCTGGTTGACAGTGAAACATTTATAAAAGTGGAGACAATTTGACATGGCTGAAAACATTACACTTGCAAAACCGCTGAAGCTTGCAACCCCCGGCACGGCTCCGATCGACGGACTTACCGTCGCAACGGTCAAGGACATTGCGAACATTGAATCACCGTGGAACGGCATGATGGTCTATTGCGCGGCGGACGGGAAGAGTTACCGCGTGACAAAACTGAAGGACGTTTCGACAGGAGTCTTTACAAAAAAAGCGGTCGATACGTATGAGGCGGTTCCGGACGCAAAAGACATGGCGGCGAAAGCGGACAAGACAGCGCTTGATGGGAAAGCTGACGCGACATCTCTTGACGGCAAAGCGGACAAAAGTGCTCTGAATGCGAAAGCGGACAAAAACCACACGCACACAATCTCGAACGTAACAGGGCTGGATACAGCTCTTGCCGGCAAAGCGGACAAGGAACACACTCATGAACAGTATGCGCTGAAAGCGGAAATGAATGCGAATGCGGAGGAGCTCCGCGCGGAAATCGCGGCGAAGGATTCCGCACAGAACACAACCACGGAGTTTCAGGTTTACGCGACAA